>ERZ778017.767-NODE-767-length-39051-cov-131.200918_pt1 | contig 39051 bp, 35 predicted proteins | sample MGYA00375747_ERZ778017 | MGnify/ENA primary metagenome ERZ778017 (study PRJEB29350, sample SAMN05509838) | bioreactor metagenome | biome: bioreactor; material: wastewater | place: South Africa: University of Cape Town | collected 2014-03-17 ...
ACCGTAGCGGTCCGCCGCGACTTGCACCGCCACCCGGAGATCGCTTTCGAGGAGCACCGCACGATGGGCGTCATCGTCGCGCGTCTCCGTGAACTAGGACTGGAACCCCGCGAGGGCGTTGGCGGCACTGGCGTCGTGGCCGTGTTCGACACGGGCAGGCCCGGCCCTACGGTCCTCGCGCGCGCCGACATGGACGCGCTGCCAGTCGCCGAGGAGAAGTCGGTCGAGTACCGCTCAACGGTGCCTGGGAAGATGCACGCCTGCGGGCACGACGGGCACGTTGCCGTGCTCCTCAGCGTGGCGGAGATCATCATCGCGCGCGCGGCGCAACTCGCAGGCCGCGTCGTGTTCGTGTTCCAACCCGCTGAGGAAGTCGTTAGGGGCGCGCAAGCCATGCTCGCCGACGGCGCTCTCGACGGCATCGCCGTCGATCACGTGATCGGCCTGCACCTCTCGAGCAACGACCCGCTCGGCACGGTGGCGGTGCGTGAAGGGCCGGCGATGGCCGCGACCGATTCGTTCAAGCTGGTGGTCACGGGGCGCGGCGGTCACGCCGCCTACCCGCACGCCTGCATAGACCCGATCGTTGCCGGCTCGCAGCTAGTCATGGCGTTGCAAACGTTGGTGAGCAGGGAGACCGACCCCGTCGACCAGTCCGTGTTGAGCATCACGAGCTTTCATGGCGGCACCGCGTACAACATCATCCCGGAAGAGGTCGAACTGAAGGGCACGCTCCGCACCTTCGATGCCGCCACGCGGACGAGGCTGCGGGCGCGTGTCTTGGAGGTGGCGGAAGGCACGGTGAGGACGCTGCGCTGCACGCTGCGGTCCGAGTGGTTCGAGGGTACGCAAGCTGTCGTCAACGACGCCGCCTCAGTCGCACGTTTCCGTGACGTGGCGGCGCGCGTCGTAGGCGAGGCTGGCGTCAGGTTGCAAGCGCCGATCATGGGCGGCGACGACATGGCGTTGTGGTTGGCGCAGGCGCGCGGTTGCTACTTCTTCGTCGGCACCAACTCTGGCCCAGACACGGCGTGGGCGCACCACCACTCGAGGTTCGACGTAGATGAACGCGGCCTCGAGATCGCCGTCAACCTGTTGGCCTCAGGCGTCGCCGACTTGATGAGCGGCGACTGACGACCGGCCGCATCTGCACGAGTATGGGCGCCTCGACTGCCGAGGCGCCCATACTTGCTAACTGGCGTTCGTGATCAGAACTTGGCGCGCAGCGCCGCAACGACTTGGCTGACGGCGGAGTTCGCTGCCTCGGCGAACAGCGGCCCTACGGTCGGGTCGTTGTACGCCACGGTGCCCGCCAGGGGCACGTTGTCGATGTTGATGTTGGGGCTGCTCGCCTCGCCGGAGCCCTTCATGGAAACGACGACCACGCCTGTGATGATGTCGGTCGCGCGCACGTCGACCTCGATCTGGGCTTTGGTTTGGCCGAGCGTCACGCCGAAGAGGCTGCCGCCAGGGCGTGCCACCGTTGCGCGGGTGACAGTGCCGGTCACGACGTAGCCGGCTCCGGCCGCCTTGGCGAGGTCGACTGGGTCGAGCGACTCGAGGCCCTGCTTCTCCATGATGGTGAGGAGCTCACTGCGCTCGACGACCACGTAGCAGCCTGACTCCTTGAGCAAGGTGATGAGGCGCGCCGTAGCGGCGTCCTCGACGCCAACGACACTAACGCCGCCTTGGCTCGAGGTGTTCTGGAAGTCGACGACAGCGACGGTCGGGATGGGGTCCGACACGCAGGCCGCAGGTCCGGCCGCGACCTCCGTCGTTGGTGCACAGGCGCCGAGGGCAACGAGTGTCGTCAGGAGCAAGGCTAGAAGTGGTCTACGCTGCATACTTTGGTTCTCCTCTTCGCGACTGAGGTCGCTGCCAGAAGCCTGAATTGAGTAACTCGCACAGGCTAGCAGAACGACGTCAAAGCGCCATCAATTCCGCAAGCGCCGCGGAACCACCCGGCTTGGCGCTCCAAGCTTCAGGGCGTCAGACGCTGGGCGTCACGTGGGAAAGCGCGGGCGAAGCGGATGTTGTGAAGGCCCACTAGCAACGCCGTCAGCCGCTCCGCGCCGATCGCGAAGCCGCCATGTGGAGGCATGCCGTGCTTGAAGACCTCGATGTAATCCGTGAACGCCGCCTCGTCCATGTTGCGCTTGCGCAACTCCTGCACGAGCACTTCGGGTCGGTGAACGCGTTGGCCTCCAGAGGTGATCTCGACCCCGCGAAAGATGAGGTCGAGACCCCTCGTCAGCCCGTTCTCGAGCGGGTACGTGTAGAACGGGCGCGCCGCCTGCGGGTAGTTCGTGACGAACACGAAGTCGGAGCCGTGCTCCTCTTTGGCCCAGCGGCCGATCAAGCGCTCGGCTTCCGGGTCGAGGTCCTTGCCGCCGGAGGCGTGGCCGTAACGCTCGCTGACGAGTTCACGCGCAGCCATAAGGGGTATGCGAGGGAAAGCCACCGTGCGGTCAGGCAACTCTGCGCCTAGCACCGCCAGCTCTGAGGCGCAACGCTCCTCGACCCCCGCCAGCATGCTCTTGAGGAGGGCCTCCTCCAAGTCCATCACTTCGTCCTCGTTAGCGATGAAGCCGAGCTCGACGTCGAGGGACAGGTACTCGGAGAGGTGACGGTGGGTGTGGCTCTTCTCTGCGCGGTAGACGGCCGCCGTTTCGTACACGCGCTCGAAGACGCCGACCATGATCTGCTTGTAGAGCTGCGGTGACTGCGCGAGGTAGGCGCGGCGACCGTAGTAGTCGACCTCGAAGAGGTTGGCGCCCCCCTCGGCTCCCGCCGAAACCAGTTTGGGCGTGAAGATCTCGGTGAAGTCGTGTGCGTCTAGGTACGCGCGGAAGCCGCGCACCAGCTCTGCCTCGACTTTGAGCACGGCGCGGGTCTTGGGGCTGCGCACCGTCACGTGGCGGTAGGCGAGCAGCGTCTCAGGGTTGGCGGTCCAGTCTTCCTTGGCCAGTTCGACGGGCGGCGCTTGTGTCGCCTCGCTGATGACCTCGAGGGTGGAGCCTTGCACCTCGAAGCCACCAGGCGCCTTCTTGTGAGCCACTACCTTGCCAGTGACGCGGACGCTGCTCTCGTGTAGCGGCAGGGCCGAGCCTTCGAAGACTACTTGCGCCACCCCACTGCGATCGCGGAGGAGCAGGAAACCGATGCCGCCGAGGTCGCGGCGGTTGAGAACCCAGCCAAGCAGAGTCACCTCCGCGCCGACGTGGTCGCCTAGGTCGCTTACCAGTACGCGCTCGGCGGGCACTGCCTCGTGCTCGCCCCCTCTGTTGCTTGCCATGGCCGTGCCTCCAGTTACCAGTTCAACAATCGCGAAAGCCCCCGAGGAAGTGTGGTCCTCGGGGGCTTCGATGACAGCGAAGTACAGCGCTACGCCCCGAGCAGCCTCGCGATGGAATTAACGTCTCGGCGGGAGTGCGTAGCCATGGGCGGAAGTGTAACAACTGCCGTGCTGAGCGTCAACGTTGACTAGTGACCAGGCGCGTGACGGCCCGCTCAGCGTCACCGCTCCTCGATCAGGCCCTCCGTTGCGAGGAGGATGCGCGCGAGGTGCTCCCTGTCTTTCGGGCGGCCCTGCTGCTCCTTGAACTTGACCACCGCGGCTAGCGTCACGCACGGCACGCCCGCTACAAGTTCGGCTTCGTCGATGAGTTCGTTGCCGTCGACGCCGAGCCAACCGTCGAAGAGTTCGACGTCGTCGCCGACTTCCACGACTTGATCGACGTCGCCCTGCATGAGCTTGGCGGCGCCGTGCTTCACCAACTCGAGCGCGCGCTCCCACGCGGCACGGCGGCAAACGATGTCGAGGTCGCCCGCCTCATCCAGGATGCCGCGCAGCACGAGCGAGGCGGTCGAGTGCACTGCGTAGTCGCCTGCAGGGAGCTGAAGCTCGTCGAGTCTCTCGCTGATCTGGGTAGCGTTCACGAGTGAGTCTACGCCGCTCCCTTGCCTTACGATGCTCGCGTGGAGCAGTTGTCTGAGGAGCAAACGCAGGCCGTCATCGCCATGGCGCTGGAGTTCGCCCGTCAGGGGGAGGCCGCGCAACTCATGGAGCTCGTGGCGCACGGCTTGCCGATCGACGTGGTCGACGGCGAGGGGAACTCGCCCCTGATGCTGGCGGCGTACCGTGGCCAACTCGGCACGGTGAAGGCGTTGCTAGCTGGTGGTGCGGACGCCAACTTATGCAACGCGCGCGGTCAATCGCCGCTGGCAGGAGCCATCTTCAAGGGAGAGGACGAGGTCGCGCGCGCGTTGCTTGCCGCTGGCGCCGACCCTGACGTCGGCACTCCGAGCGCCCGTGCTACCGCGGAACTATTCGGGCGCAGCGCACTCCTGGAGTGAGACGCGGCCGGGGCGCACTGCGCCCCGGCCGCGATCCGGTTCTGATTCGTCGTGACTAGCCCTCTTGCAGCGCCTCGATGGCTCTGCGCACCCCTGCGCCGTACGCCGGGTCGGCCTTGGTGCAGTGGCTGATGTGCCGTTCGATGGTGGCGGGAGCTGCACCAGTGATGGCGCGGGCCGTGTTGTCGAACAGCGCCTGCTGCTGCTCCGCGTTCATGAGCCTGAACAAGTTGCCTGGCTGCTCGTAATAGTTGCTGTCGTCCGCACGGTAATCGTGACGCTCGGCCGTGCCGGACAGCGCTAGCGGCGGCTCGGCGAACTGCGGCTGGGCTTCCCAGTTACCGTAACTGTTGGGGGTGTAGCCGGGGGTCGCGCCGTGGTTGCCGTCGACGCGCATCTGGCCGTCACGGTGGTAGGTGTTCGGGTGAGCGACCCCGCGCGGCTGGTTCACCGGGATCTGGTGGTGGTTGATGCCCACGCGGTAACGCGCGGCGTCACCGTACGAGAAGAGGCGCCCTTGCAGCATGCGGTCTGGCGATACCCCGATGCCAGGCACGAGGTTGGCTGGCGTGAAAGCCGCCTGCTCGACGTCGGCGAAGTAGTTCTCCGGGTTGCGGTTCAGTTCGAACTCGCCGACCTCGATGAGCGGGTAGTCTTTCTTCGACCAGACCTTCGTTACGTCGAACGGGTGGAAGCGGTAGTCTGCCGCCGCCGCCTCAGGCATGACCTGGATGTAGAACGTCCACTTGGGGAAGTCGCCGCGGTCGATGGCCTCGAGCAGGTCGCGCTGTGACGATTCGCGGTCGTTGGCTACGAGCGCTGCCGCCTCGGCGTCAGTTAGGTTCTTGATGCCCTGCTGGGTGCGGAAGTGGAACTTCACCCAGAAGCGTTCACCGGCCGCGTTCCAGAACGAGTAAGTGTGCGAACCGAAGCCGTGCATGTGGCGGTAGCCGTCAGGGATGCCGCGGTCGGACATGACCACCGTCACCTGGTGCAGGGCCTCTGGCAGGCTCGTCCAGAAGTCCCAGTTGTTCTCCGCCGAGCGCATGTTGGTGCGTGGGTCGCGCTTGACGGCGCGGTTCAGGTCTGGGAAGTGATGAGGGTCGCGGTGGAAGAACACGGGGGTGTTGTTGCCGACGACGTCCCAGTTGCCTTCCTCCGTGTAGAAGCGCAGGGCGAAGCCGCGGATGTCGCGCTCGGCGTCCGCGGCGCCGCGTTCACCAGCGACGGTGGAGAAGCGCGCGAACATCTCCGTCTGCTTGCCGACCTGCGAGAAGACGGCAGCGCGCGAGTACTTGGTGATGTCGTGGGTGACGGTGAACGTGCCCCACGCGCCTGAACCCTTGGCGTGCATGCGGCGCTCCGGGATGACTTCGCGGCTGAAGTGCGCCAGCTTCTCGAGGAACCAGGTGTCCTGCAGGAAGATCGGGCCGCGCGGCCCGGCGGTGACGGCGTTGTCGTTGTCAGCGATCGGCGCGCCAGCGGCGGTCGTCAGTGGCTTCTTGGCATCGTGGTTGATGGGGTGCCTCCTATGCTCACGTTGTGTAGGTTCGACTTGCGGTGTCAGCGCGCCCGGGCACCTGGTGGCAGCCCGAGCAAGTACCCTCATTATGTCATCGCTTGTGCGAGAGGCGTGTTCCGGGGGAAGGCGCCCCGCGCCGCCGTTAGCTGGTTCGCTCCAGGAAGCGCTGCAGCGCGCGCATGGCGGCGAGCGCCCGCGGGAACCCGATGAACATGGCGCTGTGGATGATGGCCTCGCGCACCTGGCGCTCGCTGGCGCCAGACCGCAGCGCGCCGCGGAAGTGCGTTGGGAGTTCGTTCACGCCGTCCGCCGCCGTGAGGAGGGCGACGGCTATCAGCTCGCGTGTCGCCAGGTCGAGGCCCGCTCTGGCGAAGACCTCGCCGTAAGCGACGCGCTCGACGAGTTCGCGGAGGTCGGCGTCAGCTGCCGCCAACGCGGCGCTGATGCGGTCGGCTTGCGAGCCCCAGATCGCCTCGCGCGGGTTGCCTTGCTGGTGCTCGACGAGGAACGCGACGACGCCGGAGTGCACGGTCAGGCGCACCTTGCCGTCGCTGGCGGCGTTCGACAGGCCGAAACCGCTGCCCATGGGCAGCGGCGCGTCGCTAAGCGGGAACTTCACGCCTTGGGTCGTCACGCGGCAGCCTGGCCCCAGCGCGAGGAGGCTGACTGTCGTGCCTGGCGCCAGCGCGCGCTCCAGAACCGCTTCGGGCGTAGCGACGTGCGCCTCGTGGTTCCCCGCGAACAGCGCTACCTCGCGCCCTTCAACTGCGAGGCGCCCGGCGATGAGCAACGCGCCGAAGCTCTGGTCGAGGCGGCTGCCGAACGCTCCGACGACGGTCGCGCTGGAAGCGCCCCGCGTCCAGGCTGCGGTGAGGGCGAGCTCGAGGTCGAGCTCGTCCTTCGCGTGCGGGTGGCGCTCGACCGGCACCTGTTCATAGCGCTGTAGGTCGCGGGCCTCGACGCTGTCTAGATCGCCGACGATGAGGTCAGGGGTAACGCCGAGGATGCGAGCGTGAGCTAACCCGCCATCCGCCGCGATGACCAGGTCATGACCTGCCAGCGCCAGCTGCCAGAGCTGCGGTGCAGGCAGGGTGCCGCCTGCGAGTACGAGAGCCGTGCGTCTTGCGGCTGTCATGCGTCGCTCCCTATGCTGCGCCACGCCTCCGGCGGTACCTGCAGGCCGAAGCTCGCGCCCGGCGCCGGGTGCCCTGGCAGCTCGCGGTCGAAACCGCGCCAAGTGACGGTCACGCCCCACGCCTCCGCCGTCAGCTTAAGGCGCCAGGCCAGCCCCTCACGCGCGGCGGTCGCCACGGACACGTCCGTGGCGCCCGTGCCTGGCTCACCTAAGCGCGTCAGGTCGGCGCGGAGCAGCAGCGCACCGTCGGTCGCTGGCAGGTGCGCGCCTTGCGGCGCGGTGTCGTACACGTTGTCGTGCCCTAGGAAGCGCGCCGCCCAGGGCCCGGCTGGTTTGGCGAGCAGCTCCTCGCTAGTTCCCACCTGCACGATGCGGCCAGCGCGCATGAGCGCGACGGTGTCTGCGACCGTGAACGCTTCACCCTGATCGTGCGTGACGTAGATGGCGCCGGCAGGTAGGCCAGTCAGGATGCTGCGCAGCTCGAGCTTCAAGCTCTCCCGCAGGCTGGCGTCGAGGTTCGAGAGCGGCTCGTCGAGGAGGAGCAGCCGCGGTTCGGGCGCCAACGCGCGCGCTAACGCCACCCGCTGTTGCTGCCCGCCGCTTAGCTCGGTGACCTTGCGCCGCTCCAGTCCAGCTAGCCCCACGAGTGCAAGGAGTTCCCTCACGCGCGCTGCACGCGTTGCAGCTGGCACGCGCGCCTCGACCAACCCGAACGCCGCGTTGGCGCCAACGTCCAGGTGAGGGAATAGCGCGAAGTCCTGGAAGACCATCCCGAAACCGCGCCGCGCGGTCGGAGTGCGCGTCAAGTCATGGTCGCCGATGGCGACGCCGCCCGCATCTGGCGCCTCGAGCCCAGCGACCAAGCGCAGCAAGGTGCTCTTGCCGCAACCGCTCGGGCCGAGCAGCGCGAGCGTCGTGCCTGCTACGAGCTCGAGCGTCACGCGGTCGACGGCGGTTACCGCCCCGTAGCGTTTCGTCAGCCCGGTGAGGCGCAGGTTCACGGTGTTGCCTCGACGGCGTGAATGGCGGCGGGCATGGTCTCCGGCATCATACCGGCGCGGCCTGGCGGCTCAGAACTCGCTGCGGCCACGGCGCTGCAGGACCAACATGACGGCAGCAGTGAGGGCCATGAGCACCACGCCAAGCGCTAGGGCCTCCCCGTAATTGCTCGCGCCTGGCCTGCCAAGGCGGTCGAAGATGGCTACCGGCAACGTGGCGAACTCCGGTCTGACGAGGAGGAGCGTGGCACCGAACTCGCCCATGGATACAGCGAAAGCGAAGGCCGCAGCGGTGAGGAACGCTGGCCGCAATAGCGGGAGCTCTACGCGCAAGAGCACACGGAGCTGCCCCGCTCCTAGGGTGCTGGCAGCGGCAGCCAAGGCGGGTGGTTGGGCGCGGTAGGCGGGGAGCAGCGTGCGCGTCACGAAGGGGAAGGCCAGCAGTGCGTGCGCGAGAGGCACGCCCCAAACGGAACCGACAAGGGCAGGGTAGGCGAGTAGGTAACCGAAGGCGAGCGTGATCGGACTGGTGGCCAGCGGCAGGAGGCTGGCCTGATCGAGCCAGCGCCAGCCGCCGCGCGCGATCGCGTAGGCGAAGAGGAAGCCGACGACGAGTGCCAGCGCCGCACTGCTGAAAGCGAAGCCAAGCGAGTTGCGCAGCGCATGCCACAAGTCCGTGAAGCCAACAGTGTGCGACTGGGTGAGGAGCCCGAGGTAGTTGCGCGCCGTCGGCCAAGGCGAGCCAGGGCTGCCGAACGATTGAACGCTCAGAGCGAGCAGGGGCGCGAGCACCAAGGCGCTCGTCACTAGGAGCGTGCCGCCGAGCAGCAGGTGGGCGCTGCCGCGCGGTGCGCGCGTGGCGTCGCCGGGCACCACGCTCACGGCTAGCCGTTCCTGCAGCCGCGTGTAGATGAAGCCGACCACCACCATGAGGATGAGTTGCACGAGGGCGAGCGCGGCGGCGGCGTCCAGCGCGAGGAGTCGGGCGGTCAGGCGGTAGATCTCGACCTCCAGGGTGGCGAACCTGGCGGCTGGCGCGAGGATGAGGATGACCCCGAAGCTCGTGAAGCAGAAGAGGAAGACGAGCAGGGCGGAGGCTAGGGTGGCGGGCAGCGCGAGGGGGAGGGTGACGCGCCGCAGCGTGCGCCATGGGGTGGCGCCGAGGGTGGAAGCCGCCTCCTCGAGGCGCGGCGCCACGCCCTCGAGGAAGCCGCCGACGACGCGCGCAACGACCGCGAAGTTGTAGAACACGTGCGCCAACAGCACGATGGCGAGGGTGTTGCGCAGGTCGACGCCGAGCACTCCCCGCGGTCCGACTAGCGCCAAGAAGCCGATGCCCGCCACGACGGTTGGCATGACGAACGGCACGGAGAACGCCGCAGTGAGCGCGCGCTTGCCCCGGAAGCGGTAGCGGGCCAAAAGCAGCGCGGTTGGCAGTCCAAGCGCTACCGTCAGGAGCGTAGAGAGAAGCGCCTGGCCGAGGGTGAAGGCCAGGCGGCCGAGGTAGTACTGGTCGGTCAACGCCGCTATGAAACCCTCGCCGAACGGAGCGTCGGCCGTTGGGGCGAGGCTGCGGGCGAAGATGACGACGATGGGTACGACAAGGAACGCGGAGAGGAAGAGGGTGGCCAGGGCGCCAGCCAGGTGGGTCACGGGGCCGCGCTGCATGCTGCAAAGCATAGGCCACCGGTTGTGAGGCCTGCTGGTTAGGTGGGGGTCCCGCCGTCACCGGCGGACCCTCGTTCGACGGGGCGCACCACGCGCACCTCGCCTAGCGCCGCGAGGACGATGAGCCCCTTGCGTGCGCCGGTCAGTCGCAGGTAGGCGCGCACTTGCTCCTCGTAATGCGCGATGGTCTCTGTGCGGGGTGCGCGGTCGGACTTCCAGTCGATGACGACCTCCGGCTTGCCGCTCACGTCGACCGCGATGGCGTCGGCCACTCCGCCCCACACGACCGCGTTACCCGTCGCGGGGTCCGTTTCCACTCCGGACACCGCCACCTCAGCGGCGAGGCGGTCGGCTAGCGCGCGGACTTCGGGCGCGTGCCAGGCGCGCTCCGCCATGGCGGCTACCTCCTCAGGGTCGATGACGAAGGGGCCGACGTCGAGGACCGCGAGCAGCTCGGCGGCGCGGCCGGTCAGCGCTGTTAGATCGGCCGCTGCTGAGAGGTTGATGACCTCCTCGAGGAGCTTGTGGAGAACGATGCCGCGCGCCGTGCCGACCGCCAGGCTCGGTTGAGGGCTGACCTCGTCCTCGCCGGCGTCAAGCCCAGCAAGGACGAGTGCCCCGCGTAGTGGCGTGTATTCAGGTTCGCTGACGGGGTCGGGTCCACTGGCTGCTCCATCGTCCTGGCGGCTCGGCGCCCGCCTCTGGACTGTGCGGGCGGCGCGGGCCACCACGGCCGCCTGCTCGGCGAACTCGGCAGGTGACTGCGCGCGGTCCTCGCCGGCTTGCGCCCGGTGGGCAGTGGCCGCCGTGACGGTGAACGAATGCCAGCTCGTCTCGCCTTGCCAAGGTGCGAGGTTGCACCAGGCGCCAGCGCCGCTTTCGAAGTCGAAGCTTGGCACTACGAGCAGGTCGCGCGCCCGCGTTGCCGTCACGTACCACAGGCGCAAGCGTTCCGCGTGCTGGTCGGCCTTCTCGCGTGCGAGGAGTGATTCGGCATGCTGGCCGGACTGGCCGAGGAGGTTCATGACTGGACGGTTGCCGTGGCGACTGAACCACGGGCCGCTCGGCCCGTCGCTGTCAGACATAGAGCTGACTGGGATCACTACGCGCCACTCCAGCCCCTTGGCCGAGTGCATGGTCATGATGGAGATGGCGTCCTCGGCGGCGTCGACGCGGCCCTCGAGTTCCGCCTCGCCCTCGTGCCAAGCGGCCCATACGTCGTCAGCGTAGGCGCGCAGGCCGCGTAGCGCATACGGTTTCGCGCCTTGCAAGAAGCGCTCTAGGTTGGCGAGCGCGCGGTCGGAACGGCCAGGGTGGCGGTTGACGAGCACCGGCCTTAGCTCGAGCACCTCGGTGGCGAGCGAGAGCAGGGCGAACGGCGCCATGTCGAAGCGCGCGGCGCTTAGCGCCGCGAGTTGGCTGATGACCTCAGCGACTCGTGGTGTCGGCAGGATGGCCGGGTCGACCGCGAGGGTAAGGCGTCCGCAACCGGTCTGCTGCTCGAGTGCGTGAGCTACGTCGAGCAGCTCCTCATCCGTGACGCCGATCATGGGCCCGCGCAAGAAGGCGCCGAGCGCGAGGGTGTTTAGCGGATCAGCTAGCGCCGCAGTAAGCGCGACGAGGTCCTGGACTTCTTGGCGCCGATAGAGGCCCTTACCTGCTTGGCTCGCGACGCCGAGGCCGAGCGCTTCGAGCTCGCGTTCGTAATGCTCGAGCCCCGTGTAGCTCGGCGCAAGCAGGGCGATGTCACCGGGACAGACTGGTCCGTCTAGCAAATCGCTTGTGCCGGCGACGAGCGCGCTGCACAGCGCCGCCACGGCTACTGCCTCTGCCCGGCGCTGGTCGTCGATGGTGGTAGCTGGCTCTGACTTGCGCGCTGCGGCACCTGACGCCTCGTCTGCCTCCACGGTCGCTTGAAGCGCATCGGAGTTGCCCGGTTGCGTTACGACCTGCAACCGCACGAGGGCGGGCCCGGCCAGCGGCAGGCGGCGGTGGTCGAGGTCCGCGTAGCCCGCCTGGCCGGGGCCGGTCAACGGACCGGCGAAGGTGTGGTTGGCGTTCGCCAGAATGTCTGGCACGGAGCGGAAGTTGTTGTTCAACTGCAGCGTCAAGGAGCCGCCATCCTGCGTGAGTGCAGCGCGCAAAGCGTTGTAGGTGCCCGAGTCAGCGCCTCTGAAGCGGTAGATGGACTGGTTTGGGTCGCCAACCACGAAGCGCGCCCCTGGACGCGACGGCCAGGCGCGCCAGTCACCAGCCTGGTCCGCGGTCGGCGGCACGCCGGTAAGGCGCCACACGATCTCGGCCTGCACAGGGTCGGTGTCCTGGAACTCGTCGACGAGCACGTGCAGGTAGCGTCGTGCCAGTTCGGCCCTTACTTGTTCGTTGTCGCGCAGTAGGCGCGCGGCGTTGGCGATGAGGTCGTCGAAGTCCAGACTCGCCCGCTGCCGTTTCGCCTCCGCGTAGGCGGCCACTACCTCGGCAAGCGCATCCATCAGTACACCGAGTAGGTGGTCGGACGCCTCGGCCGCGAGGGCGGTGATGGCCTCGTCGAGGAGGAGGTGGGCGGAGGCCAGCACCTCGTAACTAGCTGCCGCGTCGGACGCCGAGGCGCCAGTTGAACGCATCGCACTCACCCACGCGCCCTTGACGTTCAGTTTCCTGACGCTTCCGGTAGTGGTGAACAGCGTTCTTGCCCCCCGGTCTAGCGCGGCGATGGCAAGGTCCGTTTGGCTTGGGGACTCCCTCAGGCCGGCGACGTAGTCCCGCGCCTCCGCAGCGATCTTGACGACCTTCTCTGGTGCGCCGGTCACTGTGGCGACCAGGCCGCAGAACGCGGCGGCTGCCTCACCAGCGGCGGAGGCGGCGGGCTCGAGCGCCACAGCAGGCAGCCGCATGTCCGGGTGCGCCCGCATGAGCTTCAGCAGGTCCTTGATGCTTCTTAGACCTGGAGCTGCCGGGTGCGTGAGGAGCAGTGCGAGTGGGTCTTCTGCAGCAGGCGCGCCAGCACTTGCAAGGCCTTGCGCGGCCTCTGCTCCTAGGCGGCGCCTCAACCAGGCGTCGAAGACGTCGTCGAAGAGGAGAGCGGCCGCGCCCGCGTCGATGACGGTGGCGCCAGGGTCGACTCCCGCCTCGACGGGGTACGGAAGCGACAGCTCGCGGGCGAAGCCGTGGATGGTCGTGCTCGTCAGCTCGTCGAGGTTGGCCAGGGCCGCGGCGAGACGCTCGCGTTGTGCGTCGCTTGGCGCTCCATCAGGGAACGCGGGCTGCAGCGGCGCTGGCACTGCTCCCGCGCCAAGTTGAGCGACGTACTCACGCACGCGCGCTGCGAGTTCGGCCGCCGCGAGTTCCGTGAAGGTGATCGCGGCGATGCTGCTTGGCGCCACGCCCTCGGCCAAGAGGAGCGCGACGCGCCCGGCCAAGATGGCGGTCTTGCCAGAACCAGCGCCCGCCTCGACCAGCAGCCCGTGAGCGGTGTCGGTCAGCGCGGTGCGGCGCGCGGCCGCGTCCGAGAGAGGCGTGCTCAGCCAGCCGCTCACGCCTCACGCCCCAACGCGGCGTCGAGCGGGCCGCGCACGCGCCCGATGGCCTCGGCCTTCGTTCTCAGGTAGCCGCCTACTCCAGACGCGGGATATGCGATGCGCGTGGCGGCGAACGGCGACCGCAGCCCGGGGCCCGCGATGGCGTTTCCTTGCAGGAGGTTGGCGACCGCGAGAGTCGCCGACTCGGTGAGGGCGAGGATGGCCGCGTCAGGGTCGGCTAGTGAGCGCGTGACTCCTTGCCGTGGGTGTGCGAGGAGCGCCTCGACCGCCCACCCCTCCCCGAGCAGCTGGCGCACGGCGACCGTGTACAGCGTGCGTTGCAGCTCCTCGCCGCCCGCGAGCCCGTCGGTCTCCTTGAGCGGCTTGCCTGACTTGAAGTCGACTACCCGCACGCGCCTGCCGTTGCGGTCGAGTTCTAGGCGGTCGATCACGCCCCGCACACGCAAGTCGGTGCCTGGCAGGACCACTGCGGCGTTCTGACGCCACGGCAAGGAGACGCGGTCGTCATCGGCGTCTGACGAAGTCGTGTAACCGAAGCGCACCTCAGCGTAGCTCTCCTGCCAGGCGGCTTGGCCGTCGTCGAACGTGAGTGACCAGGTCGCCCACGCCTCGACGGCCCGCAACGTAGCGCTCCACAGGACGGCGGGTGGCACGGGCCGCTCGGCCTCCCACTTGGCGGCAACCTGGCGGCGCGCCCGCGAAACGGCGGCGGCCACTTCGAGCGTGCCGGGCGCAGCGACCGCCAGGAGGCTGGCAGTTAGCTCGAGCACCTCGTGGAGCAAGGTGCCGAGCGCGGCCGGATCGAGCGCCAGGAGCTCCTCCTGGGGCTCGGGGCGGTGCCAGCCGAGGGCGTACTGGGCCACGAAGGCGTGGGGGTCTAGGAGCAGGGACTTGAGCGAGGTGGCTGAGTGCGTGCGGCCAAGCGCGCGGACCACGGCTGGGTGGTGTGGTCGCACGACGCCGTCGTGAGGCGTGAGGTTCGGTGAGTAGGTCGAGGCGTACGCGCTGCGGGCCTTGGCGATTCGCGGGTCGCTGCGTAGCTCGGCTGGGCGGAAGGCGCGGCGGTCGGCTTCGCTAAGGGCGTGAACGGTGCCGGCCACCGGAGCGCTACTCGCCTTGACGTCGCGCAGTTCGGCGATGAGCGGACTGGGCGCCTGCGCGCGGCCGTCTGGCCCGCGCCGCGGCCACGACAGCACTACCTCCTCGCGCGCGCCTGCCATGAGGGCGGCGAAGGTCTCGGCATCCACTTGCGCAACGCTCTTCTCGCGTAACGTCGTTCCCGGACGTAGCCGCTGGGGCAAGAGGGCATCTTCGTCCGAACCGCGGCGGGGCCAAGACCTGGACGCAAGCCCAAGGAGGCGCGTGAGCGGTCGCGGCCACGCCATCGATGTAGCGGCAGGGCCCCACAAGACGGCGGTAGCCGGGTCGACGCCGTCCGAGACGCGCAGACCCTGCAAGGACTGTTCGAGGACGGTGGTCGGGCCCTCAGCCAGCGCCTGGTGCCAGAGCGCCGCCGCGCTGCCCCCTAACCAGCGCTCGCCGACCCTGCCAGCGGCGGCAAGGCCGGGCGTCACGTCCGCCACCAGGCGCTCGACGATCAGAGCCTGCTCCGGTTCGCGGGCGGCTAGCTGCCCAAGGGCACGCCGCCACTGCGGCACGGTGACTAGGTAGGCGTGCGGCTTGAGCTCGTCTGCCCACGTCTCCGGGAGGATCGCGAGCGGGCCAACGGTGGCGGCGCGCGCCGCGCTCACCATGCGCCCAACGCGCTGCTGCGAAGGGCCCCTCACGAGCATGTCAGCGAGAGCCGCCGCTACCTGACCGGCCCCCGTGTTCATGGCAGGTAACCCGTGGGCAGCGTGCAAACTGATGCCAGCGTTCTCGGCCTGCGTGAGGATGGCATCGTCGTAGGCGGCAACGGCCACGGCGGCCAGCGCCAGCTCTTCTGGCCTACGACCGGCGCTGAGGTGCGCATGGACCCAGCGCAACGCCTCGAGCGCCTCATGGTCCGGATCCGCGCAACTGAGTGCGCATACCGTTGGCGTTTCCTGGCTAGCAGGCGACCACGTGATGGCGGGCGGCAGCCATGTTGGGGCGGTCTGCGAAGCACCGAACCAAGTGACGTCGACGTGCTCGGCGACGTCGGCTAGCAGGCCGCGGTAGAGCGGCGGCACGTCGGAGATCCGGTCTAGTGTGATCCGGCCAGTCAGCTTCGCCGCGAGGTGAGCGCGTTCGCGCGCCAAGCCGATGAGGTGGTTAGGGAGTAAGGCACCAGTGCCAGAAGTGGCCGCCACGTGGCGCTCCAACGCCGCCAGCTCGGCCCACCTGCCGCCCGCGCCAGCGTGATCCGCGAGGACGATGTTGGCGTGCCACGCAGCGACGAGCGTGCGAGCGGCCGCGCTTGCGAAGCCAGGCATGGCGGCCAGGTCGCGCAACGACGTCAGGTCGGTGACGGGTGGCTCTTGGAGCGCCGAGCGCACCTCTGCCACGCTAACTGGCCGCAGGAGCCCGCCGGCCAACCGCGCCGCCAAACCAGCGATCGTCGTCACCTCGTGCCCGATGCTGTGCTTGGCCGCAAGCTCGTCGCGCACGCGGCGCTCCCCAAGGCGGCCTGAGACGATGTAAGTTGCGCGGCCGAGCACTCGCGACCTCCTCGGTGGTGGTCCTGCGAGGATAGCCCTAACCTGCGACGGTTAGTGCCGCACCGTGCGTAGGAGGCGGGTCACGCTTCCCGCACCCTCACCACTGCCGACCCCTTGACAAATGGCCTCGCCACCGCTAGAGTCCCTGACGGTATGGCAGGAGTTATCAACCACGTCTGCGCGCGGCTGCGCCACAGCACCGGTGGCTTGCCGCTCATGGGAGAGGACTGCCTGTTCGTCGCTGATTAACTACTAACGCTTTACGCAGCGACCGTGGGCGCCCCCCAGAAGGAGGCTTCCACGGCTTTTTTTGGTGCCGTGTTAGCCAACTACCAGCCCAGTTGAAATCAAACCGCAAGACAGGCGAAACCTGAGCACCGCTCTGCGGAACGAGAGGCGAGCATGACGGCGAGCACGGCAACGACCGAACGAGAGAGAAGAAGGGGAGCGTTCGGTCTCTCGACGATATTGGTGCGCTACCTAGCACCACAGCGCGGCTGGGCGCTCGGCATGGCGCTCCTGCTGCTCGTGGCGACCGGCCTACAGCTCCTCGTGCCGCAACTGTTGCGGCGCTTCATCGACGGCGCGCTCGGTGCGGCGCCAGGCGCGGAACTCACGCGGATCGCCCTTACGTTCCTCGTAGCAGCACTGCTAACACAGCTGCTCAACGCCGTCGCGACCTACGTCGCGGCAGCGGTCGGTTGGACGGCGACGAACCTCCTGCGCGAGGACCTAGCGGCCCACACCCTCGACCTAGACATGGGCTTCCATAACGCCCGCACGTCCGGGGAGATGATCGAGCGCCTCGACGGCGACGTGACGTCGCTCTCGAACTTCCTCTCCGTGTTCTCCGTCCGCGTGTTCGGCGGCGCGCTCCTGCTCGCCGGCATCCTGGTGGCGTTGTGGCTCGAGAACCGCCTGATGGGCGCGGTCTTGACCGGCGTCGTCCTCCTCGAGGTCGTCGTGCTTTCACGCACGCGCCGCGCGGGCGTGCCAGCTACCAACCTCGAGCGCGAGGCGAACGCTAAACTGTTCGGCTTCATCGAGGAGCGGCTGCACGGCCTTGACGACCTGCGCGGTAACGGGGCGGGCGCCTACACCATGCACCGCTTCGACGGGGTCATGCGCAACGTCTATCACGACACTCGCCGCGCGTGGATGCTCCGCAGCGTCGTGTGGCTATCGAGTTACGGGCTGATGCTGGTCGGCACCGCACTGACGATCGGCACGGCCATCTACCTCGTCGGTAAGGGCTCCTTGACCGTAGGCGCCGCCTACATGGTGTTCCAGTACCTGCTCATGCTTCAGAACCCCATCGAGCAGATCACTCAGCAGCTGCAAGAGCTGCAGAAGGCGGGGGCGGGCGTGCAGCGCGTGGGCGAGCTCTTGAGCCTCGTCCCGGCACTGCCGCGGGGTGGTAGCGAGCGGCTCCCTGCCGGGGCCCTAAGCGTGGAGTTCGACGGCGTCAGCTTCCACTACCCAGACGTCGGTCCGGACCAACTCACCCTCGACGACGTTACCTTCAAGCTGGCGCCAGGCACGCGCCTTGGCCTACTCGGCCGCACCGGGTCGGGCAAGACCACGCTGACGCGCCTGCTGTTCAGGCTTTACGACCCGAGCTCGGGGAGGGTGAGGCTCGGCGGGGTTGACGCCGCCGCCGCCGACCTGCAGGGGTTGCGCTCGCGCGTCGGCCTCGTCTCACAAGAAGTGCAGCTCTTCCGCGGGAGTCTGCGGCACAACCTGTCGTTCTTCGACGACGGCGTCAGCGACGACCGCATCATGGCGGTACTCGACGAGCTGGACATGCGCGAGTGGCTGGAGCGCCAGGAGAACGGCCTAGACACGGAGATCGACTCAGGCGGCCGCAACCTCTCCGCCGGCGAGGCGCAGCTCATCGCGTTCGCACGCGTGTTCCTCGCTGACCCCGGCCTAATCGTCCTTGACGAACCGTCCTCCCGCCTCGACCCGGCGACGGAGAGGCGCCTCGAGGCCGCGATGGAGCGCCTCTTGGCTGGGCGGACGGCCATCGTCATCGCCCACCGCCTCGAGACCGTCGAGCGCGTCGACGAGATACTCGTCATGGAGGGCGGCCGCGTCGCCGAGCATGGCAGCCGTGACCTCCTAGCGCGCGACCAACACTCGCGTTACGCCCGCTTGCGGCGCGCGGCGCTGAGCCTCGACCTGAACGCGACCCCAGACGAGCACGCGTTGGAGGAACTCGCATGACCTACTCCACCAACCCGCTGCGGCTGATGCTGGCCTTAGGCAGGCAGCGCCCCTGGTACTTCGCTTTGACCGCCGTGCTGTGGGCGGTCGTTCATGGCCTTCCCGTACTGTTCGGGCTAGCGATGCGCGGCCTCTTCGACGCGCTTGCGGGTCCGCAGGCGGCTGGCCCCAACGCCTGGACTTACCTAGCTCTCGGCCTCAGCGTCGACGCCGTGCGGCTCGTCGTGATGATCGGCGGCATCTACACCTGGGCGACGTGGTGGCTCGAGTTGACGCTGCACCTGCGCCGCTCCCTCCTCAGCTACTTGCTCGAAGCGAGCGGCTCGCGGCGCCTACCGGACTCACCCAGTGAGGCGGTCACGCGCTTCCGCGACGACGCGAACGACATCGGCGAGTACTTCGAGTACTGGTGCGACTTCTGGGGCTTCGCCGCCTTCGGAGTCGCCGCGCTCGGCACCATGCTGCTCATCAACCCGCTCATGACCCTGCTAGCGTGCGTGCCGCTAGCGCTTACCGTCGTCCTCACCAGCCTTTTGCGCCCCCACATCCGCACGGCCAGGCGCCGCAGTCGCGAGGCGACAAGCCGCGTGACCGACTTCCTCGGTGAGACGTTCGGGAGCGTGCAGGCCGTCAAGGCGTCCGGGCGCGAACCGTTCGTACTGCGGCACTACGTCGGCCTGAACACCGTGCGCAAACGCACGGCCCTCAAGGACACGCTGCTGACCGAGCTATTCAGGAGCGTGACGGACAACATGGTGAACATCGCCACCGGCATCATCCTGTTGCTCGGAGCGAGCGCTCTCAAGGACGGCTCGTTCACCGTGGGCGACTTGGCCCTCTTCGTCACGTTCTTGCCGCGCCTCACGGGCGTCATGTCGTTCATGGGCCTGATGGTCGTGCAGCACAAGCGCTCGGGCGTGGCCTTCGAGCGCCTCGGGCGCCTGCTCGTCGATGCGCCGGTGTCAGCCATCGTCACCCCGCGCGCTTACGACCTCGAGAACCCTCAAGCGCCGTTCGAGCACGCGGTGAAGGAAGTAGAGCCGTTCGAGCGCCTTGACGTAGTTGGCCTGACGGCCCACCACGCAGGCGGCCTGACTGGCGTGACCGACGTGAGCTTCTCCGTCGCGCGAGGCGAGTTCGTGGTCGTCACCGGCCGCATCGGTTCTGGCAAGACGACGCTTCTGCGCGCGCTTCTCGGACTACTGCCCGTAGAGGCGGGGACCGTCTCGTGGAACGGGCGCCACGTCGACGATCCCGCTTCGTTCTTCGTCCCGCCGCGCAGTGCCTACACGTCGCAGGTCCCGCGGCTCTTCTCTGACACGTTGAGGGAGAACGTCTTGCTCGGCTCTGGACTAAGTGACGTTGAAGTGGCCGCTGCGCTCGAGCTGGCGGTCCTTGACGCCGACTTGGCTAGCATGCGCTCTGGCCTGGACACGGAGGTTGGCACCCGTGGCGTAAAGCTCTCGGGTGGCCAGGTGCAGCGTGCGGCTGCGGCACGCATGCTGCTGCGCCGAGCGCAGCTCCTCGTGTTCGACGACATCTCGAGCGCCCTCGACGTCGAGACGGAGAGGCGCTTGTGGGACGGACTCTTCGCGGCGGGCGAGACGACCTGCCTCGTCGTGTCGCACCGCCGCGCCGCGTTGGAGCGCGCCGACCGCGTGATCCTCCTCGAGGGCGGCCGCGTGGCGGCGCAAGGAACCCTCGCGGAGGTACTCGCGAGCTCGCCGGAGTTGGCCGCGCTCCTCAAAGGTGAGCGCTCACCTGACGCTGGCAGGGTCGCGGCCTTGTAGCACGACGGCCGTCCACTGCCGCAGCCAGCGCGCTTGGTTCGCCTGCACCGTCGCGGAGTCGAGGGACGCCGCGATGGTGGCTGGCTCTAGCTGCCCGTAAGCGACGAACTCTGCCGGCAAGTCGACGTCGGTTACGACGGGGTCGACGTACATGGCGAGCGGGATGGCGGCCTGTACCGCTGCGCTCAGCATGAAATCGACGAACGCGGCGGACGCTTCAGGCTCCTTCGTGCCCTTGAGGATGCCGATGCCCTCGACCTGACGGTAGGCGCAGCCCGCGCATTGCAAGTTCGCCGTCGGTGACGTCTGCAGCGGCTCGTCAGAGAAGATGACCTCGGCCGCGGGGCTCGTGGCGTAACTCACGACGATCGGGCTCGCGCCGCCGTAACGCGTGAACTGCGTGTAGTAGGCGTCCGACCAGCCGTCTGCCATCGCCACGTCGTTGGCGACGAGCGCCGCCCAGAAGTCAAGCCAATCGTCGAAGTCAGCGTGCGTGCCCGGCACGTCCGCCGACTCGTCGCCGAAACGGACGATGGTGGCTAGCAAGAACGCCAGGCCGGGGCTGGAGCTGGCCGGGTTCTCCACGACCGTGAGGCCGCGGTACGCGGGGTCCGCCAGCGCCTCGAGCGTCGCGGGTAACGCCAGGTCGTGCTGCGCGAACCAAGCGCTGTCAACGTTAGGCAGCACGTAGCCGACGTCGACGGGGGTCACGAGGCCGTCCGTCGCCAGTAGCAGGTCGGGGCGCACGCGCTTCAGCTCGGGGCTGAGGTACGGCTCGAAGATGCCCTCGCTGCGTACGCGCTCGAGCAGGCTGCCGTCCACGCCGAACAGCACGTCAGCGAGGGGGCGCGCCTTGGTCAGCACGGCGCGGTTGACGACCTCACCTGCGTCGCCGCCTTGGAGGAAGGTGACTTGGACGCCCGTGCGCGCCGTGAAGTCGTCGAGGAGCGCCTGCGGCAAAGCGAACGAGCTGTGCGTCAGGACCGTAATGCGTTGGGCATGGGCCGCAGCGCCCAATGCGAGCAAGAGCGCGAGCACGATGGACTGGAAGTTACGCATGATGGCACGTCCTTCTATCACCTACGGACGCGGGCCCACTGATGGGGCGTTGCGCCACTCTCCCTCCGCCCGCATTACCGGGGTCAGGTTCTAGGGTGTGTTCTCAGCCCGGCCTCCGCTTTACGGCTCCGGACACCCCTGGTGACACTGCGAAGGTACCGCCGCTTGGACGCTAAGTCAACGACCCAGGTACGCCGGTGGCTCAGACGTCCGTGGCTAACGCCTCGCGCTCCGAGCGGGGCAGGCGCCACGCCGCCACCAGTGCCGTGATGAGGAACAGGCCGGCCGTCACGAGGAAGATCGTGCGGTAGTTGGTCGAGCCCGGCAGGCTCGTGACGGTGACGATGGCGCCCGCGATGATCGGAGCTAGAGCGCGCGATGCCGCCGCCACCGAGTTGTCCAGGCCGTAGACGGCGCCCGCCACGTTTCGTGGGGTGAGGCGCGCAAGCATGGCTGAGATGGCAGGCAGAACGCCGCCGATGGCGAAGCCGATGAGCACGTTGACCACTATGAGCTGAACGACGTCGGTGACGTAAGCCATCGGCACGTAGAAGACGGCGCAACCGAGGGCGGAGGCCACCAGGATCGGCTTGTAACCAACGCGGTCGGAGAGGCGACCGAGAAGCACGCCGCTCAAGGTGGACGAGGCGGCGGCCAAGCCGATGGCTAACCCCGTGTACATCCCCGCGAGGTCCTTGTCTACGGTGATCGTGGCGATGAACAGCGGTAGGAACGGTACGAGCATGGTGCGGCCAAGCCACGCGCTGAAGCGCAGGAAGTACGCTAGCGGCACCCCAGCGGTGCGCACTACGTCGCGCCAGGCGTGAATCAACCCACCTACGCCACGTTCGGCGCGCGGCGGGGCGGTGAAGTCCTCCTTCACGCCGAACAGCACGAGCAGGCCGCCAGCCAGCATCAGCGCCGCCGTGACGACGAACGAGAAGCGGAAACCGAAGAAGTACTGCAGCGCGCCGCCGATCATCGGCCCGACAGAGGCGCCCGCCCACGACGCGGTCTGCATCATCCCCATGGCGTAACCAAGCCGCTGGCGCGGCGCGGTGGCGGCGACCATGGAGTTCGCCGCGCTGACCACGCCAGTGGTGAGGCCCTGGATTAGCCTCAGGAACGTCAGTTCCTCCGCGCTGCGCACGAAGCCCATGAGGAGGATGACGGCGGCGCCAGCGAAGAACGCGCGCTCCAGCATGAGTTTGCGGCCGTGGCGGTCAGCTATGGCGCCCCAGATCGGTGAGGCGATCATCATGGCAGCCGCCTGCACGCTGAACACGGCAGCCACCCAGAACACGAGCGAACCGCCCGATCGGACGCCTAGGAACTCAACGTAGTTGGGCAGGAAAGGGAAGATGGTCGAGAAGCCGATGGAGGCAAGCAACTGCGCAACGAACATCACGAAGAGGATGCGTTGCCAACTCGAACTCTTCACCTCTAGCCTCCGGTAGGGGGCGGCCACCTCACCCATGGTCGTCGCGGAGCCCACCGTGGCTACCAGCCGGCGGGCGCCCGCTATGCTAACCCCGTACCCGAGTTGCCACGCGCGGCGCCGTTAGCGGTTAGCGTTAGCGGATGCCGTTATCAGACGCTCAAGTCCTCGCCCGCTGCCCGCTATTCGCGGAGCTAGCCGAGGCGGACCTGCACGCCCTGGCAACGGTGGCGCGGCGCCGGCAGTTGGAGGCAGGTGAACCCCTGTTCATGGCTGGCGAGGCCGCCAAGGGGCTGGCCGTGGTGGTCACCGGGAGGGTCAAGATCTACGTCATCTCGCCAGCCAGCGGCCGTGAGGTCGTGCTTGCCGTCGAGCACCCGTTCAACGCGGTGGCCGAACTGGTGTCGCTCGACGGCGGCCCATACCCCGCCAGCGCCGAGGCGGCGGAGGCAAGCGAAGTGTTGTGGCTCGAGCAGGTCGGTTTCCAACGCATATTGCGTGAGCGGCCGGAGATAGCGCTGCACCTGATGGGCATGCTCGGCAGGCGCTTGCGGCGCTTGGTCGCTCTCGTCGAGCAGATCTCGTTCCAGGAGGTCGTGCACCGCTTGGCGCGTTACCTGCTCGGGGCGGCCCAGGACGGCCTGCCGTTCGTGCTGGACACGAACGGGGCCATCGCAGCGCAGTTGGGCACGGTTCCGGAACTCGTCAGCCGCAACCTCTCACGCTTACATGCTGGCGGGGCCATCGAACTGCAAGGCCGGACCGTGACGAGCCTGAACCGGGCGCAGCTCCAAGAGATGGCGAACTCAGCGGGGCGGTGAGCCGCCGCGTACCCGCTTGTCAGTAGAAGCCGAGTGAGCGCTTAGCTTCGGCGCTCATGGAGTCAGGCGTCCAGGGTGGGTCCCACACTAGTTCGACGCCGATATCGCCGACCCCAGGCACCTGACCGAGGCAATGGCGAACGTCGGCCTCGATGCTCCCGTGCAGCGGGCAGCCAGGCGTCGTCAAGGTCATCTCGATAGCCACTTGAGAATCGACGACTGCCACGGCGTAAACCATGCCGAGGCTAACGATGTCGAGCCCGAGCTCCGGGTCGATGACGGCGTGCAAGGCCTCGAGCACGTTGCGCGCTGGAACGGCTGGGTTGATCTCGGTCAGCTCAGTTTCGGTCATGCGCGAGCTTCCTCCAGGGTCTTCGTGGCCTGCGCCGCGGCAGCGGCAGCCGCCAGGCGCCGCCTCGAGCGGACGGTTACGCCAACCACGTGGCTGGCCTGCGCGGTCAGCGCCACGCCGGCAAGCAGCGTGGCTGCGCCAGCGACGACGGCCAAGAGCGCGCTACTCCAGATGGTCGCGGCGGCGAGGGCCGCGGCGGCCAGGACTAAGCCCCAAGTGATGATCGGCTCGAGCTCGTCCTTTACGAGGTCGCGTAACAACGGTGCCCCGCCGGACACGCCGCCCGTGCTGGCGCCGGCGAACTGCCAGGTCCACGTCAGGAACGACAAGATCTTGACGAGCATGCCGCTGACCGCCAGGCCAACGAAGCCAAGCAGGAAGAGGATCATCGCGGCCCCGCCCTCTCCGAAGAGCAACGCGACTCCGGCTAGTGGCAGGAAAGCGTGCGCTAGCACGTAACGCTGGATGGGCAACTCGAGGCGCTTGCGTAGCCGGCGACGCAGGATGTTGAGGACCTCCCACGCTTGTAGGGCGCAGGCGATCGCGAGTAGCACGTGCGAGGCAGTGATGAGCGGCAGGCGCGCGAACGTGGCGAGGGCTTCGAGCAAGATGGCGGCCGTGACGGCGTAGGTGGCGTAACGCACGCGCCACTGCGGCCCGCCCTTCGACAGCGCGAACATCGAGAGGAGCTTCTGGCCCGAACCGATGATGCCGAGCAAGAAGGCGCCGAACAGCCCGACGGTGAAGTGGAGCTGCACCGGGTAACCGACTTGCGCGGCGACGCTCGGCGTCGTGCGGGCGCTAGCGAGCGTGAAGCCGAGAATCACGGCCAGGGCGAGAAAAAGCGCGGAGAGGAGAAGGGCGTGGCTACCCGGATCCTTAGGCCAGCGTTGCGCGGCGGTCCTCGCCAGCTGCACGACCAGCGCCACCCACGCGAGGCTGGTGGCCGCCGCCCCGAATGCCAGCCACGGTGCCGAGAAGCCGCGGAAGAAACCGATGACCACCGCAACGCTGCCGACGGCGAGAAGCGGCAACGTCAGCCAACCGAGGCGCGGCCACGCCAGCTTCGTTACGAACATGACCGCAGGCAACTGCTGGAGGGTGCCCGCGAACACGAGCCCGACGAACGTGAGCGTGAACACGTGATTGATGGCGACGACGCGCGGCAGCCCAAGGTAGCCAGCGAACGCCGCGGGGGAGAGCAGCACGAGCAAGCCGACGAGCGCGAGCGCCAGGGCGCCAAGCAGTAGCGAGGCGATCGGGAGTACTGGCGGCGCCCCATCGGCACCAAGGCGGGGCATCACTTCCGGTCAGGCGCCTTTCCTGATGCGCACTTGTGCGCTGCCGTCCGGTTGTTCTGCGACCTCGTACTCCGCACCAGCGTCGACCAGCTGGGGTAGGAGGTAGATGGGCACGCGGTCGTTGTGGATCACGAGCACGTCGCCGGGCGCCATGGCGTCGAGCGCCTCGAGGGTGCGGATCATCGGGTTGGGGGGCTCGAGCCCGCGGTTATCGAGGAATGTCTCGGCCATGACTAAGCTTCGGCCTTGCGGCTCGGCTGGCCAATGACCTACGTCATGGTGTTACTTGCCGCCAGCTTGCGAGGCTTGGCTCGTGCGGCAGGATACCGAAACCCACTCACCTACCGACCTGGCGCCCCAAGCCCCGGCACCTCGGCCCCTCAAGCCCGAGGAGCGGGCGGTCATGCTGAGCGCGCGCGTCTCGACTATCATCGACGCCCACGATGACGCCCTTAGCACCCTGATCGCCCATGGCTTCACGCTGCTTTCGCAGGCGCCCATGCGCTGGGCCATGGCGCATACGGTCAATCTTGGGCAGGCGTTCCGCTTGCGCGGCCTCAGCGCTGAAGAGCAGGAAGGTCTCCTGCTAGCGCTCGCTCAGCTCGGAGTGCCTGTCAGCCTGCAAGCGCTCGAGGCGGGCACTGGCCCGCGCGGAGACTAGCGTGCCGCACTTCAAGACTTCAGCAGTGAAGCGCTTCTCGGAGCGCGGACCAGTGCCGCGGCCACTGCACGTTGGTGAGAACATGGCCGTGATGCTCCTGTGCCTGCAGAAGGGCCAGCAGATCGTGGCTCCCGATGGCGACGGCGCAGAGACGATCTTCACGGTGCTGGAAGGCTCAGGCACCATCACTGAGAACGACGAGAGCTTCGCCGTTGAAGCAGGTGACGTCGTGCACATCCCGCCCGGCTCGCGTAAGGCGCTGATCGCTGGCGAGGGCACCTTCACCGTCATCGGCGTTAGGCAGCTAGGAGCCAAGCATGGCACTTAGACCGAGCGAAATGTACGTCGACCCCGACGCCTGCATCGAATGCGGCATCTGCGACGAGATCGCCCCTGGCATCAGGGATTCCCTCGAACACGTGCCGGTATCCAGCCTCACGATAGAAGCCATGGCCAACTGCCCCACAGGGGCGATCAAGTGGGCCGAAGGAGGAACCGATGAAGCAGATAGACGTGCGCACCATCCCGCCCCGTGAGCGGCACCCTCTCCTGTTCAAGACCTTCGATGACCTGGAGGCAGGCCAGTCGTTCGAGCTAGTCAACGACCACGACCCGAAGCCGCTTTACTACCAGTTCCAAGTCGAACGCAGCGGAACGGTCGAGTGGGAGTACCTCGAGCAAGGCCCAGAGACCTGGCGCGTTCGCATCGGCAAGGTCAACTGACCATCGGCCACCGGGCTGCGCCGCCGTGCGGTTCCTACTGCGCGGCGGCGCGAGCGTTGCGGCCGTAGGTTAAGTTCGCGCTGTGAGCAGATGGCAGGTCGCGTTCTTGCGCGCCGCGCTCGCGTGGCTGGTGGCCACGGGGGCGCTCGGCGTCGTCGTTAGCATCTGGCCAGCGCTGGCTAGCCCGTTCCGGCCGACGCACGCGCACATGGGCCTGATCGGCTTCTTCCTCGGCATGGTCATGGGCGTGGCGTACTGGATGCTGCCACGGCCAGGTGGCATCAAGCAGACCAACTGGGAGGCCGCGACGTTCATGCTGCTCCAGGTCGGCCTAGTCCTGCGCGTGGTGAGCGAACCGTGGTGGCGCACGACGCTAGCGAGCGGCGTGCATGTGCTCTTCGTCATCAGCGGCGTGCTGCTGCTGGCTGCCATGGTCGTGTTCTTGCTGGCCATGAGCAAGCGCGTCGTGACCATCGCGACGCTACGCGAGAGAGGACAAGGGCGCCGCCGGACGGCAGCGCCCGAAGGGACGAGCGAGGGCAAGCAGCCTTAAGAGTCGACCTCGATGACGTGGGTGCCGGCAAAGCGGTCGCCGAGGCGCCTGCCGTCTGGCGCGGTGAGCACGAGGTAGAGCTCGATGATGCCGAGGACGGCACCGACCAGCGTCAGGAGCAGCGACAGGGCGAGGATGCCGAGGAACGGCGCGAACACGACGAGGAAGCCAAGCGAGCCGATAGCCAAGGTCCAGTTGCGTTTGATGGAAGTGGTTATGTCCATGGCGCCACCGTCGTCGCGCACTGGCCGCAACTTCATCAGCTTCTTGCCGAGCGAGCGGCCGTCCATGAACTCGAACGAGAAGCCGTCACGCGTGAGGATGTACGCGAAGCCGAGCAGACTCCCGATCACGGGGATGTAGCTGAGGATGCTCGCGATCACCGCATCGATGATGTACGCGATGGCGCGCTTGCCGACGTCAGGCTTCGAACTAGAGGTGGTCGCCGTTGGTGGCGTTCCGGGAGGGGCGCCGACCGGTGGTAGAGGTGCACTCTGCGGTTCGGCGCCGGGTTGATCGCTGCGGTCAGAAGGGACTTGATCCGTCATCAACCGCTCCTTCCAGGACGCCTGTGGACCTGTGCATGACGTCCGGTGCGTAAGTGTAGGGCAAGAAGACAGTCAAATGTGTGGCACTTCGGGCATTTCACGTGTACCACGCACATGGCTGCAGGGTCAGTCGTCCCGAGCGCGTTCGGGGCGCTAGTCGTAAGGTGGTGAAGGAGGCGCCGCAACCGCGGCGAACATCGGCATGGCTACTGCTAAAGGCTTCTTCGTCGTCCCTACCGGTCCAGGCGTGGGCCTCACATCTATCTGCCTCGGCCTCGTGAGGGCGCTAGAGCAGGGGGGTCTGCGCGTCGGGTTCATCAAGCCCATTCGGCAACCGGGAGACGACCTCGGGCTCGAGCGGTCTACCGAGTTCGTGCGGCGCAGCACGAGCATCCTCCCCGGAGAGCCGCTGAGTTACATGGAGGCGGAAGCACAGCTTGCCGCCGGCAGGCAGTCTGAGCTACTGCAGGCCATCGTAGGGCGTTACGAGCACGCCGCCGTCAACGCCGACGTGATGATCGTCGAGGGCCTCGCCGCCACCGCCGATCACCCGAGCCTCGACGCCTTGAACGGCGAGATCGCACGGGCGCTCGACTGTCAAGTGCTGCTCGTGGCCACCCCGCAACCGAACTTGCAGGCGCTCGACGACCGCCTCGAGTTGGCGGCGCAGCCGTTCGGCGGCACCGCCAGCCCGCACGTTTTCGGGGTCGTCGTCAACCAACTGAACGCGCCGACCGTCGAGGTCGTTGGCGCAACGCGCACCGGAATCCGGTTGCCTGACGTCACTCTCGACGCCGAGACCCTCAAGAAGTCGTTGCGCGTCTTCCGTCACCCAGGCTTCATGCTGGTGGGCGCCGTGCCGTGGAGCCCCGCCATGGTCTCGCCTCGCACCCTCGACGTGGCCAAACACCTTGGTGCCACCGTCTTGAACGAGGGCGAGTTGGCGACTAGGCGCGTAGTTGACGTGTCGTTGGTGGCGCGCTCGGTCGCGCACATGACGCACCGCCTGCGGCCGGACGCGCTGCTGATAACGCCGGCGGACCGTGACGACGTCATCCTCGCGGTGTGCATGGCCGCCCTCAACGGCGTGCCCCTAGCGGGTCTCGTGCTGACGGGCGACATGGTCCCGAACGCCAACGTCATGAAGTTGTGCGAGAAGGCGATGGCGACCGGCCTGCCCGTCCTCAGCGTCAACACCGACTCGTACGTCACGGCGGCACGAGCCGCCGCCATGAACCTAGAAGTGCCAAGCGATGATGTCGAACGGATGGAGCGCGTCATGACGTCGGCCGCGGAGCACCTCGACATGGAGGTCCTGCGTGCGAGGGTGGGCGGGCGCCGTGACCTAAGGCTCTCGCCGCCAGCGTTCCTCTACCGCCTCGTCGAGTTGTCGCGTGAGGCGGGTAAGCGCGTGGTTCTGCCCGAAGGCGAGGAGCCGCGCACCGTCAAGGCGGCGGCAGAGTGCGGCGAGCGGGGCATAGCGACCTGCGTGCTGCTCGGCGATCCGGTCGAGATCCGCCGCGTGGCGGAGGCGCAGGGCGTGACCCTAGGCGCTGGCGTCGAACTCGTCGAACCTACCGATGCACTGAGGGAGAGCTATGTGGCCGCCATGGTCGAGTTGCGCAAGCACAAGGGCCTGACAGCCGATGGCGCACGCAACCAGCTCCGCGACAACGTCGTGCTCGGCACCATGATGCTGGCACTTGGCGAGGTGGACGGACTCGTCTCTGGCGCCCTTCACACCACGGCCAACACCGTGCGGCCCGCGCTGCAGCTCATCAAGACGCATGAGGACGCCAAGCTCGTGTCTTCCGTCTTCTTCATGTGCCTGCCAGACCAGGTCCTCGTTTACGGCGACTGCGCCGTCAACCCGGACCCCAACGCAGAAGAGTTGGCTGACATCGCCATCCAGTCCGCCAACTCGGCGGCGGCCTTCGGCATCGAACCGCGCGTGGCCCTCCTCAGCTACTCGACAGGAACGTCGGGCGAGGGGGCCGACGTAGACAAGGTGCGCGAGGCGACGCGCATAGCGCACGAGCGCCGCCCAGACCTCCTGCTCGATGGGCCGCTGCAGTACGACGCGGCGACCGTGCCAGGGGTGGCGAGCAGCAAGGCGCCGGGCAGCCCCGTCGCCGGCAAGGCAACCGTGCTGGTCTTTCCGGATCTCAACAGCGGCAACGCCACCTACAAGGCCGTGCAGCGCTCGGCTGGGGTCGTGTCAGTCGGACCGATGCTGCAGGGCCTGAGGCGCCCAGTCAACGACTTGTCGCGCGGGGCGCTCGTCGACGACATCGTCTACACCATCGCCCTCACGGCCATCCAGGCGACGGCGCCTAACTAGGGCGAGGAACGCACGCGGTCGTACGCCTTCAGGTAGCGCAGCCACAAGCCCTGCAGCCAGCCGTACTCCTCGGCCAACTCGCGCGCCGTGCCCTTCGCGGGGGTGAGGCCGCCAAGGTATGCGGCGCCCACGGCAGCGAGGGCGCCAGTGTCGCGCCACGGCACGCGCTCGTAGCGGCCAAGCCCACGCCACAGGACTTGTTCGGCCGACCACGGACCCAACCCCGGCAGCGCCACCAACCAGGCGTACGCCTCCGCGTAAGGGGCCGTTCGCAGCCACTCCTCGTCGACCAGCCGAAACGCGTCAGCTAGGCCGCGCAGGCGCTCGACCTTGCGCAGGTTGTTGGTGGCGGCTAGCAGCGCCGGCCTCGCATCGTCGTCTAGGTCAGCTGGCGCCGGGAAGATGAGTAGCTGCTTGCCGGTAGGCGCCGCTACTGCCGTGCCGAGCAGCGTGGCTAGGCGCTCCATGCTCGCGTGAGCGAAACTCGGCGGGGTGCGTTGCCTGATCACCGTCCAGCACGCCGCCTGGAACGAGCTAGTCGTCAGCGGCGGGTGGAAGCCAGCCAAGGCACTGGCTATCGGCGCGAACGCCGGATCGTGCATGGCCGCGGCGTGCAGAGGCTGCGTGTCTAGGTCGAGGGCGAGGCGCCAAGTAAGTTCGCGCCTTACGTGATCGAGTTCCGCTGGTGTTAGCGCGGCGCCATCGACGGTCACGAGCAACGACCCTGGTTCGTCTTGGCGCACTTCTAGCACCACTTCACGCTGCGTCGTTGGCGTTCTCAGCGCCACCAGCCACCCGCCCCCTTGGCCACTGGCGTGACCACGGTCCGGGGCGGCTGCCCAGCCTTGCAAGGCGAGCAGCGTCTGCTGCCACGAGTACGGTCGTGTTGGCTCGAGGCGCATGGTCTGCGCGGTGCCGCTAGTCGTTCGCTCTGACGCCTCGTTCACGCTGCGAGAGTAACTCGGCGCGGCCCGTATACTTGGGCGCTATGCTGGTCACGGACGCCACCCTCGACAAACTCTCGTTCGACCGCGTGAGAGCGGCCCTCGCCGAGCGGGCAGGCACGTTCATGGGCGCCGAGCTTGCCAGGGCGCTCGACCCGCGCCAAGACGAAGCCGCGGCCGAACGCGCCCTCGAGCGCGTGCAGGAGGTCGTTGACGGCGGTTACTTGGCGCTTGGCGGCATCGAGGACGTGCGCGGCCTCGTGCGGCGCGTGCGCGAAGGGCAGCTTCTCGAGGGCAGCGACATCCTCTCGATCGCTTACACCCTCGATGGCGCTGCCACGTTGCGTAGGGCCATCCTCGTGTCGGAGCGGCCAGCCCTCAGCGAGCTTGCCATGGAGATCGGCACGTTCGATGGGGTGTTGCGCCTCGTCCGTGAGCAACTCGACCCCGACGGCAACGTCCGCGACGACGCCACCCCGAAGCTCTACGACATCAGGCGCCGCCTCAACCCCATCAGAGGCCGTATCCGCGACCGCCTCACGCGGCTCTTAGAGCAGTTCGCCGAGTACGTACAAGACCCGATAATCACGTTGCGGCGCGACCGCTACGTGATCCCGATCAAGGCCAACCACCAGTCGCGCGTGTCCGGTCTGGCGCTCGACCGCTCGGACTCAGGCGCGACCGTGTTCATCGAGCCAGCAGGCGTGGTTGACCTCAACAACGAGCTCGCGCTACTCGAGATGGAGGAGCGCGACGAGGTTAGGCGCATCCTGCTCGCCCTCGGCAGGCGCTTGGCAGACGAGCCGCGCCTCGACGACAGTCTCGCGGTGGTGGCTCAGCTCGACGTGGTCAACGCCAGCGCCAGGCTGGCGAACGAGTGGCGCCTCGCGCGGCCGGCCTTCGACGCGGCTGGGCGCGTGCGGCTCAGCGCCGCGCGCCACCCCCTCGTGCCAGATTGCGTGCCTAACGACATCGCGCTAGACGCCGACCAGCGCATCTTGATCATCACGGGACCTAACGCTGGCGGTAAGACGGTGCTGATAAAGACCGTCGGGCTTGCAGCCGCCATGGCGTACGCGGGGCTGTTCGTCGCCGCGAGCGCCGCCGCGCAGCCCCTCCTGCCGCGCACACACCAACTCCTATGCGACATCGGCGACGAGCAGAGCATCGAGGCGAGCCTCAGCACCTACGCTGGCCACCTACGCAACCTGCGCACCATCGTCGAGAGCGCTGACGAACACACGCTCGTGTTGATCGACGAGCTGGGCTCGGGAACGGACCCGGACGAGGGCGCGGCCATCTCCCAGGCCATCCTCGAGTCGGTGGTCGCGTCCGGCGCGCGCGGGCTAGTCACCACCCACCTGGCGCCGCTCAAGGTCTTCGCGAGTGACACGCCAGGGGTGACCAACGCCGCCATGCGCTTCGACGTCGAAGAGTTGCGGCCGACCTACCAACTAGTCATGGGTCAACCCGGGCGCAGTTACGCCCTCGCCATAGCGGAACGCCTCGGCCTTGGCCATGAGCTGCTCGAGCGTGCAGCTGGGTTACTCGGACCGGAGGGCGAGCGCCTGGAGAGCCTGCTCCTCGGCTTGGAGCAGCAGCGCGAGGAACTGCAAGCGCAGTTGAGCGGGGCGCAGGAAGCGAGCGAACGCGCCGCGCGCGAAGCGGAGATCCTCCGCGATCAGATAACGAAGCTTCGCAGCAACGAGAGCGCCCTCATGGCGGCCGCAGCTCAGCGCGCGGATGAGCTACTGAAGGACACCTTGCAGCAGGCGGCCCGCCTCAAGCGCAGCGCGCGCGAGGCGCCCGAGTCACGCAGCAAGGCGCTGGAAGAGATCGGCAAGCTCAGGCGTCAAGCGCGAGTCGTCGCTGGCGGCGCGCCACGTCCGGCGCCGCGCGCTGGGGAGGCGAGCAAGGCAACGGACCCGTTCACCGTTGGCGCGCGCGTGAGGGTCGAGAGCTACGGGGCAGAAGGCCCCATCCTCGAGCGCCGCGGCGACCAGCTCGTCGTGCAACTCGGCCTCATCAAAGCCGAAGTGCCCGTCAGCGACTGCAGGGCCGTGAAGGCGCCAGCGAAGAAGCCGCTCGCCACGCGGCAAGTCGTTCAGCTACCAGACGCCGGGGCACTCGAGCTGAACTTGCGAGGGGAACGCGTGGAATCTGGCCTCGAGCAACTCCGCGACTTCCTCCTCGAGGCTCACGCGTTGCGCCTCGAGTCGGTGCGCATACTGCACGGCAAGGGCACTGGTGCCCTCCGCGACGCCGTGCGCACTTACCTCAAGAGCGACAAGCAAGTGGAACGCTTCGAGGACGCCGTGCCGTACGAGGGCGGACACGGCGTGACCGTCGCCTACCTCCGTCGTTGACGCCTGGTCGGACGCGGGCGCCAGGCCGAATCTGGCATACTCACGGCATGATCACGCCACGCGCCGTCGTCTTCGACCTGGACGGCACCCTCGTCGATTCGCTCGACGACATCCTTGATAGTTTCCTCGCAGCCTTCGCTAGCGTGGACCTGCAGCCGCCGGACAGGGCCGCTGCCCGCAGCTTGGTTGGGCGCCCGCTCGAGGACATGTACGAGCCGTTCGCCCCTGCCGCGCTAGTACCCGACCTAGCCGCGGCCTACCGCGTGCATTACCCGCTGCACTTCGTTGACCGCACGCGGCCGTACCCAGGCGTGGTCGACGTGCTGACCGCGCTAGGCGACCGCGGCTACCTCCGCGTAGTCGCCACCACCAAGCGCTCCATCATGGCCAAGGAACTCGTCGAGGCAGTCGGGCTTGGCCCGCTACTCGACCACGTGCAGGGCACGGACGGGTTCCCGCACAAGCCAGAACCGGACGTCATCCTGCGTGGGCTGGCCGCTGTCAACGCGCGAGGTACCTGGATGGTCGGCGACACCGCTTCCGACCTGGTGGCCGGCCGCGCCGCCGGCCTCAAAACCTACGGGGTCACGTGGGGGACTCACGACGCCAGCACCCTTCTGGGGGCGGCTCCTGACGCCCTCGAGGATTCCCTGACGCCGCTGTTGGCCATGCTCGAAGCTGCGGACGGGTAGGCTAACCGGATATGAACGGCATCGAGAAGCAGTACGTGATCGACGCCCTTGCAGAAGACTCATGGCGCATGTTCCGCATCATCGGGGAGTTCGTGCAGGGGTTCGAGGAGATGGCAGACGTCGGCAAGGCCGTCACGATCTTCGGCTCTGCCCGCCTCAAGTCGGGCACCGAGGTGTACGAGAAGGCGAGGCAGCTAGGCACCGACCTCGTCAAGGAAGGCTACGCGGTGCTGACCGGCGGCGGCCCCGGCATCATGGAGGCAGGCAACCGCGGCGCGATGGACGGCGGCGGGCGCAGCATGGGCCTCAACATCGACCTCCCTCACGAGCAGTCACCCAACCCGTATCAGACGGACTCGATCCAGTTCAAGTACTTCTTCGTCCGTAAGGTCATGCTCGTCAAGTACTCCACGGCGTTCGTCGTGTTCCCGGGCGGCTTCGGGACGATAGACGAACTCTTCGAGGCGCTAACCCTCATCCAGACGCACAAGATCAAACCGTTCCCCGTCTACCTCGTCGGCGTCGAGTTCTGGCGTGGGTTGCTGCAGTGGTTGCAAGGCACGCTCGTGCGTGCTGGCACCATCTCGGAGGGCGACCTCCACCTCTTCAAGGTCGTCGACGACGTCAGCACCATCCCAGCCGAGATAGAGGCCTACTACCGCAACTCGAACCTAGCGGGGTTCAATCTGCCTTGGTAGGCGCCGCGTGATCAGTCGTGATATGGGGGCAGCGCCGCCGTGCCGAAGACTTGCGCGGCCAGGTCCCAGATCTGTTCCGGTTCTAGGCCGGCCCCGAGGTACGTCTCGCTACCACGCCAGACTTCGACGTGCGGGTGAGGGTCGTCCTGGGTGCCTTGGGCAGCCTCGAGCGTGCCCGAGTTGCCCGTCGAGCCGATGATGTCGCCTTGGCGCACGGTGCCGCCGATCGTCACCTTCTCGGCGACGGCGGAGAGGTGCGCGTAGCGTGTGACGAACCCACCTGGGTGCCGCAGCCAGACTTGGCGGCCGCGGAGGCGGTCGAGGATCTCAGGCGGGGTGTCTAGACCGCGAGCCGCCTCGTCGATGAGGGCGTTGTAAGCGGTCAAGTCGTTCTCGACGTAATCGTGGTCCGCCCGGATCACCACGCCGTCAGCGACGGCGACGATCGGTGTTCCGTAACCGATGTTCACGCTTACGGTGCCGTTGTAGAAGTCGAACCCTTCGTGATAACCGTTGCGGTAGGCGCGTGGCGCGCCAGGCAAGTGGTTACGGCGTGAGCTGATGGTGGCGCCCTCGACGGGCACCACGTAACCGCTCGGCCAGCCCTTGACGAAAGGCACGCTGGCCGCCTCGAGCAGGCGAGGGAAGACGCCTGAGCTGCGGACGGCCGAGTTCTGCCTGGCGATGTCGGCCGAGTTGCGCCCCTCCGTGTCGGCCAAGGTCGGGTCCGCGCCCGCATTGAGCAGGTGGATGACCTGCGCTGGCGTGCCGCTGCCTGCCGCGAGCATCAGCGCCGAGGTCCCGTTCACCGTGATCTCGTCGATGCCCGCCCCCGCGGCCAGTAGAGCGTCAAGCGTGGCCGTCGTGGCGTTGCCGCGGACGGCGGCCATGAGCGGCGTGTACCCATCTACGTCGCGAGCGAAGACGTCCGCCCCGCCTTCCAGGGCCGTGGTCACGGCGCCGGCGTCGCCGGAGGCTAGGGCGGTGAAGAGACTCGGCTTCGCTGGCACCCGCGCCGTGTTGCCGATGGGCAGAACGCCCGTGGCCCATAGGGCCACGCCCGCTAGGATCACTACCACCACTACCGCCGCCAGGATGCGCATGCGGGTAATGGTACCGCGGCGGCGGGCCGGTTATGTTGGTGCGCGTGTTAGTTGGGCGCCGTAGCGAGTTCATCGGATTGTTGCGCCTAGCTGCGCCGCTCGTGCTGGCCCAACTCGCCCAGAACGGCCTCGGTTTCGTCGACACCCTGATGGTCGGACGCCTCGGTCCCGGCGCGTTGGCAGCGATGGCGCTCGGCACTACGACCTTCTTCACCACCGCCATCATCACCTCATCCGTGCTCTATGCAGTCGGTCCCACCGTCGCACAAGCCATAGGTGGAGGCAGGCGCGACGAGGCAGGCCATGTGGCGTCCCAGGCCATGTGGTTGGCGCTCGTTTTCGCGGTACCCGGGCTCGTGATCTTCAACACCGTCGGCCCGCTCTTGCAGCAACTCGGGCTCGAACCGGAGACGGTGCGCCTCGCTTCCGGGTACCTGCGCGCCATCTCGTTCGGGTACCCCTTCTACCTAGGTTTTCAAGCGCTCCGCGGCTTCCTGGAGGGCAACGGTGACGCGCGGCCCATCATGTTCATCGCTTTCCTCGGCGTGGGCCTGAACGTTCTGTTGTGCGAGGCGCTGATCTTCGGACACTTCGGGTTCCCAGCGCTCGGCGTGATCGGCACGGGCTACGCCACGGCGACGGTCTACTTCGTGATGTTCGGACTGGTCGCACTGCTCATCACTTGGCGTTACCCCATGCAGCGCATCTTGCGGGGCATGGCTCAGGTGCGGCCGCAGCTCATGCGAGAGCTCGTGCGCGTCGGCTGGCCCATCGGTTTCACGACTGGGCTGGAGGTCGGGCTTTTCAGTCTCTCTGCCCTGTTGATGGGGCGCTTCGGCGACGATGTCCTCGCGGCGCACCAGGTGGCCATCCAGTCCGCGTCCATGACGTTCATGTTGCCTCTTGGCATGGCCATCGCCACCGGGGTGCTCGTCGGCCAGGCAGCTGGTAGAGGAGACGAGGCCGCCGTCAGGCGCATGGGCTTCATGGGCATCGGCGTAGCCGTTGCTTTCATGGTGCTGACTGCGTCGCTCTTCGCCTTCGCACCGCGGCTCGTCATCGGGCTTTACACCGACCTGTCGGACCCCGCCAACTCTTCGATGATCGCGACTGCCATGAGCTTCCTCGCTATCGCCGCTCTGTTCCAGCTCTTCGACGGCGTGCAAGTAACCGCCATCGGCGCACTCCGTGGCCTGAAGGACACGCGCGTGCCGATGTTCCTCACGCTCGTTTCATACTGGGTGGTTGGGATGCCGCTCGGCCTGCTGCTGGCCTTCGAACTGGGAGTGGGCGCGCGGGGTCTGTGGTTCGGGATGGTGGCCGGATTAGCAACCTCTGCCGTTCTCATGACGTACCGTTTCGCGCGGCGCTCGCGCCCGACTCGGGCGGGCGCTAGCGCCCCGACCGCCGTCTAGCGGGTGGGGTAGACTCGCGCCTGGAGGTCAAGGTGGAAGAGTTCCTCGTTATCGCCCGTAACTCGGCCGTCATCATCGTTGCGATCGCGCTGTTCGCGTCGTTCTTCGTCGGGGTGACCCTGTGGCTCTCACGCAACACGGTAGAGCCCGACCACGAGGCCGGCTACTGAACCTAAGGACCAGCGCGCCTTGATGGCGTTGTTGCGCCGTTACCTGAGCGTTCCGCAGCTCACAGAACATGCTGCAGGCACCGTTCTGCGTGCCGCGTTCGCCGTGGCGTTCATGACGCAAGTCGTGATCGCCACGTTCGTTGCCATCTTGGTTCGGCTCCTGGCAGCTGGCGTCACCACGCGGCCGAGCGCTGTGCTCACGTGGACGCTCGTCGGGTTCGCCGCCGCCGAACTGGTGGTCGCAGCGGTGGTAAGCGCTCGCCTTGGACTCCTGAAGGGGCGCCGTGCGGCGCTCACCACGACCCTCGTGATAGCCGCCATGTACGGCATGGTCAGTTGGTTCCTAGCGTTGGCATTGGCTACGGAGCAGCGCGGAGTCGGACTTTACGTGCTGCTGCTCCTCCTCACCATCGGCTACGCCTTCGGCTTCATCACGGTAGGGCGGCTAGCCAAGGCCGCCGCCGCTGACGTGCTGCCAACAGCTGAGGAACCTGCTACGGAACCGCCACCAGGCGCCTGACAAGCGCGGGCCTTAGCGCGACTGCTCGAAGTGCGCGTCCCTGAGTACATGCACCATGTCGAGGGCCTGAGCGGTGCCGAGCACCACGCAGTCCGCCGCGTTGGCGGCCACTCCAACCGGGATCGACGTGATGCCGGACAAGTAGGCGTCTAGGTGCCGCAGCAGCGCGCCGCCGCCCGTCAGTACGATGCCGCGTTCTATGACGTCGGACACCAGCTCAGGTGGACCCTGCTCGAGAACCTTCCGCATGTCCTCAGCGATGCGCTCGAGCGACGAACGTAGCGCCTGGACCACGTCCTCCGTCGTCACCGTGACGCTCTTCGGCATGCCATCGATCAGATCGCGGCCCCGAACCTCGATGCTCTGGCGGTCGGCGTCCGAGACTATCTTCGCGGCGCCGACCTCGCGCTTGATCTCCTCTGCGGTCCGGTCGCCTATCAGCAAGTTGTGCTTGGCTTTGACGTGAGCCATGATGTCGCGATCGAACGTGTTGCCCGCGATGCGCAAGCTTCTCGATACGACGATCCCGCCAAGGCTGATGATGGCCAAGTCGGTGGTGCCGCCACCGATGTCGATGACCATCGACCCGACCGGCTCTGCTATGGCGATGCCCGCCCCGATCGCGCCAGCCACCGGCTCCTCGATGAGGTAAGCCTTGCGCGCGCCGACCTCGTGGATGGCCTGCACGACCGCGCGACGTTCGACGTCGGTGATGCCTGACGGGATGCACACCATGATGTTCGGCCGGATGAAGCGCGCCGGGCCCGTCAATACCTTACGGATGAAGGCCTTGAGCATCCTCTCCGTGAGGGTGTAGTCGGCGATGACGCCGTCCGCCATCGGCCTAACGGCGGTGATGTTGCCCGGCGTGCGCCCGAGCATGCGGTACGCCTCCTGCCCGACCGCCTTGATGTCGGTCGTGCCCTTGACCACCGCGATGACTGCCGGCTCGCGCAAGAGCACCCCCTTGCCCTTCACGTGGATCCTGACGTTGGTCGTGCCTAGGTCTACCCCGATCATGGCCACACGCTACCAGTTAGGCCTGGCCCGCATGTTGCGACTGGTGCGGCGCATGCAACCCGGGCACGTGCGCGTAACATGCCCCATGAGCGAGATAGCGAACGGCGGCGGCATGTTGACGCTAAGAGTTGGGTCTGGAGGCGAGCTGCAGCCTACGAGCGCCCTAAGGCCCACCGTGGGGCACGGCGAGGTGTTGGTGAGGGTGCGCGCGGCGGGCGTCAACCGCGCCGACCTAGCGCAGGTGGCTGGTCACTATCCCCCGCCACCCGGGACTACAGACATCGTCGGACTCGAAGTAGCTGGAGAGATCGTCGAGCTTGGCCCTGGCCTGCAGGCTGGCGCCGTGGCTGACCCGCAAGCGAGCGCACCCGCGCGCGTTGCATTGACGCCCGGCGCTGCCGTCTGCGCGCTGCTGCCAGGCGGCGGCTACGCGCAGTACGCGGCGGTGCCGGC
>ERZ778017.768-NODE-768-length-39019-cov-207.120932_pt1 | contig 39019 bp, 26 predicted proteins | sample MGYA00375747_ERZ778017 | MGnify/ENA primary metagenome ERZ778017 (study PRJEB29350, sample SAMN05509838) | bioreactor metagenome | biome: bioreactor; material: wastewater | place: South Africa: University of Cape Town | collected 2014-03-17 ...
GCAACAGCCTATGTCAGAATCGGCAAGGTGTTGCACGTGGAGTTTGAGACGGCCCTGCTTTGTAGCGCGATCAACCATTTTTTTTGCGTCATAGAAGGTGATGTTATGGCCGTGCGGGTCAAGTAGCGGATATAGCTCGCTAGCCTTTAAATGCTTAACAGTCCCGAAGGCGATCTTGTCTGCATACCACTGACCAAATTCTCTCCTCACCTGATCTTTTATCGAGCCTTCCTTCTTCGCTATAAATGCACTTGAGTCGATATTTGCGTAAGCAAAAAACAGGTCAGAGAGCGCGCCCTCGAACGATATGGCGGCAGACAAGAAAACGTGCTCAGCAAGGAGTGACCGATCAGATTTCTCGATCGGCGTACCCGCCAGCGCCTCCACAGAGCGGTTGTAGTAATCAACAAGCTTTGTAATGTCACTCTCAAATCGGTCAGCGACATCCACTGGATTGAGCTTATTCAAGCTTCCCTCCTAGAAATCACCAATGCCCATAAGCGCGTAGCATAAAGCTTATATTTAACTTGGCTGAAGACCATGCTTGTCTATCGCCTATTCGTCGCCACACCGGATAACGTAGTTGCCCGCCAAGCAAACATCAGTATTCGTTATTGTCGTCTTCCATCATACTGCGCGCATGCTTTTCTATGTCTACCTCGAAGTACTCCACCGCGTCGTAGTGAGAAGTCGACGTGTACGTATCCCCTAGTCCCGCCGCTAGTAGCGCGGAGTAACCAGCGATCTTGAGGCCGCAGGCTACACAATGGAACGCCTCAGGCTTCATTGTTTCGCGCTCGACTACGCCGTCATCGTCGACAGTGCGCCTTGCCTCTCCAGCAGCCTTACCGTTAATCAACGCGACACAAGCGCATGCTGGACAAGCGACCCTGTGGCCATAATGGCGCAGGGAAGTAACTTTCGCTTGCTCTCTGGCGCTGTTCTGCTCTTCCTCTGATTTCTGTTCCCAGACAAGCCTGTAGGCGTTGATCGATCCCCTAACCGCCTTGGCTGTGTCGTCCTTAAGTGCGGCTATATCTTCCCGGGCGCGCTGCGCGACGATGTCACCAAACAAGGACTCCAAGGATTCACCGATTGCTTCAACAAGAGTGGACGCTACCGTATAGAACATTGGAAGCCATGAGGATGGCCCGATACCGTCAAAAGGTAAATTTCCAGTATGTATTTCGCTGTTTCGCCTAGCAAAATGGCTTACGCAGAAATTTGCATGCTCTCTATCGAAGTTGGGGCAGAGATCTTCGGCACGGGATACAAGCTCCGTGATCGAGGCCGATTTGGGCACGAACTTTGGTTTTTTCGGTGTCTTGCCAAGGCCGTAAAGCACGTTATTCCAATCTTGATTATCGGCAACCAAAGCCGGGGATGTGGCGGCTACGGCCGCCCGGACAAGCATTTCCAAGGCAAAAGCCGACCAAAGACCGAACTTCCAGTCTGAGTCATCATGCTCATTCATTGCCTCAGCATAGAGCTGAGCCTTACCGAAGAACGCTTCCGTGGACCATTCATGAGTAGTCTTTTGCACTGTCCTATCTCGTTATGTTTGATAGATAGACGCGATCAAGTCTGCGGCTCATACACTGAGGCGGCACAGCAGTTCGACCGTGGAGGGTTTTCCAGTTGTCAACGACAATGCATTCGTTGGATTCCTCCAGCGCAACGTGTAGTGGAGAGCAGACATCAATCCGTTGGGCGATACGCTGACGCAATGCTTCCGCCCGGTCGTTTATGGGCTGAATGAATAGCGAGTCCCAACGATACATGCCGCCGGAATTGAGGCGGAGTATTGTGAGGCGACCATCTATCCGTCGCCTTGGGCGGAAAAGGGATCGGTTCATCGTGTCGTCGGCTTCAGCGTGAAACAGTTTGCGCGCGTGCAAGAACGTCGTATAGACGCCTTCAGCGGGACGCACACACCGAAGAAGAAAATACCTCGGTGGCGTGTGCCAGTGAGCCATATCGGTATGTAGAGGGAAAGGCCCCGTTCCGAAGTTGCCGCTGTAGGAACTCTTCTCCGTCATTTCAGCCTGTTTGGGAGTGAGGGTTTGCACCTCGGCAATCCCGGGAAGAAGGGCCACATCACCTATTGATCTAGCGATCTCCAGCGTCTGAGTAACGCCAGATGCCACTGAGAATTTGACAAACCCTTGTTCATCGAGCCGCTGAAATTCCAGATCCATGTGATCGCGGCCCCTAGCCTTAGCGTCTGAGCCCAAAGACCCGGACTCTCCGTAAAACATATCACGCCGCATGCAGTGGTCCAGGAGGTGCCGGGTGGCCTCGATAGGGGCCGTTTCGGGTCGCACGCGGTCGATCAGCAATTGACTCTGCAACCCTTGCCCTTGTGAAGGAACCTGACAGGCCGCGCGCGATGCTTTGGCTTTGCTCCGGCTTTTCTGAAAGTGCGGGCCAGGATGGCCCGCTGCTCTACCGGGGCCCCTGTGCGGCGGTGAGTCGGGGACGAGAGGCCGCGCAGCGGGCATCGGCAGGGATGCCGATGCCTTTTCGCCAGGGCAGGATGCCCTGTCGAAAAGCCCGGCCCCGACTCACGGACTTGCCGGGCAGGAGCCCGGCAAGCGCCAAGCGGGGTGGCCTTTCTCTTTGGTTACTTTCTCTTTGGCCACGCAAAGAGAAAGTAACTCGGCTGCCGCAGGCAGACGAAAGCTCTTGCTCTATAGAGCCGGTGCGCCGAGCAAAAGCATCGCGCGCAAGCGCGCTCCTACAAGGCATGCGTCGTCACGCGCGACGGCTGAAGTGCGATTCCTGCCTTCGCAGGAATGACGGGCGAGAAGCGGGCTTGTTTGAGGCGCCTTGCTCAGGGCGCCCGCTTCAACGCCAGCACCGCGTTCAACCCCCCAAACGCGAACGAGTTGCTGAGCACCGCCCGCACCGGCATCTCGCGCGCCACGTTCGGCACATAGTCGAGGTCGCAGGCCGGATCGACCTGGTCCAGGTTCGCGGTGGGCGGCACCACGCCATCGCGCAGCGCGCCGATGGCGGCGATCAGTTCCAGCGCGCCGGAGGCGCCCAGCGCGTGGCCGTGCATGGACTTGGTGGAGGACACCGCGAGGCGGTCGGCGTGTTCGCCGAAGGCGAGGCGGATCGCCTGGGTCTCGGTGACGTCGTTGGCCTGGGTGCCGGTGCCGTGGGCGTTGATGTAGTCGACGTCCTGCGGCGTGAGGCCGGCGTCGTCCAGCGCCTGGCGCATCGCGTTCGCGGCGCCTTCGGCGCTGGGCATCACGATGTCGCTGGCGTCGGCGCTCATGCCGGTGCCGGCGAGTTCGGCGAGGATGGTGGCGCCGCGCGCTTGCGCATGCTCCAGCGATTCCAGCACGAAGATGGCGGCGCCTTCGCCGAGCACCAGACCGCGTCGGTTCGCGCTGAACGGGCGGCAGGTGTCGTCGGCCAGCACGCGCATCGCTTCCCATGCACGCAGCGCGCCGTAGGTGAGGCAGGCTTCGGTGCCGCCGGTGACGGCGGCGTCGGCCATGCCGTAGCGGATCATCTGCGCGGCCTGGATGATCGCGTGGTTGGCCGAGGCGCAGGCGCTGGCCACGGCGAAGGTGGGGCCGCGCAAACCGTAGGCGATGCTGATCTGGCTGGCCGAGGCGTTGGTCATCAGCCGCACGATGGTGAGCGGGTGCGCGCGCTGGGCGTTCTCGCCGTACAGGCGCCGGCTCTGCTCGTCCTGGGTGGTCTCGCCGCCGACGCCGGTGCCGACGACCACCGCGGTGCGCAGGCCGAGCCCGCGATTGGGGAACTCCAGCCCGGATTGCGCCACCGCCTCGCGCGCGGCGTGCAGCGCGAATTCCGAGGTGCGGTCGAGCGTGGGCAGGATGCGCTCGTCGAGATTGGCCGCCGGATCGAAGCTGGCCGGTACCTGCGCGGCGACCTTCACGCGCAGCCGTTCGGCGTCGGGGTGCCGCAGCGGGCCGATCGCGCTGCGCCCTTCGCGCAGGCCTTGCCACAGCGCCGCGGCGCCGACGCCGAGCGGGCTGATCGCGCCCATGCCGGTGATCACCACGCGGCGCAGCGGCCGAGCTTGCATCAGGCGGCTCCTTCGCCGGCGCCGGCCTTGTCGGCCAGCGCCTTGTCCACCGCGTCGACCAGGCTCTGCGCGGTGTCGCGGTCGAAGTTGGCGCCCTGCTGGTCGGGGAAGTTGATGTTGAAGTGCTCCTCGATGTCGAAGATCAGCTCGATCGCCTCCAGCGAGGCGATGCCCAGGTCCTTCAGGGTGGAGTCGGGTTTCACGCTGGCGACGTCGGTCTTGGCCTGTTTGGCGATGATCTCGAACACTTGCTGCTGGGTGGTGGCATTCATGGCGTGTCCCGGGTGGCAGGCGGCAATGGAAGGCTGGCGCAAGGTGGCTGACGCAAGCTGACGGCCCCAGTCTAGGCACGCTCGCTTACTCATGCCTTTCATTGCGCAACTGGAACCGGACGCGCTGCTGGCGGCGTTCATGGCCGAACCGCCGGCCGGTTTCGCGGTGGACCGCTCGCCGCAGGGCATGCCCGCCTTCGTGGCGCCGTTCGACCTGCTGACCACTGCCGACGACGCGCTGCGCCGCCGCGTGGCCGCGCTGCCGCTGTACCGCCACTGGCGGGCGCTGCTGCGCTGGCGCACGCGCTTCGCCGGCAGCACGGTGACCGAGTACGCGCCGCTGCCCGCCGGCGTGCCGCCCGCGCCGCTGGCGCAGGGGTTGAAGGAGGCCTTCGGGCGCGACTGCCGGCTGCTGGTGGTGAAGGACATCGCGCAGGATTCGCCGCTGCTGGATGCGGCGGCGAACGCCCACGCGCGCGCCTTCGCCGCGGCCTGCGAAGCAGCCGGCTTCGTGCTGCTGGAAGGCCAGGCGCTGGCCTTCGTGCCGATCGACTTCGACTCGACCGACGAGTACCTGGCGCGGCTCTCGCCGGGCCGACGGAAGAACATCCGGCGCAAGCTGCGTTCACGCGCCGAGCTCGACATCGAGGCGGTGCCGACCGGCGCCGCGCGCTTTCGCGACGCGGCCACGCTGGCCGCGTTCCACGCGCTGTTCGACAACGTGTATGCGCAGAGCGAGATCCACTTCGACCGCCCGGGCGCGGCCTTCTTCCGCCGCCTGCTGCAGGACGCGGCCAGCGGCGGCGTGGTGTTCGTCTACCGCCACCGGGGCCGGATGATCGGCTGGAACCTCTGCTACGAGTACGCCGGCAAGCTGGTCGACAAGTACATCGGCTTCGCCTACCCCGAGGCGCGCGAGCACAACCTGTACTTCGTCAGCTGGATGCACAATCTCGACTACGCGCGCGAGCGCAGCCTGACGCATTACGTGGCCGGCTGGACCGATCCGGAAGTGAAGGCCTTTCTCGGCGCGCGGATGACCTTCACCCGCCACGCGGTGTACGCGCGCAATCCGCTGCTGCGCGCCTTGCTGCACCGTCTCGGCGGCCGTTTCGAGAGCGACCGCCAGTGGCAGGAGGCGAACGCCGATGAGTGAGCTTTCGCACCGGCCGATCGTGCTGGACATCGACCGCTCGGTCGGCCCGCTGCGCGACCGCCTGGTGCTGCCGCTGGAACACTGGCAGGAGTCGATCCGCTTCGGCTGTTCGCTGGCGACGATGCGGCGCTTCGCGCGCGTGCTCGACGAGCTGCTGCCGACGAGCCACGGCACGGTGTTCACCGGCAGCGGCGACTTCCACCACCTGAGCTGGCCGCTGATCGCGCGCCTGCGCGGCGACGCGCCGTTCCAGGTGGTGGTGCTGGACAACCACCCGGACAACATGCGCTTCCCGTTCGGCGTGCACTGCGGCTCGTGGGTGCGCCGCGTGGCGCGGCTGCCGCAGGTGAGCCACGTGCACGTGCTCGGCATCACCTCCGCCGACATCGGTGCCGGGCATGCGTGGGAGAACTATCTGACGCCGCTGCGGCGCGGCAGGCTGAGCTACTGGAGCATCGGCGTGGACACCGGCTGGGCGCGCCGGCTCGGGCTGGCGCGGGCGTTCCGCGACTTCGATACGGTCGAGGCGATGGTCGATGCGTTCGTCGCATGCCAGCGCACACAGGCCGCGCCGGCCTACCTGTCGATCGACAAGGACGTGTTCGCCCCCGAGGTGGCGCGCACCAACTGGGACCAGGGCCGGCTGCAACCCGGCCACGCGCTGGCGCTGATCGCCGGCCTGCGCGAGGGCCTGGTCGGCAGCGACATCAACGGCGAGATCTCGCACTACCGCTATCGCAGCTGGTGGAAGCGCAAGCTGTCGGCGCTGGACGCGCAGCCGGCGATCGACCCCGCGCAGCTCGTCGGCTGGCAGGCGCAGCAGCATGCGCTGAACCTCGAACTGCTGGCGGGGATCGCGGCGCGATCCGCCTGATCTTCAGCGCAGCACGTCTTCGAGCACGCGGCAGATCGTCTCGACGTCCCCATCCGTCAGCCACGGACTGTTGCCGATGGTGAGGCTGCGCGCGGCGAAGTCGCGGGCGTGCGGCACGTCGGCGGCGGGCACGGTGCCGGCGAGATAGGGATAGTCGGGCAGCGCGTGGATGAACAACCGGCTGACGCCGAAGCCGCTTTGCCAAAGCTGCGCCAGCGCGGCGTCGCGGCGTGGCCGATCGGGCAGCAGCAGCAGGAAGAACGGCCAGGTGCCGTGCGCCTGCGGTGGATCGTCCGGCACCTGCACGCCCGGCACGCGGCGCAGCCGCGGCAGGTATCGTTGCGCCTGCGCCGCCAGTTGCGCGAGAAAACCGGGCAAGCGCGGCAACGCGCGCGCTCCCACCGCCTGCCGCCAGCGGCCGACGCGATGCAGCGGGATCGTCGGCGGGAAATCGTCGCCCACCGCGGCGATCTCGTCACCGCGGCGCAGCGCGCGGCGCAAGGGATTGCCATAGGCCAGCCGCAACCCCCACGGCCGGTACAGCACGGCGTAGCCGAGCAGTTCGAAACACCGGCGCCATTCCCAGCCAGACTGCCGCGGCACGCGCGCCGCCGCATCGGCCAGCCGCTCGCGCAGCGCGGGATCGCGCGCGGTGAGCAGGCCGCCTTCGTAGATCGACAGACCCTTGCCGGCGGCCAGGCTGAAGAAGCCCACGTCACCGGCCAGCCCCACGCTGGCGCCGTCCGCCCGGCGCGCACCCAGCGCCTGCGCGGCGTCCTCGATGACGTACGCGCCGACCTGGCGCGCGACGACCAGCGCAGCGTCGACGTCGGCGACACGGCCGCCCAGGTGAGTCGGCACGATCGCCAGCGTGCGTTCGTTGCAGGCGGCACGCAGCGCGGCCGGGTCCAGGTCATGGTGGCCGGGCGCGAGATCGCACAATTGCAGTTCCAGTCCTGCCTGCCGCACGGCGATCGCCACCAGCGGACAGGTGAAGGCCGACACCACCACGCGACGGCGTTGCGGCTGCAGTTCACGCAGCGTGGCCAGCGCAAGCAGAAGTGCGGCGGTGCCGGAGCAGGTCAGTGACAGCGGCGGCAAGCCCAGCAGCGCGGCGACGTCGGCGGCCAGCGTCGGCGCACCGGGGCGCAGGTCGGCCAGCTGCAGCGGCAGGCCGGCGGTGGGCGGCAATTCGTGGCGGCGGCGGGGCAGCATGGGCAGCGCGTGGCCTGCGTTCAGATGACGGCCGCTTCCGGCGCGTGCTCGCGGCTCTCGGCCAGCCCGAGGCAGACGATGCCGGCGAGGATCGCGATCGCGCCAAGCACGCGGGCGGCGGTGAGGTGTTCGTCGAACAGCCACACCGACAGCAGCATCACCGAGACCACTTCCAGGTGCGAGGCGGCGAAGGCGGGGCCGATCGGCGCGTGTTTCAGCAGCGCCATCCAGGTGAAGAACGCACCGACGTAGCCGACCACCGCGCCGTACACCCACGGCTGGCCGAACACGCGCAGCAGCCACGCCAGGCTCGCCTCCACCGGCAGCGCCTGGGTGCCGGCATACTTGAAGCTGATCTGCGCCAGCGTGTCGAAGCCCATCAGCAGCAGGAAGCCGAACAGGTAGAAGCGCTTCATGCGCCCAGCCCCACGATCGCCACGCCCAGCGTGACCAGCGCGATGCCGGCCACGCGCAGCCGGGTGAGTCTCTCGCCGAACAGGAAGCGCCCGGCCAGCATGATCGCCACGATGTTGATCGAGCCGAGCAGCACGCCCTCGGACAGCGGGATCAGCGACAGGAAGGCGATCCACACCAGGAACTCGGCCACGTAGCTGCCGATGCCGAGCCACAGCCACGGCCGCGACGCCATGTACTTCCAGCGCGCCAGGCCGTCGCCGGCCGTCGGGTCGCCCGCCGCCGCCTTGAACGCCAGCTGGCCGCCGGTGTCGAGCACGATGTTGAGCAGCCAGAGACTGGCAACGAGGGGGGAGATGGCGCCCGCCGCCGGCATGGTCAGGCCGCCGCGCGCGATGCGGCGATGCCGTCGAAGAACGCCGCCGAACGCTCGATCAGGGTGCGCCGCTGCTTGTCGATGGTGATCATGTGGTAGCTGTCGTCGAGCAGCAGCAGCTCGGTCGGCGCGCTGACCGCGCGCACCACCAGCTCGGCGTTCTTCGGGCTGGCGACGTCGTCGTCGCTGGCGTGGGCGACCAGGCACGGCGCGGTCACCTGCGGCAGCTGGCGCCGCACGCTGGCGGCCAGGCCGTACATCTCCGCCAGCGAATACCACGGGTTGCCGGGCAGGCCGGCGGCGGCGCTGTCGCCGCCGAGCATCGCCGCGCTGACCTGGGCGCGCAGGCGCTCGTCGCGGATGCCGTAGGGCGGCTGCTCCATGAAACTGCGGCCGCGGCCGATGCCCAGTTTCTTCAGCAGCGGCAGCATGAACGACAGCCGCGCCAGCGGCGGAATGCTCCAGCCGTCGTAGCGGAAGGTGGCGCCGTACACGCCCACGCCGGCGACCTGCCCCGGACGATCGGCGGCCAGTTTCAACGCCAGCAGCGCGCCCATCGACAGGCCGCCGACGAACAGCTGATCGACCTTGCCGAGCAGGTCGTCGGCGGCCTGCTGCACGCTGGCGTACCAGTCGTGCCAGCCGGTGGCGAGCAGGTCGTCGGCGCTGCCGCAATGCCCGGCCAGCTGCATGCCGTGCACGGTGAAGCCGGCGCGGTTCAGGCCCTTGCCGAGCAGCTTCATTTCCATCGGCGTGCCGGTGAGGCCGTGGATCAGCAGCACGCCGCGGCGGCCACCCTCGAGGAAGAAGTCGGTTTGCTGGATCACGCGCAGGCCTGGCGGGACGGAATCGTGGCGGTTTGCCGCCAGCATGATCGCCGGACGCGGTTTCCTCAGTCTTTCGCCGCACCGGCGGGCTTGTCGAAACGCACCACCACGCGCTGGCCGATGCGCAGCGACGACGGCTGGTCGAAGGTCAGCACGCACTCCACGGTGCGTGCGTTGGCGCGCACCTGCGGGTCGTTCTCCAGCGTGGCCGGGCCGTACACCTGGCCGATGCGCAGCACGTGCGCGGCCCAGTGGCTTCCGTCGCGGTCGCTGTCGGCGCTGACCTCGGCCGGCATGCCGGGGTGGACCGCGCCGACGAAGCTGTCGTTGAGCTCGGCGCGCACGATGCGCGGCTTGTCCGGCAGCAGGGTGAACAGCGCGCCGGAGCCCGGCGACACGCTCGCCCCGGGCTGCGCCGCCACGTGCACCACCTGGGCGTCGAACGGGGCGTGCAGGCTGCGCTGCTGCAACTCATAGCGGGCCTCCTGCAGCTTCTGCGTGGCCATGTCCTGCGCGGCGCGCGCGGCCAGTTGCTCGGCGTCGAGCTGGGCCGCCGCCTCGCGCGCGTCGTCGGCGCTCTGGCCGTCGCCGGCACCGACGGCCGCGGCGGCGGCCAGGCGCTGCGCGCGCTGCCGCGCCGCCTGCTGCTTGACGCCGAGCAGCTTGAGCTGCGCCTGCGCCTGCTCCAGCTGCGCCTGCGCGGCGTCCACCGCCAGTTGCGCCGGCTGCGTATCCAGCGCGGCCAGCAGTTGGCCCTGCTTGACGCTGTCGCCCTCGTGCACCGCCACCGTGGCGAGCACGCCGTCGCGCGGCATCGAGAGTTCGAGCAGACCGCCCTCGATGTCGATCCGGCCGCGTGCCACCGCGGCATAGCGGGCGACCGGCGCGGCGGCGCCGGCCGGGGCGTCGGTCGACGACGAGCAGCCGCCGAGCAGCCCGGCGACGCCCAGCGCAAGGATGCCGAGCCGGAGCGCACGGCGGTGCGGGGAATGCATTGCGAGCGAGGTCATGGGGCGGGTTCCTGGGGATCGATGGCCGGCGCCGCGGGGCGCCGGTCGCTGAGGATGCGGCCGTCCTCCATCGCCAGCACGCGATCGGCATGGACGACCAGGCGCGGGTCGTGGCTGACGCACAGCACGGTGGTGCCGTGGGCGTGCGCGATGCGATGCAGGATGTCGATGATGACCTGGCCGTTGGCGGCATCCAGCGCGCTGGTCGGCTCGTCGGCGAACAGCAGCTCGGGCTGCTTGGCCAATGCGCGGGCGATCGCCACGCGCTGCTTCTCGCCGCCGGACAGTTCGGACGGACGCAGCCGCATGCGATGCGCCAGCCCGACCTCCTCCAGCGATTGCCGCGCGCGCCGGCGCGCCTCGTCGCGCGACAGGCCCATGTGCTCGAGCGGCAGCTCGACCTGCTCGAACGCGTTCAGCGCGGGGAACAGGTTGAAACCCTGGAACACGAAACCGGTGTGCTGCAGGCGGAAGCGCTCCAGCGCACGCAGGTCGAGCTGGCCCAGCTCGCTGCCGAGCGCGCGCACGCGGCCGCCGTCCACTTTCTGCAAGCCGCTGAGCACGGCCAGCAAGGTGCTCTTGCCGCAGCCGGACGGACCGGAGATCAGAGTCAGCTCGCCCGCCTCGATGTCGAGACTGAGCCCGTCCAGCACCTGTGTGCGCTGGTTGCCGGAGACGAACGCCTTGCTGACGTTGTCGGCCTGCAGCGACGGCGCGCGCGCGGTTCCGGTGCTGGCGGACATCGCGCTCATCGCAGCAGGTTGGCCGGATCGGCGCGGCGCAGGCTGCGCATCGCGGCCAGCCCGGAGACCGCGGCCAGCCCCATCACCAGCGCGATGCAGCCCAGCGCCGCCGCCACGTTGAGCACCACCGGCACGTCCTGGCTGCGCGCCAGCAGCATCAGCACGAGGCCCAGCACGCTGGCGCCGAGCAGGCCCAGCGCGCCGACCCAGAACGCCTGCTCCAGCACCACCTTGCGCAGCGCGCCCACGCCCACGCCGAGCGCGTTGAGGGTGGCGTACTCGCGCACCGAGCCGTTGACCGCGGCGATCAGGGTCTGGCTGGTGATCACGGCGCCGACCAGGAACACGATGCCGGCCAGGAACAGCACGCCGGCGCCGGCGCCGGTGTCGAACAGCCAGTAGCGCACCGAGCGATTGGCGAAATCGCGTGCGCTCCAGGCGGTGTACGGGCCGAACGCGGTGGCGCCGCGCAGGCGCGCGGCCACCGCCTCGGCCCGGGTCGGATCGCGCAGTTTCGCCACCAGGTAAGTCGGGCCGGTGTCGGTCGGATCGTTGTCGAGCTCGCGCGCGGTCTCCAGCGAACACAGCACGTTGACCCCGCCCAGCGCGCGCAGCCCGCTGCCGATGCCCACCACGCGCACGCGATGACCGTTGATGGTGGCGCTCTGGCCGATGCCCACGCCGAGCTGGTCCAGCGCGGAGCGGTCGATGACGATCGCGTCGGGCTCGGCCAGCCGTGCGCGCAACGCCGGCGGCAGCACCTTGGCGAACATCAGGCCGTCGGCGGACGGGTCGATGCCGGAGACGAATACCGACACGCCGCCGGTCTCGCGCGGCCCGCGCCAGTCGCCGTCGACCCACAGGTACGGCTCGACCCGCTGCACCTGAGGGTCCATCCGCAGGTGCGAGGCCACGTCCGCGTCGATCGCGCGGCCGAGCCCGACGCTCTGCGTGCCGGGATAGCCCACCCAGACCTCGGCCGCCGAGCCGGTGACGTACAGGCTGGTGCTGCCGAAGATGCCCAGCACCAGCGCGATCTGCAGCAGTTGCAGCAGGCCGGCGAAACCGACCGCCAGCATCGCCGGCAGGAACCGCCGCCATTCGTAGACCAGCGTCTTGCGCGCGAGGGCGACCATCAGCGCGGCGCCGCTGCACTGGCCGCGGCAGTCGGCGCCGTCGTTGCCGCCGGAGGCGGCGCGCCGCCGAGCGCCTTGAACAAGGCCACGTAGGCCAGCGCGCGGGCGGCGCGCGCGTCGTCCAGTTCCAGCGCCGCCTGGGTCGCGGCGATGCGGCCGTCGAGCTGCTGCAGCGGGCTGTCCAGGTGCAGCGCGACGCGCTGGCGCAGCAGCTGGTCGGCGTGCTGCAGCGCCTGCCACGCGGCCTGGTCGTGGCGCTCGCGCTCGCCTTCCTGGTGCAGGTTGCCGAGCGCGGTCTCCACCTCGGCCACGCCTTGCAGCACCGCCTGCCGATAGGCCAGCACGCTGGCCTTGAGCTGGTGCGCGCTGGCGTGGTGCGCCGCCACCCGCATGCCCCAGTCGAACAGCGGGATGCTGATGATCGGGCCGAGCGAGGCGATCGCGTTGGGAGTGGTGGAGAAGCGGTGGTTGTTGTTGATGTCGGTGGCCCACACCAGCGAGCCGCCGATGCCGATGCTGGGGAACATGTCGGCGTGGGCCAGCGCCAGTTCGCCGGCGGCGCGCAGCACGTCGGCCTCGGCGCGGGCGATTTCCGGGCGCGTGCGCAGCAGGTCGGCCGGGGTGGCGCCGAGCCGCCACGCACCCAGTTCGGGTGGCGGCGCGGGCTGCAGCCAGGCCGGATCGGGTTGCTCGCGACCGAGCAGCACGGCCAGCCGCTGGGCGCTGGCGTCGATCGCCTGACGCGGCGCCGCCAGCGCGGCCTCGGCCTGCGCGCTGGCGGCCGCGGCCTGATCCACCGCGGCGGGCGCGGCCAGTTGCAGGCGCTGGCGTGCCCGCAGCAACTGCCAGGCGCGCGCGCGCTCGGCGGCCACCTGCTGCAGCCCTTGCTCCTGTCGTTGCGCGGTGCGCAGGCCGATCCATTCGCGCACCACCTCGGCGACCAGGCTGACCCGCGCCGCGCGCAGGTCCGCGACACCGGCGTCCAGCTCGCCCTGCGCCACGCGGCGGCTGCCCTCGGCGCGGCCGAACAGGCCCAGTTCCCAGCTGGCGTCGAAGCCGGCGACGAAGAACGAGGCACTGGCGTCCGGATCGATCGCCTCGTCGGTGCGCGCGCTCAGGCCGGGCCGATAACGATCGGTGGCGTGCCGGCGCAGGATGCGCGCCGCGCGCAGGCGCTCGACCGCCTGCGCCACGTCGAGGTTGTCGGTCAGCGCACGCTCGACCAGCGCATCGAGCGCCGGATCGTGGAACGCCTGCCACCAGAGTGCGGGGTCGGTTGTCGCCGCCGGCGCGGAGGCGGTCGCATGCCGCCACTGGACGGACTGCGGCGGTGCCAGCTTCGGCAGCGGTTCGGCGCAGCCGGCCAGCACGCACAGCAGCAGCGCGGGCAACAGCAGGCGGGTGCGCCTGCATGGGCCGGATGCAGCGGGGTTCAGGCGGGCGAACTCGGCGGGCATGTTCCAGGGGGGCCGCCCGCGCAGCACGTGGGCGGGGGCCGGGGCAGAAGTCGGAGCCCCATTGTGGGGTGCGAATCTTTCGCCGGCCTTATCGCCCGCGGTGCCGGCCACGGAGGCGTTCATGGCGGCGCGTCCACCGCATGGGACACCGGCGGGAAATGCACGGACACCTGCAGGCCGTGCGGCTCGATGTTGCGGAAGACCAGCTCGGCACCATGGCGACCGGCGATGTGCTGCACGATGGCCAGGCCCAGCCCGCTGCCGGGCTCGGCGCTGGCGCCGACGCGAAAGAAGCGCTCGCTCAGCCGCGGCAGCAGGTCCGGCGGCACGCCCGGACCGTTGTCCTCGACCAGCAGGCTGGCGCCGCCATCGTCGCGCGCGCGCAGCCGCACGGTGATTTCGCTGCCGCGGCCGGCGTAATGCACCGCGTTGTCGATCAGGTTGTCGAGCAGATCCTGCACGCCGGCGGGTTCGCCGAGCACCCACAGCGGCGGCGTGCCGCCCTCGTAGCCGAGGTCGATGCCCGCGCGAATCGCCTCGTGCACGCGCTGGGCGACCATCTCGGGTACCCGTCGGGCCAGGTCGATCCGCTGTTGTCCGCCCTGCTCCGGCGGCGGCGCCTGCGCGCGGGTCAGTGCCAGCAGTTGCGACGCGGTGCGCCCGGCGCGCCGGGTCAGCCGCTGGATGTGGGCGAGCGCGTCGGCCTGGTTGGCCGGACTGGGATCGGCCAGCGCACGGTCGGCGTGCAGGCTCAGCCCGGCCAGCGGCGTGCGCAGCTGGTGCGCGGCGTCGGCGATGAAACGGTCGTGCAGCGCCAGCATGTCGCGCAGTCGTCCGAACAGCGCGTCGATGGTGCGCGTGAGCGGCTGGATCTCCTGCGGCACGTCGGGGCCGTCGATCGGGGTGAGTTCGTTCGAGCGGGCGGCCAGCCGCGCGGTCAGCGGATCGAGCACGCGCAGGCCGCGACGCACGCCGAACCAGACCAGCGACAGCAAGCAGACGATCAGCAGGGTCTGCATCACCACCGCCAGCAGCAGGATCTCGCGGGCCTGTTCGCGACGGTCGTGCAGCGTCTCGGCCACGGTGACGGTGAGCTGGCCGGCGGCATCGCCCGGCATGTCTTCGCGCACGGTGGCCGCGCGCAGCGCGTGGCCGTCCAGGCGGGTGTCGTACAGCGCGGGCAGGCCGGCGGCGGTCGGCGTCGGTGACGCGGCCAGCCGGTCATCGCCGGCGAGCAGGCCTTGACTGGAACTGCGCACGCTGAAATAGCTGCGTCCGTCCGGATCGTATTCGAGCAGGAAACGCGCCTGCCGCGACAGCCGGCCGCCCAGCGGGTTGTTCTGCAGCAGCTTGGCGAGGGTGCGCGCATCGTCGGCCAGGTCGCGGTCGTGCACCCGGTTGGCGTAGGCCAGCGCCACGCCGTAGCTCAGCAGCGCATCGAGCAGCAGCAGCGTGGCCATCGGAATCAGCAGGAACACCAGCAGCCGCCGACGCAGGCTGGGGCGCATGGGCGCGGGGCGTTTCATGCGGTGCCGCCGGCGTCGGCCAGCTCCTCCAGCAGATAACCCAGGCCGCGGATGGTGCGCACGCCGGTGCCGCTGCCGTCCAGCTTGCGGCGCAGGCGATGGATGGCGATGTCCAGCCCGTTGTCGGTCAGCTCCTGGTCCCAGTCGCACAGCGCCTCGATCAGTTGCGCGCGACTGGTGACGCGATCGGCGCGCAGCGCCAGCGCCTCGAGCAGGCCGAACTCGCGCGCGGTCAGCTCCAGCGGCCGGCGATCGACCCAGGCGCGGTGGCCGGGCAGGTCCAGCCGCAACCGGCCCAGTTGCAGTTCCGGCTTGCCCTGGCTGCTGACCCGGCGCAGCAGGGCGCGCACGCGCGCCTCGAACTCGCTCAGCGCGAACGGCTTGACCAGGTAGTCGTCGGCGCCGAGGTCGAGCACGCGGATGCGTTCGGCCAGGCCGTCGCGCGCGGTCACCACCAGCACCGGCAGGCCCTTGCCGCGGCGGCGCAGGCGCTGCAGCACCTCGCTGCCATCCAGCCCCGGCAGGCCCAGGTCCAGCACCAGCAGGTCGTAGCCGTGATCGCGCAGCGCGACATCGGCCTGGCCACCGTCCGCCAGGTGGTCGACGGCGTGCCCGCCCTGGCGCAGCGAGGTGCGGATGCCCTCGGCGATGGAGGGATCGTCTTCCACCAGCAGGATGCGCATGGAGACTCCGGTACGGGGAGAAAGCGGCGGCACGACGCCCGGCTGCCATTCTGGCGCGCAATTCGCCCGGCCGTGCCGCTCGTTGACCACGCCGGCGGCGCGAGGTTCACGCCGGCGCGATTTCAGTGCCTGTGAAGAAAACCACTTCCTGTGGTTTTCTTCCATCGCGGGTCCGGTACATGCCCGGACTCGCTCACGCAGATCGGGCACCTGCGTGCCCGACCTGCGCCCGGCCATCCATGGCCGTGCTTCGAGGTTGCAAAAATCACAACCTCTCAGTCCGCCACGTGGAAGCGCACGGCGCTGAAGGCGCCGTCGCGGGTCAGCGCGGTGACGGTGTGCGGGCCGGCCCGGTGCAGCACGAGGGATTGGGCGGCGGCGCCCACGCTGCTGCCCTGCAGACGGCCGTCGAGCAGCCATTGCACCTCGCCGTCGGCGCCGAGTGCGCGCAGGGTCACGCGCAGCGGCTGGTCGCTGTTCGGCGCACGACGCAGGGTGACGCCGCTGGCCAGGCCGGTGATGCGGATCGGCGTGGCGCGGTCCAGCGAATCGGGGGCGCAGCCGGGGGCGAGCGGCGGCAGCGCGGCGGCAGCGCGGTCGTCGACGCCGAGCCACGGCGTGGCCAGCGCAGGCCAGCGCGCGAGCTGGATCGTGCGCTCGTGCGCGGCGTGGCAGGCGCCGCTGAGGCGCTGGCCTTTGGCGTCGACGCGCAGGCTGAGCAGGCCGGCGGACCACGCGCCGAGGTCGCGCTCGGCGAAGGTGGGCGGCAGCGCGTCGTCGAGCACCCAGGCGCTGCGCCGCTGGCGGCACAGGCTGGCCGGGGTGTTTTCGAGCGTGCCGCCCAGCGGCCAGCAGATGTCGCGACGGCTGACGCTGGCCGGTTGCGCGCGGGCGTGGCCGCCGCGCGCGGGCAGCATGTCGACGATCCGGAACAGCAGCGGCAGCGCGGTTACCGCGCCGTACTGGCCGGGCGAGGGCGTGCCGTCCGGGCGGCCGATCCACACGCCGACGGTCCAGCGGTCGGTGACGCCGATCGACCAGGCGTCGCGGTAGCCGTAGCTGGTGCCGGTCTTCCACGCCACCGTGGCGTGCCGGTTGATCGCGCCGGCGAGCGGGCCGCCTTCGACGTCGGCCGGGTTGCTGGCGAGGATGTCGCGGATGATCCACGCCGCGCCGGGCGACAGCAGCCGGCGCGGGCGCGCCGGTTGTTCCGTGGTGTAGCGCGGCGTGCCGGCGATGCCGCCGTTGGCGAATGCGGTGTACGCGCCGACCAGGTTTTCCAGTCGGGTGGAGGCGCCGCCGAGGATGATCGACAGGTTCGGTTGCGCACCGGCCGGCAGGCCGAGGTCGACGCCGCCGTTGGCCAGCCGCGCCACGAAGCGGTTCGGCCCGAGCCGATCCAGCACGTCCACCGCCGGCACGTTGAGCGAGCGCTGCAGCGCCTCGGCCGCGCTGACCGGGCCGGAGAACGCCTCGTCGAAATTGCCCGGCTTGTAGCCGCCGAAATCCTGCGGCGCGTCGACCAGCAGGCTCTGCGAGGTGATCAGGCCGTCGTCCAGCGCCAGGCCGTACAGGAACGGCTTGAGCGTGGAGCCGGGCGAGCGCGGTGCGGCGACCATGTCGATGTAGCCGTGCCGCTGCGGGTTGGCGAAGTCGCTGGTGCCGACGTAGACGCGCGCCTCCAGCGTGGCGTTGTCGACCACCAGCAAGGCGGCCGAGGTGTGCGCCGGCAGCCGCGACAGATACGTGCTCACCCGATCCTCGGCGGCGCGCTGCAGGTTGGCGTCGATGGTGCTGGTGATGCGCCGCGCCCGCGGCTGTTCGCGATGCAGCCGCTCGGCCAGCAAGGCGGCGGACAGCGGCGCGCGCAGCGAGCGCGCCACCACCGGCTCGATCGCCGCATCGCGCACCTGTGCCGCACTCCACACGCCGAGGTCGCGCATGCGACGCAGCACCTTGTCGCGCGCGGCACGTGCGGCTTGCGGATGGCGATCCGGCCGCAACCGGCTCGGCGATTGCGGCAGCACGGCCAGCAGCGCCGCCTCGGCGTGCGACAGCCGCGTCGCCGGCTTGCCCAGGTACGCCCACGACGCCGCCTCGACGCCCTCGATCGGACCGCCGAACGGGGCGTGGTTGAGGTACAGGTCGAGGATCTGCGCCTTCGACAGATGCGCTTCGAGCTGCAGCGCGCGGAAGATCTGCACCAGTTTGCCGCGGAAGGTATGCGGGCCGAACTCAGACGAGATGGGCTGGATGATCCGCGCCACCTGCATGGTCAGCGTCGACCCGCCCGAGACGATGCGACCGTGCACGAGGCCGCCGGCCAGTCCGCGCAGCAGCGCATAGGGATTGACGCCGGGGTGGCGGTAGAACCAGCGGTCCTCGTAGTTCAGCAGCGCCTGCAGGTACAACGGCGAGACCTGTTTCGCCGTGGTCGGGTAGCGCCACACGCCGTCGCTGTCGGCAAACGCGCGCAGCGGCGTGCCGTCGCGCGCCAGCACTACCGTGCTGCCGGTGTCGGGGGCGGGCAGGTGGAGCGGGAATGCCCGGTCAAGGATGAAGGCTGCAAGCAGCAGCACGGCCAAGGCGATACCGCTGGCGCGCAGCCAGCGCCGTGCGCGGGAGCGGCGTGGCGAGCCGGTTGTGGAAGCTGGAGTGTTCATGCGCCCTTTGTTGCAGGAGCCCGCTGGCGGGCGATGCTCTTGTCTTGAATTTCCGACCTGGACATCAGAGCAAGGGCATCGCCCGCCAGCGGGCTCCTGCACGCAACACATGCATGTACGGTGGCGTTACGGCTCGACCACGCTGATCTTCGCCGGCTCGGCCTTGCCGATGCCGCGCACCGCCGGGCGATACATGTCCTCCACCAGCGGCGGCGGCACGGTGTAGCTGCCCGGCGTCACCGCGCGCACCAGGTAGAACACGCGGGCCTTGTCGCCGCGGCGCAGGTTCAGCGCGGCGGCGTAGCGGTCGTCGCGGTATTCCTCGTGCACGGTTTCCGCCGCCGCCGCGTGCTGGTCCAGGTCGATGCCGTCGATCACTACGCCGGCCCACTGCTGCGCGCCGCCGAGGTTGAGGTTCTCCACCTCCAGCCCGCCGGGCAGCAGGTCGGTGACCAGCGCGTCGGGGATGTCCATGCGCGATTCGATGGCCAGCTCGACGATCAGCGTGTCGCCTTCCTTCAACTGGCTGCCGGTCCACGGCTTGCCGTCGGTGGTGAACCAACTGCGGCGTACGTCGATCTGGCTGGCGTCGGCCGCGGGCGCCTGCTGCGGAATGCCGGCCACGTCGAGCGTGGCGAAGATCGCCGCGTCGCTGGTCGGCTGCACGCTGACGCCGGCGGCGAGTTCGGCCGCGCTGAGCGCGCGGCTCCACACGCGCTGGTCCGGCGCCTGTTCGGTCTTGCCGTTCACCGTGAGCGTGGCGGCCAGCGGGGCATTGCTTTTCGCATCGAACGCCGCCGCCACGCGGGCGATCGCCGCCTGCTCCTGCGTGCTCAGGTACGACCACGACCAGCGGTAGTCGGCGAATTCCTTCTGCCGCTGGCGCACGTTCGCGCTGGCGTTGCGCGCCCAGTCGACCAGCTTGGCGTCGTAGGCGGGCTTGCTCATGCCGTAGGTGTGGGTGAGCGCGACCATCAGCGCCAGGTCGCGCAGTTCGGAGCCGTAGTCGCCGACATACCACGGGCGCTCCTTGCTCCAGGCGAAGGCCTCGTCGATCGCCTTCTGCGCGCGCTCGTTGTCGCCCATCAGCTTGAACGCGACGGCGAAGTGCACCAGCGGCAGTGGCGCCACCAGCTTCTGCCGCTCGTTGTCGAAGATCGCGCGCAGCGTGCCCAGCGGCGCGCGGTTGACGCGGGCCAGCACGAAGCCGGAGTAGGCCTCGTCGGCAAGCCGCATGTGGTCGTGGTGCTCGTAGCTGTAGTACGGATGGCCGCCGGCGAGCAGATCGTCGTTGAGTCGCTGCAGCGATTTCTGCAGCACGTCCTGCGGCACGGCGAAACCGGCGTCGCGCGCATCGAGCATGAAGTCCACCACGTACGGCGTGGTGAAGGTGACGATCGGGCTGGTGCCGCCCCAGAAGCTGAAGTGGCCGTTGCTGGCCTGGAACGAGGCGATCCGCGACAGCGCCGTGTCGACCGCGCCCTTGCGCACGGCGTCGCTCATCACCTGCGCGCCCAGCGCCCTGGCGGTGGCGCCGTCCAGGATCAGCGCGGCGTAGCCCTTGCTGGTGGTCTGCTCGATGCAGCCGTACGGGTAGCGCAGCATGTCGCGCAGCGCGGCGGCGTACGGCAGCGGCGGCAAGGTGCTCAGGGTGAGCCGAGCTTTCACCGTGGCCGGCAGCAGGCCGGCGATCGCGGCGGCGCCGAAGTGCTCGCCCTTGCCCGCTTCCAGCGCCATGGGCGTGGTGCTCACCGTTTCCGGCCAGGCCGGGCGTACCGCGAATTCGAAATGGCGGTCGACCTGGTAATCGTTGAGCTCGGCGTGGATGTCGACCGTCGCCACCGCGGCGCCGGCCTGCGCCGTCACCGGCATCTTCAGCGTGGTGCCGGCGCCATCTTTCAACGGCACGCTTTGCGTGGCCTTGTCGACGGTGATCAGGCCGCCGCCCTTGACGCTGACCCTGGCGGTGCCGTCCTTGCCGGAGAGGTTCTTCAGATCCAGGCTGATCGTCGCCTGGTCGCCGGCCGCCATCACCCGTGGCGTGCTCGGCTCGACCACCAGCGGCGCGCGTACGGTGACGTTGCCGTCGGCATTGCCGTAGCGGCTGTCGGTGTACGCCAGCGCGGCCAGGCGCAGGCTGCCGTTGAAGTCGGGCACGTCGACGCGCAGCGTCGCCTTGCCCTGCGCGTCGAACGCCACCGGGCCGCTGAAGAGGTCGACAATCCGCACTTTCGGATTGAGCCGCGCGGCCTTGGGCAGTGCCGCGCCGCTCATGTCGCCGCCGTAGCGCAGCTTGGCTTCGGCACCGTCCATCGCCTCGATCAGGCGGCTGTACAGGTCGTAGGCGTCGATGCCGAGCGCGCGCTTGGCGAACAGCCAGGCCCACGCATCGGGCACCGGGTAGTTGGTGATGTTGAGCACGCCCTGGTCGACCGCCGACAGCGTGACGAAGGCCTGCTGTCCGGCCAGTCCGCTGGCCTGCACGCCGACCTCGAGCGGGTTGCCCGGGCGCATCAGCGCGGGCGCGTCGAGCTTGAGCGCAATGCGCCGGTCGTTGCGGTCCATCGCCACGTATTCCACGCCCAGCGCGCGCGCCGGCGTGGTGTGCTCGGCCGCCTCGCCGCCGCGGAACACCAGCGCCGAGACGTAGACGTCGTGGCGCTCCCATTCCTTCGTCACCGGGATCTCGAACACGACGCCGGCTTTCGCCTCGATGTTCTTCGTGTAGAGCAGGTGGTCCGATTCCACCAGCAGCACGCCGGGGCCGGGCTGCGGCGGCGTCACCGTGACTTTCATGGTGTCGCCGGCGCGGTAGCGCGCCTTGTCCAGCTGCAGCTTGACCTTGTCCGGGCGCGCCTCCTTGCCCAGGTTCTCGTCGTCCCAGCTGTAGCCGGCGAAGAACGGGAACACCGTGGTGAGTTTCGTCTCCGGGTCGTACACCTCGACGCGGTAGCTGCCCCACTGCACCGGGAATTCCACGTGGGCGGACTGGCCGGCGGCCACGTCGATGTCCTTCTCGTCGATCAGCTGCAGGCGCTGGTTCGCATTCGACTGCCAGCCGCCGTCGCGCTCGTAGAGCCAGTAGAAATCGCGCAACTCGCGCTGCAAACGCACCTTCAGATGCGCGCCGGCGATCAGTGCGCCGTCGACGTTCGCCCGCACGATCTCGAAACCGGCCGGCGCCTCGCTCTCGGCGCCCTGCTTCGGATCGAACAGCGGGCGCACGCCGACCAGCGCGTCGGCCGGCCAGTAGCTGCGCTTGAGCAGGCGGGTCACCGCGCGGCCGCCCGTTTCGTAGACGCTGGCGGACAGGGTCACCGCCAGCGGCGCGACCGGCTTCACGTCGTCGGGCAGTGCCACGTCCTGCTCCAGCACGCCTTGCGCGTCGAGCTTGGCGTCGACCACGTCGTCGGCGCTCTTGGGCAGCTCGACCAGCGGGTTGCCGAAGAAGGTGTCCTTCATCTTCTCCAGCGGATGCACCTCCGGCGCCACCAGCAGTTTCGCGGTGAAGCGGTTGCCGTCGGCCGGCGCGCCGTACAGGTAGCTGGAGGCGACCTTCAGCTGCAGCGGCTCGCCCGGCGCCAGCCGTACTTGCGGGCTGGACAGCTCGACCTTGAGCCGCTCGGGCAGGAACTCCTCGACGTGGAACGGGAACGCCTGCACGGTCTCCTTGGCTGAAGGATCGAGGCGGAATTCCAGCTGCCACAGCCCGGTCGGCGCGTCGGCCGGAATCGCCTGGCTCAGCTCGAAGTAGTTCAGCGGCTGCGGCTCCAGCCGCTGCTCGGCGAGCACGCGGCCGTCGGGCTGCTTCACCCGCACGAACAGCGACTGCGGCTTCATCGGCTTGCCGTCGTAGTCGCGCAGCAGCGCCGACGCGCGCAGCGTCTCGCCGGGCCGGTACAGGTCGCGGCCGGACCAGGCGTACACCTCGAACGGCGCCTGCTTGCGGCCGCCGATGTCGAAGTTGGACACGTCCAGCGCCGGCTTGTTGAACGGCAACACCGAGACGTCCTTGCCGTGGCGCGCCACCAGCACGTCGGACGCCTTGATCTTGTACGCGAGCAGCGCATTGCCCTCGGCGCCGGTGCTGGCCTTGAGCTTGCTGCGCCCGGCCTCGTCGCGGATCTCGATGTCGACGCCGTTGACCGGCGTGCCGTCGCGCAGCGAGGCGACATGCAGCAGCACGTTGTCGCGGTACACGCGCAGGTGCAGGCCGAGATCGCTGACGAAGAAGGTGGCGGTGTCGTAGCCGTCCTTGAAGGTGCCACCGGCCTTGACCACGGCCATGTACACGCCGGGCTGGGCCAGTTCCTTGATGTTCTGCACCGGCAGGTAGGTCACCGTGCGCTCGTTCGGCTCGCCGCCCAGGGTGTAGTGGTTGGCGTAGACCGACTCGCCGAGCTCGGTGATCGGCATGCGGCTGCGGCGATCGTCCCCTTCGCCGCAAGTGTTGTAGTAGGCGACGTCGTGGTCGAGCTCGTAGCTGTCGCGATGGCCGTTGCGCGGATAGCTGCAGAACAGGTCCGACAGTGCGTCCTCGCGCACGCGGAAGAACTCCACGTCGGCGTCGTGCACGTTCATCGACACCAGCGGCAGGCCGCGCGTGCCGCGCGCCGGCAGCACGCTGCCGTGCGAGGCAAAGCCGACCGCCGCGGGCAGGTTGCCCGAATACACCTCGCGCTTCTGGTCATGGCCCAGGGTGCGGCCGTCGGCCGCCAGCAGGCCGGCCTTGAGCGTCACCGCGTAACGCGTGTTCGCCTGCACGAAGGGAAAGCTCAGCGTCTTGCCGTCGTCGCCGAGGCTCCAGCTGCCGCTGACCACTTCGCCGTTCGGGCCATTCGCCGCCAGCAGCGCATCGAAACCCTGCGCGGCGGCCAGCGGAGCGTTGAAGCGCAGGGTCAGCGCGGTGCGCGAATCGCTGCTGCGGGAGCTGGCCGAGAGCAGCGCGAAGGTGGTCGCGGCTGGCGCCGGCGCCGCCGAGGTCGCCGCGCCCGGTGCGCCCGGTGCGCCCTGCAGTGCCGGCGGGTGGCCGTCATGGCCGCGCCCGCAGGCGACCAGCAGCAGGCTCAGCAACAGGGCCGGCAACAGCCGCGGAAAGCGCGCAAACGATCGTGCATGCATGGTGGTCTCTCCCTGAGATTGGATCGAAGTATCGCCGGCATTCATGGCGGGCCGATGGCACGGATCGGGCATGCGCATTTTTTCAGCGGGGCAGTTGCCGGCCCAGCCAGTCGCCCAGTTGCATCAGTACCTGGCTACGCCCCGGTTCGGCCTCGTTGAACAGTTCGTGGTACAGCGAGGCGAAGAAACGCGTGGTCAGTTGCCCGCTCGGCGCCGCCGCCCTGGCGAAGGCGCGGCTGCCGGCGGGGTCGACCAGGGCGTCGCTCTCGGCCACCAGCAGCAGGGTGGGCACGGCCAGTTCGGCGGCGTCGGCGATGCAGGCGGCGCCTTCGCGGAAGATGAAATCGGCCAGCCGCGGGGTGATCCAGCCGTGGCGCAGCGGATCGGCGCGGTAGTCGGCGGCCACCTGCGGATCGTGCGACAGCTTGCCGGCATCCAGCCCGTTGCGCAGCGGCAGGTTCGGCAGCCAGCGGTCGAGTATCGCGGCCAGCCGGATCATCTGCGGCGATTCATGGCTGCGCAGCGCCGGCGAGGACAGCACCAGCGCCGGCGGCGCCAGCGCGCCGTCGAGCACGGCGCGCGCGGCCACCAGACCGCCCATGCTGTGGCCGAGCAGCAGCGGCCGGTGCGGCGTGGACCGCGCGTATTCCTGATAGACCGCCGCCAGGTCCGCCAGCAGGTCGTCGCGATGGCGCAGCGCGCCGCGCCGACCGGGCGACTGCCCGTGGCCGCGCTGGTCGTAGCCGCGCACCGCGTAGCCGCGCTGGTTGAACCAGGCGGCAAGGCGATCGTAACGGCCGCTGTGTTCGCCCAGGCCGTGCACGATCAGCACGGCGCCGCGCGCCTCATGTCGCGGCCAGTCGCGCAGCAGCAGGTGCTGGCCATCGGCCATGGCTTGCCAGCCGGTCACACCGGCCGTTTCCTCAGCTGCCTCGGATGGCGCTTGCTGCACTCCGGTCTCCTGTTCGATCGCACCCATGCGACTCCCGCGCGACATCCCGATCGAACGTGAATACTGACATGCCGATGCCGGCCTTGCACCGCCACACACCGGTTGCAGCCGGCACCGCGCGTCCCATATATGATCGGGTGTCCCACTCCCCGCCACCGCCCGAATCGGTGCCGATGCGCATGGACCCCCGAGCCCTCGAAGCCTTCCACCCGGCGGTCACCGCCTGGTTCCGCCGCAGCTTCGCCGCGCCCACCGCGGCGCAGGCCGCGGCGTGGCCGTCGATCCGCGCCGGCCAGCACACCCTGGTCGCCGCGCCGACCGGTTCGGGCAAGACACTCACCGCCTTCCTCGCCGCCATCGACGAACTGGTGCGCGAGGGCGTGGCGCACGGCGGGGCGCTGGCCGATGCCACCAGCGTGTTGTACGTGTCGCCGCTGAAGGCGCTGTCGAACGACATCCACGTCAACCTGGAAGCGCCGCTGGAAGGCATCCGCGCCGAGCTCGAGAAACTCGGCCTGCCCGACGTGGCGATCCGCACCGCGGTGCGCACCGGCGACACGCCGCAGGTCGAGCGCAGCCTGTTGCGCAAGCAGCCGCCGCACATCCTGGTGACCACGCCCGAGTCGCTGTACGTGCTGCTCGGCTCGGCCTCGGGCCGCTCCATGCTGGCGGGCGTGCGCACGGTGATCGTGGACGAGATCCACGCCATCGCCGGCAGCAAGCGCGGCGCGCATCTGGCGCTGTCGCTGGAGCGGCTGGAGTCGCTGTGCCAGCGGCGGTTGCTGCGCATCGGGCTGTCGGCGACGCAGAAGCCCATCGAAAAGATCGCCGACTTTCTGGTCGGCGCTCAACACTCCCTTCTCCCCACGGGGGAGAAGGACGATCCGTGCACCATCATAAATACGGGCCACACCCGCCCCCGCGACCTCGCCATCGAAGTGCCGCCCGTCCCGCTGGAAGCGGTGATGTCCAACGACTGCTGGGATCTGGTCTACGACCGCCTCGCCCAGCTGGTACGCGCGCACCGCACCACCCTGGTCTTCGTCAACACGCGGCGCATGGCCGAGCGTGCCGCGCGGCACCTGTCCGAGCGGCTGGGCAAGGAGCACGTCGCCGCGCACCACGGCAGCCTGGCCAAGGAGCTGCGGCTGGATGCGGAGCAGCGGCTCAAGCGCGGCGAACTCAAGGTGCTGGTGGCCACCGCGTCGCTGGAGCTGGGCATCGACATCGGCGAGGTCGACCTGGTCTGCCAGCTCGGCTCGCCGCGCTCGATCGCCGCCTTCCTGCAGCGCGCCGGCCGCTCCGGCCACAGCATCGACGGCACGCCGAAGGCGCGCCTGTTCCCGGCCACGCGCGACGACCTGATCGAATGCACCGCCCTGCTCGACTGCGTGCGCCGCGGCGAACTGGATGCGCTGGTGATCCCGCCGCAGCCGCTCGACGTGCTGGCCCAGCAGATCGTCGCCGAAGTCGCCTGCGCGGAGTGGGACGAGGATGCGCTGTACGCGCTGGTGCGCCGCGTGTACCCGTATCGCGATCTGCCGCGCGCGGATTTCGACGCCGTGGTGCGCATGCTGGCCGAAGGCTTCACCACGCGCCAGGGCCCGCGTGCGGCGTACATCCATCGCGACGCGGTGAACCGCCAGCTGCGCCCGCGGCGCAGCGCGCGGCTCACCGCGCTGACCTCCGGCGGCACCATCCCCGACACCGCGGACTACAAGGTGGTGCTGGAACCGCAGGCGATCATCGTGGGCACGGTCAACGAGGATTTCGCGGTCGAGAGCATGGCCGGCGACATCTTCCAGCTCGGCAACGCCAGCTACCGCATCCAGCGCGTCGAGCGCGACCGGCTGCGGGTGGAGGATGCACACGGCGCGCCGCCGAGCATCCCGTTCTGGCTGGGCGAGGCGCCCGGGCGCAGCGACGAGCTGTCGTTCGGCGTGTCGCGCCTGCGCGAGGAGATTTCCGCGCAGCTCGACACTGGCGGCGTATCGGCGGCGGTCACCTGGCTGCAGGATCAACTCGGCCTGCCCGAAGCCGCCGCCCAGCAACTGGTCGACTACCTCGCCCGCGCCAAGGCCGCGCTCGGCGTGCTGCCGAGCCAGCACACGCTGGTGCTGGAGCGCTTCTTCGACGAATCCGGCGGCACCCAACTGGTGCTCCACACGCCGTGGGGGAGCCGCATCAACCGCGCCTGGGGGCTGGCGCTGCGCAAGCGCTTCTGCCGCCAGTTCAACTTCGAGCTGCAGGCGGCGGCCACCGAGGACGCGATCGTGCTGTCGCTGTCGACCAGCCACAGCTTTCCGCTGGAGGAAGTGGCGCACTACCTGCACTCCAACAGCGCCGAGCATGTATTGGTCCAGGCCCTGCTGGACGCCCCGCTGTTCCCCGCGCGCTGGCGCTGGAATGCGGTGACCGCGCTGGCGCTGCCGCGCTTCACCGGCGGCAAGAAAACCCCGCCGCCGCTGCAGCGGATGAAGAGCGAGGACCTGCTCGCCGCGGTGTTCCCCGACCAGGTCGCCTGCCTGGAGAACATCGTGGGCGAGCGCGAAGTGCCCGACCACCCGCTGGTCAACCAGACCCTGCACGACTGCCTGCGCGAGGCGATGGACGTGGACGGGTTGCTGGCGATCCTGCGCCGGCTCGAAGCCGGCGGGATCGCCATCGTCGCGCGCGACCTCACCGCGCCCAGCCCGCTCGCCGCCGAGGTGCTGAACGCCGCGCCGTATGCCTTCCTCGACGATGCGCCGCTGGAAGAGCGCCGCACCCAGGCCGTGCAGAACCGCCGCTGGAACGCCGACAGCGCCGACGACCTGGGCCGGCTCGACCCCGAGGCGATCGCCGCGGTGCGCGACGAGGCCTGGCCGCAGGTGCGCGACGCGGACGAAATGCACGAGGCGCTGACCCTGCTGGGCTTCGTCACCGCCGCGGAGGTCGACGCCAACACCGGCTGGGCCGAGCGATTGCAGGCGCTCGCCACGGCCAGGCGCGCGACGCGCCTCACCGGCGTGTGGACCACGGCAGAACAATTGCCGCTGTGGCTGGCGTTGCACCCCGACGCCAGCATGCAACCGCCGATCGCCGCGCCCGCCGAATACGCCGCACAAACGTGGACGCGCGAGGACGCGCTGCTGGAACTGGTGCGCCACCGCCTCGGCGGGCTCGGTCCCGTGACCGTTCGGGAACTGGCGCAGTCGATGCACGTCGACGCGGGCGAGATCGAGCAGGCGCTGCTGCGGCTGCAGTCCGAAGGCTACGTGATGCAGGGCCGCTTCAGCGCCGATGCGGGCGACACCGAGTGGTGCGAGCGCCATCTGCTGGCGCGCATCCACCGCTACACCATCGGCCGGCTGCGGCGCGAGATCGAGCCGGTGAGCCGGCGCGCGCTGATGCGCTTCCTGTTCGACTGGCAACACGTGTCCTCGGCCACGAAGCTGAGCGGACCGGATGCGCTGGCCGCCACGCTGGCGCAGCTGGAAGGCTACGAGGCCGCGGCCGGTGCGTGGGAAGCGGAGATCCTGCCGGCGCGCGTCGAGGACTATTCGATCAGCTGGCTGGACGAACTGTGCCGCGCCGGCCGCATCGTCTGGAGCCGCCTGCGCGCGGGCAGCGGCGGTGGCGGTGGGCCGGTGCGCAGCACGCCGATCGTGCTGCTGCCGCGGCGCGACATGGCCGTCTGGACGTCCGTGGCCACGGGCGATCCGCAGCAGATCCTGTTGTCCTCGCGCGCGCAGGCCGTCGCCGACGCGCTGCAGGAACGCGGCGCGCTGTTCTTCGACGAACTGCTGGACGCTACCCGGCTGTTGCGCACCGAACTGGAGGACGCGCTGGGCGAACTGGTCGCTGCCGGCCGGATCAGCGCGGACAGCTTCGCCGGCCTGCGCGCCCTGCTGCTGCCGGCGGCGAAGCGCGACGGCGGACGGCATCGGCGGTTGCGCCGGCACCAGCTCAGCGGCATCGAGGATGCCGGGCGCTGGGCGCTGGCGCGCGGCATGATGGCGGACAAGGGCGGCGGCCCTGAAGCGATCGAACACATCGCCCGCACCCTGTTGCGCCGCTACGGCGTGGTGTTCTGGAAGCTGCTGGAACGCGAGGCGCCGTGGCTGCCACCGTGGCGCGAGCTGTCGCGGGTGTACCAGCGGCTGGAGGCGCGCGGCGAGATCCGCGGCGGGCGTTTCGTCGAAGGCCTGGTCGGCGAACAGTTCGCCCTGCCCGAGGCCATCGCGCCGCTGCGCGCGGTGCGCTCCCGCGCGGACGACGGCGAGCTGGTCTGCCTCAGCGGCAGCGATCCGCTGAACCTGGTCGGCACCGTGCTGGTCGGCGACAAGGTGCCGGCGCTGGCCGGCTCGCGCGTGCTGTACCGCGACGGCATGCCGATCGCCGCGCTGGTCGGCGGCAAGCCGGCGGCGCTGATCGAGCTGTCCGCCGCCGAGTGGCAGGGCGCGCGTGCGGTGTTGCTGCGCCACCCGTCGTCGACAACGGATGCCGCGGTACGGCAGGCATCCTGATGGGTTGCCTGCCGGTGCTGCTGCTGTTTCCGCTGGGCGCCGGCGTGGGTTACGTGGTCGGTGACGACGCCGGTGCGCTGTGGGGCGCCGGCATCGGCGTGGTGCTCGGGTTGTTGCTGATGGGGCTGCTGATCCGCGCCATGCGCCAGCGACGGTAGCCCTGCAGGGCAGGCGCGGCCCGCCGCTTTCGGCGAAACGGCCGGCGAGCAGCGTGCGATACCAATCCGCTTGCCCCAATCCGGGCAGCACGATCTGCATGATTTCCGAGCCGGCATAGGCGGCGATGGCGTTGACGCCGAAGCGCCGGCCCAGCGCCGGCCAGCCGCGCCGCTCGACCAGCCAGTGGAAGGCCAGCAGCGCCAGCACCGCCCAGCCGGCTGTCCACAGCACGAACGAGGGCGTCCACAGGTTTTTGTTGAACGGCAGCGCCAGCGACCACAGCGCACCGAGCGTCAGACCCAGCAATCCGGCCAGCAGCAGCGCCCTGAGCCGTTCGCATCGCAACCAGCAGCCCGCGCGCAGGCCAAGCAAGGTGGTGGCCAGCGCGGGCAGCGTGCCGAGCAGGCCTTCCGGATCGTGGCCGCGGCCGCTGAGCGGATCGGTCGACCACACGTAATGTCCGAACACCGCGCTGTCGGTGCGGCTGACGATGTTGGCCCACGGTGCCAGCGTGCCGCCGAGTTCGAGCAGGCCCCAGTAGCCGAGCAGCAGCAAGGCGATCGCGCACCATTGCGTGCGCGGCCGCGTGTGGATGGCGAACAGCGCCACCGCGGCGAAGCACACGCCGATCCGCTGCAGCACACCGGGAATGCGCATGGCGCGATCCGGCAGCAGCCACGCCGCCAGCAGGTTGATGGCCAGGCCGAGCAGCACGATGCGCGCGGCGCGCCACATCGCCGCACGGCTCAGCCCGGCGGCGGACGCGCCACGCTCCAGCCGCGGCAGGATGGCCAGCGCAACCGACACGCCGACCACGAACAGGAAGAACGGGAAGATCAGGTCGGTCGGCGTGCAGCCGTTCCACGCCGCATGCTCCAGCGGCCAGTACACGTGGCTCCAGTCGCCCGGGTCGTTGACCAGCAGCATCGCGGCCACGGTGCAGCCGCGGAAGGCGTCGAGCGAGGCGAGGCGTCCGGATCGCGTGTTCATGTCGCGCCGTGCCGCACATGCGACGCGCTCACGGCGCAGCCTGCAGCGACACGTGCTCCAGCGCATACAGCGCCCCGTCGATCGGCGCGGTATAGATCAGGCACAGGCCGTGCTCGCCAGACTGCGCCGGCAGTTTCGCGTCGAGCTTGAAGCGGCTTGGACTGTGCGCGGGGTCGGGCAGCGGCATCGACGCCAGCACCGGGCCGTCGCAGCGGTCGGCGTGCACCACCAGCTCGCCGAACGGCGTGGCGTGCGGGCGCGACACCACCAGTTTCTGTTCGTGCGCCAGCGCGAAGTTGCGCGGCAGGCGCACGGCGTCGACGTGGATCGCGGTGACCCCATCCATGCGCGTGGCAGGGAACCGCTGGCAGCTGTCGAACACGTTCACCGCGTACACCGGTTGCGTGCTGGTGGCGTCGGGCGTGGGCTGCAGGCGCAGTCGGAAATCGCTGCCGGGGCAATTCGGCAAGGTGTTGCCGGCCAGGCTGAGCAAGCCCGCGCGGCTGAGCACGCGCTGGCGTGGCGCGGCCAGTGCGCTGCCGTCGGCGGCGAAGCTGGCGGCGCGCACGGTCACCGGCAGGGTCACGGTGAACGGGGCCTCGTAGCGCGGCGACTTCGCCGTCGGCGCGCTGCCGTCGAGCGTGTAGCGAATCGCGCCGAAGCCGGTCTGGCTGGCCAGCGTCACCGTGGCGCGGCCGGTCGCCAGCGCCACGTTGCGGTCGGTGGCGATGTCCACCGCGAAGGCGCTGTCGGCGTACGGAATCTGCTGCACGCGGTAACGCGCCAGCTGGGCGGGCAGGCGGGCCAGGAAGCCGGGCCAGTCGCGGCGGGCGTCCGGCGACCAGGCGACTTCGGCCAGCGCATCCAGCCGCGGAAAGGCCGCGTGCTCCACGTGGGCGAACGTGGGCATGTGCTCGGTCCAGAAATTGGCCTGGACGCCCAGCACGTGTTTCGCCTGGTGCGCGTCGAGCACGCCGGGAATGGCCTGGAAGCCGTACACGTCCTGCAGCGACTCCACGCCGAGGCGGCCGGCGTACTCGTCGGCCCGCGCGCCCTGCACGTGGTCGAAGTAGAGATCGGGCGCGGGCGACATCACCACGTCGTGGCCGAGCAGCGCCGCCTTGATCGCGCCGTCGATGCCGCGCCAGGACATCACGGTGGCGTCGGCCGGCAGCTTGTCGCCCTCGAGGATCTCGTCCCAGCCGATCAGCTTGCGGCCGTGCTGCTGCAGGTACTGGCCGATGCGGCCGATGAACCAGCCCTGCAAGCTGTTCTCGTCGCGGATGCCGAGTGCGCGCATCTTCGCCTGCACCGCGCTCGAGGCCTGCCACTGGTCCTTGATCGCCTCGTCGCCGCCGACGTGGATGTAGGTGGACGGGAACAGTTCCATCACCTCGTCCAGCACGTGGTCGATGAAGCTGAAGGTGGCATCGTCGACGTTGTACAGGTACGGGTTCACGCCCCAGTCGGCGGACACCGCGGGACGCTTGCCGGTGACGCCCAGCTGCGGATACGAGGCCACCGCGGCCTGCGCGTGGCCGGGCATGTCCAGTTCCGGCACGATGGTGATGTGGCGCGCGGCGGCGTAGGCCACCACGTCGCGGATCTCGTCCTGGGTGTAGAAGCCGCCATAGCGCTTCGGCTCGCCATCCTTGCCCGCGCCCGGCGGCGCGCGCCAGGCGCCGATCCTGGTCAGCTCGGGATAGCGCCTGATCTGGATGCGCCAGCCCTGGTCGTCGGTGAGGTGCCAGTGCAGCACGTCGAGCTTGCGCTGGGCCATCTGGTCGAGCAGGGTCTTGACCTCGGCCACGCTCTGGAAATGCCGCACCGAATCGAGCATCACGCCGCGCCAGGCGAAGCGCGGCCAGTCGCGGATGGACAGCGCCGGCACGACCACCGCGCCGCGCGCGGCATCGGGCGTGAGCAACTGGTACAGGGTGACCACGCCGTGGAACAGGCCGGCATCGTCGCGCGCGCGGACGCGGATGCCCTGGCCGTCGACATCGAGCGCGTAGCCGCCGGCCTGCGCCACCGGCGCGCGCGGATCGCGTTGCAGCACGATGGCGTGCGTCACGCCGCCGCCAAGCTGCAGCGTCAGGCCGCGCGTGCGCGCGAGCAGGTCGATCAGGTAGTGCGCGGCCTGCGTGGTGGCCGGGTCATGGTCGGCCACCACGATGGTGGTGGCGGCATCGACGCGGAAGCTGCCGTCGCCCGGCACGAGCTGCACGGGCAGCGGAATCAGCGAAGGCGGTGCGGCCGTTGCGCTTGCCGGCGGCAGCGGCAGCAACATGAGCAGCGCAAGCAGGCAATACAGGGTCGGCAGGCATCGACGGGTCATCCGCATTCTCCGGTGCGCGTTCGCATGGTGCCACGCAGGGCCACCATGCCACGCCAAAAAAAGCGGGCCCGCCAACCAATGCCGAGGGCCCGCACGGGGAGGGTGTCGGCGCGCCTTCCCTGGCGCGCCATGCCGCGGCGCTGCGTCAGAACTTGAAGCGGAGGTTGAGGTAGTACTGGCGACCGTTGATGTAGGTCGAACGCGGCTGGATGCCGTAACCGTCGCCCTTGACGTAGTAGCGCAGCTTCGGGCTGTTGAGGTTGAGGCCGTCCAGCGACACCGACATCCAGTCGTTGATGCTGTAGCCCAGCGACGCGGACAGGTAGCCGGTGCCCTGCATGTAGAAGAAGCCGCCGCGATCCGGGCCGGCGAAGTACGACGAGCGGTAGGTGTAGCTCACCCGCGCGTTGAACTTGTCGTTCTCGAAGAAGGCCGAGGCGTTGGCGGTGTGCTTCGAGGTGCCCTGCAGGTCCTGCCCGTTGTCGGCGTTGCCGGTGGCGTAGGTGTAGTTGAGCGCGACGCCGAAGTTGTCGCCGATCGGCTGCTGGTAGTTCAACTCCACACCGCGCACCTTGCCGTCGACGTTGCTGGGGATGTTCACCTGATAGGCCGAGTAGACATCGTGCCCTGCCGCCGTGCTGGCCGGCATGTCCTTGTACAGGCGCGACTCGGAGGCGAAGGTGACGTAGTTCTGCAGCGACATCTCGTACACGCCGGCCGACAGCAGGCCGCGCGGCGCGAAGTACCACTCCAGGGCGGCGTCGAAGTTGGTCGAGATCAGCGGCTTCAGGTTCGGGTTGCCGCCGCTGCCGGTGTGGCCGGTGTCATCCAGCGACACGGTGCCGGCCAGTGCCGAGTAGTCCGGCCGGGTCAGCGTCTGCGACACCGCCACGCGCGCCAGCACGTCGTCGGTCAGGTTGAACTTCAGGTTGGCGCTGGGCAGCGCCTTGCTGTAGCTGGCGTTGTTGGTGTTCCAGTAGTAGCCGGCCGGGAAGAACGCCGAGCCGAGGATCGGCCCTTCCACCTCCGTTTCCTGCGGCGAGGTGCTGGTGTAGTTCACCGCCTGCTTGGTGTGCACGTAGCGCACGCCCACGTTGCCGCTCCAGCGGTCGCCGATGAAGTTGGCCTGCAGGTAGATCGCGCTGTCCTTCTCGTTCACCTTGTAGATGTCGTTCGGGTACAGCCGCTCCGGGCCGCGGTTGGCGTATTTCGAGTCGTAGGCAGCCAGGTCGGCCTGCGAGTAGTACCAGATGTTGGTCGGGAACGAGCCGCCCAGCGAGCTGCCGAAATCACCCGGGTAATGGCCGAAGCTGGAGGGGAAATTGGCCGGGTTGCTCCAGTCGCCGCCGTTCGGACCCTGCGCGAAGGCATACGGGTTCTCGCGCGTGTGGTCGGCGTAGCGCACGCCGAACTGCAGCGAGGCCAGCGTGCTGTCGTCGAAGTCGAACTCGCCGTCGATCTTGCCCCAGTTCTCCTTGTCCTCGACGTTGATGCCGCCCTCGCCGAAGATCCAGTTGGCGCTGACGCCCGAGGCCGCCGGCGAGCTGTTGTCGGGACCCAGCGACCAGTTGACCGGCTTGCCGGTACCGCGGAAATCCCACGCGGCGCCGGTGCCCGGCGCGGTGTTGAGTTCCAGCACGTCCTGCTTCGGGCTGGAGCCCTCGCCCTTGGTGGTGCCGAGCTGGGCGGTGAAGCTCAGGCTGTCCGTCGCGCGCCAGTCGACGTCTGCGGTGAAGAAGCGGGTCGAGGAGGAGGCCTCGCGCGAGATCTGGTCGTAGATGCCGTAGTTCGTCGCGTCGTTGCTGGGCGAGAACGAGGCATTCGTCAGCGTGTTGTTGCTGACCACGTAGCCGGGTTCGAGGTTGGTCGCGCCGTGCACGAAGTGGGTGGCCCACATCATGTAGTTGCGGTTGAAGTTGTTGGCCTTGAGCTTGCTGTAGAAGCCGCTCAGGTTGACCGTGACGTTGTCGGCGGGCTTGAACTGCACGTCGACCGACCCGCCGGTGCGCTTGCGCTTCTGGGTGAACAGCACGTTGCCGATCAGGCTGGGGAAATAGACCCCGTCCAGGTCCGGATGGGCGGCGACGATGGCGTCGGTGCTCTTGAGCTGCTCCAGGCCGAGCACTTCCTGGCCGTTGCGCTGCAGGCTGCGCTCCTCGTAGAACGCCTGCGCCATCACGCCGAAGGTGCCCGCGTCGTTCTTCCAGTTGAACAGGCCGCTGAACTGGGGCTTGGTGCTGCCGGGCAGGTCGGAGTAGACGCCGCCCACGGACGCGTGCACGGTCACCGGCTTGTCGAACTGCAGCGGCTTGCGGGTGATGATGTTGACGGTACCGGCGGCGCCACCCTCGACCAGGCGCGCCTCGGAGGTCTTGTTCACCACCACCTCGCTGACGATCTCCGCCGGCAGCAGGCTGTAGCTGACGCTGCGACCCACGGTGGCGGTCTGGTTGAGCACGAACCAGTCGCCGGTGCCGATGTTGTGGCCGTCGACCAGGGTCTGGGTCATGCTCGGCGCGGTACCGCGCAGGCTGACGCGGTCGTTTTCGTCGAAGCCGCCCTCGCCGGCGCTGGAGGTACCCACGCTGACGCCGGGCAGGCGCTGCAGGGTGTCGGCCACGTTCTTGGCCGGCAGCTTGCCGATGTCCTCGGCGGTGACCACCTCCACGTGCGAATCGGCGGCCTTCTTCAACGCCAGCGACTCGGCCTCGCTGTCGCGGATGCCGACGACGGTCACCGTGGCCAGTTCCTTGACGTCGGACTTCTTGGGCTGGCCGGCATCGGCCGCAGCCGTGCTGTCCTGCGCAAACAACGCACCGGAAACGCACAGACCGGCAATGATGCTGGCGGCGAGCAATGTCTTGCGATGGTTCATGGTGTTCCTCCCCTCAAGAGGCTGGATCGAATCAGGACCGGCGTGGATGCGGTCGCGGACTGTGGGTGACGCGTGGTGGCGATGGACAGCGGACTGCGGTGGTAGGCGTGGCGCCGTGGTGCGGGATCGGGCTCATCTCATGCTCCTTGCCCGGGGTTGCGCCCTTCATCCAGAAACCAGCTTGCGGCGCCGATGACACCAAGCTGGCCGTGCTCGATCAGTCGAACCGGAACCTGTTGCAGCCAGGCGCGCATGACGCCCTTGTTCAAGTAGCGCTCGGCGAAGGTGCTCGAGCGCAGGAAGTCGTGGATGCGCGGCAGGATGCCGCCGGCAAGGTAGATCGCGCGGGCGCCGTAGAGCAGGCCGAGGTCGCCGACGAAGCTGCCGAGCAGGCCGCAGAAGACCTCCAGCACTTCGCGGGCGACCGGGTCGCGGCCTTCCAGCGCCGCGGCGGTGACTTCGGCCGGCGTGTTCCAGCGCGACGCGGCGCCATGCAATTCGGCCAGCGCGCGGTACAGCTTGAGCAAGCCGGGACCGGACAGCGCATCCTCGAACGAGACATGGCTGCGCTCGCGGCGCAGCAGGCGCAGGATCTCGATCTCCCGCTCGGTGCCCGGCGCCAGCGAGATCTGTCCCGCTTCGGTGGCCAGCACGCGGGCGCGCGGCGAGCCCGGCAACAGCACCGCCGAACCCAGCCCGGTACCCGGCCCCATCACCAGCACCGGTCCGGGCGTCGGCGCGGGTGCCTCGATGATGCAGCGGGTCTCGGCCGCGTCGAGGAACTGGGTGGCGTAGGCCACCGCCTCGAAGTCATTGATCACCGCCAGCTGCCGGATGCCCAGCGCATCGCGGATCGCGCGGATCGACACCGGCCAGGCCAGGTTGCCGTTGACGATCGCGTCGTCCAGCACGTAACCGGCGCAGGCCACCGCGCATGCGCGGATGCCGGCGGCCGCGGCCGCGTGCGGCGTGTGCGCCAGTTGTGCGACGAAGTCGCGCAGCATCGCGGCGAGGTCGGGCCACTCGGCGCAGGCGTAGCGGCGGAAGTGCAGCACGCTGACCGGGCCGTGCGCATCGCCGCAGCCGCTGACCAGGCCGACCCGCGCATGCGTGCCGCCGACATCGGCAGCGAGGAACGGCTGCGCCGCCTCGCCGTCCGACGCCGCAGATACCCGCTCCGACGACGCCGCACCGACCGGCACGGCGGTCGACGGCGACACGGCATGGCGCTGGTTGGCGACTTCCCCCACGGACGATCTCCCGAAACTCCGCTGCGATCCCGACGCGTGCGCCGGTCACTCGGCGCGGCCGCACGCCGGCCTGATGCAGGGCGAGTCTGTGGTCAAGATGACAACGTTGTCAACTGTGATCGCGGTCGAATTTCGCGACGCGGCTGTGGCATCGCAGCAAAGTTGTCATGGCAACCTGCGAGGTTGCTTCAAGTGTGCGCTTGGAGGCTTTGTGCAAGCCACATTCATGGCCGCTTGGCGGCCCGGACCACCTGTTGCGCTGCCGCAACGATGCGGTCCGAACGGCGGCGGATCCGCTCGACAATCCGCCGCAGCGATGTCCCGCCGACGGCGTCGATTGACAACGTTGCACTTTTTGCGGAATAAGGAGACATTCCTGTCCGCACGGCCAGCCGGCCACAGCGACACGGCACCCGGGGAGATCCACGACCATGAGCACCACACTGGCGGCCGCGCCGTCCCGGCAGCAGCAACTCGGACCGATGCTGATCATCGGCCTGCTGTTCTTCATCTTCGGCTTCGTGACCTGGCTCAACGGCCCACTGATCACCTTCGTCAAGCTGGCGTTCCAGGTCGAGGACGCCTATGCGTTCCTGGTGCCGTTCGCGTTCTACATTTCCTACCTGGTGTTCTCGCTGCCCGCCGCGATGATCCTGCGCCGCACCGGCATGAAGAAAGGCATGGCGCTGGGCCTGTTCGTGATGGCGGTCGGCGCCGTGCTGTTCGGCCAGTTCGTCAGCCTGCGCGTGTTCGCCGGCGCGCTGACCGGACTGTTCGTGATCGGTGCCGGGTTGTCGTTGCTGCAGACCGCATCGAACCCCTACATCAGCATCCTCGGCCCGATCGACAGCGCCGCGCAACGCATCGCCTTCATGGGCATCTGCAACAAGGTGGCCGGCGTGCTGGCGCCGTTCGTGTTCGCCGCGCTGGTGCTCAGCGGCATCGGCAGTTTCGGCGAACAGGTTGCCGCGGCGCCCACCGCCGAGGCACGCGACGCCCTGCTCAACGCCTTCGCCGGCAAGGTGCACACGCCGTACCTGGTGATGGCCGGCCTGCTGGTGGTGCTGGCGATCTGGATCGCGCGCTCGTCGCTGCCGGAGATCACGCCGGAAGGCGCCAACAGCGAGCGCGCGATCGGGCACGCGCACGGCAGCATCTTCAGCTTCCCGCACCTGTGGCTGGGCGTGCTGTGCCTGTTCCTCTACGTCGGCGTGGAAGTGATGGCCGGCGACGCGATCGGCACCTACGGCGCCGGCTTCCACCTGCCGCTGGACCGCACCAAGATCTTCACCGCGTTCACCCTGAGCGGCATGCTGGCCGGCTATCTGGTCGGCCTGGTGCTGATCCCGCGCTACATCTCGCAGCAGCGTTACCTCGCGGTATCGGCGGTACTCGGCGTGCTGTTCTCGATCGGCGCCTACCTGACCCACGGCTACGTCTCGGTCGGCTTCGTCGCCGCGCTGGGCTTCGCCAACGCGATGATGTGGCCGGCGATCTTCCCGCTGGCGATCAGGGGTCTGGGCGAGCTCACCGAGCGCGGTTCGGCACTGCTGATCATGGCGATCGCCGGCGGTGCGGTGGTGCCGCAGCTGTTCGTGCACCTGAAGCAGCACATCGACTTCCAGCTCGCCTTCAGCGCGCTGATGGTGCCGTGCTACCTGTACATCCTGTACTACGGATTGGCCGGCCACCGCGTGGGACAGCGGCGGGCGGCAGAATGATCGCGCCGTTCGCCAGTCCCGGGGCCATACGCTAGGATGCACACGCCGCCGCACATCGGCTGTGCGGCGGTGTCGGCACATGGCGCTGCCGGCGCCCCACTCACGATGCACGAGGTCCAGCGGTGCGCAGCGCCACCATCAAGGATGTCGCGGAACGGGCAGGCGTCTCGCTGAAGACGGTGTCGCGCGTCATCAACAACGAGCCCTCGGTACATGCGCGCACGCGCGAGCGGGTGCAACAGGCGATCGACGCGCTCGGCTACCAGCCCGATCCCACCGCGCGCAGCCTGCGCAGCACGCGCGCCTACGCGATCGGCCTGGTCTACGACAACCCCAACGCGCACTACATCATCAACCTGCAGCGCGGCGTGCTGTCGGTGTGCCGTTCCAGCGGCTTCGGCCTGCAGATCCATCCCTGCGATTCATCCTCGCCGAAGCTCGCCGAGGAGCTGTGCACGCTGGTGCGCCGCTCGCATCTGGCCGGGCTGGTGCTGGCGCCGCCGATGTCCGAGCAGCCCGGGCTGATCCAGGCGCTGAGCGACGCCGGGATTCCCTTCATCCGCATCATCTCCGCGCGCAAGGACCCGGCCGACGGCTATCCCTGCGTCTACGTGGACGACCGCGACGCGGCCTACGCGATCACCGAACACCTGATCCAGCTCGGCCACCAGCGCATCGGCTTCCTGT
>ERZ778017.770-NODE-770-length-38959-cov-162.778712_pt1 | contig 38959 bp, 30 predicted proteins | sample MGYA00375747_ERZ778017 | MGnify/ENA primary metagenome ERZ778017 (study PRJEB29350, sample SAMN05509838) | bioreactor metagenome | biome: bioreactor; material: wastewater | place: South Africa: University of Cape Town | collected 2014-03-17 ...
TGGCCGTGCTGACCCTGCTGCCGCTGGGCATCCTGCAACTGAAGGCGGTGCTGGAGCACGGCTACTGGTTCGCCCGCTCGGCCGAGTTCATGGACCGTCCGCTGATCCACCTGCTGGTATGGATGCGCGTGCCCGGCGACACCGTGTTCGCCATCGGCGCCATGTTGATTGCCGGCTTCGTCGCCTCGCTGTGGCTGTGGCCGAAGCGGCAGGCCGCCGCCACGCCGCTGCCGGACGCAGCGTCCGAGAACGCATGACCCACGTCAGGGCGCGCCACCCGGCACGCCCTGATGCTTGTCCACGTCCCGAATCACCGATCCCGGCGCCGAAATGATCGAGTTCTACCCCCAGATCAAGGCCGTCCACATCCTCTGCGTGCTGCTCAGCGGCGGCCTGTTCGCGCTGCGCGGCACGCTGGCGCTGGCCGGTCGCCACGGCATCGCGCAGTGGATGCCGGTGCGCTGGCTCAGCTACGGCATCGACACCACGCTGCTCACCGCCGCGCTGATGCTGCTGACCATGTTGCCCGGCGCGCTGTTCGCCAACGGCTGGCTCACCGTGAAGCTGGTGCTGCTGGTGGTCTACGTGGTACTCGCCATGCTGGCGCTGAAGCGGGTGCACACGCCCGGCGCGCGGCGGATTTTCTACGTGGCCGCACTGGCCACCTACGTCTACATGCTGGGCGTGGCCCGCATGCATCACCCGCTGGGCTGGCTGCACGGGTGGCTGGCATGAGCGCCGCGCAACCGTTCGACCAGGGCGAGCGGCGCGACCACACGCTGGACGCCTGCTTCCTCGGCCCCTACGGCGAGAACGACACGCTGCTGGAAAAGCTGCTGGTGGAGTTCCTGCGCGACCACGTGTACTGGCGGCGCAACTTCCACCCCGAGGACCCGCCGGCGATCGGCACCGGCGCCGCGCACCACCCGGACTACCTCGCCTTCGAATCGCGCATGCGCCGCGAGCTGCACCAGCTCTCCGCCGCGCTGAAGAAGTCGGTGCCGTTCCACAGCCCGCGCTACATCGGCCACATGGCCTCCGACCTGCTGCTGCCGGGGCTGGCCGCGCAGATGCTCACGCTGCCGTACAACCCCAACAACGTCAGCGAGGATGCCGCCCCGGTCACCGTCGACCTGGAAGTGCAGGCCGGCCTGCAGCTGGCGCGCATGCTCGGCTATCCGCATGACCCGACGCGTGACGCCTGCGCGTTCGGCCACCTCACCTCCGGCGGTACCCTGGCCAACTACCAGGCGCTGCGCCTGGCGCTGGCATTGAAGGCGTTCCCGGTGGCGCTGCGCGCGGCGCAGGTGCCGGATCTCGAGCTGCCGACGGACGACTGGAGCGCCTTCAACCTCGCCCAGGCCGACAGCATCGCCCTGCTCACCGCGTGGCAAGCCTGGCTCGCCGCGCAGACGCCGGCCGAACGTGCGCGCTGGCTGCAGCGCGTCGAGCGCGAACGCATCGAACAGCGCGGCCTGGTCGGTTTCTTCGCCGCGCATCCGCAGCTGAAGGTGCCGCTGGTGCTGGCGCCGGTCACCGCGCACTACTCGTGGAGCAAGGGGCTGAAGCTGCTCGGCCTCGGCCGCGACCAGCTCGAACTGCTGCCCACCGACGGCATGCGGCTGGACGGCGCCGCCCTGCGCGCCACGCTGGAGCGCTGCGCGCGCGAAAGTCAACCGGTGCTGATGTGCGTGGCCGTGCTCGGCGGCACCGAGTACGGCACGATCGACCCGATCGACCAGGTGCTCGCCGCACGCGAAGCCTCGCGCCGGCGCGGACTGGATTTCGCCGTGCACGTCGATGCCGCCTGGGGCGGCTACCTGGCTACCGTGTTCCGCCACGAGGACGGCTCGCTGCGCACGCGCGAGGAGGTGGCTGCCGACTACGTGCAATTCCCCGCGCCGGCGGTACACGCCGCCTTCGCCGCGCTGGGCGACACCGACTCGGCCACCGTCGACCCGCACAAGCTCGGCTACCTGCCCTATGGCAGCGGTGCGTTCATCTGCCGCGACCACCGCGCCATGGCGCTGCTGGCCGAGCGCGCGGATTACGTCTTCCACGGCGGCACGCCGAAGGATTACCTGGCGCGTTACCGCAGCCTCGGCCAGTTCATCCCGGAGGGCTCCAAATCCGGCGCCGCGGCGGCCGCGGTATACGTGACGCACAAGGTGCTGCCGCTGGACCATGCCCATTTCGGCGCCCTGCCGCGCGCCACCGTGCGCGCCGCCGAGACCTTCCACGCCCGTGCGCAGCGCTTCGCGCTGGAGCTTGCCGACGGCGTGCACGCGCTGGTGCCGTTCGCGCCGGACAGCAACCTGGTCTGCCTCGCGCTCAACCCGCGCGGCAACACCTCGGTGGCGACGGCCAACGCCTTCGTGCGCGCGCTGCACGACGAACTGCGCTGCGATCCGCGCCAGCCACTGCAGACCAAGGAGTTCTTCGGCTCGGTGACCAGCCTGCGCGCGGACATGCTCGGCACGGCGCAGACCGCGCGCATCTTCGCCGCACTCGGGCTGGACCCGGCCAGCTTCGTGGCCGACAACGACCGCCTGCTGATCCTGCGCCATACGCTGATGAACCCGTTCCTGATCGACCACGAGAACGGCATCAGCTACATCGACCGCTATTTCGATTTCCTCGGCCGGCGCGTGCGCCGCCTGCTGGCGACGACGGTCGCGCCGCCGTGAGCGCCGCGCTGCCGCGCGTGGCCGTGCTCGGCTACGGCCGCTTCGGCAAGGCCTTCGTCGAACTGCTGCTGCAGGCCGGCCATCCGGTGCAGGTGTTCGACCCGCAGGCGACGGTGCCGGCGGAGCTGGCGGCGCCTTCGCTGGTCGCCGCAACTGCCGACGCCAACTGGATCGTGCTGGCCATGCCGGTGCCGCACCTGCGCGCCGCGCTGCTGGCCTTGCGCCCGCTGCTGCATGCCGGGCAGGCCGTGTTCGACGTGGGCAGCGTCAAGCTGCATCCCTGCGCGCTGATGGACGAACTGCTCGGCACGGACATCCCGCACCTCGGCACGCATCCGCTGTTCGGTCCGATCAGCCTGGCCCGCGGCGACCACCCGCGCCGCGTGGTGCTGTGCCCCGCCGCAGCGCACCCGCAAGCCGCCGCGCGCGCCGACAACCTGTTCCGCGCGCTGGACTGCGAGGTCATCGTGCAGGACCCGGCAAGCCACGACCGCGCCATGGCCGGCACGCACGCCCTGGCGTTCTTCATCGCCAAGGGGCTGATCGACATGGGCGTGGACGAGGCCATGCCGATGGCGCCGCCATCGTTCCAGGGCCTGCAGCGCATGCTGGAGGCGGTGCGCGGCGATGCCGGCCACCTGTTCGGCGCGATCCAGCGCGAGAACCCGTACGCCGCCGAAGCGCGCGAACGCCTGCTGCGCGAACTGGAGCGCATCCACCGGCAGCTGCTGGTCGACCCGGACGACGGCATGGCGATCGCAACGCGGCCCGGGTGCGAATGAGGGCGATACGCCCGCCCGACGACAGAAGGGTTAATCTGAGCCACCCGTCGATGGACGCACGGCAGGTTCGATCCTGCTGCCACGTGTGCCGGCGGATGAGCCATTGAAGGCAGCGAGGGCGTCGAACGGCATGACATCAGATCTCGATCTCGACGAGCTCAGGCGCAACTGCGGTTACTGCGCCATCCACGATTTCCGCCTGCCGGCGGGGCTCAGCGCGGGCGATCTGCAGACGCTCAACGCCACCGCGCGCGACATGCTGCCGCTCGATCGCGGGCAGACGCTGTTCCCGCAGGGCCGCCAGTTCGGCGCGTTGTACGTGGTGCGTGCCGGGTCGCTGAAGACCTTCGTGGAAGGCTCCGAAGGCGACGTGCAGATCCTCGGTTTCCACCTGCCCGGCGACATCATGGGCATCGGCGGCCTCATCAACGAGCACTATCCATGCACGGCCCAGGCGCTGGAGCGCACCAGCGTGTGCGAACTGCGCTACGCGCAGCTGCAGGAGGTCATCGCCAACCTGCCGGCGTTGAACCACCAGTTGATGCGGGTGATCAGCGGCGCGCTGGTCGACGAGCAGAGCCACCTGGTGCTGATGGGCAAACAGCAGGCGCAGCGGCGGCTGGCGGTCTTCATCCGGCGCATGTCCGACCGCTATGCGCGCCTGTCGCGCGACCCGCTGGCGCTGAACCTGCCGATGTCGCGCGAGGACATCGCCAACTATCTGGGGCTGGCGCTGGAGACGGTCAGCCGGCTGTTCGGCAAGATGGAATCCGCCGGCGTCCTGTCGGTCAACCGCAAGTCGGTGCAGATCCTGCGCCGCGACCTGCTGGACCAGTTGTGCGGGGGCGACATCGACAAGACCTAGTGCCCGACACGTGCTCGAACTTGCGGCCACCGCGCGACCGGTCAAGGCTGCCCTTCGTGCGTCGCGCGAACAGTGGCTGGCGCCGTACCTGCATGGCAAGCACCGACTGGATGCCCTGGGCGCGGAGGCGTTGTCGCAGGCGCTGGCATCGCTGTTCGACCATTCGCAGCACCAGCTGCTCGATGCGCAGGCGCCGGAACACGTCGTGGTGCCCAGCGGCCAGTCACGCCGCCTGGAATACGCCGGCGCCGACTCGCCGGTACTGGCAGTGAAACTGCAGGAACTGTTCGGCCTGGCCGACACACCGCGCGTCGGCGGTGGCCGCATTCCCGTCACCCTGCACCTGCTCTCGCCCGCCGGCCGCCCGATCCAAGTCACCCAGGACCTGCGCGGCTCCTGGGAACGCACCTACCCCGAGGTGAAAAAGGAACTCAAAGGGCGCTACCCGCGTCCCCTGGCCCGACGACCCGTGGACGGCGCAGGCCACGCATCGGGCCCCGCCGCGGGGAAGGTGAACATTGCAGTTCGTAAAGTATTGCGTCGCTCGCAAACGTACTCCCGGGCCTGCCCTCTTTTGCCGAGCTAGGCAGGACCTTGGGTAACAGCCCCTCTCGGATTGCTTGCATCGCAAATTATTACGTGTGACGGTTACAACACAAAGCTTGCGGTGAAAGGGGAGGGAACGCGCTCATCCGGCTTTCGATCCAACGATGCTGATGGAATGACACGGAGTGGTCGGCATTATGCGCATGTTCTTGCAAACTGGGAGGCTCAACGCGAAGGAGCCGATGCTGGGACGAGTGCGTAATTACGGAATGATTGCATGGCCAATTGGCCATTGGGGGTCACAATGCATCTGCGATATTGGCGCACGCTTGCGGCGGCGAGTTGTGCCGTGGTGCTGGTTGCCATTTGTTCTCCAGTTTACGCCAAGGTCAAGGATCTGCCGGGGCAGACGGTGACTGGACATGCGCCCTGTCCGCCGGGAACCATCGCAATCTCGCGCGGCAAAGAACTTGTGGGGTGTGCATCCTCAGGCGCATTTAATTTCGGGGGCGGCCGGTCCCCAGGACCCGGTCCTTCAGTGGGTAGTGGCGGAGGCGGAGGCAGCGTCGCGAACAACACGACGCCGACCACCGATGAAGAAAAGGATAAAAACCCCTGCGACGGCAAGGCGGAAGGCCATTCCATCGACCTTGCCCACCAAGTCGAGACACACGCCGTTACGTTGTTCAGTCTGCCGGAAGAAGGCGGGCTCAGTTATTCCCTCTATTATGTTTCGCCAAGAGGCTGGTTCGACAATTTGGGCTATTGGCTGGACATCCGTTGTGGCTATAACGGAAGCATCGGCAATCCGGACCCACCCGATCCACCGCCTTGCACCCAGATCACCTTTCACCGGCCCGATGGCTCGTCCATCGTATTCAGTGGCATTCCTGGCACTGTCGGGAACTATCCGGAACAGGGTGGTGGCGGTCTGGCAACCCTGGACCTCGGAGCGAACGGTGTCTACACGCTGCATGACGAGGACGCGTCCACCCTGACGTTCAGTGGCATGTTCATGACGTCGATCAAGAATGCCAGTGGCATCGGTTGGACTGTTTCGCGCGCCTCAGCCGGTCTCAACGCACGAAACACCACAGTGACGCATACCAGCGGCAAGTCGTTCACGGTTGCCGAACAGCACACCATTTCCAATGGCGTTGTGACCGGGCAGGTGACGGTGACTGACCCTGCGGGTCACGCCTACCAATACAGCAAGACCTTCGCGGTCACGAACCTGCTGACGCAGTTCAATCCCCAGCCTTTCCAGCTCAATACGCTGGTGCTGCCCGGGTCGCCAGCGACGACGATCAGCTACAAGTATCTATCGGCGGTGCACATCCCAAGCGACCCCATCATGATGAACGAGGTGGGGTACAACGGCACGCCTTATTTCTACATTGGCTACGACTACAATGGACGGGCGAACAGCGCCCGCGAGTCCCTCAACAACAAGACCTATTCGATTACCTATACGTCAGGCCCCAACGGCACCTTGACCGCCGCGGTCACGAATCCGCTGGGTCATACGACGACGAAAGAGTTCACGTGGATCGCCGGGCAATACATGCTGACCTCGGTCAGCGATCCGGCCGTGCAGACCTGCGGCGCCACGGCCCAGAGCTACGTCTACGACAGCAATGGCCATCGAACCAAGGCCGTCGACAACAACGGCATCGCGCATACCTACAGTTATGCGGTCAACGGCCAGCTGCAAACGGAAACCGAGGCCGCGGGCACCGCCATCGCGCGCACGACCAGCTATGTGTGGGATCCAGTCCAGCAGTTGAACAGGCTGCTCAGTGTCACGACCGCGGGCGTGTCCAAGACGGAGTGGAGCTATACGAGCCACAACCGCATTGCGTCGGTAAAACAGACCAACCTGACAGCCACCGGTACGACCAACCAGTCGCTGGCGACGAATTACACCTATACGTTGTACGCAAACGGCATGGTCAAGACGCTGACCGTGACGGCACCATCGCCTGGCGGAACGGCCAAGACTGTCTACGCCTACGACGCGTTGGGAAATCTCACCTCGTCGACGGACGGCCTCGGCTACGTAACAAGTTTCTCCGGTTACAACGCTCTCGGTTCGGTAGGAACCATCATTGGCCCCAACGGCGACCGTACTGATTTCACCTACGATGCCCGTGGCCGTGTGGCCAGCAAAACCACGCACCCGAATGGCGGCTCGGCTACCTGGACCTACGCCTACGATGGATTCGGATTGCTGTCGAAGCTGACGGCGCCCGATGGCCAGGTGACGACGTGGACCCGTGACGCCGCCATGCGCCTTACGGCTGTCACCCACAACGACAAGGACGGAACGTCGACCGAGGCCTACACCTACAACCTCGACAACGCCGTTAACTCCGTCGTGGCTACACGCGGCACCGATACTGGCAAGGCCTCCTACTACACCTACGATGATCTCGGTCGTCTTTACCAAGCCAAGGGCGCGCACAGGCAAAAATTGACCCTTGCGTATGACGGTAACCGCAATGTGCTGTCGGTGACCGACGCACTGGGGCACCAAACCACCTACGCCTACGACGCCTTGAACCGCGTGACCAGATCCACCGATGCCAACGGCGGCATAACTCAGTACACGTACGATAGCGGGGATCATGTAACCCACGTGACCGATCCGCGCGGTCTGGTCACTGGTTATGCATGGGATGGCCTCGGTCAGCTTTGGCAGCAGCAAAGCCCGGACACCGGCACCACCAACTATGGCTACGACGCTTATGGGCGACTATCCAGTTTCATTCGCGCCGACGGAACGCAGACCTACCTTGGCTATGATTCCCTCAACAGGCTTGTCAGCAAGAGCGCGGCAGGTGCTGTCCAGGCCTATACATGGGATGCCTGCAGCAACGGCAAGGGCCGTCTGTGCCGAGCCGCGACCAGCGCCACCAGTGTCGACTACAGTTACACGCCGGAGGGCTGGGTCGCGGCGCGCGGCATCTCCCATACGAACGGCCCCATTCACCTGACGGGATTCACCTACAACGCGCTCGGCCAGCTGGCGAGCATTGCCTATCCGGATGGCAACGCCGCCTACTACGACCACACGCGCGGTGTGGTGAGTGGCGTACACCTCAAGGTCTCCGGAAGTACCGTCAACGGCGTCACCAACGTCACCTATCGACCGATGGACAGCGCCATGTCGAAGTGGACGTCGTACAACGGCCTGGTCAACACGATGGGCTACGACAGCGATCTGCGGCTCACGGGCATCAATGTGCCCGGCGTGCAGAGCCTGGCATTCACCTGGGATGCCGCCGACCGCATCACCGCCATCACGAATGGCATCAACGGCAGCTACACGCAGAGCCTTGGCTACGATGCGGTCGATCGGCTGACGTCGATGACCTCCGGCGCCCGCAGCGAGAGCTACCAGTACGATGCCGTGGGCAACCGCATCCACCAGATCGTCAATGGCGTTGCCACGAACTTTGCGTACGCCTCCGGCAGCAATCGCCTCGCCAGCGCCAGCGGCGGCATCAGTGCCACCTATGGTTACAACGCCTACGGAAGTACCACCACGGTCAATGGCGTGACGGCCTATACGTACGGCCCGTTCGCGCGGCTGGCGAATGCGGGCGGCGCCACGTTCGAGGTCAGCGCCGAAGACCAGCGCCTGCGCAAGGCGTTCGGGGGCAACGTGACGTACTTCGTGCCAGGCGCGGGCGGTGCCCTGCTGGCCGAGAACGTGAACGGCACCTGGAAGGACTACGTGTGGTTGAACGGCCGCCCGGTGGCGATGGTCACCAATGGCACCGTGTATTCGGTGCATGCCGACCAGACTGGCCGGGCAATGGCCCTGACGGCGCCCAACCAATCGGTGGCGTGGGCGTCGCGGAATGATCCGTTCGATCGCAGCACGGTTGCTGGCAGTGCTACCTTCTTCCCACTGGGATTTCCGGGCCAGTATTGGGATGCGGAGGACGGTCTTTGGCACAACGGATTCCGGGATTACGACTCGAAGACCGGGCGGTATATTCAGAGTGATCCGATTGGGTTGGGGGGTGGGGTGAATACGTATGCCTACGTGGGAGGGAATCCGGTTTCGATGACCGATCCCACAGGTTTAATCGCATATGCATGCAATAAGGGAAATGCGGTTGGTATCGCAGTTCCAATTGATTTCAAACTTCATGGAGGGAGTACTCAGACGGACGTCAACCGGATGATTGGGGCAATCGAAAAGGCTTGGAGTGGAAAAATCGGAAACCTGAATGTAAAGACAGTTGTCACGCAGGTCTATTCCAGTAATTCGGCTGCAAACACAATCCATGTTATTGATGGTTACTCAGCAAATGGCCAGTATTCTAGAACCTTCGGAACTTCAGCGGGTCTGTGGTTCAATCAGGCGTCGCGACCAAGTGACTTAGATTATGCACATGAGGCCGGCCATCTTATGGGATTGAGAGATTATTCAACTGGTCAGACCATCATGAATGACACCTACACGAGTGGCAAGCCTGATCAGTGGGAAGTGCAGCGCGCTATAGATAACGCCGTTAATTCATGTGACTGCAGCAAATGAGTTATCCTCCAGTAAAATCGAATCTCACATCCCGGTGGGCTAAATGGTTTGCAATCATTCTCGCATCGTGCTCTTCGAAAACTCAAAGTGTCATCAGCGTGCCGGACCAAGTTTGTTCAACATTGAGTAACGTCAAGATTGTTGAAGTCAAACCGTCCTTGGATTTACAGAGAATGATAGTCGAAGTCAATGGACGTAAAATTGCAATGGAAGTTTCCTCACAATTGGATAGGTCCGACCGGATTGAAAACAAAGACGTACGAAAGTTGGATGGTTTTGCCGTTCTTTTATGGCCAAAAGGCGATCGATCAGGAGCCGAGAAGCTTGTTTACGGAATGGCGGGTGTGGCCGGAGGATGGAGCATTGTTCGTTTCCCGGTCAACCAGACCCAGAAATTCGATGAAGTAAATGATTTTGCCATGACTTTGCATCATTGCGATCAATAAGACGTGCGAATAAGAGTGGATAAAAGTTGCGCGGCTAATTAAGTCCACACAAATCACACGGAACCAAACAGCTATCGACCAATAGACGGCGCGGCGTCGAGCTGGACATCGTGCAACGGCTTGGCCAACGGGATGGCCTGCGATTGGCTCGATCGACTGACCTCGATGAGCGCCGGCGCCCCAGCGAAAGCTACCAGTACGGCGCGGTGGGCAACCGCATGGAGTTGCCACCAACTTGGCGTACACCTTCGGCAGCAATCGCCTCGCCAGCGGCGGCATCAGTGCCACGTATGGTTACAACACTTGCGGAAGCATCACCACGGTCAATGACGTGACGATCTATACGTACTGTCCGTTTGCGCGGTTGGCGAAATGCAGCGATACCATCGTCACGTAGGCTTTCGCCGGGATGATCAAGCGAAGGGGTGTTTTCGCGCGCTGTTTTGACCACGGTCAAAACCGCGCGGCGCGATCGGCCAGAGCATGCCAGCGTGCCCGGCCATCGCGGCCGGCGCGGGAGACATCGTGCTGGACATCATCGTCAACGTCGGCAGCAACTCGGACAATCCGGCGTGGCCGGGCGCGGCGCTGGCGCTGGCCAGGCGCCACGGCGCGTTCGCCACCGGGCTGCAGGTGGTCGCGGTGTGTCCCTCGCTGATGGCGATACCCGACGTGATCGACGTGCTGGCCGCCGAGGAACAGGCGGCGCTGGATCGTCGCGACTGGTGGCTGCAGCAGTGCCGCAGCGCGGGCGTGGACGGCGCATGGGAAGTGATGCGCGGCATCTCCGCGCAGGCGCTGGCCAAGCGCTCGCGGCTGGCCGACTTCATGATCGGCGAACTGAAGGTCGGCGACCCGGATGCCGCGCTCGGGGCCGACGACATCACGCGCGCGTTGTTCGTCCGCAGCTCGCCGATGCTGCTCCTGCCCGACATCGGTGGCGACACGCTGCAGGCGCAGCGCATCGTCATCGCATGGAACGGTTCCGGCGAAGCCGCGCAGGCGGTGAAGGCGGCGCTGCCGCTGCTGGCGCAGGCATCCGCCGTGCGGGTGCTCGATGGCGAGCGCGGCGGCCTGCCCGGCATCAGCCCGCCGCCGCTGCCGCTGCGCGGCTGGTTCACGCGCCACGGCATCGAGGTGCAATGGCAGCCGTTCCCGGCCGAACACGATGAAGGCCCCGCGCTGCTGGCCGCCGCCCGGGCGTTCGACGCCGACCTGCTGGTGATGGGCGCCTGGGGCCGCTCGCGCCTCAGCGAGCTGGCCATGGGCGGCGTCACGCGCTGGATGCTCAGGCAGGCGGACCTGCCGCTGTTCCTCGCGCACTGAGACCTGCCCGCACCACGCGCGGAGAAAGCCGCCATGCAACCGATGCCGATGGTTTGCCCCAGTCCGCTCGCCGACCGCACTGGCCTGCCGCCCGGTGGTTCCGGCCCGTTCGGGGGGGCTGCCATCGGCTCGCCGCGGTCGCGTTGACGGCAGCGTCGGCGGGCAGGCAGAGGCGAAATGGGCACGCACCATTCCGATGCGTCCGGCCGCGACGCGGCTGCGCCCACGCGAAACGCCGCGGCCGGTGCAGCGATCGCGCGCACGGCCACGCTGCCGCTGGACGATCTGTTCCGCTCGCTGGGTTCCGCCGACGGCGGCCTCGATGCGGCCGCCGCCACGGCCAGGCTCGCGACCGCCGGACCGAACCGTATCGACACCGCGGTGCCGCGGCGGCTGTGGTCGGCCGTCTCGGCGCGCTTCCGCAATCCGCTCGTCCTGATCCTGCTCGGCGCGGCCATCGTCTCGGCGTTCACCGGCGATGTCGCCAGTTTCGTCGTGATCACCCTCATCGTGGCCATGTCGATGGCGCTGGACGTGGCCCAGGAGCACCGCGCGCAGAACGCCGCGGAAAGCCTGCGCCGCCAGGTCTCGCTGTCGGCAACCGTGCTGCGCCGGGGTCGCCCGGCACAAGTCGCCGCCGCCGACCTCGTCCCCGGCGACGTGATCCTCCTCGCCGCGGGCGATCTGGTTCCGGCCGACTGCCGGTTGATCGAGGCGCGGGACTTCTACGTCGACGACGCCCTGCTTACCGGCGAACCGTATCCGACCGAGAAACGAGCGGAACTGGCCACGCCCGTCCCGGAGCAGGATGCCTTTCCGGAAAATCTCCTCTTCACCGGGAGCTCCGTAATCAGCGGCACGGCCAGGGCGCTGGTGGTGGCCACCGGTCGCGACACCCAGCTGGGCTCGATTGCCCGATCGCTGCAGAAGACGCCGCCACCCACCGCGTTTGCCAGCGGCATCCGCGATTTCGGCATGATGATCGTGCGCCTGACCGTTCTGCTGGTGCTGTTCGCACTGCTGGTCAACCTGCTGCTGCACCGACCGGCGCTCGAATCGTTCCTGTTCGCGCTGGCGCTCGCCGTCGGTCTCACGCCGGAACTGCTGCCGATGGTGGTGTCGGTGACGCTCGCCCACGGCGCGCTGCGCATGGCGCGCAAGAACGTGATCGTGAAGCGCCTGACCGCCATCCACGACCTCGGCGGCATGGACGTGTTGTGCAGCGACAAGACCGGCACGCTCACCGAAGCCCGTATCCGGCTGGTGCGCGAGGTCGACCTGGGCGGGGCGGCCAGCACCTCGGTGCTGCGCATGGCGCAGGTCAATGCGGCATTCGAGACCGGACTCAAGAGCCCGCTGGACGACGCCATCCTCGACGCCGCCGCATTCGATCCGGCGCCATGGCGCAAGATCGACGAGGTGCCCTTCGATTTCCAGCGCCGCCGGGTTTCGATCCTCGCCGAAAGCGGCGGCCAGCGCCTGCTCGTGGTCAAGGGCGCACCGGAAGACGTGCTGCGCCTGGCCACGGCGTACGAGCGGTCCGGTCTGCCGCCGGCGCCGCTGGAGGACGCGTCGCGGGCCATCGCGGCAGGGACTCTCGATGCCCTCGGCAGCGAGGGCTATCGCGTGCTGGGCGTCGCGTGGAAAGCGGTCGGACAGGACCGGCAGCATGCCGGGGTGGTCGATGAAACCGGCTTGATCCTCGCCGGCTTCCTCGCCTTCCTCGACCCGCCCAAGACCGGCGCGAGAGAGGCGCTGGTGGCGCTGGCCGGACTGGGCGTTGCCGTGAAAGTGGTTACGGGCGATCACGAGCAGGTGACGCGCCACGTCTGCCGCGAGCTCGGCCTCGCCGTGGGCGACACGCTGACCGGACCGGTGCTCGACGCGCTGGACGATGACGCGCTGGCGGCCCGGCTGGATGCCACCACGCTGTTCTGCCGCATGACGCCCGTGCAGAAGTCGCGCGTCATCCGCGCGCTGCGCCGCAAGGGCCACGTGGTCGGCTACCTCGGCGACGGCATCAACGATGCGCCGCCGCTGCATGCCGCCGATGTCGGGTTCTCGGTGGACACCGCCGTCGACGTGGCCAGGGAGGCCGCCGGCATGATCCTGCTGCGCAAGGACCTCGGCGTGCTGGCGGAAGGCGTGCGCGAGGGCCGCCGCACCTTCGCCAACATCCTCAAGTACATCATGATGGGCACCAGCTCGAACTTCGGGAACATGTTCTCGATGGCCGGCGGCGTGCTGCTGTTGCCCTACCTGCCGATGCTGCCGATCCAGATCCTGCTCAACAACCTGCTGTACGACCTCTCCGAAATGGCCATCCCGCTGGACCGCGTCGACAAGGCGATGGTGGCCCGGCCGCGTCATTGGGACCTGGGCGTCGTGCGCCGGTTCATGTTCACCTTCGGACCGATCAGCTCCGCCTTCGACTTCATGGTGTTCGGGCTGCTGCTGTGGGTCTTCCACGCCGACGAAGGGCTTTTCCACACCGGCTGGTTCGTCGAATCGCTCGCCACCCAGGTGCTGGTGATCTTCATCATCCGGACCAGGAACCCGTTCCGCGACCGGCCGCATCCCCTGCTGGTGGCGGGTGCCTTGTCTGTCGTCGCGGTGGCGGTGGGGCTGCCCTATTCGCCACTCGCCCCCTGGCTGGGATTCGTGCCGCTGCCCGCTCCGGTGCTGGCCGCACTCGTGCTCGTCACGACGGCCTATCTGGGCGTGGTCCACCTGGCGAATCGCCGGTTTTTCACGCGCTACCAGCGTGGATCACGCTGAGCATTCATGAAGCGCGACCGGGCCCGACGCGGGCGACAAGCGTTGTTGATCGCCGTCAAATGACCGGCACGGGAAACATTCCAGAATGAAACAAACGATACGCCGCCGTCGCGGCGGGCAGTCGCTTGCACCGGCACGGAGCCGACGCCGACATCAGGGGATCTGCCCGCCACGGGAGTCACCACCGATGAAATCCCCAAGCCTCACCCCCGACCTGTTGCGACGCATGGATGCCTACTGGCGCGCCGCCAACTACCTGTCGGTGGGCCAGCTCTACCTGCGCAGCAACCCGTTGCTGAAGCGTCCGCTGACCCTCGCCGACGTGAAGCCCATGCTGCTGGGACACTGGGGCACCACGCCCGGGCAGAACTTCATCTACGTGCACCTGAACCGGATCATCACGGAGCACGACCTCGACATGATCTACGTCTCCGGCCCCGGCCACGGTGGTCCGGCCGTGGTCGGCAATACCTATCTGGAAGGCAGCTACAGCGAGATCTATCCCGCGATCAGCCAGGACGAGGCCGGGTTGCAGAAGTTGTTCCTGCAATTCTCCTTTCCCGGCGGCATTTCCAGCCACGCCTCGCCGGAGTGCCCCGGTTCGATCCACGAGGGCGGTGAGCTGGGCTACTCGCTGAGCCACGCCTTCGGCGCCGCGTTCGACAACCCGGAGCTGATCGTCGCCTGCGTGGTCGGCGACGGCGAGGCCGAGACCGGGCCGCTGGCCACCGCCTGGCATTCCAACAAGTTTCTCGACCCGGCCACGGACGGCGCGGTGCTGCCGATCCTGCACCTCAACGGCTACAAGATCGCGAACCCGACCGTGCTGGCGCGCATCAGCCATGAGGAACTCGAGCAGTTGCTGCGCGGCTACGGCTGGTCGCCATTCTTCGTCGAGGGCAACGAGCCGGCGGCGATGCACGAAGCGATGGCCGGCGCGCTGGACCAGGCGGTGGAGCAGATCAAGGCGATCCGGCGCGAGGCGCGCGAGCACGGCCGGCGCGAACGACCGCGCTGGCCGATGATCGTGCTGCGCTCGCCCAAGGGCTGGACCGGACCGCGGGTCGTCGATGGCCTGCCGGTGGAGGGCACCTTCCGCGCGCACCAGATTCCGATCGCCGTCTCCGCCACGACGCCGGCGGAACATCTGCGACAGCTCGAAGCCTGGCTGAAGAGCTACCGGCCGGAAGAACTGTTCGACGCCGCGGGACGGCTGCTGCCGGAGCTGGCCGCGCTGGCTCCCGTGGGCCAACGCCGGATGGGCGCCAATCCGCACGCCAACGGCGGCAGCCTGCTGCGCGAACTGCGCATGCCGGACTTCCGCGACTACGCCTGCGCCGTGCCGGAACCCGGCATCCGCGGCATCGGCGACACCCGCGTGCTGGGTCCGTTCCTGCGCGATGTCACCGCGCTCAACCAGAGCCAGCGCAATTTCCGCATGTTCGGCCCAGACGAGACCATCTCCAACGGACTGGAAGCCGTGTTCGACGTCACCGACCGGCAATGGAACGCCGCCACCCAGGCCACCGACCAGCACCTGGCCCCCGATGGCCGCGTGCTGGAGATGCTCAGCGAGCACCAGTGCGAGGGTTGGCTGGAAGGCTACCTGCTGACCGGGCGGCACGGCCTGTTCAACTGCTACGAGGCGTTCATCCACATCGTCGACTCGATGTTCAACCAGCACGCGAAGTGGCTAAAGGTCACCGCCGAACTGCCATGGCGACGCAAGATCGCCTCGCTGAACTACCTGCTGGCCTCGCACGTGTGGCGGCAGGACCACAACGGCTTCAGCCACCAGGACCCCGGCTTCATCGACCACGTGGTCAACAAGAAGGCCGGCGTGGTGCGGGTCTACCTGCCGCCGGACGCGAACTGCCTGCTGTCGGTGATGGATCACTGCCTGCGCAGCCTGCATTACGTCAACGTGGTGATCGCCGGCAAGCATCCGGCGCCGCAATGGCTGAGCATGGAGCAGGCGGTGAAGCACTGCAGCGAAGGCATCGGCATCTGGTCGTGGGCCAGCAACGACCAGGAGGTGGCGGCGCCGGACCTGGTGATGGCCTGCTGCGGCGACGTGCCGACGCTGGAAACCCTGGCCGCCGTGTCGATCCTGCGCGAGCACCTGCCCGAGCTGAAGATCCGCGTGGTCAACGTGGTCGACCTGATGCGCCTGCAGCCGCAGGCCGAACACCCGCACGGGCTCGACGATGCCGGTTTCGACGCCCTGTTCACCCGCGACAAACCGGTGATCTTCGCCTTCCACGCCTACCCGTACCTGATCCACCGGCTCACCTATCGACGCACCAACCACGACAACATCCACGTGCGCGGCTACAAGGAAGAAGGCACCGTGACCACGGCGTTCGACATGACCGTGCTGAACGAACTCGACCGTTTCCACCTGGTGATCAGCGCGATCGAGCGCCTGCCGCAAACCGGCAATCGCGGCACCTACCTGAAGCAGCAGTTGCGCGAAAAGCTGGTCGAACACCGCTACTACATCGGCCAGCATGGGCAGGATCTGCCCGAAGTGCGCGAGTGGAGGTGGCCGGGCGCGGCGCGGGAACCCCGGTCATCGTGACCGTGCCGAGGACCGGCGCGGCGGCGGCGGCAAGGCATTCGAGCCATCGACAACGGACCCGTGCGACACTCCTCGAGCGCCCGCCGGCGTGGCGCCCGCATCCACCGAACGACCATCGATAGCACGAGGAACACGACCATGGTTCGCAGCAAGCCTGGCGGGTCCGAGCGTGCCGCGTCGGCGCAGGCCACGCTGCGCGGCGTCGAGCGCCTGATCGCACACGTGCGCTCGATGGAGCCGGTGCGCATGGCGGTGGTCCACCCGTGCGACGCCCTCAGTCTCGCCGGTGCCATCGACGCGCGCGATGCCGGCATCATCCGGCCCGTGCTGATTGCCCCGCACGCCAAGCTGCAGGCAGCCGCCGCGGAGGCCCGGATCGACCTCGCCGGCATCCGGTGCATCGACGTGCCGCACAGCCACGCCGCCGCGGCCGAAGCCGCGGCGATGGCCTGCCGCGGCGAGGTGGATGCGCTGATGAAAGGCAGCCTGCATTCGGACGAACTGATGGCCGCGATCGTTCCGACCGCCGCCGGGCTGCGCACCAAGCGGCGCATCACCCACTGCTTCGTGATGGAAACGCCCGCCTATCCGCGCCCGTTCATCATCACCGACGCGGCCATCAACATCGCGCCGACGCTGGAGGACAAGGCCGACATCGTGCGCAACGCGATCGACCTCGCCCACGTCCTCGGCGTGGCCGAGCCGAAGGTGGCGATCCTGGCCGCCGTGGAAACCGTCAACCCGCGCATGCCGTCCACGCTGGATGCGGCGGCGCTGTGCAAGATGGCCGACCGCGGCCAGATCACCGGTGGCCTGCTGGACGGGCCGCTGGCGTTCGACAACGCGGTCTCGCCCGAATCCGCGCGCGTCAAGGGCATCGTCTCGGCCGTGGCCGGGCAGGCCGACATTCTGGTGGTGCCCGATCTGGAAAGCGGCAACATGCTGGCCAAGCAGCTGGAATACATGGGCCATGCCGACAGCGCCGGCATCGTGCTGGGCGCGCGCGTGCCGATCGTGCTCACCAGCCGCTCCGATTCGCGCCGCTCGCGGCTCGCCTCGTGCGCCATCGCGCTGCTGCTGGCGCACCACTACCGCACCAGCCCGCCTTGATCCGACCGCGACCATGACGCCCCTGATCCTGGTCCTCAACTGCGGCTCGTCGAGCATCAAGTTCGCGCTGTTCGACGCCGCGACCGATCCGCTGCCGCGCCAGCCGCTGTGGAATGGCAAGGTGCAGGGCATCGGCGGCCCGGCGCCCGACTTCGGCGAAACCGGCGTCGCGCCGTTCGCGATTCCGCTCGACCCGGCACACCCCTACCGCGCGGCGCTCACGCTGATCCTGCAGCGCGTGGACGCGCGCCTCGACGGCCGTCGCCTCGCCGCGGTCGCGCATCGCGTGGTGCACGGCGGCAGCCGCTACTTCGAGCCCACGCGGATCGATGCCGGCGTGCTGGCCGACCTGGCGGGCTACGTGCCGCTGGCGCCGCTGCACCAGCCGTTCGCGCTGGAGGCGATCGAGATCCTGCTGCGCGAGTCGCCCGAGCTGCCGCAGGTGGCCTGTTTCGACACCGGCTTCCATCACACCATGCCGACGGTCGAACAGATCCTGCCGCTGCCGTGGGATGCCTGGCAGCGCGGCCTGCGCCGCTACGGTTTCCACGGCCTGTCGTATGCGTTCATGGCCACCGCGCTGGCCGAACGCCACGGCGAGGCCGCACGCGGGCGCACCATCGTCGCGCACCTGGGCAGCGGCGCCAGCCTGTGCGCGATGCGCAACCTCCGGAGCGTCGCCACCACGATGGGATTTTCCGCGCTCGACGGCTTGATGATGGGCACGCGCACCGGCGCACTCGACCCCGGCGCGCTGCTGTACCTGATGGAGATCGAGAAGCTCTCGCTCGAAGAGGTGGGCCACCTGCTCTACCAGCGCAGCGGCCTGCTCGGCGTCTCCGGCGTGTCGTCCGAACCGCGCGTGATCGTGCAGCACGAAGGCGACGCGGGCGAGCCCGGCGAACGCGCACGCCTGGCGCTCGCACTCTACGTGCGCCGCATCGTCCGCGAGATCGGCGCGTTGGCGGCGGTACTGGGCGGGCTCGAGCTGCTGGTGTTCACCGCCGGCGTGGGCGAGCACAACGCCTTCGTGCGCGAGCGCGTGTGCCGCGATCTTGCCTTCCTCGGCATCGCGCTGGACGAGGGCCGCAACGCGGCACACGCGCCGATCATCTCCGCCGACGGCAGTCGCGTGATCGTCGGCGTCGAACCGACCAACGAGGAATGGATCGCCGCGCGCGATGCCGCCGCGGTGCTGGGCGGCATCGGCTGATCACGGGCGCGGCGCGATGTTCAGGGCTCGTCGTGCATCACGTGTTCGGCCGGCACCGGCTTGTCCCAGCCGGGATCGTCGAAGTACTGCGGGTAATGCGCGATCGCCGCGCGCATGTCGGCCACCGCGGACACCTTCGCCGGGTCGGCCTTCAGCGCCTGCGCGGCCGTGAGCAATGGCACCAGGATGCCGTGCAGCGCGGCATCGGGCTCGGCCGACAGCTTGCAGTTGGCAAACATGTAGGTCACCGCGCTTTCCACCTCGGTGGCGCGATCGACCGCCATCGGCGCGCTCATGTGGCCCATCTCGTAGTGGGCCAGCTCGGCCACCGCGGTGTGCGCGCGGCGCATGCCCGCGCGCAGCGGGGCATCCGGCGTCCAGCGCTGCGCCGGCACCTGCGTGGCGGCGTGTGCCGCGTGGCTGTCGTGCTCGGCGTGGGCGTGTTGCGGACCGGCCTGGGCCGCAGTGGCAAGGCCGAGCGCACAGGCGCTGGCGAGAAGAATGCGTGCAGCTTTCATGCGGATATCTCCGGCTTGGCGGCGCGGACGCCGCGGACACATGCATGCTAGCGCCCGGCGCCCGCACTCCGGCCTGACCGGGGTCAAGCCGGCGGCGCCTGCGACAATCGGCCATCCGGCCCGGCGCGCCGCTGCAGCCAGGCGTAGTACAGCAGCGGGATCACCAGCAGGGTCAGCGCGGTGGAGACCAGGATGCCGAAGATCAGCGACACCGCCAGGCCCTGGAAGATCGGATCATCGATGATGAAGAAGCCGCCGATCATCGCCGCCAGCCCGGTCAGCATGATGGGCTTGGCGCGCACCGCCGCGGCCTCGACCACCGCCTCGCGCAGCGGGCGGCCGGCCGCCAGCGCGTGGTTGATGAAGTCGATCAGCAGGATCGAGTTGCGCACGATGATGCCGGCCAGCGCGATCATGCCGATCATCGAGGTGGCGGTGAACTGCGCGCCGAACAGCCAGTGGCCCGGCATCACGCCGATCACGGTCAGCGGGATCGGCGCCATGATGATCAGCGGCACCAGGTAGCTCTTGAACTGGCCGACCACCAGCAGGTAGATCAGCAGCAGGCCCGCCGAATAGGCCAGGCCCATGTCGCGGAACGTCTCGTAGGTGATCTGCCATTCGCCGTCCCACTTCACCGCGGCGTCGGTGGTATCGGTCGGCTGCGCGATGAAGTGCTGCTGCAGCAGCTGCCCCGCCACCTTGTCGTGGCCGAGCTTGCCGACCAGCGAGAACATGCCGTACAGCGGACTGTCGGTACTGCCGGCGTCGTCGCCGGTGACGGTGGCATAGGGCAGCAGGTCCTTGTGCCAGATCGCCTGCTCGCGCTGCGCCGGCTGCACGCGGACCACCTCGGACAACGGCACCAGCGCACCGCCGGCCGCACGCACGCGCAGCGCCAGCAGCTGCGCCATCGACGCCTGGTCGCCCGCGCCCAGGCGCAGGCGGATCGGCACCGCGTACTTCGCCTGGCCGTCCATGAGCCAGCTGGCGTCGTCGCCGGACAAGGCGGTGCGCAGCGCCTGCGCGATGCTCGCCTGATCCAGCCCCAGCCGCGCCGCGCGGGCGCGATCGACCACCAGCACGTCGCGCGGCGCATCCGCTTCCACGCTGGTGTCGACGTCGACGATGTCCGGGTTGGCCCTGAAATCCCGTTCCAGCCCCAGCGCCACCTTGCGCACGGTGGCGTAGTCCGGGCCGTAGACCTCGGCCACGATCGGCGCCAGCACCGGCGGCCCGGGCGGCACCTCGACCACCTTCACCGAGGCGCCGTAGCGCGCGCCGATCTGCGCCAGCGCCGGACGCACCGCCAGCGCGATGGCGTGGCTCTGCCGCGAACGCTCGTGCTTGTCGACCAGGTTCACCTGCAGGTCGCCCACGATCGGGCCGCTGCGCAGGTAGTACTGGCGCACCAGTCCGTTGAAGGTGATCGGCGACGCGGTGCCGGCATAGCCCTGCCAGTCCTTCACCTCGGGCAGCTTGGCCACCGCCTGCGCCAGCTCGCCGAGCAGGCGGTTGGTGCGCTCCAGCGTCCTGCCCTCGGGCATGTCCACCACCACCTGGAACTCGGACTTGTTGTCGAACGGCAGCATCTTCAGCACCACCGCCTTGACCACCACCAGGCCCACCGCCCCCAGCACCAGTGCGCCCATCGCGGCGAACAGCAGGTGCCGTCGGCGCGGCGCGCGGGGGCCATCGAGGAAGGGCAGCATCAGCCGTCGGAACGTGCGGTGCAGGCGCGTGTCGTGCGCGCCGTCGGCGCCCGCCGGCGCGGCCTCGGCATGCGGCTGGTGGCCGAGCAGTTTCAGCGCCAGCCACGGCGTGACCACCAGCGCGACGGCCAGCGACAGCAGCATGCCGGCCGAGGCGTTGATCGGGATCGGCCGCATGTACGGCCCCATCAGGCCGGACACGAAGGCCATCGGCAGCAGCGCGGCGATCACCGTGAAGGTGGCCAGGATGGTCGGCCCGCCCACCTCGTCCACCGCGGCGGGAATGGCCTGCAGCAGGCTCTTGTCGCCGCGCGCCATGTGCCGGTGGATGTTCTCCACCACCACGATCGCGTCGTCGACCAGGATGCCGATCGAGAAGATCAGCGCGAACAGCGAGACGCGGTTGATGGTGAAGCCCATCGCCCACGAGGCGAACAAGGTCAGCGCCAGGGTGACGATCACCGCGCTGCCGACCACCACCGCCGCGCGCCAGCTCAATGCCAGCAGCACCAGCAGCACCACCGACAAGGTGGCGAAGATCAGCTTGTGGATCAGCTTGTCCGCCTTGTCGGTGGCGGTCTGGCCGTAGTCGCGGGTGACCACCACGTGCACGTCGGCGGGAATCGACACGTTGCGCAGCGCGGCCAGCCGCTGGCGGATCGCGCCGGTGATGTCGGCGGCGTTGGTGCCGGGCTTCTTCGCCACCGCGATGGTCACGGCCGGCGCGTGGCCGGTGGCCGGCCCGGCCCGGCCCGCCGGCGCGCCGAACCAGGCGTAGCTGTCGGGCAGGTCCGCGCCCGGACGAACCGTGGCCACGTCGGAGAGGAACACCGGCTGGCCGTTCTTCAGGCCGATCACCAGCTGCGACACCTCCGCCGCGTCGGCGAGGAAGCGCCCGGCGGTCACCGGCACGTCGCGATCGTGGGCCACCCGGTCGCCAGCCTGGCTGACCGTGTTGGCTGCCTTCAGCACGCCGGAGAGGTCGCCCGGGGTCATGCCGTAGGCGGCCAGTTTCGCCGCGTCCAGCTGCACCACCACCGCGCGCGTGGGCGCGCCGATGGTGTAGACGTCGCGCGTGCCGGGCACGCGCTTCAGCTCGGTCTCCAGCGTGTGCGCCACCTCGGCCAGTTGCACCGGCCCCTGCGCGAGATCGTCGCTCCACAGGGTCAGCGCCATCACCGGCACGTCGTCGATGCCCATCGGCCGCACCAGCGGCGGACCGATGCCGAGGCCGGGCGGCACGAAGCCCTGGTTCTGGAACACCTGGTTGTACAGCCGCACGATCGCCGCCTGCCGCGGCACGCCGACCTGGAACTCCACCGTCATCACCGCCATGCCGGGCCGGCTCACCGAATAGACGTGCTTGACGCCCTCGATCTCGGCGAGCTTCTGCTCCAGCGGGAACGCCACCAGGTTCTCCACGTCGCGCACGTCGGCGCCGGGAAACGGCACCATCACGTTGGCCATGGTCACGTCGATCTGCGGCTCCTCCTCGCGCGGCGTGATCATCACCGCGACCAGGCCCAGCAGCAGCGCCGCGATCGCCAGGATCGGGGTCAGCGGCGAATCCTGGAACGCGCGCGCGATGCGGCCGGAGAAGCCGAGCCGAGGCCCGCTCACGGCGCGTCCCCGCGTCGCTGCGCGACCAGCCAGCGCGCCGCCGCGGCCGGATCGGTGGCGACGCGCTCGCCGTCGTCCAGCCCGGCCAGCACCTCCACGCGATCGCCGTGGCGATGGCCAAGGCGCAACTGGCGCAGCGTCACGTCATGCGCGCCCAGCACGTACGCGCCGACCAGCTCGCCACGTTGCACCAGCGCGCTCATCGGCAGCAGCAATCGCTTCGCCTCGCCGCTGGCGAAGGCGACCTTCACCGTCATGCCCGGCACCAGGCCGGCACCATCGCCGGGCAGTTCCAGCCGCACGCGGAAGCTGTGCGTCTGCGGGTCGGCATAGGGAAACACGGTGAGCTTGCCGGCCGCCACGCGACGGCCGTCGTCGAGCACCACCTCGGCGGCGTGGTAGCGGCGGATCGCGGCGATCGCGCTCTGCGGCACCTGCACGCCGACCCGCAGATCCTGCAGCGAGGCCAGCGCAATCAGCGGCTGCGGCGCCGGCGGGCCCGACTGCACCGCCTCACCCACCTGCACGTAGCGGCGGGTGACGATGCCGTCGTACGGCGCGCGCAGCACCGTGTAATCGAGCTGCTGGCCGACCTGGCTGGACTGCGCGCGGGCCGACTGCAGCGCCGCCAGCGCGGCGTCGCGACGGGCACGCTCGGCGTCGAGCTGCGCCTTGGAAACGAAGCCTTTCTCGAATATCCCGGCGAAGCGCCGGTAGGACGTATCCGCCTCGGTATACGCCGCCTGCGCCGCGGCGATCTGCGCCTGCGCGGCGCGCCCTGCGGACTTCTGCTCGACGTCGCTGAAACGCACCAGCACGTCGCCCTTGCGCACGGCATCGCCGACGTCATGCGGCAACTCGACCACCCGCGCATTGGTCTGCGCCGAGATCACCGCCTCGTGCACCGCCTCGACCACGCCATCCCAGGCCTGCTCGTCGTGCGCCGTTTCGAGGTGCACGGTCAGCGCGGCCAGCGGCGGCGGTGCCGTGGCAGCCGGCGGCGCCGACGTGCGCCCGCACGCGGCCAGCGCGGCCAGCGCGAGCGCAAGCATGGCCGGGCGCAGCGCGCGCATCACGACGCGACCTCGCAACGCGGGTCGGCGTGGGCGCGCGCGACACGCCAGGCGGGATGGCGGGTTTGCATCGCGTGCTTCCGTCAGCGGTTCGCGGGGAGTACTCATTCGCCGCCCGTGCCGGGCCGGATACGCGCGATGCCCAGCGCCTTCATCACGTACTTCTCGTAGACCGGCGTGGTATTGCCGGTGCGGATCTTGTGCATGAAGTATTTCTCGAATGCCACCTTGGCCAGATGCACCCACTTGCCCTCCTTCGCCCAGGTCAGGTTGCGCGGCGGGATCTGCGGCAGTGCCACGAACGCCGCGCCGCTGTCGCCCATGTCGGCCAGGCACACGGCGTTCCATGTCGCTTCGGCCGTGGCCGGACGGTTCTCGATGTCCGCCTTGATGTTCGCGGTCAGCGTGCTGACCATCGACTCGATCATGAAACCGGTCTTGGGCGCGCCGGTAGGCACCGGCGTGGCCTCCACCGGCGGGATCGCCACGCACACGCCGGCGGCGAACACGTTGCGGAAGGTCGGGTTGCGCTGGTGCTTGTCGATCAGCACGAAGCCACGCGGATTGACCAGGCCCTCGATGCCACGCACGGCGGCGACGCCGGTGAAGGCGGGGATCACCATCGCGTAGCGGAACGCGAGCGCGTGCTGCTCCTGCGCCTGGCCATGCGCGTCGGCTTCGGTGACGTGCATGCTGCCGTCCTCGACCTTGTCAATCCGCGCATTGCAGATCCACTTGATGTGGCGCTGGCGCAACTGGCGCTCCAGCAGCCCGCGGGAATCGCCGATCCCGCCCAGGCCCATGTGGCCGATGTACGGCTCGCTGGTGACGAAGGTCATCGGCACGCGGTCGCGCAACTTGCGCCGGCGCAGGTCGGTGTCGAGGATCAGCGCGAACTCGTAGGCCGGGCCGAAACAGCTGGCGCCCTGCGCCGCGCCGACCACCACCGGGCCGGGGTTCTCCAGGAACTGCCGGTACGCCTGCCACGCGGCGGTCGCGTGCGGCGTGGTGCAGACCGACTGCGTGTAGCCGTCGACCGGGCCCAGCCCGGGGATCTCGTCGAACGCCAGCCGCGGGCCGGTTGTGACGACGAGGTAGTCGTACCTCAGTTCGCGGCCGTCAGCCAGCACCACGAGGTTGTCGGCCGGGCGCACCGCGCTGGCCGGCGAATCGATGAAGGCGATGTCGTGCCGTGCCATCGCCGCGGCCGCATCGAGCTGCACGTCGGCCGGTTGCCGCCAGCCGATGCCGACCCACGGGTTGGATGGCGTGAAGGAGAACAGGCGCCCTTCGCCGACCACGGTGACGCGGTGGGCATCGCCCAGTGCAGCCTTGATCTCATAGGCGGCACTGGTGCCGCCCAGGCCCGACCCCAGGATGACGACGTCGCTCATGGTGACTAACTCCTGCATTGAGGGTGCCGACAGCTTGCGCCGGCGGCACCGCAACGGATTTGAGCCTGGTCAATTCCAGGCTGCCTCGCCGGCGCTACGCCGCCTCGGCGATGACGTCCACCAGGGTCTGCTCCACTTCGCGCGCGATCGCCGCCAGCGCGGGATCGGCGGAGAGCATGCCGAGCATCGGCGTCGGCCGGATCATGCCGATCCAGGTCTTGCCCTCCTCCGTGTAGACCGACACCCGGCACGGCAGCGCCATGTTCAGCCGCAGGTCGTTGGCCAGCACGCGGCCGGCCTGGCGCGGGTTGCACACCTCGAACACCTTGCACTCGTGGCCGAACTCCACGCCCTTGCCGCGCAAGGTGCCGCCCAGGTCGTGCACGTGCAGCACGCCGAAGCCGTGCGCGGCGACGGCGGTGGCCAGATCCGCCGCGGCCTGCTCGAAGCCCTTGGATGTCTCGACGATGTGGTACATAGCGTGGTCTCGCTCGGGTCAGGAAGGAAACGCGCAGCCGGGCTTCAGCCCCAGCTTGCGCAGGATCATCGCCAGCGGGCAGAAGCCGGTGAACGAGGACTGCAGCAGGTTGGCGCCGACGAACACCGACAGCCAGATCCAGCCCGGCGCCACGAAATGCGCCAGCGCGATACCGACCAGCACCACCGTGCCGGCAAAACCCAGAACCATGCGATCGACGTTCATGACGAACTCCTGACGTGGGTGGAACCTTGTGCGCGACCGGCCGGCACGGGCCGGACGGCAGAGTTGAAATTCACACAATCTAAATTAGCTGTAGCTTAATTAGAACTTCGTGGTAAAGTCAAGCCATGAAACAGACTGTCGCGCCCTTCCCGAGGAATCCGAAGTTGAACATCCCTGCCGATGCGGACCTGGACCTCATGCAATCGCGCGCCGAAGAGGCGTCGCAGCTGCTCAAGACCCTGGGCAACGCGCAACGGCTGCGCATGCTGTGCCTGCTGCTGGACGGCGAGATGTCGGTGGGCCAGATCAACGAGCAGCTGCCCGAGCTCAGCCAGTCGGCGCTGTCCCAGCACCTGGCCCGGCTGCGCGACGAGCATCTGGTCAGCACCCGGCGCGAGGCACAGACGGTGTGGTACGCCCTGCCGCCGGGTCCCGCGCACGCCATCATCGCCACGCTGTACGGGATCTACTGTGCAGTCGACGCCGACTCGCGCCGATCCGGTCGCCGGCGCACGCGGTCCAAACCGGGCTGAGCGCCGGAACAACCGATCCTGCTCAGCCGGCCGGTGGCGGCAGCAGGCTGTCGAGTACCAGTGCGGTCATCCGCGACAAGCCCTGCTCGCGCTGCACGGCCGGCATGTGCGTGCCGCGCTGCACATGATCGCTCACGGTCAGTACCGACACGGCCCGGAAACCTTCGCGCATGGCCACGCCGTAGAGCCCGGCCGATTCCATCTCGATGCCGTGGATGCGGTGCTGCAGCAGCCATGCAGCCAGCTCCGGGTCGCCGCCATGGAAGCAGTCGGTGCTGAACACGCCGCCGATGCGCAGGCCGACTCCCTGCGCCGAAGCGGTGTCGGCGATCGCGCGCATCAGGCCGAAATCGGCGCACGCGGCGAGGTCGTGGCCGCCGAACTGCAGCCGGTTGAAGTTCGAGTCGGTCGATGCCGCCTGCGCCAGCAGCAGGTCGCCAATGGCGACGTCGCCGCCCCCGCCGCAGGTACCCACGCGCACGATCCGGCGCACGCCGAACACGCGCGCCAGTTCGGTGGCGTAGATCGCGCAGGACGGAATGCCCATTCCGCTGCCGAGCACCGACACGCGCATGCCGCGGTAATGGCCGCTGTAGCCGAGCATGTTGCGGCGGGTGTTGACCTCGGCCACGCCATCGAGGAACTCGTGCGCGATGTGCCTCGCACGCAGCGGGTCGCCCGGCAGCAAGACGGTGTCGGCGATGTCGCCGGGCCTGGCGTCGAAGTGGGGCGTGCTCATGCGGGACTCGTCATGCGGGAGAGAAAGCTGCGCCCGGCCGCCAGCGGCGGCAGGCCGAGGTGGCTCGCCATGCTCTGGCCGATGTCGGCAAAACTGTCGCGCCGGCCCAGCGCGCGCGGCGCCAGATCAGGGCCGAACACCAGCGCCGGCACGCATTCGCGGGTGTGGTCGCTGCCCGGCCAGGTCGGGTCGCAGCCGTGGTCCGCGCTGATCGCCAGCAGGTCGCCCGGGCGCAGCGCCTGCAGCAGTTCCGGCAGCCGCGCATCCAGCGCCTCGAGCGCGGCGGCGTAGCCGAACACGTCGCGCCGGTGGCCGTACAGCATGTCGAAATCGACGAAGTTGGTCGCGATCAGGCTGTTCTCGCCCGTCTGCGCCATGGCGGCCAGCGTGGCACCGAACAGTTCGTCGTGACCGTGGGCCTCGACGCAACGCGACACGCCGCGATGGGCGAAGATGTCGCCGATCTTGCCGATCGCGACCACTTCGCCTCCGGCGGCCAGCAGCGCGTCGAACAGCGTCGGCGCCGGTGGCGGCAGGGCGTAGTCGCGTCGATGCGGGCTGCGACTGAAACCGGATTCGACCGTGCCGGTGAACGGCCGCGCGATCACCCGGCCGATGTTGTAATCGGCAAGCAGCCGACGCGCCAGCTCGCACAGGCGGTACAGGCAGTCGAGACCGAACGCCTGTTCGTGTGCGGCGATCTGGAACACCGAGTCGGCCGAGGTGTAGACGATCGGACTGCCGCTGCGCAGATGCTCCGCGCCGAGCCGCTGGATGATCTCGGTGCCGGAGGCATGGCAGTCGCCGAGCACGCCGGGCAGCCCGCCTTGCACGATCAGCGCCTGCAGCAAGGCGGGAGGAAACGCATGCTCCGCCCGCGCGAATGTGCCGAGCGGTTCGCGCAGCACCACGCCCGCGGTTTCCCAGTGGCCGGATGGCGTGTCCTTGCCGCGGGCACGTTCCACCGCGTAGCCCCACAGACCCTCGGGGGCGGGCAGCTTCCCGAAGCCCGGCGCGGGCTGTCCATGCGCCGCGGCATGCGCCTGCGGCAGGCCCAGCGTGGTGAAGTTCGGCAGGCGCAACGGCCCCCGCGCCGCGGCGGCGCAGGCGGCGGCGATATGACCGAAGGTGTCGGCACCCGCGTCGCCGTAATCCGCGGCATCAGGCGCCGCGCCCACGCCCAGCGAATCGAGTACCAGCCAGATCGCGCGGCTCATGCGATCTGCTCCATCGGCGCGTGCCATTGCCACAGCGGTGCGCAAGGCGGGGCTTCCGGCGCGATGCGGAAGGCCTGACGCACGCGCGCCTCGGCCATGTCCGCCGCCTGCGTCGTGCGCGCATGCACGAACGCCAGCGGCTGGCCCGCATCGACGCTGTCGCCCCGCCCGATCACCTCGGCCAGGCCCACGGCATGATCGATGGCCTGGCCCGGATGCGTGCGCCCGCCACCCAGATCCACCACCACCTGCCCCAGCGCACGCACGTCGACCGCGGCGACATGACCCGATGCGGGTGCCGTCACCATGCGCCGGATCGGCGCGGTCTCCAGATACGCATCCGGCCGTTCCAGCAGATCGGCCGGACCGCCCAGCGCATGCACCATCCGTGCAAAGCGTTCGGCGGCCGCGCCCGAGGACAGCGCCGCCCGCACGCGGCGCTCGGCATCGAGACGGTCATGACCCAGGCCTCCGACCCACAGCAATTCGGCAGCCAGTTCGAAGGTCAGTGCACGCAACCGCGGGTTGTCGCCACGATCGCGCAGCAGGTCGAGCACGGCGCGCAGCTCCAGCGCATTGCCTGCCTCGCGGCCAAGCAACTGGTCCATGTCGCTGAACACCACGCGCACGTCGATGCCGGTACCGCGCGCCGTCGCCAGCATGCGTGCGGCCAGGTCGCGCGCCGCCGCGATGCCCGGCAACTGCGCGCCGTTGCCGGTCTTGATGTCGAGCACCAGCGCCCGCGCGCCGCCGGCCAGTTTCTTGGACAGGATCGAGGCCACCATCAACTCGGCCACATCCACCGTCGCGGTGACATCGCGCACCGCATACAGCCGGCGGTCGGCCGGCACCAGCTCGGCACCCTGGCCGACGATGGCGCAGCCCACCTCCTCGACGACCTCGCGCAAGCGCGCCAGGCCCGGATGGACGTCGTAGCCGGCCACGCTTTCCAGCTTGTCCAGGGTGCCGCCGGTATGCCCCAGGCCACGGCCCGAAATCATCGGCACATAGCCGCCGCACGCGGCCAGCAGCGGCGCCAGCAGCAGGCTCACGCCGTCGCCCACGCCGCCGGTGGAATGCTTGTCCAGTACCGGTCCCGGCAAGTGTTCCCAATGCAGCCGCTGGCCGGAATCGCGCAAGGCCAGGGTGAAACGGCGACACTCTTCCACGCCCATGCCACGCCACGCGACCGCCATCGCGAACGCGCCGATCTGGCCTTCGCTCCACGAGCCGTCACCGATGCCCTGCGCCACCGCATGCAGCTGGTCGCCATCGAGCGGTGTGTCGTCGCGCTTGCAGCGAATCAGGGCGGCGGCAGACAGGCGGTTCATGCGGCGGGCGCGGCCGTGGCGCACAACTCGCCGAACAGCGCGCTGGCACCGATCCGGAAATGCGCCGGGTCGGCCCAGCCGGCACCCAGCCGCGCCTCGGCCAGATCGAGATAGGTCACCGCGGCCGCCGGCGTGCGAATGCCGCCGGCCGCCTTGAAACCGCAGCGCCCCCCGGCCGTGGCGATCGCATCGAGCATCACGGCGGCGGCCTCCGGGGTGGCGTTGACCGGCACCTTGCCGGTCGAGGTCTTGAGGAAGTCCACGCCTTCCTCGATGCCGATCGCGCACGCCGCGCGGATCATTTCGGGCGTGCCCAGTTCGCCGGTTTCGAGGATCAGTTTCAGCAGCACGCCGTCGGCACAGACGGTGCGGCAGCGCCTGACGACGGCACGCGCGCCCGCGGCATCCCCATCCCGCAGCGCCCGATACGGCAACACCAGGTCGATCTCGTCCGCCCCCGCGGCCAGCGCGCGCCGCGTCTCGCGCTCCACCCGCTGCGGGTCGCTGCCGCCATCGGGAAAATTCACCACGGTCGCCACCTTGACGGCAGTTCCCTGCAGGCTGCGGCGCACGCTGCCGACGTGTTCCGGATAAATGCACAGCGCGGCCGGCAAGACCGGCGCGGCACGCGCTGACGCACACAGTGCCTCGATCCGCGCCGGCGTGTCGTCCTCGCCGAGGCTGGTCAGGTCGAGCAGGGACAACAGGCGCGCCGCGAGGGCACGCGGGCTACGGGCGTCGATGGACACGGGCCGCTCCACGAGTCGATTGCCGCGCAGCGTAGGGCGTCCGGCCGGGCGCCTTCTTGATCTGCGGCAAGCCGATCCGTGTGTGCAAGGCAGCACGACAAAAAGCCGCAGCGGAACCGGTCAGGGGCAAGCCTGTGCCCCCCGCGAACGAGGGAGCAGCCGAGCCTGCGCGCCGGGGGCGTTCCCTAGACCTTCGCGAACACCAGGCTGCCGTTGGTGCCGCCGAAGCCGAAGCTGTTGGACATCACCGTGTTCAGGGCTGCCGGGCGGCTTTCGCGCAGGATCGGGAAACCTTCGGCGCGCGGGTCGAGGTCGCTGATGTGGGCCGAGCCGGCGACGAAGCCTTCCTTGAGCATCAGCAGGCTGTAGATCGCCTCGTGCACGCTGGCAGCGCCGAGCGAGTGGCCGGTCAGCGCCTTGGTCGAGGACAGCGGCGGCACCGCGTCGCCGAACACGGCGCGCACGGCGTCGAGTTCCACGATGTCGCCCAGCGGCGTGGCGGTGCCGTGGGTGTTGAGGTAGTCGACCGGCGCCTTGACGTCGGCCAGCGCCATCTGCATGCAGCGCACTGCGCCTTCGCCCGAGGGCGCGACCATCTCGGCGCCGTCGGAGGTGACGCCGTAGCCAACCAGCTCGGCGTGGATGCGCGCACCGCGTGCCTTGGCGTGCTCGTACTCCTCCAGCACCAGCATGCCGCCGCCACCGGCGATGACGAAGCCGTCGCGGGTGGTGTCGTAGGGACGCGAGGCGCTGACCGGGGTATCGTTGTGGTGGCTGGACAGCGCGCCCATCGCGTCGAACTGCGAGGTCATGCCCCAGTGTTCCTCTTCGCCGCCACCGGCGAACATCACGTCCTGCGCGCCGTGGCGGATCAGGTCGGCGGCCGCGCCGATGCAGTGCGCCGAGGTGGCGCAGGCGGCGGAGATGGAATAGCTCAGGCCCAGGATGCCGAAGGTGGTGGCCAGCGTGGCCGACACCGTGGAGCACATCGTGCGCGGCACCATGTACGGGCCGATCTTGCGCACGCCCTTGTTGCGCAGCAGGTCGCCGGTCTCGATCTGCCAGCGCGGCGAACCGCCGCCGGAGCCGGCGATCGCGCCGATGCGCGGGTTGCGTACCTGATCGGCATCCAGCCCGGCATCGGCCATCGCCGAACGCATCGACACGTACGCATACGCCGCCGCGTCGCCCATGAAGCGCTTGAGCTTGCGGTCGATCACGGCTTCCAGGTCGATGTTCGGCACGCCGGCGACATGGCTGCGCAAGCCCAGCTCGGCATACTCGGGCATCGCGCGGATGCCGCTGCGGCCGTCGCGCAGAGCGCCGGTTACGGTGTCCAGATCATTGCCCAGGCAGGACACGATGCCCATGCCCGTCACGACGACGCGACGCATCTCAAAAACCCTCGGTGGACTGGAACAGGCCGACGCGCATGTCGCTGGCCTCGTAGATCAGGCGGTCGTCGACGAAGGTCTTGCCGTCGGCGATCACCAGCCGCAGCTTGCCGCGCATCACGCGGCGGATGTCGATCTCGTAGCGCACCAGCTTGGCCGTCGGCATCACCTGGCCGGAGAACTTCACGTTGCCCACGCCCAGCGCACGGCCGCGGCCGGGTTCGCCCAGCCACGGCAGGAAGAAACCGCTGAGCTGCCACATCGCGTCCAGGCCCAGGCAACCGGGCATCACCGGGTCGCCGATGAAGTGGCAACCGAAAAACCAAAGGTCCGGATGGATGTCCATTTCGGCGCGGATGCAGCCCTTGCCGTGGCTGCCGCCCTCCTCGGAAATGTGCGTGATGCGATCGAACATCAGCATCGGCGGCGAAGGCAGCCGTGCGTTGTCGTCGCCGAACAATTCGCCGCGCCCGCAGGCGCGCAGCTGCTCGTAGCTGAAAGAGGAAGGACGTGTCATGAAGTACTCGGGGTCGGGGGGATGCCAAGTGTGCCATTTGGACGTCCTCCTGTCTTGACGTGCGACACTCGCAACAGCCGTACGCCTGCGCATCGTGGAGTCTTCGCGACGGCGTCCGCGGGCATCAGGATGGGCAGCTGCGGTCCTCGCGCCAGTGCGCGCCGAACGAGCGTCGACGCAAGCGCATCGCGCGCAGCAGCGCCTTGGCCAGGCGTGCCTGCCAGGCGGATTCGGCCCGCGTGGCGCAGATCCGCCAGGCGTCGCGCAAGGCACCTGCTTCGCGCCGCGGACCGGCCGCACGCCACAGCAGCTCACGCAAGGCGGCAAGCTCGGTCGGCGACAGGCTGGCACCGCGCTCGATCACGCGCAGTGGGCCGTCGCCCACGTCCATGGCGGCTACCGCACGCAAGCCGTGACCCAGCCGCTGCCCACACAGCACGCCTTCGAGCAGCGAGTTGCTGGCCAGCCGGTTGGCTCCGTGCACGCCATTGCAGGCCACCTCGCCCACCGCGTACAGGCCCGGCACGCTGGTGCGCCCATCCGCGTCGGTGGCGAGCCCACCCATGTGAAAATGCGCCGCCGGCGTCACCGGCAAGGCCTGCCGGCGCGGATCGAAACCATGCGCCAGGCACGCGGCCAGCACGGTGGGAAAACGCTGCTCCCAATCGCCCTGCACCGCCGCCGCGTCGAGCCAGGCGCGGCCGCCGGCGGCCTGCACCGCGGCCACGCGCCGCGACACCACGTCGCGCGGCGCCAGGTCGCCGAGCGGATGCACGCCGGCCATCAACGCGTTGCCCGCGTCGTCGTGCAATCGCGCGCCAGCACCGCGCAGCGCCTCGGTGAGCAGCGGCAGGCAGTGGCCGGGCACGTCGAGCGCGGTGGGATGGAATTGCACGAACTCCAGGTCGCGCGCTGCCGCACCGGCCGCCAGGCCGAGTGCGAGGCCCGCGCCATCGGCACCCGGCGGATTGCTGGTGCGCGCATACAAGGAACCAATGCCGCCGGTGGCCAGCACCACCGCCGCCGCCTCGACCTGTTCATGGCGGCCGCGCTCGTCGCGCGCGCGCACGCCGACCACGCGACCGCCACGCAGCAGCAGGCCATCGACATCGACGCCGCCGCGCCACTGCACGTGGCTGGCCGCCTGCGCCTGCTCGCGCAAGGCGCAGAACACCGCCGCGCCAGTGGCATCACCGCCGGCGTGCACGATGCGGGCGGCGGCATGACCGCCTTCGCGACCCAGTTGCAGCGCGCCATCCGCAGCCCGATCGAACGCCACGCCGTGCGCCTGCAGCCAGTCGATCGCCGCCGGCGCCGCGGCGGTCAGCCACGCCACCATCGCCGCCTCGTTGTGCTGCGCGCCGGCGGCGAGCGTGTCGGCAGCGTGGGCGGCGGCGCTGTCGTGCGGATCGAGCGCCGCGGCGATGCCGCCCTGGGCCAGTGCGGTGGCGCTGCCGCAGCCGTCGTGGGCGCGGCACAGCAGGCGCACCGGCGCGGGCGCCGCGGCCAGCGCGGTCGCCAACCCGGCCACGCCGCCGCCCACCACCACGATCGGCAGATGCGCCCGCCTCACACGCGTTCGCGCCGGCCGATCGCCAGCATGCGCTCCAGCGCGGTGCGCGCACGCACGCTGACGTCGGCGGGAATCTCGATCGCGTGGCGCAGGTCGCGCAGGCTGGCGTAGATGTTCTGCAAGGTGATCCGCTGCATGTGCGGACACAGGTTGCACGGCTTGATGAACTCGGTCTGCGGGAACTGCGACTTGAGGTTGTCGGCCATCGAGCACTCGGTGACCATCGCCACCCGCGCCGGCTTCTCGCGCGCCAGCCACTTGCCCATGGCGGTGGTCGAGCCGACGAAGTCGGCCTCGGCCAGCACCTCGGGCGAGCACTCCGGATGCGCCACCACGCGGGTGCCGAACTGCTCGCGCACGTGCCGCACTTCCTGCGCGGTGAAGCGCTCGTGCACTTCGCAGCGGCCGTGCCACAGGATGATTTCCACGGCGGTCTGCTTGGCCACGTGGCGGCCGAGGAACTCGTCGGGCAGGAAGATCACCTTCGGCGAATCCATCGCCTCCACCACCTGCACCGCGTTGGCCGAGGTGCAGATCGCATCGGATTCCGCCTTCACCGCGGCCGAGGTGTTGGCGTAGCTGACCACCGGCACGCCGGGGTGCTGCACGCGCAAGGCACGCACGTCGACGGCGGTGATCGAGGAGGCCAGCGAGCAGCCGGCCTCGAGGTCGGGCAGCAGCACGGTCTTGTGCGGCGCCAGGATCTTCGCCGTCTCGGCCATGAAGTGCACGCCGCACAACACGATCAGCTCGGCCTCGCACTCGGCGGCGGCCTGCGCCAGGCCCAGCGAGTCGCCGGTGACGTCGGCCACGCCGTGGAAGATCTCCGGCGACTGGTAGCTGTGCGCCATGATCACCGCGCCGCGCTGCTTCTTCAGCGTGTTGATCGCCTCGATCCACGGCAGGTGCAGCGGAATCTCCAGGCACGGCACCAGCGGTTCGAGCCGCTCGGCGAGCGCGGTATATTCGTGTTCGAGTTCGTCGCGCCAGACAGGCACGGGGACGGCAGCGAGGTCGTGCATGGCGATCCGCAGTGGAGGGTGGCGAGGTATCCGGACGTGCAGCGGGCCGCTTCAGTTCGCCCGGCGATCTGCGTGCGGGCACGAGGCAAGCCGCAACGGCGGCTGCCGCCGGCGCGTGAGAACGAAGCGATGCAGTGAGAGGCTTGGCATGATGGCGCGCATCATCGCCGGCAACCGCGCGGCTGCGCCTTGATCGAAGTCAACCGCAACCGATGCGCCATGCCGATGACATTGGAACCATGCCGCTCACGGACGCGGCGGCATCGCCGCCACGAAGGTCTCCGCGCGCCGACGCACGCCGCGCAAGGCCGCCCACGTGCCCAGCCACGCGCATATCAGCGCCACGCCTGCCGCGCGCGCCAGCCACGGCGACGGGCACAGCACCGCCGCCGGCAACAGCAGCAGCGGCCCCTGCGCCAACAGCACGCCGAGCTTGTCGCCGTCGGGCAGCAGCCGCTGCACGCCGGGCAGCTGCAGGCCGCGGCCGCAGCGCCGGTGCAGCTCGATCCAGCCGATGAAGGGAACGATTTCCAGCGCCATGCCGGTGAGCAGCAGCGGCAGCGCGATGCCCAGCCCCAGCGTCGCCGCGAGCACCGCGCCGCGCGTGCCGCCGGCCAGCAGCACGGCCGCCAACGCCAGCACGATCAGGCCGCTGCGCCAACTCCACAGCAAGGGGGCGCGGCGCGCGCGTGGCGCGCGCCATTGCAGCCACAGCGCCGCGCCGGCGAACAGCGCGACGTGCACCGTCACGGTGGCCAGCAACCAGCGGCCGTCGTCGCGGGCCCAGCGCCACCATGCTGCGGCCGGCAGCATCAGCAGCACGCTGGCCAGCCACAGCGTCTGCGCCCGCGCCGGCATGGCCGCCGTGCCCTGGAACATCGGCATCACGATCCGCGCCACGCTGGCCAGCAGCAGCACGATCCAGCCCAGCACGCCCCAGCTGGCATGCACGTCCACCAGCGCGACCGTCGACAGCGTGGCGCCATCGACCAGCGCCAGCGCCAGCAGCCCGCCGAGCAGTGCGGTCAGCACGCCGAAGCCGATCGCCGCGCCGATCCCCGTGCGCAGCAACCGCTGACCTGCGGCGACGCACAGACCGGGCACGGTCATCGCGGCCAGCACCACGAACGCCAGCGGCAACAGCACGGCACCGCCGCGCAGCGCGCCGCGCCAGCCTTCGTGCAGGCCGGCCACCAGCAACAGCACGCCGAGGTTGAACACGGCATGCAGCGGTCGCCCCAGCCACGCGCCGCCGCGCACCCGCACGCCAGCGGCGGCGGGCAGGAATTGCAGCACGCTGCCGAACATCACGTTGCCGAACACGCCCAGGGTGAACACGTGCACCAGCGCCAGCGTGGCCGGCTGCCAGCGCGTGCGCAGCGCAACGTCGCCGTCGACGAGCAGCAGCACGCCGGCGAGCACGCCCCACAGCGGCGCACTCAGCAGGAACCGCCGCGGCAACGACGCCGGCGGCGCCTGGTCAAGCGCCAGTCGGGCCATCGTCGTCCGGACGATGGACGCGCACGCGCGCGCCGCCGGTGGGCAGCATCTCCGCGTGCACGTGCAGCCGACGACCGGCCAGCAGGTCGAGCAGCGGCGTCGGCAGCAGCGGCGTGAGCAGCTCGACCGTCTGCCCCGGCGCCAGCGCATCGGCTGCCTCCAGCGCGCGCATCATCGGCTCCGGCGCCGGCAGCGCGCGCAGGTCGAGCGCGATGGTGGTGCCATCGTCGGTAGCGTGGTCGTGGCGGGACGGCGGGATCGCAGGCATGCGGTCATCTCAACGCAGCAGCGGCGCGGGCGCGCTGACCTGGGTCAACGCAGCCGCGCCGACGACGCTCATCGTGCGCCTGCCAGCGCCTGCCGGCCGCGCCACTCCAGCTGCAACCATACCCGCGCGTTGTCGCGGCCGTAGCCGTCGGCGCGGTAGTCGGCCAGCTTGAGCATGGCATCGAGACCGGCAATCAGCGGCACGCTCAGCGACGCGTTCCACTCGCTGCCGTAGCGGCCACCGCGATCGGCACGGTAGTCGTGGTACGTCACCACCCACGCCAGCTTGCCGGCCAGCCCGGCGCGACCGAACTTGCCGGCGGCCCCGACGTAGCGATCGTCCAGACCGCCGGCGGGCGTCACGTTGAACTGGTCGTCCCAGCCGTTGAAGGCATGCAACGTCGCCAGCGGCGTCTGCAACGCATGCCGGCCGTTGCCGCCCAGATGTTCCCAGCCGAGCTTCGCGGTGATGCCGCCTTGGGTCCAGCTCGGTTCGAGCAGCCAGTAGTTGTGCGTGAAGTGCAGCGGATTGTTGGCGTAGTCGTGCTGTCGTGCCGCTTCCAGCGTCCAGCCCGGGCCGTTGCGGTCACGCAGCGCCTTGCCGCTCCAGCGCAGGCCATAGGTGGCGCTGGATGCGCTGGCCACGTCGCGGTCCTCGTGCAGGTAGGCGTAGCCCGTCCATTGCTGCGCGCTGCGCGCCCATGCGGCGTTGAGCAGGTGCGTGTCCAGCTTGCGCTCGCGCGCCAGCGGATTGAGCGCGTCGCGACCGGCCACCCGATGCACGCGGTCGAGCCAGTCGTAACGCACGGTCACGCTGTCCAGCGGTTGCCATTGCAGCGCCAGCGCATCGAAGGTCTGCTCGTGCTGGCGCCAACCGCTGTTGCCGACCCAGCGCTGGTTGTCCAGCAACAGGCGCTGACGCCCCAGCGTGGCGCCGAACACGTCGCCTTGCCATGCCAGCCAGGCCTGGTTGAGTTCGCTGCCATGCGGATCGGTGATCGCCGGATACTGCGTGCGGCCGTTCGCGCCGCTGTTGTAGTGCTCGTTGGCGGCGGCCACGCCGGCGCCCTCCAGCAGCGCGCTCCAGCCATTGCCGAAGCTGGCGCGCAGGCCTAACCGCAGGCGCAACGTGGTGGCGGACGCGTCGCGGCTGAAGGCGTCGTCGTCGACCTGTTCGTGGCGCGCCCGCGCATCCCATTCCAGTTGCAGCGGCGCGCTGGACGGTACCGCCGGGTCGGCGGCGTGTGCCACGGGCACGGCTATCGTGGCAGCCAGCATGCCGCTGGCGCAGAGCATTCGGCGGATCGGTCGCATGGTGTTTCCCCTCGGTTGGACGCGCGCAGTCTGCGGGCCGCCATGCCGCCGCCGATTGACCGCCGTCAGTTTCGCGCGATGAAAGCGCCCGCTGTGACAACACGCCGCGCGTGGCGAAAAAAAAGCCGCCATCATGGCGGCTTTCGCGGCACGATGGACGGATGGACGTCCATATGCCAGGCAGACTCACGGCCTGGCGAGCGTCTCGCCGATGGCCTTGACGAAAGCCGGATCGAGCCGGCCGATCACCGTGGTGCGCGCGGCGATGCGACCTTCGGCGTCGAGCAGGATCAGCTCGCTGGAGTGGTTGAACTCGCCATCGGGAAGCTGCCGGTACTGCAGGCCGAGCACGCCGGACAACTGCCGTACCTGCGCCGGCTCGGCGCGGGCCAGCGTCCAGATGCGCGGATCCAGCTTGCGCTTGTCGGCATAGGTCTTCAGCGTGGCTACATCATCCTTCGCCGAATCGAAACTCACCGCGAGCAGGTCGATCTTCGCGCGCAGGGTGGGGTCCAGCGCGTTGCGGGTCAGGCGCAGGCTGTCGATGATCATCGGGCAGACCATCTGGCACGAGGTGTAGAACATGGTGACCAGTTGCGGCCGGCCGCGACGCTCGGCCAGCATCTGCTGGCGGCCATCCTGCGTGGTCAATTGCACCGGCAGGTTGTAGACCGAGTCGCCGGGTAGCGGCGTGGCGGCCGCGGCGCTGCCGCCGCACAGCACGAGCAGCAGCATCAAGGGACCCAGGAGATGTTTCATCGGTGCTCCCTCAGTTCGACTTCGCGCAGCGGAAGCCGAGGTTGTTGGTGGTATCGGCGGCCTTCAGCGCGGAGAGCATGGCAATGCGCATCAGCACCGCGTAGTTCTCCTTCTCCTGCAGGCTGATCGCGCCGGCGC
>ERZ778017.772-NODE-772-length-38828-cov-912.287468_pt1 | contig 38828 bp, 39 predicted proteins | sample MGYA00375747_ERZ778017 | MGnify/ENA primary metagenome ERZ778017 (study PRJEB29350, sample SAMN05509838) | bioreactor metagenome | biome: bioreactor; material: wastewater | place: South Africa: University of Cape Town | collected 2014-03-17 ...
ACCATGTGCATATCTGAGGCTCTTTTGCTTTTTAACTTGCGAATTTGGGGTTTAAAACATATACAGACTTGTTATCTATTTTTGCGCTTTCGATGGAATAAAAGTCAAATATAGCTTGATAAGCCTTCGCAGAAATATTACCGTCTTTGCTTACTTTAATCTTATTTTTCCGAACATATTTCTCCATGTCCTCTGCAACGACAGACAACTGTTCTTGTATATCCTTTATCCTATATACCATATTCAAAATAAATAGTTTTTGATAACAAATTTAGTAATAAAAACCTCAAATTAACGGCGACTTTTAAACAGTCTTAACTGACAGAAATGAGAGAAGGCTATGCCTACAACATTGGTATTGCAAATAGTTTGGCTGGACAAGGGAACATTAGCAGTGGTAATTCTGCTGTACTACGTTTCCGCCTGGACAAGTAAAGGTCGACTTTAATGGTAAATATTTAACCTTATCAAAAAGGCGGGCAGCGATTTCGGCGGACGAATTTAAAATTCCCATCCATAGGCAATACCTCGACGGCCTGAACGGCTATCACATTCCGGATTTTCAGGACAGCTGGTATAATACCTTTGAAGCTATGGACTATATTGGAATTCACTTTGGTATTATCTTTCCGCAAAACCCTTTCTTATGAGAATTTATCGTTGTTTCTTTCCGGTTTGTTTTGTACTTATTGCCGCATTTATTTCAGGATGCAAAAAAGATCATGACAAAGGATGTATTTCTGCCCAGGTTATTCATTTGGGCGGCGGCTCAACTGATCCATGCCAGGGCAATATTGCGAGGCTTTTACAAGACGTGAATGAAATTCCCAAAGGAACCAATGTGTTGCTGGTGAGCGATCAGACACCTTTTGATTTTAAAGGAGGCGAGACCATCTTTTTTAAATTAAAAGTGCGTGCCCAACTCATTCCGATGCCAGGCTGCGCCCTGAATCCGGAGTATATGTTTCAGATAAATTTTTGCAATTAGCGCATACAAACGGACAATTTATTTCTCCGTTTTCAAATGCAGATTTATTCTTTGTTTTTTGAATCAATCCAGATGGTGAGCGGACCGTCGTTAATCAATTGCACCTGCATGTCCGCACCGAAAGTTCCTGTACCGATGGATTTGCCAAGATCGCGTTCAAGAACGGAAATAAATTTTTCGTAAAGCGGAATGGCAATTTCTGGCCGGGCAGCATGGATATAAGAAGGGCGGTTTCCCTTTTTGACCATCGCATGAAGGGTAAACTGGCTGATTAGCAGAAGTTCTCCTTTGATATCCAAAACAGAGAGGTTGGGCACCTTGTTTTCATCGTCGAAAACCCGCAGTTGCGTAATCTTTTTTGACAACCATTCTATATCCTCTTCCGCATCTTCATTTTCTATTCCGGCCAATACCAGCAAGCCTTTGCCGATTGCAGCTTTCAGCGTACCTTCGATGGTGACTGAGGCTTCGGAAACCCTTTGAATAACAACCCTCATGTGAATTTTGCTTTAGAAAACCGTACCAGATTTTTGGATAAAGTTTTAAAAAAAATTTTTATAAAAGCTCTTTTCATTTATCAGGTAAGGCTTTGGTGAAATTAGTTCTTTCTTATCCACAGCATGTTGATATTTATAAGTTCTTTTTTCAATATTTAAAAAATATTTTCGTTCTCCCAGCCATTTTTCAAAAGCTGATATTTCAACATTCAAATAATTAAGTTATGACAACCAAAAAACGCTCAAAAAGCGGCATGGAGTTTCGCCGGCACTTCACTAAAGAGGGTGTGTCGCCATTCGACATGTTTGAATATGAATATCGTACTTCAGTAATCAAAAATCCATCAGGTGAAATTGTTTTTCAGATAAACAATGTGGAAGTTCCCGCACAATGGAGTCAGATTGCTACCGATATTCTTGCTCAAAAATATTTTCGCAAAGCGGGTGTACCCCAGCCGGACGGAACCACGGGGCGTGAAACATCCATCAGGCAGGTTGCCCATCGCATGGCGCGCTGCTGGCGCATGTGGGGCGAGCGCAACGGATATTTTGCCGCTGAAAAAGACGGTGAAATATTTTATGACGAACTCGTTTACAGTATTCTCAACCAGGGGTGTGTTCCCAATTCCCCGCAATGGTTCAATACCGGTTTGCACGAGGTATATGGAATTACGGGTACGCCGCAGGGACATTATTATGTAGATCAGAAAGATGGTAAACTGAAACAATCTACCTCAGCATACGAGAGACCACAACCGCACGCATGTGCACGGTATAATACAAAACTTTTTACCGACCAGGGGATCTTCGAAATTGGAGATGTGGTAGAAAACCAACGCACCGGGCTTAGGGTATTTGATGGCAATGATTTTGCAACCCTGCTTGCAGTTAAAAATAATGGCGTAAAAAGTATTTTCCGTGCTACACTGAGCAATGGAAACTTTATTGAATTTACAGACGACCATCTGATCTGGAATGCCGATAAAAGAACCAAAGACGGCGGTGTGTACGGATGGAGTGAATTGAAAAAAACGCTGGGCAGAAAGGTAAAACAGGTTTCACTGGCAGGTCATATTTCAGAATGTGAAGTTGCAGAGGAAATGGCCGCTACTTCAAATGCATCGGGAAAGCAATTCCGCCTTCTTGAAAAATATTTTAAAAGTAATGCTGATTCAGAAATGAATTCAGCTTCCGTGCTGGAAGTGAAGAAAGCTGCGCTGGCAGGGTGGATTGTAGGGGATGGGTATTACGGGAAATACAACCGCAATCAGAAGACCACCATGTTTGGCGCCATTACCATTAATGACGAAGAGTATGCATTTGTAACTGATCTGTTCCGGCATATTTTTGGCGCCAGCAAAACAGTTGTCCGTAAATCTGTGAGCGATCTTTACCGCATTGTAAAATATGATTCTAAAAATGCAGATGCTTTTGTTCAGGATTATGAGTTAGATCAACATTCATTGTCGGCCCATGTTCCTGATGTTGTCATGAAAGGAAATCTGCCGGTAAAAGCTGCCTTCCTCTCCTCTCTTTTCCAGGCCGACGGATCTGTAAGAATCAGAAAAGAGGATGGCCGGAATTCGGGAGATGTAGTGTTGACCACGATCAGTGAAACCCTTGCAAATGAAGTGCAGATGCTGCTTTTGTCAATGGGAATTTACAGCAATGTTTCACCGTGCAATGATCAACGTGAAGACCGTCATCCGTCTTTACAGGTCACTATTGCCTACGAATCGGAAAGAGTGAAGTTTGAAAACCTGATCGGATTTATCAGCCACGAAAAGAAAAGCAAGCTTCGTTTACTCAATGAATCTGTAAACGGAAAAAAGAAAAGAGATGTATCTGAACTGACGGTAACAAGTATTGATTATATCGGAGAGGAAGAAGTGTATGACATCCAGACTTCCTCTTCTCAGTTTGCAGCAAATGGCGTCATAGTTCATAATTGTTTTATTCTGAGTGTGGCTGATGATCTGGTAAATAGTGGCGGAATTATGGATTTGTGGGTGCGTGAAGCCCGTATTTTCAAATATGGCAGTGGTGTGGGAACCAACTTCAGCAGTATCCGTGGAGAAGGTGAAAAACTCAGTGGTGGCGGTACTTCCAGCGGATTGATGAGTTTTCTGAAAATCGGCGACAGGGCTGCGGGAGCCATTAAGAGCGGCGGCACCACCAGAAGAGCTGCAAAAATGGTGTGCCTCGATTTGGATCATCCGGAGATAGAAAAATTTGTAAACTGGAAAGTAGAAGAAGAAAAGAAAGTAGCGGCCCTGATTGCAGCAGGATATCCGAGTGATTATGAAGGAGAGGCTTACAGAACAGTCAGCGGACAAAACAGCAACAATTCAGTTCGTATCCCCAATGAATTTTTCAAGGCACTTGAACAGGATGGCGAATGGGATCTCAAAGCAAGAAGCGACGGACATGTGATGAAAAAGGTCAGCGCCCGCAAACTTTGGAATGAAATCAATTATGCTGCCTGGCGTTGTGCCGATCCCGGTACACAATATGATACCACCATCAACGAATGGCATACCTGTCCCGAAGGTGGGAGGATCCGCGCAAGCAACCCCTGCAGCGAATACATGTTTCTCGACAACACCGCCTGCAACCTCGCTTCGGTAAACCTGAGAAAATTCTTTGATGGCAATACATTAAAATTTGATGTAGAAGGATTTGAATATACGGTGAGGTTGTGGACAACCGTTTTGGAAATATCTGTTTTGATGGCGCAATTCCCGAGTAAAGAAGTAGCACAACTCAGCTACGATTACAGGACACTCGGTTTGGGATTTGCAAATCTCGGCACCATCCTGATGATTAGCGGAATCCCCTACGACAGTGATGAAGCGCGCGGAATGGTAGGCGCAATTTCAGCCATCATGACCGGAACTGCGTACAAGACTTCTGCTGAATTGGCCCAGCATCTCGGCCCGTTTGCAAAGTATGAGGAAAACAAAAAGCACATGATGCGTGTGATGCGCAATCACAGAGCTGCAGCGTATGATGCCGTAGATGCGTATGAAGGATTGGAAGTGAAACCTCAGGGCATCAATGCAAAATATTGTCCCGATTACCTGCTCAAGGCTGCAACCCGCGCATGGGACGATGCGGTTCAGGCCGGAGAAAAATATGGATACAGAAATGCACAAACGACAGCCATTGCCCCCACAGGAACCATTGGACTTGTCATGGATTGTGATACAACCGGTGTTGAACCTGATTTTGCTTTGGTAAAATTCAAGAAACTGAGCGGTGGCGGATATTTCAAAATCATCAACCAGAGTGTGCCGGAAGCCCTGAAAAACCTGGGCTATTCACCCGAACAAATTACAGCCATTGTAAACTATGCCAAGGGGCATGCTACTTTCAAAGGAGCTCCGCATATCAACGAAGAAAGCCTGAAGTCAAAGGGATTTACAGATAAAGAAATCACCCACCTGGAATCCATGTTGTCCACTGCATTTGAAATAGATTTTATTTTTAATAAATATACCCTCGGAATTGAATGCCTGGAAAGGCTCGGATTCAATGCCGAACAGTATGACAACCCGGAATGGAGCATGCTGGAAGCATTGGGATTTACCAGAGATCAGATTGAGGAAGCAAATACCTATGTCTGCGGCACGATGACTGTGGAAGGCGCACCGTACCTGAAAGAAGAACATTTGCCCGTTTTTGATTGCGCCAATAAATGTGGCCCCAAGGGAAAGAGATTTATTCAATACAGCGGACACATTCGCATGATGGCTGCCGTACAACCCTTTATCAGCGGGGCCATCAGCAAAACCATCAATCTGCCCAATGAAGCTAACGTTGATGAAATTGCCGATGCCTACATGCTGAGCTGGAAACTTGGATTAAAATCCTGTGCGCTGTACCGCGACGGCTCCAAACTCTCACAACCCCTCAGCAATAAAAGCGACAAGAAGAAGGATGAAACAGAATCAGAAGCTAAAGAAGAATCCGTACACATTGTGGATATGAGCAGCCTGACTGTTCAGGATCTTCTGGAAGAAGTGAACAAAAGGGTTCAGAACAGCGAAGACACCACACTCAAACGCCAGTTGGCCATGATTGTGGAAAGAAGGGCCCTTCCGTCAAAGAGGAAGGGGATGATTCAGAAGGCCAAGATCAATGGACAAACCATTTTTGTTCATACCGGAGAATACAATGACGGAACCCTCGGTGAAATCTTCATCGACATGGCGAAAGAAGGTGCAACGATGCGAAGCATGCTGAACTGTTTTGCCATCGCTATTTCCATCGGATTGCAATACGGAGTGCCCCTTGAAGAGTATGTCGACAAATTTGTCTTCACCCGGTTTGAACCTTCGGGAATGGTGCAGCATCCGAATATCAAGAGCACAACTTCCATTATTGATTTTGTTTTCAGGCTGCTTGCCTTTGAATACCTCGGTAGAACAGACCTTGTACATGTATTGGATAAGAAAGAACCGGAACAACCGGATGATCATCACTGGCATGCGCCACAGCCGACCATTGGCGAGAGAAAGCCTGAGCTGAGCGACATGAGGGTAACGAGTAAGCATGGCCAGAATACGCCTGACCTGAAAGACGAAGAAAGTGACCTCGCGATGGTGAACCTGGCTTCAAAAAACATGCAAAGTGATGCTCCGGCATGTAACGTTTGCGGACATATTACCATCAGGAGCGGTACCTGCTATAAATGTCTGAATTGCGGCAACAGTATGGGTTGCAGTTAGCCGTATAAAATGAACGTTGGGTTATTTGATTGAAACCATCCGCCGGAAGCAGCGGATGGTTTTTTATTTTGTATGGAGGCGTATGGTTTAAGGCCGCGAATAGACAGATCGGATTTCAAAATTTATTATTCGGGCATTTGTAGCAGAGGATTTCAACTGTATTCCAGAGAGAGAAGAAGCAAAGAGGGAGATGCCACGAATGCACGAATCGTGAAATAAAATTCATTAGTGGTTGGTGTCCGCACCAACCACGTGAGAAAAGATAATGGTAAACGTGGCTGGTAAAGACACCCGCCCCTAAGCCAACTTCGGAAACGGTATGGGTTGCCGTTAACTGCAAAATTTGGGTTCATTTGCCTATCCGGGGCTTTCATTTTTCTTTTGGCGTTCGCCGGAAACATTTTCTTCTGACCAAAAATCTGTTTAAATAATTTGTATTACAAAACACTATTCATTAAATAATATCTATTATATATCATAACTATTGTCTTTATTATAACGAAATTGAAAATTTATAGACATTATCTAATCCGGACTGTCTTGTCCCTTAATTTTACACCCGTAAATAATTATCCAATCACTAAACAATTAGTTATTAATGAGTGTAATGGTCAATGACTTTGTGGACTGCATTTCCCGCAGGCACACCAATGAACCTGAGTTTTTACAGGCCGTTCTTGAAGTTTCCGAATCCCTGATTCCCTTCATTGAAAAAAATCCTGTCTATAAAAAACACAAAGTGCTGGAATGTATGACCGAACCTGAAAGAGTGATTATTTTTCGTGTACCGTGGTTAAACGATTTGGGTGAACTTGAAATTAACCGCGGATACCGTGTTCAAATGAACAGCGCCATCGGGCCTTTTAAAGGAGGCCTTCGTTTCCATCCTTCGGTGAACCTGAGCATTTTGAAATTTCTCGCTTTTGAACAGGTCCTGAAAAACAGCCTGACCACTCTTCCCATGGGTGGCGCCAAAGGTGGAAGTGATTTTGACCCCAAAGGAAAAAGCGACAGGGAAGTAATGCGTTTTTGCCAGAGCTTTATGACTGAATTGTGCAAATACATCGGGCCAAACACAGATGTACCGGCAGGTGACATCGGAGTAGGCGGCAGAGAAATCGGTTATTTGTTTGGACAATATAAAAGAATCAAAAATGAATTTACCGGTGTATTGACGGGGAAGGGATATGAATTTGGCGGCAGCCTTATCAGGCCGGAGGCCACAGGGTACGGACTGGTTTATTTTGTTGAAGAAATGTTGACGGCCCACAAGGATGTTTTGAAAGGAAAGGCAGTTACCCTTTCCGGATCAGGCAATGTAGCCCAGTATGCAGTAGAAAAATGTATTGAATCAGGAGCTACGGTGCTTACGCTTTCAGATTCGGACGGATTTATTTACGACCCTGCCGGAATTGATTCACGAAAGCTCAACTATGTTTTTGAGTTGAAAAATGTAAGGAGAGGAAGAATAAAGGAATATGCAAAGCAATTCGGGTGCGAGTATTTCCCGAAAGAAAAACCCTGGGGAATTCCCTGTGACATTGCTTTGCCCTGTGCCACTCAAAATGAAATTGCGGTTGAAGATGCCTATAATCTTGTGAACAATGGATGTATGCTTGTGGCAGAAGGCGCCAATATGCCGTCAACACCGGAAGCTGTGGAAGTATTTCAGGAGCGCGGTTTGCTTTATGCTCCAGGTAAAGCTGCCAATGCGGGCGGTGTGGCTGTGAGCGGTTTGGAAATGTCGCAGAATTCATTGAGATATTCCTGGACAAAAGAGAAGGTGAATCTCAAACTGAAATCTATTATGCAGAATATCCACCAGGCCTGCGTGAAATACGGAACGGAGGAAAACGGCTACATCAATTATCAGAGAGGAGCCAATATCGCCGGGTTTGTAAAAGTAGCCGATGCCATGATTGCCCAGGGAACTGTGTAGCTGATTGTGAGGGGTAAATAACAGGATGGGTAGTGACTTATGAATCGGCGTTTGCGGAATATCTCCTTCACGCTTGCTATATTTGAAATAGTCATTCATCAAACACCAAGTTTACCACAGAAAAAGGCTGCCCTCTGCAGAGGGCAGCCTTGCACCGGCTGGTGTCGGACGTCCGTGAACTTTTTTAGGCTCAGCTTACCAGATGGCTACCTGTGTAGAGGCTGTTGGAATTGTTTTTGCCGGTTTCCGCAATAAAGGCAATGTAGGTTTGCACCTCGTGCCCCGTAAACGGAGATACATCCAGGTCGCCTGTTAAGATATCCCTTCTTCCTCCTGCAGTTGTATAAACCGCCTGTTTGAGGTCAGGACAATAAGCGACGAGGACAGCCTGGTCGGTGGCTTTGGCGATACCTATACCTGAATTGTCGGTCCAGGCATAAGTAAGCAGGCCGCCCAATCCCATGGTTGCTGTTGGTCCCAATGCATTCGGCAGGTCTCCTCTGCTGACCAGCGCTAATGAATAGTCGATCTGGAAAGAAGGATAAGTGCCGGTAATAGCATTTTTCAGGTTCCATGACATGGCATTATTGATACCCGTCATTTTTACGGCAAAGTCTCTGAAGACGATGCGCAGCAACCCGGTCAGGGGTTGTAAGAAACCCATCAGCAACGCGAATTTTAACTGCTGGCTGTGCTGACTTTCGGTGGGGACGAATTTGCCACGGCTGGCCCGGCTACGCATGTAGTCTATGCCTTTCCAGGCTCCGCCGATGACACTTCCCACTTTTCCTGAGAATCCGCCAAGGATTCCCTTTTTAATGATACCCATAATTTTTTGTTTTTTGGGGTTAAAAAATGTTGTTTGTTACACTTCGTTTTCTTGCAAGTAGCGTTGTGTAACTATAGAACGGCAATTGATTTGGACAGATATAAAATGAGAAGAAATAGCGTAGCAATACATAACATTTGGGCAGCGCTACGCACTGACAAGCGTACAGGTACGCAGGAAGAAGGAAATCTTTTTGATGGTTATCCCGGATTTTAATACACCCGGTGATACATGATATCAGCCCATCCCGTCAGCCCGATTCGCTGCGGCGAGGGCGGGGCCGCATGGGAAATTTCATTTTGCAGCTCCTCTGATGCATCCAAACTATTAAGTTAGTTGGAAAGATATAAAAAGAGGATTTTTATCTGTCGTGACGAATCAGAACGTCGGTACTATGTCTTTAAGAAAGTGCGTTTGTTGTTGGAAATAGCAGGAGCCGGTAACAAAATGATTAATCGTATATCCCTTCTTTACAGGCTGGCTTTTATTTAATATTATCCAAATCTTCAAGTGAGAACAAATGGTTTTTCAATGCATAAAACAACATGCCGGCTGAAGTCTTTACCTTCATTTTTGCCAGCAGCCGGCGCCTTAACCCCTCTACCGTGCGCGTTGATAAAAACAATTCCCTGCCGATTTCGTCACTTGTTTTCTCCTGGCAAATCAAAAAAATAATTCTGACCTCCCGGTCGGAAAATCCTGCCATCCGTATTTTCGGGTTGAACCGGCTTGCTGCCAATGTCTTTGCGAGTACCGATTCCGTAATCGGGCAACAATAAATCCTGTCATCCGCAACCGCACGAATGGCATTGGAAATTTCATCTCTCTGGCCACTCTTTACCACAAATCCCGTTGCCCCTGAGTCAAGCGCATCCTGTATTATAAAGATATGGTTGTGAAAGGTGTGGGCAAGGCACCGGGTGGCAGTTTTGCCTGTGATTTCCCTGATGGCATCAATTCCGGTAAGTTCTCCCATGTCAAGGTCAACCACAGCCACATCCGGCTCCTTTTGCCTGATCTTCTCTATGAGTTCGGTTGCATTTTGTGCGGTATCGACTACCTCGAAGTCAGGCTCCGAGTTTAGTAACCCCGACAAGCCATCAAGATATACTACATGGTCGTCGGCTAAGATGATGCTTGTTTTCTTTCGTTGAAGCATGGGATTTCAATTAAATACTCAGTGCCTGCCCCCGGTTCCGATGTAAGATACATCGTGCCATTCAATAATTCTACCCTGGAGAATACATTTATCAGCCCGATACCGCTCGGCGCCTGACGGTATTTTTTTTCATCAAGGCCGATCCCGTCGTCATATACAGTCAGCTTTAATTTTTTTCCGGTCTTTATTAATTGAATGGCACAGGATTTTGCCTTTGAGTGTTTGAGAATATTTGTAAAAAGTTCCTGGACAATTCTGAAGATATGGAGATTCTGTTCATGCTGCAGATTATGTACGCCAATATGAACATGAGCGGCCGGTTCACCGGGGTGCCCGATTTCGTTGACCAGGTTAATGATGGCAGCCTTAAGGCCGTATCGTTCCAGTTGCGGGGGCATAAGATTATAAGAAATGCTTCGCAGGCGCGGGGTCAAAGTCCGGATGTAATTTTCTATCCCCCGGATGTTTTCCAAAATATTTTTATCTGAGGTGACAATGCATTGAAGTTTTAAAGTAATGGCGGCAAGGGCGGCGCCGAATTCGTCGTGTAATTCCGCAGATAACTTCTTTTTCAAAGATTCTTCAAGCGCCACTATGTTTTCTCTTAACCTGATACCCGACTTTTTCTCCCTTGCGGCGAATCGCAAAATAGTAACTACAAAAAAACAGCAGCATCAGGAAAAGGACTGTCAATGAAGTTAATACGGGTAAAAGTATGTCGCTCTGGCTCGGATGCATAAGAAGGCAATACTGGTTAAGACATAAGAGACAATGTTGATTGTTACCATGACAATATTCAGACTGATCGCGAACTGTGTTTCAAAAGCCCACTCGTAAAAATTAAAAGTTTCTATGAAAGCCTTAAAACTGAAATGGATAACCAGCCCGGTGCAGGTCAGAAAAACGGGATTTTTCAGCAGGCCCTTGCTCTCATAAATGATCAGCTTGTTTATTTGTTCAATGCATAAATACAAAAAAATAAAAGAAACTGCAAATCTGAAAATGGAGTTATTGCTTTTGATATCGTTCAGAATCAAATGATCTGAAATCCACAGCCAGCATCCGGCAAATGCAAGCAGGATATATTTGCGGCGGGACGCTTTATTCCACATATAAAACTGGGCGAGCAATAAAAGAAAGGCCATCAAAACATAAACATTGGAATTGAAATGGTTTGAACGGCCCCTCATAATGATAAGATAGCTAAGGATGTCATTGAAAAAGCCCAGCGTGACAAATACGAATAGATACATGAATCCGTATCTGGCGATATGCCTGATTCTGAAAAGCCCTGTGAAAAATGGCAGGCCCGATGCAAAAGCGATCAGCGCGAAAATCTGAAAATCCAATAATTTATGTATTTAAGGGTGAGGAAGGCGGGCAATGCGGAGGGCACCGGAATGAATCGTCCACAATGATGGGCTCCTCCTCATCGGCCGGATTAAAAGTTCCGGTGAGCGCAGGTAATAAATCCCTGTCTTCTGCATCTGCAGCTACCAGGATGGCTGAAATATCCCTGGCCTCTTTGATGCCATAATAGATTCTGATCTGTGTACACCCGGGAGTGGCGCGGAGCCTGTCTATTGCCTCACGGTTGAAGGTTTCACACAAAGGCATTCCCTGGGGTTGATTTTGTCTGAAGGCTTTTGTCATTTCAACAGCCTGTTGGAGAGAGATTTGATGTTTCATAATTCAATAAATTTTGGTTAGGTCAAAAGTAGCCTGAATAATGCACAATAAAATACGTAGGCCTACGGAATTTGTGCGTAGTGATACGCAATCTTGACTAATAATTTCAGATAATGGGTATGGATGGTGCTTTCTGTCTTTTTTTGTTGTTTGTAATTTGTACTGAATAATCCCCAATAGTCTCATTATTAAGGTAGCCGGTTTGTGTTACTACTTATTTTGAATTGTGTTTCACTTGCCGGGGTTTGGTTTTTATTTTTGATCCTTTGTATAGAGCACGCAATGCCTGATTTTCATTTTCCAGATATTTTACTTCCAGCAACAGAATATATTTTTCCCTGATGGCTACAGCTGCTTCAATACCCATTCTTGCTATGGCCAGATGGGATTTTGAATCTCCGAAATTGTATTGCGGTGCATTGAGCAGGTCTCTTTGTTCTTTCAATCCATCATTAAGTACCTCCTCAATATTATATTCCGGAGCGAGAAAGTATTCCGGACTCACCGAAAATAACTCGTATAATTTTTCTGCCAGCGGGACAGTGACACAGGATATACCGGCTTCTATTTCTTCGTATTGGATGGCAGTTATGCCCAACTTCTTTGCAGTTTGTTTGGTTGTCAGTCCCTTGGCCACCCTTGCTACATACAGTATTTTGTTTATCATAAACCAGCTTCCTTTCATTTGCAAATTGGCCCTGTTTGCCCGTATATTCTATTCCGGTAAAGGATATTTCAGAAACGAAGGAAGGATATAATATTCCCTCATATTTCTTTTCTATATTTGTGTCAGACCAAACCCGCAGCCATGACCAAAACCATTCATCAGGGCCACAACGTAAAACGCTTCCGCGAAATGCTTGGAATCAAACAGGAAGCACTGGCATCCGAATTGGGCGACGACTGGAACCAGAAGAAAATTTCCCTTTTAGAACAGAAGGATGTGATAGACCAGGATATATTGCAGCAAGTTTCAGATGTGCTGAAAGTTCCTGTGGACGCGATTAAGAATTTTGATGAGGAACAGGCGATAAATATTATTTCAAACACATTTCATGATACCAAAGGATTAATAAATTATAACCCGACATTCAATAATAATCCCATTGATAAATTGATTCAATTGCACGAAGAAAAAATCGCCCTGTACGAGAGAATGCTGAAAGAAAAAGACGAGATGATGGCGAGGCTGGAGAGGCTGATAGAGAGGAGATAGAAACTACAAATCCTCTGAGTCCCCCTCGACTGCTTGTCCCCGGAAATTTATTACAAATCCGATTTAAATAAGATAATTTTGAAATAAATCGGAACAAAAGAATAGGATAGAGTTTTTCAAATACTTTTTAAATCTTTAAAATAGACGAGTTCTCAAAATATCACTTTTTTAAAGAAATAATTATTTGGTTTCTGCAGTAAGGTATGCCATTTAAAGTAAATGACACAGAAGGTTCAATATTCCCTTTGAATTCAACATTTCCGTTATTCAACTGAATTAATTTTCTAATAATAAACATACCAATTCCAGATCCGGATAAATTATGTTCACGAGCGAATTTTCCGGAATAATTTTCTTTAAAAATTCCTGAGAATTCTTTCTCTTCAACGACCAGGCTTATCATGGTGAAATTAATAGTAAAACAATTTTCTTGATTAGAAAAAGATATGCTTAACTCTGTATCAGGGGCACAGTATTTTATTGCATTGTCAAAAATATGGGCAAGACATACGGAGAAAGACTTATAATCAATAGAAATATTTTGAACGCAGGGTTCGATATTTACTTCAATTTTTAATTCAAGAAAATCCACCCAGTAAGGAGTTAAGGCTAACAGGATAACCCTGTGAACACTGTGATTATTAAAATCTAAGAAAGGATTCTGCTTATTTAGCATTTCATAAACATCAAATTCAGTTCGCATAAAATTTATGCTTTTTAAAACCCTTAAATAAATATATGCTGCATCTTTAGGTCTTCGCTTAATCGATTCTTCTATTTTTTCAACCTGATTTGACTTGCTTTTTTGCAGGTCATCCTGTGAGACTAGTCGATATAATTGCTGATGAATGTTGGTTAAATGATTAACCAGGTTGTGCTTAAGCCGCTTACTTTTTTGTAGATCAAGTTTTGAAATTTCTCCCGTTGCGTTTGTAAGTATTGGTAAGAGAATTTGAATTGCCCTTAAATAATGTTTAAAAATCCTGTTGGTGATATTTTGATCATAACTTGCAAAATATACGTTGAAGGTATCGACTCTGAGAAGCACATGTCTTCGGTTGCATTGCCTGACAGGACAGAAAACAGTAGTAATAGCTTCTTTTGGGTTCATGAAATCAAAATTTGCAGGAAGGTTAGAAAAAACTATCTTATTATCGGGTGTAGTAATACAAAATAATAACATCTATCCGGGGTTTAAAAAGAGTTGAATAATTGTTGCAACTGAAGATGCATTAGATAAATTGAAAATACGGCTTACCTGTTCTGTGGAATAATCTTTGTGTTTATAAATCTTATTGAGCCGGTGGATGATTTCATCTGATTTAAATGAATCCCCAAATTCTGCAAGTATAGTCGTTTTGATTCGCTCAATGCATTCTTTTAGCGAGAATGCTTCTTTAGAATATTTCTCTACCAGTATTTGGAATTGGTAGGGATCGGCAAGTTTGCTAAGCCGGTTGTCAGCTACATCGATCCCTTTGTGAAAAGCCTCCACATGACCCTGATCTTCGGCACTATAAACGATCACTTTCTTAGTTGGGTGTTTTTCTTTTAAAGCGATTACCAAACCAAGCCCCTCATCTTTAAACTTAAGTTTTTTACCTATTCCCTGGATATCAATGAATAAAATGTGGGCCTCGCGGATTTCAATTTGATCCAAACTTTCCGCATCCCTGATTCTTGACGTATTTAGCCACCCGGCATCTTTCAGTATATCTATTACTGGGAATTTTTTATCGTCAATAAACAGAATTTTCGCTAATTGTTTTATTTCACTCAATTCCCGATCAGGTAATTTAAGTTTTGGTTTCCGTAAGAATTTCAGCATTATGGATTGATTTTTCTTGTTTTAATTAGGAAAGTTCTTTAGTAAGCAGCCTTCATATAGAAAAAGGATTTGGAATCACGCAGCAATTCGTTGATTATATGAAGTTTCTCTGTGAATGATGTTTATTCGAACTCTAAAGGATTAAATACAAAAAGATCTGGCTATTCGAAATAATCTCAAATCTTTATGTGAAATCATCACTTTTCTTTTGTCACTCCCTTAAAAGGCTTATTATCCGCCTTCCCATCCATAAACTTGCCATTATCCTTGTCTCGTTTTATCCAACTACCGGTCTTAGTATTAAATACTTGAGTTCTGCTTCTGACAGCACCGTTTCTGTGGCCGTCACCTGTTTTACCATTTTTTGCCATGTTCATTGTTTTTATAGGATATAAAAAATATATTTTAATCAGAAATAACCTGTCTGACAGTTACAAATATAAATTATTTTGTAAAATCGTAACTATAATTTGTCAATCACTTGTCAACAATTTATATTTGCTATGCGAAATTGCAAAGTTGAATTACATGGCCATTATCCTTTGTGAAGACATCTGTCTGACTATTATATGATATCGCATCTCAGTAACTCACACAAAACCCTCACAAATGAAAGATTTTGAAAAACTCTTCGGCACCCGTCTGAAAGCGGCACGGCTTTTAAATGGCCTTTCCCTGCAGGACCTTGCAAATGCGCTGGCCGGAAAACTGACCAAACAATCCCTACATCGCTATGAAAAAGGTGAGGTAATCCCTGACAGTGAGATCACCGGTTGGCTCAGCGACGCACTCAATGTCAGGCCTGATTTTTTTACGCGCGAAACCAAAGTAGAATTTAAGCCAATATCTTACAGGAAATTAAAAAGTACGCCGGCTAAGGAAGTCAATAAAATATCAGAACTGACCCGCGAATACCTGGAAAGGTATCTCGAACTGGAGGCCATCGTCGGCCTGACTGGAGAATTTGATAATCATTTGAAAGATTTTCCCCCGGTAAAATCCTTTGATGATACAGACAGGGCTGCCGGCCAATTGCGGACGAAATGGAACCTTGGCAACGACCCTATCCATAACGTGGTAGAATTACTGGAGGATAAACAAATTAAAGTTGTGGCTTTACAGGTTAATGGTAAGTTTGATGGACTGCAAACCATAGTGAATGGAAATATTCCTGTGATAGCTTATAATGCAATAAAAATATCAAAACCCGACAGAATAAGGTTTACGCTACTTCATGAACTCGGCCATCTGCTTCTCAAATTCAAGAAAGACCTTTCAGAGAAAGAGGTTGAAACTCTTTGTAATCAGTTTGCTGCAGCGATGCTTTTACCGAAAGCCTCTATTCAGGCAATTTTGGGGGAATATCGAACCCGGTTGTCTGTAACCGAACTGGGACTCATCAAAAAACAATATGGAATCTCTATGCAGGCGATTGTGATGAGAGCCAGAGACTGCGGAATAATCAACGATCATTATGCCAGGCAATTCTTTATGATGATAGCAGGCCAGGGATGGAAAAAAGATGAACCATTTGATTATACCGGAGAGGAAAAGTCAGCCCGTTTCGACCAGTTATTACTTCGTGCACTTGCAGAAGAACAAATATCGATGAGTAAAGCGGCGGCATTAAAAAATCAGCGGCTCGCAGATTTTAAAAAAGATACCCTGGTATTCTAAAAGCCGTAGGATGAAAATAGCGATAACAGATGCCTGTGTTTTTATTGATTTGCTCAATTTGTCGCTCATTCAACAATTTTTTTCAATCCATGTAGAAATTCACACCACGGTAGAAGTTATCAATGAATTGAATCCGGAACAGCAGGTCGTGCTTCGCGAATTTATCACAGTACAGAAGTTAAAAGTTCATAATATCGCAGAACAGCAGAAGAAAGAAATCAGGGAAATGGAATTCCCAATATCGCTTTCTGAAACGGACAAGTCTGTGTTATATATCGCAATATTTTTAAAGGCACAATTGCTGAGTACAGACGGCATGATCAGAAAAACTGCAAAAAACAGAAATTTAGAATGTCATGGAATGTTGTGGGTATTTGATTTGATGGTTGGACAGGTGATATTATCTCCTAAAAAGGCTGCTGCAAAACTGAGATTATTGAAGACAATCAATGGTACTTACCAGAATAATGTTGAAATTGAGGAGGCTATCGAAAAGAGACTCTGCAAATGGGATGATTGACAATCCCCGGGGTTTCATGATTTGTTTTTTGGTACCCTTCCGGATCGAACTCCGCAAATAACGAGGCAGTTTTAATTTGAACGCCTAAAATCCTGGCAGAAACCATCCGGATTTTTCTACAACTTCATTTTGTTTTCTGTAGTAAAACCTGATGATAGACTTTTACCAGAAGTTACTCCATGGCTTTGTCGGAAACCGGGTAAATAGAATCTCTTATTTTCTATAAGTTACAATTAGAATTCATGTTGAATTATCAGGCAAGGTTGACAATTTGATTACCAACTGTAAATTGATGGTTGCAGCCTATCTATACCTTCTAACCCTATCAAAACAGGCGTTGTTGAATTTCTTTTTTTGGATGAAATGTCCCGATGATAATAAATGGATTTGGTGCACGAAAGTGATTAAGTTTAGTTGTGCCCAGAAAAAAATACAGATCTTTTGTTTTGGCAAAGTCATCAAAGTATTTTTTGCGTACATCTGAAATTGCCATTTGCTCGTTGCCTTCGTGACGGGCAAGGCAATTCCAGTAAAGCTGACCAGTTTCCCAATCTTCAATCATCAAATTGCTTTTTTTGCCCTGATTATCTTTGAATACGAATGAGAATTTATATGGAAGCTTTTTAACCACTTCAAATTTTCCTTCGTGGCTTGTTTCAAAAAGGTTTAGCTGCCTGAGTTTTGCCAGCTTATCTTTATCCCATTCCTTTTTGACAGGTTCAGCAACAAAATCCAAAATTTCTGTCGGTTTAAAAACTGCAAGTGAAGTCCCTGAATTTTTATCTTTGGCTTCCGCAATCAATCCTGCAAAGTTGTGGTATATCTTACCAAGACAAATATTCTTTCGCTCCTCCCAATTTTGATTGGTATCTATATGCCCCACGATTTTTATTTCACTGTCGTGCGAAAATGGCCGATAACTTTCCGGGCGAAAATCGTTTTCATTCTTAATCAAGTCCACTTCAATCCAGTCATACTTCTTGTATTGTTCATGATAAGATTTTTTTCGGAAAGAAATCGGATAAATCCTTATCCATGTACCATCTTCCCGAAAGCCGGCAGTACATACCAGTTCATCGTATTTAGCAGAAATGGTCGGATATGTTTTTACAGTAATTAAAACTTTTGTCAGTGCCATTGTCAGATGTGTTTTACCTGATAAATAAAGCCGGGAAGCTTTTCAATGGCTTCTGCCAGATACTTGCGGTGACACTGGCAAATATTGGCTTCAAAACAGGTCAATGCGATACGTTTGTGGGTCTTCAATAAGTCTAAGATTTCAGCTTGTGTTTTTTGGGTGGTTGCCAAATTCCTTTTCCGGTATTCGGCAAATAGTTTGTTGTAATCGTTTTGAGTATTCAACTCCTGTCTTTGTTCTGATTGTATGCCCACTTCGGGGAAATGGATATATTCAATGCCGAGGCTTTCGCAATATTTTTTTAATTGGCTTTTGCTAAAGCCATATTTCATACTCACCGGGTTGTTTCGTACATCCACCAAAAGTTTAATATTGTTCTTCAGCAATCGAACCAGATATTCCTCAAGCGAAATTCCTTCATAGCCGATAGTAAATAAGACAGTCTCCTGTTTCTGGGGTTTTGCTTTTTTTACCTTCCGTAATTCTTCTTCATTCAGAATCTTCTTTGCCACTTCACTATTAATAGCATAAAAGGGAAAGTTTAAATAAGTATGCCTCATTAAAGCTGTTGTGCTCATATTCCCGTAATTAGTTTTCACTTCCTGCAACAGGCGTTTATCTTCCCGTTTCAATTGATTAAGATAATCAGTTTTATCCATTTTGGAAAAGTATTTTTCATCTTCCTCCAAAAAGCTCTTTCTTACCATGGCAGTCATATCTGCATTGGCTGAATAAGAGAAGCATCCAAAACGATAGGGAACAAAATCGTAATCAGCTTTTTTCTGATGCTTAGCGAATAGGAAAAGTAATTTCTGCAAACGGATTTTATTCAAATGACCGTCAAAAATTTGTAGTAATGCAAGTATTATTTTCCGGCGGTAAAACATGAGGCAAATTTAAGCAGTTTAGGAGTAGTGGCTTACTTGTTAAGAAATGCATTAGGGGTTTTTCTTTTTTATTCTCCCACTTGAAAGATGGGCTTCCTTATATTCTCTACATGCCGTATCTAAATACCCAACCTTAGCCTTGTATCTTTTGATCATTTCAAGTACGGTTCTGTTGTATTTATGGACCTCAGAGCTTTTACCGGTCTTTACAGAACTATGATACCTCTTATCTCCTTTTATCTTTAGCTTCCACAACAAACATTTTATCTGATGACTATTCAACCCAGTCTCTTCAATCAAATTTTTTGTCAGATAGGGATAAATATCGTCAGATGAAACGATCCTATCAGGACCTATTAATCCTGAAATTTCTCCTTTCAAAATTAAAGCCGGTGCACCTTCTTTCTCGGTAAATACCCCCTCCTTGATAAATTTTATTTTTGAGAGGAGTGTTTTGTCCAATAATACAGATTTATTCCCAATACTTACATTACCGTTCACAGAATCTAAAATATGGACATTTTGAGGACCGAAGGTTGAAATCTTTTGGATGTGTTCCATCCAAAGTCTTTTTTCTTTTTCCTTTTCTGCTTCAATTAGTTTGTATAATTCTGGGTATGCTATTTCTTTTGTTTCTCCTCTGTACCTGAAATAAATAGCCCCCTCTCTCAATTTGTTTTTCTCACTGTTTTTTTTACACAATATTGGTTTGTTATTTGATTCTGGAACCCAAACTTGTCCAAACTGTTTTCCATCGTATTCTAATGAGTTTATGTACCAATCAAATTGATGGGAAAAATACTCTTGCATCTTTTCATTTATTTCTTTCGGGTCGCAATTTGCAAATTTGTCATTTTTCAACCCTTCTGGTATATGAGGTGAATTTCTTATCCCAAAAATGATTTGACCACCTTTATTATTTGCCATGCCAACAAGAGATCGTAAATAGAACGGGATAGATTCGTAATGAAAAGATTGTTTAAATTCCAAATCTGAGCTTTCTCTTTGCCTTATATGTCCTTTTGAATTGATTAAAAATTTAAATATCATACTCAACCTAATTTTTTTGCAATGCTTCCCTCAGCACCTGCTGCATCAACATTTCATTTTGCTGCCGACTATTTTGTATGCTAACTTGCAGTTCATCGCAAAGTTGCATGAGTTGTTCTAACTTTTTTACAATGCGGTTTTGTTCAGGGAGAGGAGGAAGGGGGATTAGCATTTCCTTCAATGACTTTCCTGTTAAGTGCTGAATACCAGCACCAGTAAAATATTCCTCAATCTTTCTGTTTGAACAAATCAAATCTAAATAATGAAGATAAAAATTTGAAGATATACCCCCATAAAATCTAACTCTGTGCAATGCCTTTTGAAATTTGTAGGACTCATCATCCGATTGCCAAATAGCTGCTCGCCCAGGATAACCACCTTCGCAAATGAGCAAATCATTTTTCTTAACAGAATACTCTTCAAGTTCATCTTCTTCAAATCTCATTTTTAGAACATCATCCAAATTGAAATCATACCATTGAACATTCAGGTTTCGCAAGTATGGATGTAATGCCCCTTTGTTTTTTACAGCATCCAACATTTTTCCAAGTCGTGTATCACAAATCTCCCCCAATCTGCACCAAACCCAATTTTCAGGAATGGCAAAAGGAATTTCCTCTTCTTTGATGGGTGGCAATGGTTTTACCTTCTTGTTGTTCCTGGCTTTATCCTCCTTTATTTTCTCTAACAACTCTATTGCGTTTCCGTCATGTTTTTCCTGTTTCACCAATTTGCCCTGCATGGCTTCTCTTAAAAATGCCTGGCGAAGTTGCTTTACTAAATCCTGTTGGTGGGTGAGTTCATCGGAAATTTCGGTGCCGTTAATTTCAAGAGATAAAATATTTTTAAGAATTGCCTTCTGAGTTTTCAAATTAGGTAGGGGTATTTCTAAATCAAATATCTGTTCCGGGTGAATACGCTTTGTTGCAACTCCTCGTGCAATTTTTTTTAGTTCAAGGTAGTGGTTACCACACTTGAAGAAATAAAATAACCATTCAGGCAAACATTCTTTTGAAACGTCAAATGCAGGTAAGTCAGCACTGCTTTCAAAGCCATCCAACTCTTTTGGAATTATACCGAAAGCACCTTTGTGAAAATTTTGCTTGCCATAAATAAATTGCCCTGCCTTTCTGATAAACTGTTTTGTTGCTCCTTCAATTTCATTTTCAAGTCCTCGTTTTTCAACTCCTAATACTTTCAATCTCACTTTTATTCTTCTGTCAGGATTTGGATTATCACAAGGAATCCTGCTCTCGGTAAGTAATTCACCCAATTTTACATTTCTCCAATTCATTTCGCCGCCTCTTTTAACTTGCTCAACAAAGCATTGCTTTTACTAAAACTTTTTTCCAGCATCTGCATTAACTCTGTGCTGCTGTATTCGTGCGTTTCTTCCTGCCTGGTCGGGTTTTTAATATCCAGGTCGTAGTTGCGTTCTATGATGGTGTCTATAGAAACTTTCCAGCATACTTCACTCTCCTTTCTTTTGTTCCACCATTTTTTTATCGGTTCAAATTCTTCTGCACGTATTGGTTTGGTTTTGCTGTATGCCTTCATTCCTTCTGGCAGGCGGTGTTCGTAATACCAGACTTCTTTTGTGGCGTGTGCTGAGCCTGACGAAGTACCTTTTTCAAAAAACAAAAGATTGGTGGCCACCGTAGCATAAGGCTGGAATACGCTGTTGGGCAGTCGTATGATGGTATGGAGATTACATTCTCTCAAAAGTTTTTCTCTCACCCTTTGCTTCACGCCGTCGCCTGTCAGGCTTCCATCTGGCAAAACAATACCAGCCCTGCCGCCTCGTCTCAGCAGATGAATCATCAGTATCAAGAACAAATCAGCGCTTTCTTTGGTCCTGAAACTTTGTGGAAAATTATTTTCATTGTTGTTGGCCACAATGCCGCCAAATGGTGGATTGGCAATGATTATATCCACACGGTTTTTTTCGGAGTAGTTACTCAATGGTTGCTCCAGTGCATCGGCAAAACGGATATTGGGTACTTCAATGTCGTGCAAAATCAGATTGGTGGTAGCTAACAGATAGGGAAGCGGTTTGTACTCCCACCCCATCACATTTTCCTGCAATGCTTTCCGGGCTTCCACGTTTTTTGCCTTCTTTTTCAGGTGCTCAATGGCGCAGGTAAGAAAACCTCCGGTACCGCAGGCAGGATCAAGGATTTTTTCTCCCTCTTTCGGATTGATGATGTCGGTAATAAATTGCGTAATGGCCCTGGGTGTGTAAAACTCGCCGCTTTTACCGGCGCTCTGCAATTCCTTCAAAATGGTTTCGTACAGCACACCGAAAGTCTGCCGGTCTTTGGCGATGTTGAAATCAATCTCATTCAACTTGTTCAGCACCTTGCGGATGTTGATGCCGCTTTTCATGTAGTTGTTGTTGCCTTCAAACACTTCACGAACGATCAATGCCCGGCGACCAGCCACACTGGTTGTGGCATTACCAATATTCACATTGAGGTTGCGCAACGCCGGAAATAATTTCCGGTCAACAAATTCTAATAGTTCATCGCCGGTTATACCTTCATCATCTCCCGCCCAGTTTCCTTTTTCTTTTATCCAGTGAAATTCAGAAGGGATGGGAGATTTGTAGGTGCTGTCCATCAATTCAAGCTCCAGGTCTTTGTCGGAAAATATTTTCAGGAAAAGCATCCAGCCCAATTGTTCAATGCGTTGTGCATCTCCATTCAATCCGGTGTCCTGCCACATGATGTCGCGGATACTTTTTAAAATGCCTCCTATATTGCTCATCTGTTGTATTTGTTCTTATTTCGGATCTCAATTCTTGCTTTATCCGACATTATACAATTCCTTTTCTAATTCTCTTACAGCCTGCAAATAATTTTCCCTGCTGCCAAATTTTTTTATGATTTCTGTCGGCGACCCAAATTCATTGATAGGTCGCACTCTGAGCACTTCCATACTCTCCATGTTTTCAATGCCTTCATCTGCATATTTATCCAATAAGGCCTCTAATACTCTCCGGCTTTGCTCCCCATACTTGGTAAAGTAGTTCCTCTTTTTCACATTGTTGGCCCTTTCTTTTCTGGTGAGCGGTGGCTGGTCGTACGCGGCATGGCAAATCAAATCAAACAAATCGCATTTGTCTCCGACTGCTTCTGTCAATGCACCTACCAATACACCCTGCTGTTGCAGTTCTTCAATGATGGCTTCTTTGCGGTCAGCGCTGTTCCAACGATTCCGAAAATCATCCAACGATTTATAATGCCCTTTCATAATGTCTTTTGTGTAGTCTTTCAAACTCACTGTTATGGGTTTTCCGGTGTGGTCGAAGTACAATTCGCGACTTACCAACACGGTAACATCCACTCCATTTACATAAATCTTTTCTCCCGGCTCGCTGGCTCCTGTATGTGGCAAATCAAATCCAGGGTATCTTATTGCAGGTGGCTCCACAATAATTTCTTCCCCGCTTTCCTCGTCAATAATTGGAGTGGTATCCGTTTCTTCTTCAGAAATAATTACACTCAAATCAGTATCCTGTGTAACTGGTTTTATCCGGATTGGCTCTCCGTCAAATGCCTTGTCGGCAAACAAATCTGTCGCATTGCGGAAATCAAGGATGGTAAAATAAAGTTTGTTGAATTCTTCATTTATTCGCGTCCCCCTACCTATGATTTGTTTGAACTTGGTCATACTGGAAATATTGTTGTCCAGCACTATCACCTTGCAAGTTTGCGCATCAATACCCGTTGTCATCAGTTCTGAAGTAGTGGCAATCACAGGAAACTTTTCTTCGGGATTTGTAAAATTGTCCAGTTCCATTTTGCCTTCGTCATTGTCGCCGGTAATCTGCATCACATATCTGTGATTATTAGAAGCTATCTCTGCATTCTCATTTATCAGCGCATTTCTCATCCCTTCGGCATGTTCTATATCACAGCAGAAAACAATGGTTTTTGCATACCGGTCATATCCCTTCAGGAACTCGGTAATTTTCTGAGCAACCAACTTCCTTCTTTCCTCAACTACAATTCCTCCGGGTTTGTCAAAGTCAGAACGATTATAAATTCTGTCCTCCACAGGATTCCCATTTTTGTCCAAAAATCCTTTGGGAGGCCGCCATCCTTCTAAATCAATGTTTAATCCAATCCTGATTACCCGGTACGGCGCTAAGAATCCATCGTCAATTCCCTGTTTGAGTGAATAGGTATAAATGGGCTCATGAAAATATTCAATGTTGCTGACAGTGTTTGTTTCTCTCGGCGTTGCAGTCAGTCCTATTTGAGTTGCCGATTTGAAATAGGTAAGAATCTCCCGCCAACTGCTGTCTTCCCGCGCGCTTCCACGGTGACACTCATCCACTACAATCAAATCAAAAAATCCGGGTGAGAACTGTCTGTAAATATTTTTTTCTTCTTCGTTCCCTGTCAATCCCTGATATAAAGCGAGATAAATTTCATAACTTTTGTCAACCATGCGGTGTTTTACCACCGTCATTTTATCTCTGAAATATTTAAAGTCGCCTCTGCGGGTCTGGTCAATCAGTGCATTGCGATCCGCAAGAAAAAGGATTCTCTTTTTTACGCCCGCTTTCCAGAGCCGGTGAATGATTTGAAAAGCCGTGTAAGTTTTTCCTGTGCCTGTTGCCATCACCAGCAGAATTCTGTTCTGCCCTTTGGCAATTGCTTCCACCGTTCTGTTGATGGCAATTTGCTGGTAGTATCTCGGCTTCCTTCCACTTCCGTCAAAATAGTAATCCTGTGCAATCACTTTTTCAGCTTCGCCTGTATTGATGCCTTTATACTTTTTGTATTTTTCCCACAATTGTTCGGGTGCAGGGAATTGATCAAGACCCATTTCGGATTCAAGGTTTGTTCCGCTTTCTGTTCTGTCGTGAAATAAAAATCCGTCGCCATTACTGCTGAATACACAGGGAATGTCGAGAATGGTTGCGTAGTCAAGCGCCTGCTGGATACCTGCCCCAACAGAATGATTATTGTCTTTGGCTTCAATGATTGCGATTGGAATATTCGGCTTGTAATAGAGAATGTAGTCTGCCCGTTTTCTTTTGCCCCTTGCGGTCATCTTTCCCCTTACATAAATTTTCCCGTCCGTAAAACTGACTTCCTCCAATATCTGTGTGAGCTTGTTCCAATTTGCCGCCTCCAAAGCAGGTGTGATGAATTTGGTACAAATATCCCTTTCAGATAATGTTTTCTTGTCGATCATTAAAAGTTTTCTATTACAATGGCAAAATACGAAAATGTTAGTTGAATGCGATGATCTGCTGATGATTATGGATAAGTCGGTTGGAGCCTCACTACCCCGGGGTGATCAGACTGCGCACTGGAATGTTCACCTATTACTATACACGGCACAGATGATCCGGTGAGAGCCGGGTTCACTTAGATTTCTAAAAACTAATTTATTTATTGTAAACAGGCAAGATTCTATTTCTGATAAAATCAGTAATATTCCGTTAAAACAGGTTTTTTTTAACCATAAAGCTTCAAACTTCACTGAATTGGTTTTCTTGAATTTCACATTCAAATGCCCGATGAGTAAAATTAATTTGAAATAAAAAAGGTAACACCAAGCCATGAGATATTATCCTTGTTCTTATCATGGATAATAGCTAAAGATACCGGTAGATGCGGCACCTTGCACACCGCGGGACATTCGTTTTCCACCGGTGTTGTCACCCATAAAACGCCATTCCCCCGGAAATATTTTATCCCTGTTTTCTTCGCCCTTTCTCCGCCCCTTGTCCGTACCATTCCGTATATCCGGGCGGAGATGGTACGGCACAGGTATAGCGCAGGTATAGGAAAATACCGGAGAAGAAATTCACGGATTTCTGATTTTTCATTTTGTCCTTTTTCATACAAGATTCAGTAGAGCTACGCAAAGATTCAGTACCGGTACGCAAAAATATCAGCTACTAAATGGCTTCTTTTGTATAAGAACAAAATCCGGAAATTTTTATACTGATGCTCCTCTTCAAAAAGATTGTCATGGAAAATGTAATCAGCTTTCTGAACCGCCTGCATTCACTGCCGCCTGCACTTATAGCAGAGCTGAGGCAGGTATTGCAGTACACCCGAAAAAGAAAAAACGAATGGCTTGTTCGCGAAGGAGAGATATGCAAGTATGCGTGGTATCTTCAAAAAGGTCTGGTACGCTGCTATTACAACCGGAACCAACGTGAGGCTACCACCTGGTTTATGGAAGAAGATAATATTATTTCACTTTCCAAAAGCCTTTTCAGGCAGACAGAAAGCAAATATAATCTCGATGCACTTGAAGACTGCGAGTTGTACCGTATCCGCTATGAAGACATAATGCATGTACTGGAAAAGTATTCAGAAGCGCGGCGTATCGGCGCCATAATCGCCGAGAAGTACAGTAATTTAAAAGACATCCGAATCAGGGCTACAAGCATGCTCATTGCCAAAGAACGGTACCGGTATTTTGAAAAACATTTTCCACACTTACTAAACCGCGTAAAGCTGGAATACATTGCCTCCTACCTTGATCTGAGCAGGCGATCTCTTGCACGGGCAAGAGGATTCTGAATCATTTTTCTTTTTTTGAAAAAAGTGCCAAATGGCACATCGCTCCGGGCTGAACGGTTCTAATTTTATATCAGAAAACAAAACAATTGTTTCCATAAAATTTTTGAAAATGAAAAACAGGATTGTGGATATTATTTGCGGATTATTGATCCTTCTGTTTGCTTATGCGGCGATAGTTAAATTGATAGACTTGCAACATTTCCAGGCAGTACTTGCGGAGATGCTTTTAATAAAACATGCTGCAGGTTTTATTTCCTATGCCTTACCCGTAACAGAATTGATTGTTTGTGCACTTCTGTTTGTGTCCGGAACAAAGCTATTGGGCTTGTATGCGTCCTTTGGACTTTTAACTTCATTTACCATATACATTGGATATATGATACTGTTTGCACCAAATCTTCCATGCAACTGTGGTGGAGTTTTGGAACAAATGAGCTGGACACAGCATTTGGTATTCAATATCGTTTTCATTGCCCTTTCTGCGACCGCTCTCAGACTCAATCAATCTAATAAAAATATTGTTGCAACACACCGGTTGCCCGTGCAGCAACTGCAGGGTAAAAGCTGAAAACCTGTAAAAAGAGTAAGCATCATCTTTCACGATTAAAACAATGTTCAATGCAACATTGATGTTGATCTTTTATTATTTCAACCTTAAAGTTTTTATTGCTTTTTGAATCACAAAAGCATACAATTATTATGTTACGAAAATATGGAATTGGCCTTATGGCCTTTATTATCGCAGCGGTGGCATCAGCATTCACCGCACCGGAAAAATCACATATAACAGGAACTCATGTATTTGAGTTCAATCCTGCGCTTCCGTATACTGTTCAAAATGTAAGCACCAGTTCAAACTGGGATTACATCGGCGAAATTTCGTCAAAGCCGCTTTGCAGTGGCATGAACAAGGCATGTCGCGTAGCCGTTGATGACGATTATGTCGACAATCCTTCTGATCCGCAGGAATTATCCGGTGTTACTATTTCTGCAGCTCTGAGCGGAGCAGGAAAAGCAGTAGTTACAGGCATAACCGATCCTTCAGATAATGGTTTCTCCAATCAACCTTAAGAAACACGGCTGTCTGATAAGAGACAGTATCGAAAAGCTGAGTATTTGAATCCGTTTTTTATTAATTTTTTCGGAACACTTCAACAATTTGATACTGCCTCTTTTATTTAAGGCTCGTTTTGTGGAATTCCTGACGCTTTAATTACATCTGCCGGTAATGGCAGCGCATAATAATTTGCATTTGGCTGTAGCCTGTGTGTCTGCCCTTCTATTTTTCTGACAAGAACTATATTCGCATTTTCTTTGTTCAGCCGTTTTATATCTATCCATCGTAAACCACGATCTATCAGTTCCTTTCTTCGCTCCGTTAAAATAATCTGTAAAGCTTCATTTGCATTATCCGCGGTAACAGGAATAAATGTTCCGGTTTTCCATCTTTTAATCAAAAGAGTATTAAGATCATCCATCGCGGACGCAACAAGGCCCTTTCTGGCTCTTGTTTTACGCACTATATATATTCTTCATATATAAATATCAGATGGTCTGTATTTACTTTTGAGTATAGTACCAAAAACGGGTGACCCATGCATATTTTTCAATTAATTTTAGGCATGTTCGTCCGAAAGAAAAAGAACAAGTCGGGAAGTGTTAGCGTGCAGATACTGCAAAAGCAATATGGGAAAAATAAATTAGTTCAGAGCGTGGGTAGTGCCTTTGAAGAATCAGACATTGCCAGACTTGTTGCAAAAGCTCATTATCAAATTTATCTGCTTACCAGACAAAGAAGTCTTTTTATTTCGGAACAAGATGTATCCGTTGAGAGTTTTATTTCAGAAGTTTCCAACGCACAAATCAGAACCATCGGGCCCGAACTGGTGTTTGGCAAAATATACGATCATATTGGATATAACAAAATAGATGAAGAACTCTTCCGGCATTTAGTTATAGCCAGACTGGCCTTTCCGTTAAGTAAGCTAAAAACAATAGAATATCTCTACCGTTATCAGGGGGTAATGCTTAACCTGGATACAGTATATCGCTTCCTTGACAAACTCAATGATAAACTCAAAGACCAGGTAGAGCAAATCAGTTTCCATCACACAAAAAAGATTCTGGCCAATAATCTGAGTATTGTTTTTTATGACATGACTACTCTTTATTTTGAAGCCAGTGACGAAGATGATTTGCGCAAGACAGGCTTTAGTAAAGATGGAAGACCAGGCAGCCCCCAGATTTATTTAGGCTTATTAGTGGCTCTGGGAGGATACGCTATCGGTTACGAAATTTTTGAGGGCAACATTTATGAAGGACACACCTTTATTTCAGCTATAGAAAAACTATCCCACAAGTTTAATCTGGGCAAACCCGTTATTGTTGCAGATTCAGGACTGCTGAGCAATGACAATATCAAGGCTTTGGTAAAACAAGGGTATCAATACATCATCGGAGCAAGGATAAAAAATGAAAGTAACGTAGTAAAAAGTCAGATACTGTCTAAAGAGTTTAAACATGGAGATTACATAGTAATAGATAAAGGCGATAACAGATTAATTGTCCACTATTCTGAGGGAAGAGCCGCCAAAGACTATTATAACAGAGAGCGGGGATTGAAACGTCTTGAAAAGAAAATCAAATCGGGAAAACTTACCAAAAACCATATCAACAATAGGGGATATAATAAATATCTGAAGATGGAGGGAAGTATAACCATTTCCATAGACCAGCAGAAATATGAACAGGACTTCAAATGGGATGGACTAAAAGGCTACCTTACTAACTGCAAAGAGGAGCCACAACTCATCATTAGAAACTATAAAAACCTATGGTACATTGAAAGAGCCTTCAGAATGTCCAAGACGGATTTACGCATCCGCCCTGTTTATCACAGGCTCAGGCGCAGAATAGAAGCGCATATATGCCTGTCATTCGTCGCATACAGTATATATAAGGAACTTGAAAGGGTGTTGAAGAAAGCAAACTATCCTTTATCAGTAGAGAAGGCTGCTGAGATAACGCGCAACATGTATCAGATAGAAGTAATCCTGCCACAATCAAAGCACATCAGAAATATTACACTAAAGATGGATGAATGGCAAACCCAGCTAATCCAAATTGTCGCAAAATATTTTACCGGGTGACCCAAATCTGAAAACAAGAGGAATAAATGTTCCGGTTTTCCATCTTTTAATCAAAAGAGTATTAAGATCATCCATCGCGGACGCAACAAGGCCCTTTCTGGCTTCACATTCCGCCCTTACGAGGTACATCTCATCTGTAGCAATACCGGTAAAATAATAATAAATGTCACCGGTATAAATGCATTTGAATTTAAAGTAGTTGTCGACAGGGGTAAAAAATGCTGTTTTCCTGAGATCGTTGCTATCATACAGGGAATATAGCGCAGTGTCAATTTTTGCAATCCACGAGTTGTTCAGCAAGTCACTATTCATTGTTGTATAAAATATGGTTTCCCTGTTAAATCGTTTGAATGGTACATCGTTCGTAATATCAGTATTGATATCCGGATCCCCATTATAGTCGATTAATTCATTATTCAACTGCAGGTACAAGCCGGAATACCTGAAGGCACTATCATACATCCGCATGGACAAGTATGCATTCGCCAATAAACCATAAGAAGCACCTTTCGACGGGCGTAGCACTTCCAGGGGATAATCCGGTAAATAATCCAGCGATGATTTCGCATCCGCAATTACGCGATCGTAACATTCCTTCACACTTGCCCTGACAGAAGGAACATTAAAGTCTGATCCAAGCCGTAATACTATGCCCAAATCCTTATTGAAAGAAGAGGAATCAAACGCTTTTGCGTAATCCCAGAGCAAACGCAAAAAATAAAAGCTTCTGTAAAAAAGAGCTGAGCCTTTTACATTCTTCCATGCTGATCCTGTACTGTCGCTGAATTTTATTTTATCAATCTGCTCAAGGCAATAATTAGCATTGAATATCGCATGATACCCCTTAGACCAGTCGTTCGGGAAATTATATTCGCCCCGCTGCCAATAATATACTTTTTGTGTTGCGACAGGATAGCCATCGAAATCGGCGTCTGAGATGAAATAGTCCACCGTGGATGAAGATCCAAAGCCGGGAGTTGTCTGAAGATTCATGTCATTTGTATAATCAAGAATTGCCTGGAGATCACTTACAGAAGAAGGTACAGCGAGTTTGCTATCCGGTTTTAATTCGAGGTATTTTTTGCAGGAAAGGAGCTGGCATGCCAGAAGTAGGAAAATTACCCGGTAAGCATTCCTGTTTGCCTGTTTTGCGTATATATTCGATTTCATATAAAAAGATTAAAAAGTTAAAGACTGATGTTTACTCCAAAAGAATAGGTTCGTGGTGGTGGTATTACACCCGGGTAATCCGGATCTATCTTTTGCTTGTTAGCATACCATAATATTCCGAGGTTGGCCGCATTCACAAAGAACCGTACCTGGTCAAATGGAAGGCTATTCATTTTTGGAAGCTCATAACTGATATTGATATATTCCAGCCTTACATTATCTCCCTTCAACACATTAATTGCTGAAGAAGTATAAAAAGCATCTCTCCAGGTATCAACAGGATAAACGAAAGAAGGCACACTCGTGGTTAATTCATCGCCGGGTTGTTGCCAACGGTTTTCATATTCTTTATTGCCACTTCCCTGGCTCACCAAACCTAAGTAGGATAGTGATGGCTTATGAAAAAAATAGCCGAGTTTATAAGAAATATTTATTGACATCTGCAATTGCTTCCAGGAAAAAGTATTAATGATGGAGCCAAAAGATGTCGGCACTGCCGAACCAATAAATACCACGTTGCCTTCTTTTAATCCGTTAGCAACTGCTTCGTCATACATGCCAACATAATCTGTACTTTTTTTCCCATTCAACAATCCCTGTGGATTGCCCTGAGCATCCGGACCTTCCCATTTGTAGGCTGCAATTGCATAAAGCGGTTTACCTACTACCGGGCTTATGCTTCTGCCGCTTCCACCCAGAAGCACTGTAAAGTCGCTATAATTAGCATCAAAGTATCGTGTGGTTTTACTGCTATTATGGTTATAGAGAATGGATGTCGCCCATTTGAACTTCCTGTCTGAAATATGAATATTAAGAGCCACATCCAATCCGGTTCCTTTCATATCTGCCACGTTTTTTACTATGGTGTTTTGCTGTCCCCACGTAGTGTAGTCGTAGGGTGTAAGGCCGTAAAGATTCGTTCCTTTTTTCCGGTAATAATCCACTGAGCCTGAAAGACGATTATTTTTTGTATTGAAATCTATTCCAACATTCACCTGGCCTGTTTGTTCCCATTTAAGGTCGGGGTTATTAATAGTAGTAAAGATGGCAACCGGCAAATTGGTAATATCATCGTTACCGTAACCTGCAACCGCCAAAGCTGATTTACTCAAATCCACGTTACCGCTGTATCCGTAGGTTGCTCTTAGCTTCAGGTAAGTCAGCCAGGACGACCGGAAAAATGGTTCTTTGGTAGCCTCCCAGCCAAGTCCGGCAGACCAAAGCGGCTTCCATTTATCATTAGTATTGACTCCGAGAATATTCGATCCGTCTTTTCTTGCGCTTGCGGAAAAAGTATATCGCTGCCTGAGGATGTAAGAAACATTTCCATACACCGATACGAACCGGTTATCAGTACTTGATAGGGCAGATGACCCCGGGATATTTTGTGACCCGCCGGTAACAAATGTGGGATACCGGTTCACCAGGTCAACATTTTGGTATGACAACGGATCTGCCGTGTATCCATAATATTTAAATCCGATCCCGTCAGCTGGCACCTGCCTCGCTTCTGCCCCGGCAATGGCACGAATAGCATGATCCTGCCAGTGCTCAGAAAAATTAAGCTGTCCTCTTATATTTTCACTTTTTACATCAGAGTTAATAACGTTTAAGATGCCTCCCGGCGGAACTTTATAATTTATCACACCTGTAGCCCTGTTGATCTGAGTGAACAAATTGATAAGGTTACGGGTATTATAGCTTTGGATATCTGCGTTGTTTTCATAATTGGCTGCCTGCTGCTGGTACTGGTATTGAATACTCACCTGGAGGGGTTTAAGCAATTGGTAGCTTAGCCCGGCATTGGCAATGATCTCTGTCAGTTTTGTGATCCCTTTGTTGTGCTCATAATCACTGAGAGGATAATAATTCCAGTCCAGCAATTTTCCGCCACCGGCTGTGTCAATATAGCTTTGGCGATATCCGTTCTCAACTGCGAGGGCATTTCCTTTGTCGTCAGCAAACCGGAGGTACGGAACATGCCTGCCGCCTATGGATGAAACAGTATTGTAGGAATATTTTCCTGTTATGGATTTACTGCCGGTATAATAAACATCGAGGTTCATCTGCATATTCTTTAAGGGCTTATAGACGTTGCTGAAACGGAAATTTTCTTTTTGATAAGAGGCGCTGAGATTATCTATATTCTTATCGTAGGTGCCGGAAACCAGCCAGGCAAGATTCTGTGTTCCTCCGCTCAGGTTCAATGCGTATTGCTGTGTAAAAGCCGGTTGATAAAAATACCGGTAATATTGTTCGCGGCTATTTATGTTCTTCAGGGCATCTATTTGCAGTGCAGAATCTGCGGCAGAAATAAGTCCTTTTTTCTTTGCAAGGAACACTTCTACTGCAGGAGTTAACGGACGATATGCCCTGTTGACCGATAAATTAAAATAGCCCTTGTTAAATAAAAATTGTTCCATGTCAATTTCATCACTACTGCTTATTTCGGGCAGTGATAGTATATCCGGCTGTTGAGTGGAGATAAAGGTGGATGCCAGTTGAATCTTCAACTTCTGGTTGAAGCTTCCCTTTTTTGTAGTGATCACAATCACCCCGTTTCCTGCTCTTGCGCCCCAGATAGAGGCTGCTGCAGCGTCTTTCAGAACGGTGATGCTTTCTACATCATTTGGATTGATGTTGGCAATATTACCTTCATAAATAAAATTGTCTAAAACAATCAAAGGATCCAAAGGGCCATTGATCGTGCTGAGACCGCGTACTGAAATATTTGTTTTGTTGGCGGGGTTTCCGTTGGTATAGCCGGGATTAAAAGAAAGGCCACTTGTTACGTTTTTCAGCCGGTCGAGAATATTGGTTCCGGTCTGCTGGTTCAGCATCCTGTGATCAATTACTGTAACAGCCCCGTTTATTTCATTTGGTTTTATTCTCTGGTAGCCGGTATTTACAATAACCGCATCAAGGTTGTAGGCGGTTTGGTCCAGCGATATTACCAGACCAGATAGGGGCTTCGTAATGATCACCTGTTTTGTATGGAAGCCTGTGTGCGAAAACTGCAAGGTATCGGGCAATTGAGTCAATGGGATGCTAAAAAAACCAGATTCACCTGCCGTTACTGATATTCCGCTTCTTACCGAATGAACCGTTGTGTTGGGAAGCAGCCGGCCCTCTTCAGAAGATTGCACTTTGCCTGTGATCTTTTTCTCCTGCGGGCCGACCTGTGCATGAAGTTTATAACAAAAAAAGCCAGTAATTATAATAAAAAGTATTTTTAAAAGCATGGTAATTAATTTTGAGAGTTAGTTGAAAATTTGTCCGATTTTAAAGGCATTGCAGAGGGGAAGCCTTTAAGCAAAGTGCTGATATTTTGATAAGTAACTTCTTCGGAAGAAGTGATGGCAAGCACCTTTCCTTCTGCAGAAATCCATACATAGTGAGGGATGAAAATGTGTGGGAATAACTTATCCAGCCTGTCTATCCTTTTAAGGGCATAAGGAAGGGTGAATGTGCCATTGCTCTTTTTCATCCATTTATGAAAAAAAGCCCTGGTTTTAAATTCATTTTCAGCGCTGTTTTTTTCTCCCTGTTCATTCACCAATATTACCTGCAGCCTGTTTTGAAATTCCTTTTGCAGAGAATCCAGTTTGGGAACCGCCAGCACACACCCGGTGCACCATACTGCCCAAAAATCAAGGATTACCACCTTGCCTTTCAGGTCAGATAATCTTATAGTAGATGAGCGATAATTATAAACATTGGTGATGGTAATATCCGGTACCTTATCTCCTATGGTCAACGGTTTTATATCCGGAGGCTGCTGCGCCTTCATAAGGAGGCATAGCCCTGCCAGCACGCTCATAAGCGTTAATTTTTTTATCATGAAAAATAGTTTGTATTTTTTGAAATAAATGTGACTTCGGGGGTGGCTTTGCAGGCAATTCACCACATGAGATAAATGAATCACCCGCTCAGCCCCTGCTGTGTTGTTTATTCGGGGTTTCTTGGATGGCTGGCATATTGTGCATCCATGAGACTGCGTACCTGGTTTGTCATACACCATTGCCGCAGGCGGATCAGCATGCGGTAGTTTTTGTAATGCTGGAAGTGGATATTTGGTTTTTCAGATTTACGTGAGGGCCTTGCCCTGGCGGGTAATAGCCTCCTTTTTACCTCCGTAAAAAGTAACAGGGTTTTGATATTTCTTGAAATTAGGCCTTCACTCATTAGGAACCTAAATGTTCTTTTATTTCCCATCTGCGTTTGCATTTATTAAGGGGGAAAGAATCATGATCTGATTTTTAATTTAGGTTGAATACTTTCTTTAGCGCCGCACAAATCATTAAATGAGAGATCAAACAAATTCTACTTGTTATTTACTTTAGAAAAAAAATAATTTTTGCCTTTTGGCCGGATTATTTTTATTTTAAAATCAATAATATCGGTCAATTTTTTCTTCTGATCTTATAAATGCAAATAAGTAAATTCCTAAGTTGTATCCTACTATATCTACTTGTTCTTTACATGATAATTCTGCTATTGAATTTGAGCGGATTAAGAAAAAGTTTTGGAATTTTTCTTTGAAAGAACTTGTAAATTACAAGGGAAAATGAGGCTTTACCATTTTATGATTTATTTTTTATATTTTGCAGAATGAATAATATCAGAGATATGGTGCATCATGACGGTAGAAATGTAAAACGTATCCGGGAAATTTTGGGTGTGAAACAAGATAGCCTTGCAGCAAGCCTTGGGCTCAGCCAACAGGCTATATCACAGTTAGAGCAAAAGGAGGCTTTGGATAAAGATATGTTGGAAAAGATTGCGGATGCCCTGAAGGTGCCGGTAGATGCTATCAAAAATTTTGATGAGGAAAGAGCCATTTATAATATCCAGAATAATTATGACAGTTCTACATCGAATGTAAATTATCAGTTTAATCCGGTTGACAAAATAGTAGAGCTATATGAAGCATTAGTTAAGAGTGAGCGCGAGAAAGTCGAACTTCTTGAGAAAATGCTTAATAAGAGATAACCGGATATTTGCTATTCCTGCCAAAAATTTCATTTGCTTTTATTAAATTTTTATTGAAGGACTATTGAGACCGGTGTCTGGGGCTCAGTAAGAACGCAGTCGGCTGTGGTTGTAGGCAAATGTAAATCAGTTCCTGAATTCTAAAAATGGAAGTTCTTGTGTGACTTTTAGGACTTGTTGGACTTGTGGCCATTGATTCAAATTGTGCGAGCCACACTATGCCCACAAACAGGTGTTTGGTTTGTATTTCATCTTATTAAAAATGCGTAGCTCTACGCATTTTTTCAAATAGTTCTTTTGATAGCTTGCAAAGAATCCTTCCTACCTGTCATGGACAAAGAAATCATATTGAAAGTAAAAGGTCTTGAACGAAAAAAATCGTTTTATTTCTTTTCGAATTCGACTAATGCAAAACAGGCTGTCCAAAACTTGAACTATACATTTAGTAAAGTTATTGAGTTAGAGAAAGTAGCGGGGCATTATGAAAGAATCCTTGAGCAATATCGCGAAAGGGCGAGTCAATTGATGGCGGAGCTATTGGAGTGATTTTCCCGGAAGGGGTTCGGCGGCGATGCTCATGCACCTGAATAAAAAGCATCAGATTCCTGGCATGTTTTGGCAGGCGGGAAAAAATAGTTTGATATGATATTTTTGTGCTCATCCTCTTTTTTCGGACGAGTCTCTCAAAAAAGCAGGCAAAAAAGTTGAGCCTACTACACCTTTGTCCCCAGGCGTGACAACCTACCGCCATAAGGCGGGTGAACCACAAGGTATAAGTAGGCCCAACCCTCTTGCTCACGCAATATAATGATTGGGCGCTATACTTATTCTCGCGGTTCAAATTGTCACATTCGGGGGCGAGACTCTTTATAGCACCATTACATAAAAAGTAATGGTATCCATTTCCAGTACCAAATATAATGAATATTTTTTATCACGGACAATTGTCCGTGATATTTTTTTTTAGCTCTTGTTACTTCGTTGTATGAAGAAAAAACTTGGAGCTGTCATTAATCAATATATAATCACAAACTGGATGAGTGATTATACTTATGACGACGGATCTTATATGTACACCAAGTTTGCAAAGGATCATTTTATCGATGAAAAAATCGCTCGAAAAATCGTTTCAAATAAAAATTATAAAATGACTATAGAAACATTAGAATCAATGTGTGATGCCAAGGATATCACCTTAAAAGAATTTTTTGATCTGATAAAACGATAAAATATCATTTAATTTTTTGATGAATATTGTCGGGGGACTGTCGGGAAACACCGGAGACATTGAAGCTGTACCTTGTCGCCAGACGTCAACCAGGTCTCCTGATATTCTTAAAATAATTTTCGGGGAAAGAAATAAGATACTATCTTTTTCAGAAGACTTCCCGGAGACACCGGTGACCATGAAGCTGTGCCTCGTCGCCAGACGTCAACCAGGTCTCCTGATATTCTTAAAAGAACTGTCCAAAAAAGTAACAGCAAATTATCTTTCTTAGGAAATTTCGGAGAACACCGGAGACATTGAAGCTGTACCTTGTCGCCAGACGTCAACCAGGTCTCCTGATATTCTTAAAATAATTTTCGGGGAAAGAAATAAGATACTATCTTTTTCAGAAGAATTTTCGGAGAACACCGTTGACATTGAGGCTGTACCTTGTCCCCAGAAGTCAACCGAGTCCCCAGAGAAGCGGGGAAACTGCACTTCAATAAAAACATTCCCGGAAACTTTCACTATCATTTAGTGCTCTTATTTCTGTTTTGCAAACGTGCTTTCAGCATTCTTTCTCTGAGGCCACCTTCATTTATAAACGCTTTTTCTAATGCGGTCAATTGTTTTCCCAGAAGAAAGATCGTCAATCTGGTGAGACAAAGCAATACGTTGGCGCTGATTTCCGGATTATCATGCTCAATTGCTTTTTTAAAAGTCTCATAGTTTGCATTGGGGTCTTTGTTGAGCTCATCGAAGCGAACTGAGAGCCTGTCATCCCGGTTCCATATTTTGAGTTTGTGTGTACGCAGATAATCCTGGAAATCATTTTTCAATTCATCAAGACTTGCGCGGGCCACATTCGTTAGTTTGATTTCAGTTTCTTTTGAAGTGGCAGAAGCCATACTTCCTTCTGAAATATTTTGTTTTCCGGAGCGGGCCGCCTGCACCATCTGGCCTATTGTGCGATCGTAATTATTCAGGAATTTATTGCAAAAGAATACAGTGCCATCATAAATGATCTCCGCTTTCTGATAAGTGATCAGATTGCGGTATCCGCCATGGATAGGAATGAAGCCGGAATTAGAATTGGTATCAGACATTGAGAAGATAAATGTAACTCATAAAGATATGAATATTATTCAGGTAGTTGACTAAGTCTTGATCGAATCTTTTTTTGAGCCCCGCTAAAACTGTTTGATAATTATTTTGAGCGGGGAAAAGCCCACAGGTTTTCTTCCTGAATTATTCTTCAAATCTGATTTATATTATTTGGTAATTTATACCATTAATTGACTAATTCTATAAAGACGGATTGTACTATCAATAGTATAATGGTTCGCGGCTGGGATGAAATACATTATCATCTTCTTCCTGTGTGCTATCTTCTTTTCCCTTTAAAGTTTTAATTGCCTTCCTCGAGAAATGGTACCTGGTTTTATGGTACCTACATCCGGTCTCTGGATGCTATTTTGCTTCCCGTAGAAAATTCATTTAATGCGATGAGAGAATAACACGAGCCTGGTACAATATCAGAACTATTTTATTCTGCATGTGCATAACTTTTTTAACAAACTATTTTGTTTTCCTGAAAAAGGATAATACC
>ERZ778017.777-NODE-777-length-38600-cov-7.145674_pt1 | contig 38600 bp, 16 predicted proteins | sample MGYA00375747_ERZ778017 | MGnify/ENA primary metagenome ERZ778017 (study PRJEB29350, sample SAMN05509838) | bioreactor metagenome | biome: bioreactor; material: wastewater | place: South Africa: University of Cape Town | collected 2014-03-17 ...
GTAAAAGTGGAATCAAACCAGTTGGCGTATCAAGAGTAATCTGGAAATGACCGGTAAATTGTGGACCAGATAATGAGGGTTTAGTTCTAGGGTCTATTTGGTAATTGATCAAACCCCATTTCTCCAAGAACTGATGAATTCTGATGATAGTACTGACGTCACCACACAAGTTTCTCCGTACCGCAGTTACTGTCAAGTATTCTCGAGGATTCAACCTGTAACAATTTATCATAAAGTCTCTCATCGTTTTATAGGACTCTTTTGATCTATAAGGTGAAGACAGGCCATGTTCCGAAAAGATGTCAGGAAACAGTTTTTCTTCAATGGAATGGATTTTTGACAAGTCGAACCATTTCGAAAATGAAGGAATCACAACATGTGACGTTTGCTCTGCCAAATATCCTTGGGCCTTATCTTTAAACTCTTGTTTCAATTGAGCTGGATCTATTCCGTCCACGTCATCTCCGGCAACTTGCTCTTCGGTATTAGTATCTTCCGGTTTAACAGCAGTTTCTGCGGGTGGTTCCGACGACATATTGCTCGGTGGTATTTTTGTTTGTCGTACACGTTCTTGCCGTCTATTTCTTTCTCTTGTGTTTTGATACTAGTTTTTCATTTTGAAAAGTCGTCTGGACACGACACCAAATGTCGTTACACCGCAATTTCTGCTTTAGTTGGGAATAATGTCTCCTTGCAAATGCCATTGCGACATTACTTTATTTACGCGTGGGCTGTTGCAAAATCAGATCTCAAAGAATACACACATCATACAAAGTAATCAATTCGTCATGAAACGAGCTGCCCGTAGCAGAAAGAAGGTTCTGTATAAGGATGAGTCAAGCGACGAAGACTCAGATTCCAACAGTGACGCCAGCGATTATGAGCAACCACCACCAAAGCGGAAGCGTGTAGCAAAAGGATCAAACAAGTCTTCTGCCAGAGGCAAGCGGTCCAACTCTGCGAAGAAACTGAGAGTAAATCAAAACGAAGATGAATTACCGCCAAATTTTTTGTTTCAGTCATTGTCACTGCCCGAAGTTGACGTTTCTGATGTGGTTCTAGAGTGGTTGGACCAATTTGAAACAGACGAGGCTAACGACGAAAACGAGTCAATAACTGTGTTGATAAATTTCGTATTACGGTGCTGTGGATCGTTACAATTGTTTCAACCTCATGACTTACTTAATTTGGAATCAGCTGCAGACACTGTAGGTGAACTTTCGTTAGCTTTCTCGGAACAGCAATCCCACAAGTATCCATTCAAAACGTTGGCTCCATTCAAAAACAATGTCCTTCAGTTTTTTGTCCGACTAGTAGAACTCGGCCACGAGCGTGGTTTATTATATAAATATGAAGAACAAGAAGAAAAAGAAGAACAAGAAGAAAAAGAAGAAGACGAGTCGAGTGTAGATTCGCTTACATCACCACTCATGCTCCAAATAATCACCTGGTTGGGAACACTAAGTTCGTGCACAATTAGGCCCTTAAGAGCCACTGCGACATCGATATTGTTGTCAGTGCTTGAGCAATTGTGTAGAGTTATGAAAACGAACGTAACCAGTCTCAACAAGTCGCAAAAACAACTTTCGAAATTGCAGAACAAGTCAACATCGAAATATAAGAATTTATTGAAAACTCTTCAGTCTTACCATAAGCAGAAGGATACGATCACAGAGTACTTTGATGAAATAGCCAGTATTACTTTGGGTCACAGATACAGGGATGTCGATCCTTTAATTCGACAAGAATGTGTGAAATACTTATCCCAAGCTATGATCATATACCCTGATTATTTCTTGGACGCCAAGTTTTTGAGATATTTTGGTTGGTTATTATCTGATCCAAATAATGGTGTAAGAGTAGAGATTTCAAAAGTATTGGTGAAACTATATAAATCTGCATCTGCAAATTCGATGACTACAGGATTGGGACAATTCACAGAAAGGTATAAGCAACAAATCATCAAAATGACAAGCATTGACTCTGATGCTATTGTTAGATTGAATTTAGTCAGTATATGTTGCGAATTAGCCAAGTTTGGGTTTTTTGACGAAGAAGACAACTTAAGTGTCATTGGAAACTTTTTTCAAATTGTTTCTAAAGATGATCATAAATCACCCAGTACAGCTAACATTAAGATTAAATCAGAGTTTGCCAAATTCACAAGCATGTTAAATTTGCAATATTCAAATGAAGAGCGAGAGAGGTACGGAATTTTCATCGAAAATTATAAGTCACTGGAAGTTGGGGATGATGATGATTCTAGCTTAAGTTTAAAAAGCATTTTCAAGTATAAGTCATTGATAAATCTCTTGCAAAATGCATGGGATAAATGTACCAGTCCAACTCATAATAAAGTAACTGAAGTGGAAAACATAAGCATTATTTTTCACAGTTTATACCAATTACCAATCTACGATAATGATTGGGAGTTTTTAATGAAGTATTATTTATTTGACACATCGTCCATTAAGTTTCATGCCATCAATGAGAACCTTTCTGAAGGAAACCAGGAAATTGAAAAGTTCAAGGAATACTTAGAGTTGAATGAAGATGAAAAGTCCTACTTGCTCAAGTTTATATATGGATCATTTCTGCAGATGTACCGAAATGGGACATCAAAAATGAAAGATTCTTTATCCTCATCGATACTAGTTAAACTTGCAAATGATTTGCCGAAATTAGCGGCAATCCTGATAAAATCGAACATTTTAATTTGTACGTTTTTGCAATTGTGGATCCTTTTAATTTCGTCAAATGAGGTATCGACTAACATTTATGCAATCTTTGACAGTTTAAATCAAATTCTGGAGTATGAATCTATAAATATATCTTTAATCAAGTCTTTCGAAGAATATGATTTATCAACAGAAAATGGTGTACAATTGTCAAAATTATACCAACAGTATTTTGGCAAATTACTTGAATCATACTCAGGTAATACGTCAGTTACTAGTATATTATCTTCAAATTTAAGGTTGGAAATCCAAGATTCAATTCAGAATCTTTCAGCAGAAGTTTCGGAACAACTTAAGGTGATTGGTAATGAGACAAGCGATGAGGTTGATACCCAAAAAGCTGTATTAGAAAAGGTTATAACAATAGGACCTACTCTTTACAAATTGCAGGTGCTTGGTGAACAAGTTGATATTAATGAGTTCATAAATCAGCCCAACTCAAAATCTATTTTCGAATTACTCGTCTTCAAAATATTTAATCGATTGGATTTCGAAGTGATCTTCACCAGTTGGGCCAACAATTTCCTTAAAGTTAGTAATATGTTTATTGATTCTTTCTGCAAGACATTAGACTTGGTATTAGTTGGTACTTCTTGGAAGCTTGAAAATTTAGTTTCATACGATGAATCAAACCAAAAATTCTACGATATTGAAGCAATTTTAGATGATGATCTGACTATAGTTAACCAATTGTTACGAATGCTGGAGTCGCTAGCTATGGCTACAAAGTATATTACGGAAACCCGCGGAACCTCACAGTCTGTAACTACATCAACCAGTTGTGGTAAATTGATGCATCTTTTAAATGACATGAAAACATTGATCGCAGCTAAAGTCATTGATTTGACAACATCGATTAAAATCTTTTATGTCAAGTTTAAGAATTCGAACCTGTTCAAGAACTTTGGTGAATTCTTTAGCGATCTTAATTTCGGAAAATATGTAAACCAAACACTCTCAGAGAAAATTCAATCAGAATTACTTGATATCTTTCTATACAAGGAGACTAGGTTAGGAAAGTTATTAAATATCGAAATTGAACGGGCTGATGACGAAAATGTGCATTATGACGATATTGTTGAGGCTGTCGAGGAAGACTCAGAAGTAACAAATGAAAGCAGATTTGAGTCTGAGGACGAGATCGAGGAAGATGAAGGAAATGAAAGTACAAAAATTGATAAGATTGATAAGCGACAAAAAGTATGGGATCAAGAAAAGAGCTTATGTGTATATACATTGAAACTTATTTCATTACTCGAAACGTCTATGGTTAATGATACCATGTTTGAGAGGTTGAAACTCAATTCCGAGAAGTTAGGCGTGGTTTACAAAACTATTATCCAACAGCATATTGATTCCATGGAGAAATATAACAATGAAAAAGATGGGGATAGACAAGGGCCAAGTGGGGCAGACGGAAGTGAAAATGAGATGGAAGATGTCACTGAAACCAATGAAAACAGAAATGACAATGAAAACACAACTACAGAACAAAGCGACCAATAAATGAAACGTGCAAGTGAGGCATCTTATGCGCATATAAAAAATATAATGGTCGCTAGTAAAATAAGATAGCTGTAGAATAAATAGAGGTAGCTTATAATCTAAGGAAGCATATAGAGGCTAGTAAGACTTGAAACAGAAGAATACTTTGATGAACTTGGTTTTGTGGAGTATGATAGTAGTCAACATTTCTCTGCCTAGTCGACAACAACGTCCTTGACAGCAAATATGCATCATTGAATCAAGTTGTATGAAAGAAATATTTACCTTGACAGGTCCAAAAGAAGGTTATGTCATCTGGCAGATATATTCACAACACAAACGGCTCCGGTGAAACAATTGAGTAATCTTATTAGCGACCTATGACAATTCACGACTGTCATCTATATCATCCGATTATCTATTTCATCAGGCGGGCAGCTGATTATCAGATATAAAATCTAGAGTGAAAAATTGCCGAAAATTAGCATGGATGCAGACAACTGTACATGTGCATTAGTAGGCACGACTTCTATTGGTGGAGGTGGTTGAAATGCGTAGTAATGAATTTCAATAAACGTTCGTACGGCATGTAGCTGCAATATACAAATTATGTCCAGAATTTGATGTAGAATACCAAGACCAAGAAATTGAGCAAGATAATACCTCAAACCAACGTAGCTAAGAAAAATTTACTTCAGGAACAATGCAAATATACTTTGACACATTGTGTCAAATCTGTTAGCGAAAGATTTAAAATGTACAGAGAAACTATGGTAGTTTGTGATGGATCATCTAGTAATTGTTAATTGGCTGAGGTTCTCATCCCTTACACGTCCTAAAAAATACACAATCACCAAAAACTTTCCAAATTAGAATCGCTTGCCCACGCACAGCACAATAGGATAAAAATCTTTCACGGGAACTTGAATAACCCATAGCAGGTATTTTAGGCTTTAGGAAGTTTTATAGTAAGATATACGTCGTAGAATACCTCTTTGAGAACCATTTTCTGACAAACCCAACCTTATTTCGTATATTTGAGGATGAAATCGCAAGTTCCAATACGATTGACCCTTGAATGTCATTGGTGAAAATTAGAAAATAATTTAAATTGATGAAAATTTTCTGTGAATGTGAGGAAATATCCGGCACCATGTATGATGAAAATGATAAAAATTATCTGATGGGTTATGAGCTTCGAAAAAGGATTGGTTTCGCAACTGAGATACTAGGTTTTCTATTGTTGACCGTCATGAGGCATAAATAATTTTCACCTGTAAAATCGTTTAGACTGCAAACTACTTTAATTTCTGTACTATTTAAGGATTGCAAAATTTCCACTCCAAATAATTCTACTTAGTATATTCTGCACTAATAACATTATAGTTTCAACCCCAACTAAACTTTAGTAACCATGGTGGACGTCTTTAATGTTCAAATCTTTTTCGTCGTGTTTAGAGAGTCTTTGGAAGCTATCATCGTTGTTTCGGTGTTGTTGGCTTTCTTAAAGCAAGGTTTAGGTGGTTCCAACCAAGACCCTGCACTTTATAAGCGGTTAAGACGACAAGTGTGGGTAGGAGCGATAGGAGGGGTGATTATATGTTTGATTCTTGGTGGTGCATTCATTGGTGCTTTCTACGGTTTAGGTAAAGATATTTGGGCTAAGTCTGAAGATTTATGGGAAGGTATATTTTGTATTATTGCGACAGTATTAATTTCTGCTATGGGTATTGCTATGTTGAGAATCAACAAAATGAAGGAAAAGTGGAGAGTGAAAATTGCCCAAGCCTTGGTTAGATCTCACGATAATACTAAAGATAGATTCAAAATTGGTCACCTTACCAAGAAATATGCTCTTTTCATCTTGCCATTTATTACCACTTTAAGAGAAGGATTGGAAGCAATTGTCTTCGTTGGTGGTGTTGGATTAAATTCCCCTGCCACATCGTTTCCTATTCCTGTTATCTGTGGGTTAATTGCTGGTATCGTTGTTGGTATGTTCTTATATTACTTTGGTTCTACCATGTCGTTACAAATCTTCTTGATTGTTTCTACTTGTATCTTGTATCTTCTTGCCGCAGGTTTGTGGTCCAGAGGTATTTGGGGGTTCGAAACCTACGCTTACAATAACAAGACTGGTGGTGATATGTCTGAAGAAGGTTCTGGTCCTGGTTCATACGATATCAGTAAATCTGTCTGGCATGTCAACTGTTGTAACCCTGAAATTGACAATGGTTGGGATATTTTTAATGCACTTTTGGGCTGGCAAAACTCCGCTACATACGGTTCAGTTATTGGTTATAATGTGTACTGGATTTTCATCATCTGCGTTTTAGCCTTGATGATGTTCGAAGAAAAGCATGGCCATTTACCTTTTATGAAGAACTTGACTTTGAAACAATTGAATCCTATGTACCATATCAAAGGAAAGAAGAAGCAAAACTTGACTGAAGAAGAAAAGAGAGTATTATTCGAAAAACTTCAAAACGAGAAATTTGGTTTCGACAACGGGGACATTGTGGCAGAAAATTCAACATCTGATTCTAATTCTAAATCAGACCAAAAAATTGACCTGAAACACCCTGAAATCGTTTCTGCTTAAACGCAGTAACGAAAAGCTGTATGTCTTGGTCATTTATGTATGAGTTCGTTTCTATGTCACACACACACACACACAGATTTAATAATAGGAATGAACTGAATAATACTTGATCGAAAGGTACAGTTAGTTTGTATTTTATGTTTTTATGGGCTGGGAACTTTAGTGCGTAATATACGGGATTAATAGTAATATAGTGTAAACTTTGAGAAGGGGGTGTACAAGCATTATTGACGGTATTGTTGGGATCAATATTATCTTTTATGTACTGATTTTGTTAAACATATTCGTCAATCTTGGATTTCGTAAAAAGAGCCGCCTTAAAAATACGTCCTTATTGTATGCATCAATTTTTGCAAAATTGCTTTTGCATTTAACTCATTTTGTAATCGGTAATACTTCTACGTAATAACCACGTAGATTGGAATACATTTAATAAATAAATTAAAATAATAAATAAACATAAATAAATAAATAATCAAATCGTTATAAACACAACAGTATGTAAATATTAATAATAAGTAGATCAACTAATATTATTAATAAACTTAAGTGCTTGCACTATTTAAATTGAAATTGCATCACAAACAGCTTACTTTTTAACAGATGAAACAACATCGATGACTTGTTGAACAACTTGAGGATTTGATAAAGTGGAAATATCACCTAATTGACTAGCTTCACCAGCTAAGATCTTTCTCAAAATTCTTCTCATGATCTTACCGGATCTGGTCTTTGGTAAATCATCAACCAATAAGATTAATTTTGGTGCAGCAAAAGGTCCGATTTCTTTTCTTACAGTCAAGATTAATTCTTTCTTGATAGCTTCTAATTCATCTTCAGGAATACCTTTATCTTTCTTCAAGGAAACATAAGCTGCAACAGCTTGCCCAGTCAAATCATCTGCATATCCAACAACAGCTGATTCTGCGACCAAGTCATGTTCAATCAATGCTGCCTCAATTTCAGCAGTAGACAATCTGTGACCAGAAACGTTAACGACATCATCAACTCTACCCAATATCCAGTAGAATCCATCTTGATCTCTAGCAGCACCATCACCAGTGAAATAGTGGTTTGGGTATGGTGACAAGTATGTGTCGATAAATCTATTGTAATCATTATAAATACCTCTAGCAATTGATGGCCAAGAACTCTTGAAAGCGAGAACACCTTCGACATCATTACCCTTTAACTCAGCACCAGTAGTTGGATCCAAAATCTTTGGAACAATACCGAAGCATGGGAATGATGCTGAACCTGGTTTAGTTGAGGTAATACCAGCTAATGGAGCTAATACATGGGAACCGGATTCAGTTTGCCAGTAAGTATCAACAACATGAGCTTTACCTCTACCAATATGTTCGTTGTACCAATTCCAAACTTCTCCTGCAATTGGTTCACCAACAGAACCCAAAACTCTAATAGATGATAAATCATAGTTTTCAATGAATGAAGTACCAGCTCTCTTCAACAACCTCAAAGCAGTAGGAGCAACGTAGAATTGGTTAACTTTGTATTTGTCAACAATATCCCAGTATCTAGAGTAGTTTGGATAAGCTGGAGTACCTTCAAACACAACAGTAGTAGCACCATTTAATAATGGACCGTAAACAACGTAGGTATGACCAGTAATCCAACCCACATCACCAGCAGTGAAAATAATATCTTCCTCATGAACATCAAAGGTATATTTAGTTGTCATCAATGCACCTAACAAGTAACCAGCAGTGTTATGTTGTACACCCTTTGGCTTACCAGTTGAACCAGAGGTGTATAACAAGAACATTGGGTCTTCAGAGTCCACTGGAACTGGTGGATAGTAGTTACCGTATTTAGCAAATAAATCATCCCACCACAAATCTCTTGAAGAATCAAATGGAACATGAGTGTTTCCTGTTCTCTTAACCACAATAACGTTTCTAACATTTGGACATCCTTTCAAAGCATCGTCAACGATCTTTTTGGTCTCAATGGTCTTACCACCTCTCTTGGATTCATCGGCAGTAATGACAATTCTTGAATCACCATCCAAAATTCTATCTTTCAAAGAAGTTGAGGAGAAACCTGCAAAAACAACAGAGTGGACAGCACCAATTCTAACAATAGCCAACAAAGCGACAATTGCTTCTGGAATCATTGGTAAATAGACTGCAACAGTATCACCCTTCTTAACACCCAATTTGGTTAAAGCTTGAGCCAATTTAGAAACTCTCTTCAACAATTCACCATAAGTAATGATTTGACCTTGGTTTGGTTCATCAGCTTCGTAGATAATAGCTGGCTTGTCTGGGTTGATAGCAGCCCATCTGTCGACAGCATTGTAAGAAGCATTGATTTCACCACCAACAAACCACGCTGGTAAGTCACCATTAGCAAAATCCTTTTCTGGAGTTTGAGGGTATCTTGCCAACAGGAAATCTTTGTGCCAATTCAAGAATTTTCTAGCTTGGTCACCAAAAAATGTATTTGGATCCTCGATGGATTGTTTGTACATCTTTTCATACGTGGCAAAATCAGGCAAGATAGGCTTCGAAGTGGATCTTTCCCTGAACCCTGCTGGTGGAGGAGATGGTTTTTCATGGTCTAATGAAATGTGTTGATCAGGCATGGTAGCTCAATTATTCAGTAACTAATAATTTGAAAACGCAATTAAAATAACAAAAACACACTCGGTAAATCTACACAGTAAGTTAGTTGAAAGACAATTAAATCACCGGGAAACACTCGAGCTAAACTAGTTTGAATAGATAGTCAATAATCAATAGATACTGTAGTCAAAAAACTAAATTAGGTTTTTTCAACAAACCCACCAATATTTATAGTCAGCTATCACCCGGACTTTAGAAGCCCAAAATTTTGGTGCCCCACATTTTACTTATTTGCACGACTATCCTGCGGACCTTAAAAATAAATTAAAATACCTGATAACAAATACCCTAACATCAAGTGGATTCAACTACCAAAAGTTCTTTGTTTCATTTGTTACTATAACAGCCCCGTGTCTATTGCCCATAGCTTTTAGTCTTTTTCATAGATGGGTCAATTTTTGTGGCCAATCAGACTCCCGCTATTGATACACCAAAATTATCAACTGTTATATACCAGAACCAATGTCTTGGAAGTTTGTGGGGTTCTAATTTAATCTGACATTAGGAGGTAAAAATGCTTAAATTTTCACCCGCCAAAGACTCACCCGCCAATGGGTGCAAAATACGACACCACAACACCACTTGCTACATAATAAGCTGCCTTTTCGGCTCGAATAATTCCTCCGATGAAATCCGTGCTTGGCTTTAATCCTTTTTTGGCGATAATCTCGGACACTACTCCGATATCTAATACGAGATTTCTCAACTTTAGTAATCAGTTTTGCTTTTTGCGCTCACATAACGTCATTGCACCACACCCCGAAATTAACAGTCAATTAAAATATTATGTTGTCTAATCAAACAATTCCACGGATAAGATAAATATGTAACTCGTACATGCGCAAAGCGTGATCTTGTTGTCGGACTTTTCCTTAACACAACCTATTGTTCATGACGTTGCATTAATGCAGTTTCTGTTTGGTGGGGATGTTCACAACTACAATAACAAGGCTACCGTTGGTGTTACTTACCTGTAGTACCAAGAATATGTTTTATTTTTCTGGTCACATTACTTCTCACCCACATTTCTTTTTGGTAATTTATGTATTACTTTTGTTTTCGAGTAGGCCAATGAACGTACATTGTGTGTTTTACTACAACCCTTTGGACCACAGACTGTGCTATTCAAAGCAATAAGGCGCATCTCCCATTTAAAAGAGAGAACTTGAGGCGTTGTTCGTAAAACACCATGAAATCAGAGTTTGCGTTCCTTGAACGTATTTTGCAGCCACACGGAGTAAATAATTGTTTCCCGTTAAATATGGTCAACGTACTATAGCACTTCGTATAGCAAGGTTTGTTTCCCAACGCTTCATCGAATACAGAACTTCGCACAAGTATCGAAACAGTCGTTGCACGCGTGTAATTTTAGTTCTCTCATCGTATATCCTAGCCATTAGCAAAAGAGTATAAATATACGATACAGCATGCATTTATCGTGCTCGAATTATATGATTTCCTGAACCAAATATAACTTGACAACGAGGTCCAATAAACTACCTGGGGCAACCGAGTGAATTTGATTCGTATATAAATTTTTGTGTTGAAGAATTTTGCTTTATAGATCAAGCAAAACTAGTATTTCATTAAAGCTTTACAAAATCACTGCTGACTAGAGCAGTTTCTTATCCAGTAAAATTTTTATTGAAGTCTATAATTGTGATACACTATGATACATTTTTGAGTAACCTCTATAATTCATCTTCCCAGGACCTCTTCTTTCAATTGTTGTAACGTATTCCATCCTTCACTATCTTCCCACATCGCCTTACCTTTAGACATCAATGACCGAACCGACGATCTAGCTTTGTACTTCCAGTCTTGACAGACAACATCGCCAGCATTGTGCTTACCAGGTAACTCCCCAAGTGATTCGTAGGCAGCAACTAAATCGCTGCATGCCTCAACAGCATCATCCCAAGCTTTTTGTTCAAATTCCAATTCTGGTCTTTGAGCTAAAGCACGGTAAGCTTTTTCATGACATTCTAATGCAACCCATGGTCTTTTTCTCCACAATTCAACTCTGGCAACAATTCTCCATAATCTGGCTGAAGTATTGATCATCAGTGGAATGATATTACAAACAAGATCAATACAAGATGTTTGATAATGTGTAAATCTCGAATCTTCATTGCCACCTGGATAGTCAGTCGCAACCAAGATTTCGACTAACTTTTCAATAATGGTAATGTCAATGACAGTTTCTCCTTCACTTTTCCTGATATCAAGCAATTCTTTAGTGGCAAACAACACTTCGTTCCAGTCACCTAATTTAGCAGCTACTGTTAAATAGTTTTCGAAAATTTTCCATGATCTCTTTTCCTGACCACTTCTGATTGCCTTTTGTAACGCATTAAAAGCTTGCTTCAACTTGTCCTGTCTGATGAATGCACTTGCTAAATTGGACCAGGCAGTGGCACTAGTTTCGTCTAAAGTAACACATCTTGTAAAAGCCTCCGATGCCAATTCGTATTGCTCGGACTCCAACCCACAACAACCATAGAAATACCAATTCTCGAATGTTAATGGACTGATTGTTAATGCATCGTACATATGTTGGATTGCGAGATCGATGTTCTTACTAAGTCCAGAGTTTGCTGGTGGATTATAATAATACTTTGATAATGAAACTTTAGCTTTTGAGTATCTGCTAATTTCCCAAGCCTTCATCCACAAGTTTGGGTCCTGTTTGATATCACCTAAAATCGAAATCGCTCTGGCATCTTGAGGATGGGTTTTAATCCTTTCAACTAAGAGAGATTCGGCAGTTTTTTCGTCATCAAGAGCAGCATAACATAACGCAGCTTCACAAACTAATTGCAAACGTTCATAAATTTCAATTGCAGATTTGATGACACCTAAGCTCATATACTTCTCAGCTAATTTAGCATTCATAGTCCATTGTGGTAATAATGGTAACTGATGAATGAAACGAAGTCTAGAACTAACTGGTGAAATTTTTCCTTCATCTTCAGCTTGGGGAATGACTCTCAGTTTCACATTAATGCCAACTTCCTCCACCAACGAAGTCATTTGTAAGATACCTCTTTCCACAGTTTTTGCCTTATTTGTCTCAAGAAGAGATCTTTCCCAAAGAGCACGAGAGAAAATACTCCAGTTTGTTCTCTTGCCGTCATTACTTGTTGCATACAAAATTCGAGAAACTAATGCCATTAATTCCTCTTCAACTAATGGGTTTTGTGCTGGAGTAGTTTGTCTAATTGTTGCCATTCTTAATAATAATTGAATGTTGTCTAAATCTGTTAAGATTGGCTGATTGTTAGGATCCAAGACTTGCAATTCTTGCGGTATTGATTCTTTTCTCATCGCAACAGGTAACAATTTTTCTTCGTCAATAGGTTCATTTGATTCATTGTATTTAAATCTTTTTACATTCGCTTGTCCGTCATCCTCAATTTCCAAATCTTCAAGTGATTCAAATTTTGGTTTTTCTAACAACACATCTGACTCTAAATCGAAACCTTCTGGTCTATCTTCAGCAGATTCCATATCGTAGATTGAACTTACCTTGGAACTTTTCGCTAAAATAATCAAAGATGCAGTGTGTTTCGTCTGGAACTTAGTTCTTTTTGCTTTTGCACCAGACAAAACGAGTTGTAATTCCGACAATTTTTTGGCTTTACTTAAAAGTGGAATCGACAAGTGCTCAGTTTGACTTTGTAAACCACCCCTGGCACTTTCTAAGAAATAGATTAATTGTATGTGTTTTTGGATTTGTACATTATTGTCGATTGCTGGGGCCAAGGCATTAGGGACAGAATTATTTAATAAAATGGTCGAAATTGTCGTTAAGATATCAGATGGCTCAGATAAAACAGATAAATGTACTTGAATTGCTCTTGCTCTCCACCATTGTATGGATGCCTGGATTGGATTCGAAAGGAGATCTTTCTCAACTTGTTTGCTGGTAACGTCAGACAATTGTTCTAAAGTAACATTTGGGTTCCAAGAGATAAGTGAATATCCGTTTGAAATGTCCAATAGTTTTTCAAATAATACCAGACTTAAAATCAAAAAGAGTGGATCTATGATCAAGTCGTAAGCTTGTTGACCTTCAATGGAAATACAGTTGATGGCGTCCAATTGCAAAATGGCAGAGTCCACATTTGGGAAAAACAAACTACTAGATGAGACAGATGTGCTAGGACCGGTGTAATTGACTTGAATAAATGATTGTAATAAGGCAATTGCTATGAAATGCAAATGGAGTTTAGCCAATTCAGGTGATTTGAAGAAGGTAATGAAATTAGTGAACACTTCTCCTAAAAGTTCATGTATAACATCTGGTAAAGGTTGAGCCGGATATCTTTGCAAGATTGATAAGGAAGATTCAGAGAATATTAGACTTGAATACTCTGGGTTTGACAAAAGCGAAATTGATTCACCAGATAAAATCATCTTGATAGGGTTGATGGCAGAAACATATGATTCGTCGCTCGCAGCAACCTCAAATTTCTCCGGTTGAACCAGAAGTAAAAGCTGGCTCAAATATTGTCTCAAGACTTTGACGTCCGACATTATTGATTTATTTCTTCAAGGATGCAAAAAACGCAAAAGTTTTTCATGTATTTGTAATTGAAATTTTCAGTCGCAAAGTAACCATTCTACGCTCTACGCCATCACCAAAAAGATAGAAAAAATGTAGTAATCAAACCAGAACTCAGACTAGTAGTATGACATCGGCAAATTAATATTGACATAGTAATCTACAAAAGATTTGGAACTTTCAACACATCAACGTCAACATTTTCTTACCTCTTGTTAAATTTTGCACCCAGTAGATGAGATGAGGTATACTGCTGTAATTCAAGCTTCATTACTACAAACCAAATCACAAAATAGGCTCATTCTACCACATTAATATGGGCATATGATACCGTTGTTACAGATAACCTATGTCGATGTGTTCAGGTTTTGCTACAGACAAGCTGTAATGAACAAAAGTTGATAGAGTAATATGCATGTTGTTCTATATATGCTTATAAGAGATGTAAACTTAATAAAGAATCTCTTCGTTATTTGACCCTTCTGACCTTCTATATTCTCCCGACCTTCTCTTTGGTTTCTTCAATGAGCTTCGGATTGATAACCGATTCATTCTAGAGTTTTTTTCGGGGTCTTCATCGTCAGATTCAAAATCAATAACTTCCTCTTCCCACTTCTGATCCTGAATTGATGAAATCCTTTTCTTATAGTGTGGTACAACGTCTTTCTTTTCTTCTGGTGCATGTAAATCTAGTAACGATGGTTCCTCGTCAATGACAGTCTTCTTCAACAAAGGAGTGGCATTTGATACGTCGGACTCGTCTCCAATTTCCAAATCAATTAAATTCAAATGAGCATCAATACTTTGAATTCTTGAATGCATCGATTCCTTAGCACGAGTATTAAGGTATTCTTCTCTAGATCTTGTCCGCTGTTTCGTCACGAGATTACTCAAATCAGGTGGTGCGTACGAGTTATTGATTTTCGGTTCTTGCTGGTAACTATTCCTGTTTCCAAACTGAAATTCATCAGGATGGGAACTTTTCTCAACAGATCGATATGTATTAACAACCTCCGGAGTTGTTTCGGAAACAGGACCAGGTGTTTGAAAGTTCAGTATATTTAACGATCCAAACTGTTCTTGAATAGGTAAAGTTGGTGATTCGTTGGGTTGATGCGTTAGTTGATAACTTGAAGTAGAAATATCTGGGGGATGAGATCGATAATGACCCCAAGGATTACTTTGATTCTGATTTTTATCACTGACAGCTGAATTAGAATTGCTTGAAGTTGTTACGCTCGAAGGAGTTGGAAATGGGAAAGGATTATGTTTTGCTTGGTTGAAGTTTTCTTGTTCTTGTTTTACTTCAGGGTAAGATGGAACATTTTCCTGACCATGTTGTGACACTGCTTGCTCTTTATATGGTGTAAACTCTGGTGATTTTATTTCAGTTTGTTGAACAGGTAGCTCAGTTGGCAAAGGCTGTTCCTTGACGACCTTCTGTTGTGCTGGAGGTTTATTTGATTTTTCAACCGTTTCTTGATTAGATACATGTTTCTGCACAGCTTCGTGAGATATATCTGGGAACTTGGTGTCAATATTTTCGGCATATTCATCAATGTCCGAATTTGTTATACTTAACGGATCATCATTTTGCGGATCGCTCTTAGAAAGAGTGTCTTTTGAAGTATCTTCATTACTTTCATGTTTTGCCTCAGGATTTCTACTGGAAAAAATGTCATCTACCAACTTTTCTGCTTCGTCATTCAAGTTACTTTTCAGTCTTTCCCAAGCTTCTTTCTTGTTGAATTCAGGTACTTTGCCAACATTAGGTTTCATGTTGGTATCAACGCTAGTATATGGTTCGCCATAAGGAGAGTATTTGATTTCCTCTTTAGGCATTGCATATTGAGTTACATCTCTGTTAGCATGGCCAGTACTTGAATTTGACTTGGTCTGCTTTACAGGGTCTAATAAATCTTCCAATGATGGATACCGTTCTTCAACGTTATCCAAGTTCTCTAAATCGCTGGTGCTTCCCGTTTCTGGATAGTTTGATGAATTTTGTTTTGGTATTGACATCATTGATACGGTAGATTTTGCTGATTTTAAAGACTCCTGATCATATTTACCACTTCGTTCAGGAATTACTATGGAAGGAATATTGGAATTTGCACTTGAGCTTGGATATTCTTCTGCACTACGCGAAACAGTGAGGTTATTGTAAGACTTGTTTGGTTGCTGATATGGAGTGCTTGACAAATATGGCAGTTGATCTCCGTAATTTTGTCTAGGTTGTGGTGTATGTGATCTTGAGTTAACGTCCTTCTGGGACAAACTGACAGCTGATGCGTTCTTTGATTGGTTCTGTTGCTGTAAATAGAATTGTTGTTGCTTGAGAAGTTCGTTCTGTTTGTGAAGTTGATAATCATGCAATGCTTGGAAGTTATAATCACCTAGGTTGTACCTGTCTTTGACTCCTGTTTCCTTTAAGTCAATTCTCAACATTTTTGATACTAATCGCAAAACTTGGTAGATATTTGGTCTAAATAATGCGTTTTCTTGCAACATAATGATGATCAAGTTTTTCAAATCACCGGAATACTGAGGTAAGTGTGGAAAATGAAACGATGCATGGAGAATGGCGATATCACCATTAGCTTCAAATGGCGTGGTGTAGTAGCACAATTTATACAAGAAACACCCAAGAGCCCAAATATCTGATTTCTCGTCAATAGGAACTCCTCGATACAAATCAATCATCTCTGGAGAACGGTATTGAGGAGTAGTCTGATACAAGATGTCGTGAGACAATAACTGAAACTGGTTCTGATCCTTTGGGGGCATGATGGGAGATGAAGTCGACCCAAAGTCACACAACTTGAAATCATGGTTAGCATCAATCAACACATTCTCAATCTTGATATCTCGATGAATCAAATTCAATTTGTGCATCTCGTAAACCCCAAGCGAGATATCATACATTATCTTCAAAATCTCCAGTTCTGACAATTTCGTCTTGATCTTTGCATTCATATAGTCCAAAAGCGATTTGTTGGGACACAACTCCATCAACACCAATACTTGATATGTGCCGTTTTCAAGCCGTTCGGCATGGGAGTCGTAATATGCTACAATACTTCTGGCTCGAGCCAACTTTTGCATTACATCAACTTCTTTCCGCAATTGATTCAATCCACTCTTGTCTGGCACGATTACTCTCTTTAAACATGCTATGTCGCTACCACCTTCTTCCGGATCGATCGAAACCGCATAAATGTGGGCAAAACCACCCTCGGAAAGATACTTCTGTATTGTCACCTGATGACTACCAACAGAAAGCTTTGTGCCCCGTGGTAGCTTCTCAAACTTGCCCATATCGGTCAATTGTTTGTGTGCTCTGTCGTTCTTGATTTGTGGCAAGCTGGATTGTGCTCCATAACAGTGCCTAGAAATGGGTTATCACGAATCACATGACGTGTCATGTGACACACCAACCTGCTTGTCGACAATTGGCTGCAAAGGTTTCGGAAATAGCGAGAAAGGCCGTAGAAACCAGCGGGGTTTTGGAGGTCACACTCGACCAATTGCTTGCTAAAGTAACAGAGTAGTTTAAACTAATTATTTTGATGGAAATTTTCTACAGGTTAAAATCCGGTTTTACGTTTCCTGTTTTTATTCTACTAATACCCTGCATTTTCTGCCCTAGCTAACTGAATTCTTCATGCTGTAATTTTTCCATCTCGTCAATTGTGAAAGGAACAAAGACCTTTTCTGTTCCTGAGTCGTCGTTGACTACATTACACATTTTGTGCTCTGTAAATTCGCCTACTATAGTCCTGAAATTGATCTCGTTGGAGGTAATGAATTCCTCCACACAGGTATTGTACAAGGTCTTGAAGTCGACTCCATGTTTGATGTTCCCCTTTAATGCTGACCTTGACGACTTGGTGGTGACTGATTTGTTCAAATTGGCAATCTGTAATTCTAGTAGTATTCTGTACAAGTTCCGAGCATTTGAGGTTAAGGACGATAACACAAATTTGGCACCTTTATCACCAACATATTTCTTAGACCGGCCCATTGTGAGAACGTCCTTGAATGAAAGCTCGGAAACGTAGGTGTCGTAAGTCGTCAAGTCATGCCATAAGAAATTAAAGTTTTTCATTCGGTACAGATCCCATAAAAGAGGAGCGTTAATGTTGTCTACTGAGCTGATTAACCAGATCTCAGGCAACGCTGCTAACTGTGAAAGAAGCGATTGTGTCTTGTCGTCTCGAAGTGATTCCCCATCAATGTTATGGATCAATATTACCAACCTTTTGAACTTGATTTTAGTTCTCCAGTTCTCAATAAATTTTGTTAAAAAAGGCACCGTTTCGTTCGCCTGCTTGGGAAATCGGATCTTTTCTTGTTTCTTGAGCTCTTTCGATATGAATGTACTCACAATGTCAACAAACACATTTTTAAATTTCAAACCCGGATTGTATCCGTTGATTACAAGAACATTAATTTCGTCCTGGTAGACTTCATCATACCAATCGATAAGATAATTTTCAACAAAGTCTAATAAGAGATTCATTTTTGACCCTACCCCGTAGAAATTCAAATTGTACCCCTGACTTAACTCAAAACACCACTGGTTATAAAGATATTTATGAAGCTCTGCCAATTTAGCTTTTTGTGGGTGTAATACCTTATCTGACAATTCGACATAAGGAATAAACTCGCTGTATTCTAGCATAGGTGCCAATTGAGCCACAGAATTACTACTTGTTTTAGCTCGAATACTATGCTGCTCAAAATACCCTTCGGCCCCTTCCATAAATATCGCACGAGAATCTGTCAATTTATCTTTTTGGTTCATATCTAACGGCTTACCATTGAAGTATTTGTCCAAAAATTCCTGGTCCACGATATGTCCTTTTTCGTCTACTTTTGGGAGAGGAAATGGCACAAACTTTTGGGCAATTTCAGCTTTTTCTTCCTCTTGTTCCAGTATCCCTGAAACCATGGGAATTCGAATATATTCCGTAGTGTTCTTGTACACTTTCTCTTCAAATTCTGATTTTTGAGTCTGAGTGTTACTTCTTTTTGGTGGTTCTGAAGTTCTGGAGTCGTCCATGAATATGCTTTTAACGTATCCTATTACACCTTCTGATTTAGGAGGTCTACCCATCTTCTTGGGCGTATCAGACTTTTCAAATATGCTAGTAATAGATCCTAACACAGATTCCGCTTTGGGAGGTCTACCTTTACCTTTTCTTGGTGATATCCTTGCTTTAGATACATCAAGTTTTACTGGTGACTTTCGTGGTGACGATCTTGGTGTCACAAACTCGTCAGAAACATCAGATAATTGATCATCATCAGAGAGATTCGAAAGTGGTTGATCGTCGTCATTCTCAGATCCAGATTTCTCGACAATTCCATCAGAAACCTCCGCATCATCTTCATCGTCATTTTCGTCCTGGTCACTCTCATAAACGTATTTCTTTCTTGATCTAGTCCTCCGCTTAGCAGGCAAGGTCAAATCCTCTTCAAACTCAACATCACTAGGATAAGGTTTCAGTGATTCTCCCCGAGATTGCTTGATTATAGCATCTGCAATTCGACGGTCCTGTTGAGATAATTCGTCGTCGTCTGAGTCGTCATCCAAGATCGCTGACGATATTGTCCTACGAGCTCGCTTGGTGGCAGATCTATTTAGGTCTGCAAAATTTCTCTTTTTTGGAGATGGCAACCCAGATCTACCACTTGGGGTTCTTGGTAATGGGAAAACAACTGGCAGTAGTTTAGTTGGTGATTCCAATCGTACTATACCACGTTTGGATGGTGATTTCAGTGGTGACAGAATGACATCACTAGGTAAAGATATGGGTTTAGCAGGGGAAGCGGTGATTTTTTTAGACGGAGTAAGAAAAACAGATACATACTCACTTGAATTGCCAGTACCACTCGTCATTACACTGCAACTTAAATGCCAATTGCTCAGGTAAATATAAGAAGAACCTAGGGTTGAAAAATTCTCCTGTACGTGAATCTCATCTAGTTTGATCTATTGAAATTGTTATCGCATATATTTCACACAGAACCACCAGCCAGGGCCATATCGTAGGCAGAGTAGTGTCATGTTGTCGTTCTGTCCTAATTGTTCTAACATGTTACATATCACCGCCGGTGATGACGGTTGCAACAAATTCTACTGTCCCACCTGTCCCTATGAGTTCAAGATTAATGGGTTTCAAATCTTTGATAGAAACGTACTTCCAAGAAAGGAAGTAGACGATGTCTTGGGTGGTGAAGGGTTCTGGGATAATGTAGATCAAACAGCAACACAGTGTCCTGTTGACTCGTGTGGTAACGATAAGGCATATTTCTACCAATTACAGATTAGATCTGCCGATGAGCCTATGACTACTTTCTACAAATGTACCAAATGTGGCCATAAATGGAGAGAAAACTAGTCAAGTTGCATTGTTTATTTAGAGCTACAATTTTCGTTGTTTTGTAACTTAAAAATTTGCTCCACTGTGCCCGTTGTTGGCATGTTTGGAGGTTGTCGCATTTTGTATTTTACTGACCAGATAGGGCCAGATGTACCATAGATTTGTATATATTAGTATTATTGAACGTTAATGAATATACTTGCGTTTAGTTCCCTGTAGACTCGAGTCTTATCTTGTACCAATCACTAGGATGACGTGCTAGGCGGGCGCAGATTTCTTCTATTCTTCCCTCATCTATTGATATTTTGATTTTAAATGACTTCTCAGCTGGAGATACTCTTCGTTCTGCAATGATCTCAATAGACGACTGGATTGAATTTGTAGTGCTGAGGCCGTTTCTGGTTTCGACTTGAGTAGGATTAATCTCTCGAGATTGATTCCGTTTCAACGACGGTCGCGGTCGTTTAGCTACATGTATGCGATCCGTTTCTCTATCACTCGTAGTTCCGGCTTGAGATACCAGCTCCATTTTTAATGGAGCAGACAGTGGACGACAGTGAGGCAGAAATTTACTTAAACTCAGCAAACATTCACTTCTGGCGCTTTGTGATGTGGATTCTAGTGAAGAGACAGTTGTAGAATCGTCCATAGGTATCTGGATATCAGTTGCCAAATTACGTCGTATTCTGTCATGATATAGTTTCTGGTATTTTTCAATTGTCTTTTTATACTTAGCTTCTCCCCTACCAGCGATTATATTCTGTAGTCTCATGTCGTTCCTCCATGTATTGTTAAACTCTTCGGCATTTGGTCGAGGATTTAAAAACCCATTATTGTGGTATTGTCCTTTAAACGGAAATGTTATGCCGTTTATCACATAATTGACAAAATCCCATTCTTGGTGACATACATCAGGATTCCACCTGTTGATAGTAGTTGGTGGTCTAGTGACGTTTGGGTTTCCAAAATTGCTAAACATCATGTTGTCGTACGAAAAGTCTGAACCAGTACATACATCCCCAAACAATCTGCGCATTGAAGATCCATTCAACCACGTAGTTTTTGTTTCTGAACACGGGAACACTTGCATAGGTTTGAACAAAGAAATCAACTCACGAGTCTCTGTGTATGAAGAGTGTCGCGAATAAACCAATTTTATTTCATTGCTTAATAAGGTGTTGCAATTTTTTGGTAATAACCAGCGTCTGTCTTTAAATTGATACACCTTATGACCATTTGCCAAAGTATCCAATAGTACCAAATTCGCCTTATCATCTTCCGTAAGAGTATGCAAATCAATAGGAAAGAAAACACCAGCTAAATCAACAATGTTAAAATTTATGCATTGTCGAATTGTGACTGGAAATTTGCAATCTGGCTTTGCCTTGACATTAAAACTGTGTCCCGAGGTACTTGAAAGTAGTTTGTTCAATGTAAAACCTGAAATCCCATACAAGTAAGTCTTGCTGTCTTCAAGAACCCTGAATCTGTCTCTCAATGTTTCATTTACTTTCAACCTTCCATTACACGCACCAACAATAGAACTCCAGCATTCCTCGAACCCTAAAATATCATCGACAAAGTTGAACTGTATATCAGAATCATCATCTGGGTACAATTTGACTAACTCTAGTACTGATTCAAAGCCATCATTATTAGGAGGAATTTCAACAAACGGTTCTCCACGATATAAGAACGTGCTATCAAAGTATATATTCAGCAATCGTTTGAAGCATGTATATGGAAATAAGAATGGCAGCTTTCTCAAGGATTGAATCCACCACTTCTCAGCTCTGATGTCCCCAGTCACAAGTACCGATTGATCTGAGCCTTCAATCAAAAACATCGTAGAGCCAGGACAGTGGTAGGATGGAATCAATGTAACGGTAATGTAACATCCATTCACTACTAGAGAGATGGGGCTGTTAAAATCAACAGGAATAAGAAAGGGAGAAGTATGAGAATATTTACTGTTTGAACTCAAGAGCTGTTTTGTTGTGTGGCTGCAATAAACCTTGGTTGAAAATGACTTAGACTCTAGTCCAACACAATGATCGGAATGACAGTGGGTCAACAAATACAATTTTGCTGGTTTATTAAACTTATCCACGCGTATTCCACAAAACTCACGTATTGTACCATCAAAGGAGTAACTCATAGGTCTCGCCTATTGGTTTAAAGAGAAAGGAATTTTAGCCTCTATTCTTGTACGCGATTGTTGCAAAATTTGCAGCCAAATCTCTTACTGCAGATTGGTACATAACTAAAAGGGCTCAAGATGAAGCACGAACCAGGAGAAAGAGAACACGAAACTGAACAATGACAAACAGATGTCGACAGTAACAATTGCGTGGCATTTTAGTGTATGTTTGTAAAATTGCCCTTTATTTTGTTGATCACAAATTTGATGATGCCCAAAGGGTTGTTCATAGAGAAATCAAGCACTCAATGAATCAGACTATACCATCAAGTCTATCAAGGACCCTCAGACAAATAATCTACTTTACTATACTTGGTTCAGATGCTTATGTATTAGTTTTGTCGACTAGGGCGACGTCCCTACTTATCAGATTAAAATCCCATAGTATTCAGCTCGGTGGTACTTGTACTGGAGCTGTTCCCATTGTACAACAAATCTGTCAGCAATGGGAAAGATCAATTTTCCAGATAAACTGAGATGATCCACTCTGGCAAGACTTTCTATGTATATGATTTTTGTGTTGGCAATTCCTAGAAATTTCAACACAAAGAGAATATATGCCAACGGCACACAAGTACCTGGACCATTTACAAGTAGAACATCAGGAAATTGAGGCAATGACAACAACAATGGCACGGTCATTACCAATGATTTTACACTATTGAGGGCAGAGCTCAAAATGGATTCTCCTACTTTCCTTGCTCTGTGCAATTGCACATATTGGGGCATAAATTTACTCTCCAATTGGTTTTCGTAATCTCGTGCTTTTAATACAGAGGTGGAATCACCGGTGGAAGTGACCCAAATCCGGTTTAAATTTGCGAGATTCACGTTTGCAAGAATTCGCATCATTTCTCCGGTATGTCCCCCTGATCCTAGCAACACCATCATTGTTTTACCGTTGACCCCATCTACTTCGCTGAGACTGAATTTGGATGTCGATACTTTTCTATTAAGTGGTAGCACAACGAGCAATCTGACGAGTGCAACGAAAACTGGCATCAATAACACACAAAGCCACACACAAATAGTTGCTTCGTCCATTTCAATGAATTTCATCGTGAATTGTAGGTTTTGTTGTCGCTCAAGTTGTGTTCTCGTAGTTTTACCTTTGTACTAAATAGAGTCAGATTATATACAGAAGGTGATGAGGATAGGTGATTGATTTGGTTTTTTGTTACTTTCACACAGACATGCTACCCCTAACCAACGAAGCAGCTCGTGGACTGGTACAGAGTGCTGCATGCCATTTGGATATTGAACAAATCAAGGAATTGAAGCAACTGTTTATAAAATTGGGCAAAGATTTTCCACAAGCCAGTCTAGTTGAAAAATATAAAGTACTTTATCGACAACTATCAGTGGTACCAAGCGATGAACAACTATTGATCCTATATAACGATACGCTTGCTATTTGCTTATTGCGAATGACACAACATTCGTTGGATTTCATTATACCTTTGTCTGACATGAATTCAATTTTTCAACATGTTCTTGTAAACTTAGATCAGGCCTCAAGTGCTTTATTCAATTCGTTAAACTCGATCTTGTCCAAGACTTTGGCCTACATCAATAAATACTACACAAATGACGACTCGATTTGTCATGAATGGTTGGGCCGAGTCATTGTTCGTCACTCCAAACCCAGTTTTTCAATTTTAGATACATTGATCAATGCATTGCACAATAAAGTATATGTGATTGAAACATATCCAAATTTCGTTCCAGATTTGTTGAATCTTCTAGGAAATGACAACATTGCTAATTCCGTTTGTAAACCGTTGATTTCTGTTCTTCAGGCAATGCACGTTTCCATGAAAAACGAAATAGCATGGACACAGTTATGGAAACCTGCAGTGATGGTAGGGTTGTCAAACAAGTCTGTGAAAACGGGAATAGTCAAACACTTTCTTCCACGTTTGTTTCAGATATCCCCAAGCACCTTGCATAGTTTAATCGATGAAGTGTCGACCAGTTCGGAAGAAAACATAGACCTTCTCATCAACCTTTTAAAAATTGGCCAAGATTTACAAATCATCAAATATCCATACAAATTGATAGCCAAAGACCTTTGTCGTTCGATTCTCACACACCGAAATAGTGATATCAGAACAAAGGCATTATCTCTTATCCTTGGAAGCTCAGCAAAAAATGCCAAATCGTTACCAGTTGAACCCGAGGTTTACGAAATGTTTGGTGGATTTCATATTCTTGACATATATCTCAATGAATACGAAAATATTGAAGTTAGAAACACGTTTATTTCATTGATGCATAGTTTTTTCAATAGTCGTTTCAAGGAATCCATGTATTCATTGAGTAAAAGGGCGGAAATTGATAATGATGCCAGGTTTCTAGTTGAAACAGGAAATAAGTTTGTGAGAACGCTAATCAGACAACTTACTGAATACCTTAAACCAAGTTCTAATTACTCTCAAATGATTACCTCATTACAACTACTTCAAATTTTGTTAAGTAAATTGAATAGTTCTATTTTGGAACGATTGGATATTTCCAATGATAACAAACTTACAACATTGCTAATCCAAAACTTGTACAATGACTACGAAAATGTGCGTGAATTGTGTCTTGATGTATTGTTATTGCTTCCGCTGCTAAAGTTGAGTGATGCATACCAGTTAGAGCTTTTTGGAGAGTCATCAAAGTTACTTAGTTCTTTGGTGGGAAGAAAAAGTGAAGGTGGTGCTAAAGCAATGGAGTTCCTATTTCGGTATTATGGATCTGAAATGGCGAAATCGAATGACTTAGTATCCAAACTAGTAACACAAATTTCTAATGGATTGGACGACAATATGTATGTACATGGTCATTTCAAGAGCCTTAGTCTAATAGTAAAGAGATATGAAATTGACCAAACAACAAGGGAGCAGTTGTTACACCAAATTTTCAGGGTTTGGGATGTTTCAAAACTTGCCCTTACTACTGAAGAAATCTCTCCAGACCAGGAAGAATTGGAGCAAAAAGAAATATTGAATTACAGCTGGAAAGTTATAAAAGACTCTAATTTGTTGTTAACAACTCTTTTATCCAGAAATGTTCTTTCCTGTCAGGACATTTTACAGTGTTGTGATTTGGTCATGGAACAAATTGCAACAATCAAGCACAGGGGTGCATTCCAATCGATATATCCATCTTTCATTCAACTTGCAGAATTATGTTTTGGTACTCCCGAATTGAACCACTGTCCTAAACTTTGGTTAGACAAAAACATTGAATTAATTAGCTCAAAGACACAATACATTTCACGTCGTTCTGGTGGTTTGCCATACTTAGTTACAGGTATATTGGTAGCAAGTTCAAATCGTGGTAAGCTGTTGCTTGATCCAGCTTTTAAACAATTACTTGCAATTGCCCAGAAACCATTTGAGTACATTGCAGATCAACGGAATGATATACCTCAGGTTCATGCATTTAATTGTTTGAAACAGATATTCACTGATTCAATTTTAGGACCACGCTGTACCTCATACATCACATCTTGTATTGAATTGTCGTTGAAAAATTTCAATGTCGAGAACTGGTCGATTAGAAACTGTTCCATGATGTTGTTTAGTAGCATTCAACAGAGGATTTTCCGAAACACGAAAGTCTACCCATCCCAGGTCTTCTTCAAAAAGTATCCAGGTATCCATGAGATTTTTATGAAGCATTTGCAAAACGAGTTAGCGGGCCTGATTCAGAACAAGAACCCTACAGTTTTCCCAATTTTGATCATTCTTCTCAAGTTGGATACAAGTGAAGTTGACAACAATGTAAAAGAGTTGAAAGAAATTTTGCCAAAGTTCTTATTAAGCAAATACTTTAAAATTAGGGAAATTGCGGCAAGAACTATTGCATCTATGCTCTCCGTGGATGAGCTTTATAAGTTTTCTGAGTCCTTTTTCAATCAAAAATCAACCGATGCAAATTATTTACATGGTTGTGTGATTACTATTCTTGAAGGTTTGAAAAAGCTGAACAAGAGGGACATGTACATTTTGAAATTGGTATTGGAACACATTACTGAGTATTCTTCCAACTATATTGTTTTTAATTACTATATTCAAATTATTCTGACTATAGTCAAACGGAATGAACTTCGGATTGAAGAACAATACAAAAGATATCTTGGAAACTACATAATCGACCATTTGGAAGACAAAACGCTAAATGGTGGTAAACAAATGGCACTTTCTAGCATTTTTGAACTCTTGTTATATCAATATGAACATTCTAACCAAGAGGACTTTATTGACTTGATAAAGTTGGGGTTAAACATGAATTTTAAAGTTCAGTTTCAAATATTTGATGTATTGAAGTCGATACCAACAAGTGAATGGGCCGATTCCCATGATGAAATATGGAGGTTAATTGAGAACCCTGATACATGGAATTACGTCAAATCTAGAGCATTAAGTGCTTACAGTCAACTCCTATCTGATAAATCAAGAAAAGCTAGCTTATCTCACGTCTCGACTTTATTCGAACTAGCTGAAAGCAATATTGAAGATATCCAGTTGCATGCCTTACTTTGTTTAGCTTCTTTAGTGGACTTGAGCCAAGCTGAGAATTTCGTTGACCTTTGCGAATCACATTGTAAGGACACAAATCCATACGAAAAGAAGTATACTGCAGTTTGTGCATTAGTTACATTTTCAAAAAGATTTTTCAACCAGAAAATTGCAAGTCGAAGCATCTTGACACTTTATGTGTTTGGATTGAATAATGAGGATGAAAACATACGTGAAATAACGTGTGACTTTTTCAATTGGTATTTCAAATTTGATATTCCACTGGCTTCTACGTATTTAAGATTCGAGAGCGTCAAACTTCTCCCAAAAATGTTGAATAATGATGTCGCCAAAAATAAAATACTATCAATTTTAATAACTCAATCAGAATTTATTGACAAGTATAACAACTCATTATATGGTATGGAGAGAGATAATTTATTCAAAAATGAAATTGAACTTGTTACCTGCCTCATTGCAATGGCAAAACAAATGTCTTGTACAGACTCAACATTATCTCCATACATTCCACAGTTATGCAACTTAATCCACCGGTCTATAAGTTTGATAGATAATAATGGTGACGATGGATTGGTTGGATGGAGTAGGGATGAGTTCAAGTTTGTTCCTGTAGTGAGAGCGACAATTATCTCGAAAACAATTTTGCAATTTTCAGATGACAAACTCTTGCGAGATTCATATCAATTGCTTACTGAAAAGCTAGCTGAGCATAAACTTCACCTTATACAAGGAGATTATTTGTAAATAGTATTAAATTTGCATCCACTTAAATTTGCAGCCAAAATTTTCTGGTAGCCCCCAGTATCTATGTATGGTCCGGGTAACTTGTTTTCAATTTACTTATAAGCCTGGAATTTCGCATACATGATGTAAAAAAATCTTTACCATCTAAACAGTATGTGAAAATTTTAATACACAATACGATAATTAGCTGATGAATGATTTTTATTAACAACGAATTTCTTCACCTGAACTACCATGTGGAAACAATAAATTTCAGAGCTTTTTAACACTGATAATTATCATATTGCGAGTTTTAGGATTTGTTTCTTGTTACTAACAGGTTAGCCGTGAACATTGAATTTCAAGTACCTCATCATAGTTGTAACTATGATACGAGTAACGATACTCATTTTGAGACAATCAAAGTGTGTACTGTTAATCGTATCCTGGCTTACAGAATATTGCTATACACTTTTCATGTAGTCGACGTATCAGGAATGTAGCATAGTACATTCACTTGCTTTGGCAAGACTACTAGGAACTCAGCTAATGATTTACTATGTGATTGCTTATTGTAAGAATTGTAGATCTGTAGAAGTTCAAATTGAAGTTAAGGTCAGCCTGCAACACCAATTGAACACACGTAGGATTTTAGTCATCTAGCTAGGGTTATTGAAATAGAACAAACGTGTACCCATTCGGGAGAAGACAAGTAAATCAGCACAATCCTCACAAAATTTAGTGTAAGCGAACTATTTGCGGGATTGGAATATTAATTCTGGTAGCTTATGTATATTACCTCATCGCGAAGGCATTATTACTAAATATCCATCATATTGAATATCCGCCATGTCCGATGAATTTACACTATGTGATACCTGTTTAGGTCCAAATAAGAACCTTAGTATGATCAAGCAACCTAATGGTGAAGAGTGTAAGCTTTGCACGAGGCCTTTTACTGTTTACCGGTGGCATTCATCAGCTACATCTGCGACCAAGACTAGGAAAACCATCATATGTATAACTTGCGCCAGGGTCAAGAACTGCTGTCAAAGTTGTATGTTAGATATAAACTATGGAATTCCAATTGACATCCGTGACACGGCATTGAAAATGGCAGGGCTAGATAAGCTTATTATAAAAGGCAGTGATTCCAGCAAAAACAGAGAGGTCAAAGCAATTATTGCAGAGAAACATCAAGCCAAATTTGACAAGATAGACGGCACGGAAACTGATGAAGATGACAAACAACGAGTGGCAAGAGAGCTTTTGATGAAATTGGCTACGAAATTGAAAGATAAAGCACCCAGCACGACTTCTAACAGTAAATCTAAAGTGCTGAGCACAGGTGATTTGTCGAAGTTAGTGAAGAAATTGCCATTTTCCAACTCTATCTCGATACCGACGTCACAACCACATTTGAAATCCTTCTTCATATTTGGAATTTCCTCTGACCTACCTCAGTATACTATACTCAATTACGCTAAACAGTATGGAGGAGCGTTAGTATCCTCCACAATAAACCACAGAGCAAAGTGTGGGTTTATTTCGTTTAATGATAGAGAAACGGCCGAGAAGTTTGCAAATTACATCCTTGCAAATAAGCTAAACACCAACAACAATGCCGGGTTGATAATTTTAGATGGCAAGTTCCCAGTGCGAATAACTTGGGGGAATCCGGTGAACTTGGGAGTTGACAACGAAGCCCATACCAACATCAGTCACGTCGTGAACAAAGTAATGAAACAACTAGCGGACAAAGACAAGTCAGCGACTTCAAAGTCTCCTTCAGCTCCGTCTGACAGATCAAAAGATAAACCTACTACAAATAGCAAATCTAAAAAAATCAACAAGGTGGTTAAGCCTGTCCATAAATCTACAGAAGTAGTGAAAAAATACACTGCTCTAAGCTCAGATTTTGAAGCTTAAAGACAAAAAATAATCAAGACGAACACATAGTCGATAAACCCGTTACAAGAAAGTACTGCTTCATACTCCATCCCGTCAAACATTCAATCCGTTTTGCAATTGAAGTGATTGCAAGACGGTTTGCACAATAGACCGATGTGCCGTGTTAAATGCAGAATTTGCCAACAGTTTTCATTTTGCAACATTTGACACAAATGCTTATATCCAGTACGCGACTACTCCGCCTAATTTTATATCTAAAAACAATACCGATGACGCAGGTGAAGTGGTCGCACTGCCCCACCACCCAAAGATCTGGACAAATTTTGTGGAGGGACCATACAGATACGGGTGGACGTAAATGGTGGGAGAGCTCCAGGCGGGTTGCAATGCGGGGCGATATAGCAACATTGATGACGATCGCGTGCCGTTTCCAGTTTTGTTTATCAGTGCATCGTACACTTAGTTTTCTATACAGACTGTTGAAGTGAAAAAAAAATCTGTGCCTCGTCTTGATTTAAATTTACTTTAAATCATACCACCATAGTAAACCACACAATGAGTATTACGAGGACATGCTACCACCATTTCCCATATGCCATGTTGACCAGAACTGAGTCGATTGTGTTAACTACAATTTTGGTGGGCTTGTTCTCTCTAACAAGCTATGGTGTATTTGTGTTGATGCCCTCGGGCATTAGCTCGTGGATTTCGAGAAGTTACGAAATCATTCATGGTAGTGACCCTTCTGCTCCGCTTCTCATCTAGGAGCGTGGTTCGCCATCTTCTTTTGTCATTTATGTATATTACATCCCCCATTCATTTTCCCCGTCATTCATGGGTGTAGTTGAGTCTGTTTCAGGTCAGATCCACCCACCTTACAAGTGCCATGCACTAGAGCTAACGCCCCTTCATAATATTTACGCTGCTTTATAATATTAACGTCATCCCCATATTGAGTGTCACAGTGCCCCATTTTGTTTGAGATTGTATACATCAATTTAGTTCTTATTTCCGTTGTCTATAATAATATTATATGGACCATGTTATTTTTATCACCAAAGCCAAAAATGCCGACGCGTCTTTTAGACGATGTAGTAGAATGTTTACATAGCTCGAATATTGTACACGTCGGGGCGCTGGTCATCGCGTGGCATCGTAATTTAAATAACCTCAAGAAACCACCAAAAAACAATTTCTTGGTCCAACATTACCAACACCATAACCAAAGTGTTTTGGTGGTGATCATTTGTGTTACAAGCAACAAGACCCAAGAAATCAATTGTTGCAAAAATTAACTATGCGGTATGTTTATAGTGTACGCGCAATTTTCATAATATAGTGGTTATAAAACCAGGCTTTCACGAAACCAGCAAATAATGTATCGAAATGCTCCGTTCAAGCCTCCAAGGCCGTCGTCCGGGAGTCAATCGACCAGTTCTGAGCTGTCAACACTAAAACGACCTGCCAGTCAGAATACCAGGCCAGTAAAACGACTTCATGCGCCTAAATTAGCATCATCTCCAGTCCCTACAACGCAGAGAGACCAAGAAACCTCGCTATTTGTAAGTGACCTGGAATCTCCAGAACGAACATCTTCGAGATCATCGCAGAACAACGACGTTTCAGTGGTTGTGGACCACTCTCAGTCCACCAAGTATGTTGTACAGTGGAGAAAGAAATCCAATAAGAAAAATAAAACATGGGAAGGAGATGGGACAGCCGTAGTGAATGCCTCAACTATAGTGCTACGAGACGAGGATGGAAATCTATTATCAAAGAAACTGCTAAATTCACCAACTAAGCTAGACCTTACTAGTGTGATCCCTCTAGGAATTTATGAAATAGAGATTAACGAGCCAATCACAGCAGAACAACAAATACCTGCCAAACTATTCAAATCTCAGCTAAACACAGTAACTAATACTAAACCTTCCAGACTTTTCAGTAAAATAAATCCGGAATCAACTACGCTGCCACCACAAACCAAACTACTGTCCTCGAAATATTCAGTTCAATGGAGGAAAAGGTCTACCAAAAAAAATAAGACATGGGAAGGTGACGGTGTTCTTGTGGTTCATGATAACGGCATAAGTCTAAAAAACGATGATGGAACTACTCTATCAAAGAAATCTCAGACTATCGATAACCTTGAATTGAATTCAATATTATCTATAGGAATCTACGAAGTTGAAGTGAATGATCCCATTGATGCAAAGACTAATCCCCATGAGCCTCAGCCCACATTGCCTCGACCAAAACCATTATCACGTACACCTCTAACAACAGGCACAGAGCCTGCAAGACTAAACCTCTCAGGCCAACGACTGTCTCCTCAACCAACCGGTCTGAATGAAGTAGTTGTGTCAAAGTATTTGATTCAATGGAGAAAGAAATCAAACAAGAAGAACAAGACTTGGGATGGGGATGGTACAATTGTGTCAACTAAGGGTGACCGATCCATAGACCTCGTGTTGAAAGATTCGGATGCGAAAATATTGTCCAAGAAGTCATTTAGCTTGTCAGCTCCACCAAATTTTGTGAATTCTGTTTTCTCTATTGGTGGTTTCGAGTTTGAAGTTGAAGAGGAAATCGAAACAACAAATCTTGATAATCAACAGATAGGAAAACTTCCCTTTAAACCTGTTTGTATAAATCGAGAGCAGAATAAAAAACCTAAAGCGGTTGAACTCAATTCTGGAACTGACCCAACTGTGCTTGACACAAACTCAAAATCAATTTTACTCCCTAGAAATGAAGCAGCTAAATTTGATGTTGCGATTGATCCACATCTTGCTGTTCATTTGAGACCTCATCAAGTGGAAGGAGTTAAGTTTTTGTATGAATGTGTTATGGGGTATAGAGATTTTGAAGGCATGGGTTGTTTATTAGCTGATGAAATGGGATTAGGGAAAACTTTAATGACTATTTCATTGATTTGGACATTAATTAAACAAAATCCAGTGAAGAGAGGACCTACAATTACTAATGTCCTTATTGTATGCCCGGTTACTCTTATTAATAACTGGGTCAATGAGTTTAAGAAGTGGTTAGGGCCCAACAAAGTTGGCATTTTGACGTTAAATGGGAACAATGCCAGTGATAGATCAAATATTATAAATTTTGGTAAGCTAAATGTGTATCAAGTTTTGATCATGAATTATGAAAAGATTGGGACATATTTTGAAGAACTCTCTGGAGTATCGTTCGATTTGATGATATGTGATGAAGGTCATCGATTGAAATCGAGTACAAATAAAGTTTTGAATTACCTAACCAACTTGAGGATTCCCAAAAAGGTATTGTTAACAGGAACCCCGATTCAAAATGATTTAGTTGAATTCTACACAATCATCAATTTTGTAAATCCTGGACTATTGGGCGAATTTAAATTATTCCAAAAGGAATTTATAAACCCAATTGTCAAGTCAAGAGATGTCAATTGTTATGACCTATCATTGAAAAAGAAAGGAGAAGAATTGTCGAAGGAATTAATTCGTATGACCCAAAAATTTATCTTACGAAGAACTCAATCTATTTTGACTAAGTATTTGACTAAAAAAACAGATCTCATTATATTTGTGCCACCAACTCAATTGCAAATTAGATTATTCAAGTTTATTTTAAACCTGCCAAATTTTCTGGAGCAAATTGATTCCAGCAACCAGGCATTAACATTGATCAATGTTTTCAAGAAAATTTGCAACTCACCATCATTACTTGCAAACGATGCATGTTTTAAATCGATTGAACAAAATGGTTCGTTTCAACTTACTACTTCTTCAGGAAAAATTAATATTTTAATACCTTTGCTACTTGAAATTACGTCGTTGAAGGAAAAAGTGGTATTGATATCAAACTATACAAAAACCTTGAACCTATTGGAGTTGATTTTGAAAAAACTCAACCTTAGTTTCATTCGATTGGATGGATCAACTCCAAACAATATGCGAAGTAAACTTGTCAATTCGTTCAATAAAAATGATTCAATCAACGTATTCCTCCTTTCTTCTAAAGCTGGAGGAATGGGTATTAATTTGGTAGGTGCATCAAGGCTAATCTTGTTTGACAATGATTGGAATCCAGCTATCGATTTACAATCCATGTCTCGTATCCATAGAGATGGCCAACAGAAGCATTGTTTCATTTATCGACTCATGACAACAGGTTGTATTGATGAGAAGATTTTCCAGCGTCAACTAATGAAGAATAATTTGAGTTCCACATTTTTAGACAACGAAACTAAAAAGAATGACAACGTGTTTGATGACTACGAAATGAAAAAGTTATTCGAAATAGATTACGCAACTAACTGTAATACTCATGATTTGTTAGAATGTACTTGCAAAGGAGAAGGCACTGAAGTTGTCGAAGACATGGACAACACTTTAAATGATGAACAAGAAGCAAAAGATAGTGATGACGAAGAGGAACCAGCTACACAGTCATGGATATCTGCAAGGAAACTCATGGACAGCATCAATGAGAATGAAGATGCTCTGAAAACTAACAGCAAAGTACAAATAAAGAAAGCTCTTAGTGATTACGTTCATTTCGACCCAAATGTTGCTGAAGCAAACGTTCTTGAAGACAAAGCCGTTGTGAATATTTTGAGCAACAAACAATTTAAGGCAAATAAATCCTATCCAATGAGCTTCATACTTTGCAAGACAATAGATAATATAGTACCCGAGACAGAGTCGGTTGAAATAGCATAAATATTACAAATCTAGCATACAACTAGTACGTCGATTATTCTATAAATGTAACTGTATATGATTATTTAGATTGTCTTAACCGGGCTTCAGCAGCTCTTGCTCTTTGCTCTCTCATTAGTCTCATCTTCTGTTGATCTGAAAGACCACTGAGTTCATTGACCTTGAAAGGAGAATTTCCTCCCGTTGTTCCACTTGATTGGATAGTTGGCTGTTTCATTTCAAGTTCAGTCTTCTTGTCCAATTGTTCTTGGATCAATCTTTGCTTTTCTGACTTCAACTTCTCTTCTTCCTCCTTTTCTTCTTTTTCTATGTCTTCTTTTGATCTAGGAGGTCCAACTTTAGCAGCTTTCCAATCTTGTGCATTTTCGCCAAGTTTTTGTCGAACAATTTGAAACGTCTTTCTCGTGTTCTTCTCGGCTATTTCTGCTGGTGTTTTGGAGAAGGTGTTTTGAATTGTTGGATCCGCATTCAAATTGATTAACAATATTTGGACAATATGAGTCATTCCATTTGAAGCAGCGTAGTGTAATAATGTAGGATAATGAATGTACAACAGTTCAGGGCTTAATCTGAACTCATTGACATCAATTTTATTCTGTTTGATGTAGGTAATCAATTTTGGTGCCTTTTGTCGCTTGATTAAACCTACCAACTCTATTGAATGCTTATCATTTTCGGATGGTGCTTCTTTTGCAATATTAGTTTTGGATTCGTGCGGTGATGGTGATTTCAACTTTTTGTTAATAGCTTTTTGATTTACTTTTGGCATATCCAAGACCTTTAAATATGACAATTCAACCCATGCTCTCTTCAATTCTGAAGTTGTTGCCCTTTTGGTGGTAAAAGGAAACCCTTTAAGTCTCTTATCATCATTTGGAATCACGGCATCAGGGTACCCCACAAGGATTCTTCTGTTTGCTGCACCGTTAGCTCTCACAAAAATTGATGTACATTCGGCTAAATGGTGCTTCCATTCTACCAATAGCTCACGTACCTCTTTCATAAGGGCTTGCTCGTTATAACGTCTAATACTCGAACCAGCCGAGTTGGCTTTACCACGAGCATTATCTGATGCAGACTGAGAACCACCTTGTTTTCTTCTCACAGTATACCTGTGAAAAGTCTTCGACACAATGATATTCACCGCCTGTTCAGCCTTTGATTCCGTACGGGAAACATTTCCCCTTGTGTCTTTGGCTACATGGGATATGATCGCCCCAGCAAAATGCCCACCACCGATCATAAATAGTGCTGATTTACCTGATTTATGTGCTGATGTGAAGGATTTTAGGGACTCAACTGGAGTATTTAAGAGTTCAGACTCGTTGAACAAGGATTTATATACTGCCAATGCCTTACTCTCAGGAATACCGTCTGCTTTGAATAATAAATATGGCGATTTTGTGTTTAAATGACTTATAGATGAATTATTCTCGTCATCGTCGTTGTAGACAGACAAGTTTTTCATTAATGATTGTAATTTTGCGTTTTGGATATCGATTTCCGATGTGGTTTGTTCTTCTTCGTCATCATCATCAGAGCCAGAGATAGACTCAATCGATTGTTTCTCCAACAATGTATCGAATTCTTCTTCAGACAATGGGGGTAAGTTGTTCAATGCTCGCTTCAAGTTATACCTGTGCAAATCTGACTTGTAGTAATCGACATCATGGGTTTGTGAATTTGAAGGTGTAGGTGATTTGGTTGAGACTGGACTGGCAAATTGTGAAACCTCTTGTTGGGTTTCGAGATCAAAAGAGAGAATCTCTAATGAGTCTGTTATGCACAGTGGCAAGTTATAGATATAATATTGATTATTTGTGGTCGCCATGAAGCTTGCTATATTTCTTCTTGATTAGATTGGAGTGAAAAATTCGCGATTTTATAGAAACTATTACTGAGTCATAAACTGAAAACTTTTGTTAGTAAACATGGTAAATTGGAAGGCAAGCAAGGCGTATCATCGCTGGTGAGTCTTAACTTGCGTTTCAACTGATTTTTTTACGCACAATTTACTCACTATTTACTCATAGTTGACTCATACTGTTACTTCAGTAATATGGTTCATGAAAGTCAAATTGTATATCTATTCTACAAGATATTCGTAATTAGTATATAAGATGAAGTTACTGAGAACCAATTCTATGACACTCTTTCAAGAAATGGTCGATTTTTTCTGGCTTCATGAATGGATGAGTACCATGGCCAAAGTTGATGATGTAGTTCTGTTTTCCACCACCGAACCCTTTGATCATTTGTTCAACTTTTCTGGTGATCAATTCGTCTGAGCCGTAAATCACACCAGGATCCAAGTTTCCTTGTAAAGTAATTCTTCTTCCGTTGACGACTTTGACGGCATCTTCTGGTCTGTACAACCAGTCTAAAGAAATGGTATCGTATCCAGATTCACATAAATCGTCAACTGCGTACCATGCTCCCTTGGCAAACACGGTCAATGGGATCTTTTCGGTGACTCCTAACTCCACTAATCTCTTTGGTAATTTGGCAGAGATTTGTCTCAAATATGGCAAACAGAACTCGTTGAATTCATCAGGTCCTAAAGCTTCAGCCCACGATTCAAAAACTTGCAACATCTGAGCACCGGCAACTACTTGTTGTGCTAAGAATTCAATGCATGCATCGGTGGTAGCTTGCAAAAGAATATGGGCTTTTTCAGGATGAACATAAAGCCATTCTTTGGCGTATCTAAACATCTTGGTACCTTGTCCTTCAGTCATGTATACCAACAAGGTCCATGGAGCACCACAGAACCCTAATAATGGCACTCTACCATTCAATTTTTTTCTTGTTAATGTAATTGACTTAAATGCCCAGTCGAGAGATTTGAGAATATCGGGCTTCAAAATGACATTATCAAGGTTACCATCACCTTTCAATGGAGAAACAAACACTGGCCCTTTACCTTCGACCATCTGAATGTCAAACCCCATTGCTTGAGGGATAACAAGAATGTCAGAGAAAATGATGGCCGCATCAATCAACCCATTGAAGTGCTCAATGGGCTGAATTGTGATCTCGGAGGCAATTTCAGCATCTCGACAGGTCTGGAAAAAGTCCAAGTCACCTTTAGCCTCGTGGTATTCTGGTAAATATCTTCCGGCTTGTCTCTATACTGTTAGTAATTGTCGCTAGTAACAATTTTTCACTAGTCTGGCTAGCCAGGGGTCCCAACATACCATGATCCACACAGGTGGTCTTTCCACCTTCTCACCACGAGCGGCTCTCAAGATCAAATCGTTCTTTAAAGGTGCAAACTCAACCATTTTGCCTCGTTTCACTCCCTTCCGTTGTTGCTTGTTTTTCCTCTTCTTCTTCATATGTAATTTCTCCATGCTGTGGAACCTCGTGGTTGTGTGCAGGCGTGATTGTGCCATTTTCCCTTACACCAAAAGCATGTTGAACGACATGGAACGAGGGATACGGCAAATCGTGCTGTGGCAAGGTAACTTACTGGTGGAACTGGTGGAACTGGTGTGGATATGTGATCAACGACTGGCTTTGAAGTGAAAGTGAATGGGTGTTGTTGACTCAGCAATTATGTCCAGGTGCAGTCAGCCAATTCTCGGTAAACTGAGCAATAGAATAGCAATATGATTATGCGAGAAGTCAGGCTCATAAAATCATTTAAGGCTATTGGGCTTTGTGTGATTCTGTGCTGGTTGTGTCTTGTGCCAAATGGTGGCATGTGCTACCGAAAAACACTCACAAGTTCCCGCGATCAGAATCGAATCGGAGCTTGGTTCTTTAGAATGGCGCTACCATGAAGATTATCTTGTCGCGCTACCGCACACACCCCATGGTGCAGAACCCAAAATGCCATTCTTGGTTTGTTTGCCAGGAGAAAGCACGAAAACTCTACAACAATATGGGCGATACCGACGCGACGGTGGACCACAGCGACTCAGCTGGAACGTCTGTGTCAGCAGGAGTACCTGTTAATTCCAAGCGTAAAGGAAATGTGTTTGTGCAATGGGTTAGAAATGTATTTGGCTACAGAAAGACGTCATTAGCCCTCTTTGTGGTGGCCTCTTTAGTTTTTACGGTATTGTTTTCATACTACGACAACAAT
>ERZ778017.780-NODE-780-length-38518-cov-5.978473_pt1 | contig 38518 bp, 16 predicted proteins | sample MGYA00375747_ERZ778017 | MGnify/ENA primary metagenome ERZ778017 (study PRJEB29350, sample SAMN05509838) | bioreactor metagenome | biome: bioreactor; material: wastewater | place: South Africa: University of Cape Town | collected 2014-03-17 ...
GAAGCAGAAACCAAGGCTGCCGAAACCGAGCAACCACCGCAGTCTGCTGCGTCTATGGTGGAACAATTGTTCTCCTGAATGAAGCCAAATAGCTCGTTGTAGGGTGAATTGCAAGACCCAGCTGTTACTAGCGTGTTACTAGGGTATGCTACTATCGTAAGCTGCTCGTATGCTGCTAGTGTATACTTCTCGTGTATGCTGCTCGTATGCTGCTCGTATGCTGCTCGTATGCTCGTATGTTGGCTTGCACAAGAACGCACAAAAATGGATTTAAGAAGTCTACGAATACCACTAGGACCGAAAAAGAACGACAACTAGATCAACGACCACGCACCCAGCCCACATCTACAAGCCTCTCTACAGCGAACGTTGTTTCCCAATTCTACCCAAATAGGATGTCCCCCACAAATCACCTCCACAAATGCAACATTTTCACTCCACAACCCACCGTCAACAAACGCTCCAACGGCCACCTGGCGAACGTACACACCATCTCGCTGCCGAATCGCACTGCTCCCCATAACCGCGGCCAACCTCAGCAAAAGTGCGACTAGTCCATTGGTCCATCCATGCACCACCACCACACCTAGCACCATCCACAACAATTGACCGCCATCCCCCAACCACTGGCCTCCACCAACGCAACCACTGGCCTATCTGCATCTCGCACTACATCTACTGCATTATCTCATGTGTAATACCCATCTCCTCCCCAGATCTGCAATTGTCACCACCGGTGCTAATCACCATTCCTGTAGCACCGTGATTGTGTGTATCTCCGAGTGGAACCACCCGGATATAGGAACGTATATAGTGAAAAAATCACCACCAGAGTAGGTTAATTGTAACACAAATTGACGGCGTAGCTCTTCTTTCTTTGCTGTTATATTGGTGTACCACTGGTGACCGTCGACGAATCTGGTAAATTTTTGTGTCTTGGTTCCAGCCTAGCGGAAATTTTTCATAGGTGGCATTTTCCCAATAATGGCTACTTGGTTAGCGAGTCGCTGTTTATTTGCAAGGTGTCGTTTATTGGTTCCCGTACCACTGTCCCTCCTCGTTAGTCTGCGTGCGTTCACGTCCACTCTGATTACACTCAATCTTCCTAACAAGACTCCCATGGCCGCTAGTGATCTTGCCAAACCACGTAAACAAGGCCACACCGAACACCCACCAACGTCGTCCCAGCACGGCCACACCCACGACGCGAGCCTGTCTCCATCCCCCGGGTCTCAATGTGAATCTGAATCGTCCCATGATCACTCCCACGATTCAGAACACTCCCATTCCCATTCTGTGTTTGGCCATTCCCATGCCCACCACCAGCCGAACGAATTGTTGTCCACATCGTTCAAAACTATCCGAACTAACCCTGCCGTGCGAATCACCTGGATTGGTCTAGTCGTCAACGTGTCGTTGGCAGTGTCAAAGGGGTTGGGTGGTGTCTACTTCCATTCCCAGGCTTTGATAGCTGATGCTATTCACTCCGTGTCGGACATGTTTGCTGATTTCTTGACGTTGGCAACCGTCAACGTCCTGAGCAAGATTGGTCTGCCCACAAACTTCCCTTTGGGGTACGGGAAAGTGGAAACCGTGGGGTCGTTGTTGGTTTCGGGAATTTTGCTCTTTGCTGGTGTCGGGGTAGGATGGACATCATTGTTGCAGATCTTTGAATTTGTTTTGCCAACATACTTGTTTGAGATGGTGAGTCAAATTCACATTGGACACTCTCACACTCATGAATTTGGTTCCAGTACCTCCCAGAGTGCATCTGACCACGGCCATTCTCACTCCCACTCCCATGCCCCAGTGCAAGGTAATGAGTTGGCCGCGGAAACCACCATGAAACAAATCCCAAATATCAACGCAGCATGGTTGGCAGGAGCTTCCATTATTGTTAAGGAACTCTTGTTTAGAAAAACTATGAAAGTGGCTGTCGACACCAACTCTAAGGTTTTGGTTGCCAATGCATGGCACCACAGAATTGACTCCTTGACGGCATTTGTGGCATTATTGACGGTAACTGGAGGTGTTGTTTTCAATGTCGCATGGTTGGACTCGATTGGAGGTATTGCTGTGTCGTTCTTGATTATTCGTGCCGGATGGGACTCGTTCAAAGTTGCATGGTACGAATTGATTGATCGTGGTGAAAGACCAGGTATGGAAATTTACGACAAAGTCGAGGGTATTATCTCGAGTGAATTGACGTCAAATTCAGACTTGTCGCAATTTCAAATGAAAAAGCTTTCTGTGTTGACATCTGGTGCTAATACCAATGTTTACATTTGGTTGGCTACTAAAGAAGACAAGCAATTCACTCTTAAGCAACTCAACGTCATAGAAAACAAATTGAAGTACTTGATCAAGCGCGACGACCACTTCATTAAGAAAGTGTTCATCAGATGGATCGATGAGAGCGTGGAGGACTACGATTACTCCGAACCATCAAACGTTGCTAAAGTGGAAGCTGGACAATTGAAACCTGAACAAGAATTAGAGACTGAAGAATCGAAAACGGAAGATAAATTAGTACCCGAAATTTCCCATTCACATAAACATTGAGTGTCCTAGATGGTCAAAAGAATACTGTAAATTATAATTCTAGAAAAACCTGTTCATATGATCTGCCACCGTTTTTTGTATAATAGTCGACAAGAAACCTACAACATTATATAAACGAAAATTTAACTTTTAGTATATACAATATTTACATGTAGTTATCTGTCTGGGTAGACTATTTCTTTCCACCCTTTTTCTGCGACTTCTTCTTTTTGTCACCACCTTCGATAAATTTCATGATATCGTCAATAGATTGGGAAGCAATGGATGGGTCAGCTTGAAGTACTTGGTTCTTCTTGTGCTTGGTCGATTTCTTTCCACCTTTGACAGCTTCGGTGATTTCTTGGGTGGATCTAACTCTTCCTTTACCGTTGGTGGAAGCTGCAACTTCTTGCTTCTTTTGTTTTTCAACGTATTTCAAGTATTCCAAGTAGTTGGTAAGACCAGCAGCGTTTTTGCTTGCTTCCTTAGATAAGAAATCATCTTCACCAAGAAGCTTGGTAAAAATATCAGATGCTTTTATAAACATGGCGAGCGATTCCTTAATCTTGGAAACGTTAACAAGCAAATTAGCTAATCTGTGAATGATAGCCCCAGTGACTTCACTGACTTCACCGTTAATTTTTATGGATAAATCTAATGCCTTTTCAAACAACTTAATTGCACCATCAAACAACTTAACTCTGTGCAAGTTATCAGCAAGGTTGGTTAAAGTAGTAATGAAAGCTGGATGGTCACTACCGTAAACAGAAGCAACTGTACCAATGGCTTGTTCATATAACTTCATTGAGTTAACTACTTGCAAGTTAGCAGATTCATAATAACCTGCGTTCATGTAAGCATTGATAGTTTCAGAACAATCAAACCCTAAAGTTCTTTCAGATAAGATAATTGCTTTACGGGCAATGTTGGCAGCTTCTAATTCAAAACCTAACTCGGAGTAAACTTGAGAAACAGACAAATAGAATTTTGCGGTTTCAGGATGAACTCTACCGTATATTTGTTCTTGAATATTCAACAAGTCGTTCAAGATGGCAATACCGGTTTCTTTTTCACCTTGAGCAATGTGTCCTCTTGCAGTTGCAAAAATTTCATCAATCAAGCTGGCCTTGTAACCAGAGTCCTTGACTTTAGGAACAAAGTTGACAATATCTTCAGGAACAAAGATGGAGTTACGTTCAACAGTTTGAGTTTGAACGGAAGTTTCTTTCTTACCCTTTTTCTTGGATTTAGTGGTCTCAATAACTTGCTTTTGGGTAGCAAATTTAGCTTTGTTTGCTTCAAACTCTTCAGCAGAGAAAGCATAGTCTTGAGCCTTCCATTGAATACCAAATTTAACAGCAATTTCTCTCAATAATTGAGTTGATTTGATTTCAGAAATCCATGATTCTGGCAAGGTGTATCTGAAACGAACAAAGACTTCCTTTTGAATCAACTTTAAAACTGACTCATGAGTGAGAGAAGCAAATTCGAAGGCTGATTCTGGGTAGAATAATTTGAGCTCTTCATCAAATTGAGCTTCTGGCTTCTTGTTGATATCACCTCCAAATAAACAGTTGTGGAAGTGTGTGACAACAGATGGAACTAAGTAGAAAGGAACATTGGTAATAAGTTTACGCAAAATGTGTTTAACAGCTCTAGCAATCATTTCTTGAATAGAAACTCTGTAGAGAGCGTTGAAGTTAGCAAACACAGGTTCGTAAGTTGCTTTGGTGTCTTCTTGTTTTTCTTCATCTTTATTTTCATCTTTCTTTTCATCTTTGTCTTCCTTGGACTCTTCTTCAGACTTCTTCTTTTCTGCGTCCTCTTTTTCTTTAGCAGCACGTTCGGCTGCTTTCTTTTCAGATTCAGTAACATTAGCCTTGATTGCTTCCTCAGTTTCTCTTAAGAATTTTTCTCTTCTGGCAACAGCTTGTTCAGCGATGTAACCCAAGTATCTCAAGTTAATACCGTAGTTGTGTAAGATTGAACTCAATTGTTGACCGTCAAATGGAGCAATTTGATGAGGGATGGTGTCTAAGTATTCTTCAATCAAAGTGTCTTTAATGTACTTCGAAATACTTCTAACTTCATCTTGGTCTTTCTTGGATTCGTCGACACAAGTAAAAGCATCAGGGTTAAAAGTAACGTCATCAGCTTTAACATTAAGTTTCTGTTTTTCGTCATTCTTTTTACCTTCCTTTTCCAATTTTTCGGTTTCTGCTTTGATCAAGTTTCCAATTTCCTTTCTCCACCAACTGTCAACAGCTTCATGTCTAACAGAAGCTTCGCCATGAGGATAAGAGTCTTCCTTTGCTAAATCAAAGTTTTGCTCAATGAATTCAATATCTAATGGAACAGTTCTGTACATATCAATAACATATTTACGACCATCAGTACCAAAGATACCTTTGGTGTCCTTGGAAACAATTAAGTCACTGTCGGACTTGATGTCTTCTGCGCACTTAACACTATGTGGTTTCAAGTGGAAAAGTTCTGCGACGACTTTCAATGGCTCTTCAAATGCCTTGTTTTGCACAATCTTAGTATTATCACTTGACAAACCGTAGACAACTTTGTCTTCAGATTCTTCTTCTTCAACGGAGTTGTTAAAAATACCTGGAACTGGAGCTTGACAAACAATTCTTTTACCCATGTAATCCACAATACTGGTAACTAAGTTGTGGACACCTTGAACATGAGCTTTGTTCAAGATTTTAATGGCAGATAAATCTTTGGAACAGGTGTATCTAGCAGCTTCATTACCACCAGTAGCTTCAAATGCATCGACAGCAGTGGAACCCGAAGAATAGAAAATACCGTTTTTCAAGTAGATTTGCTTATCTACTTCTTCACCTGGGTTCATTGGTGTCAAGTTACCTTTCACAATGTTGATAGCAGTTTCAGTGGCTACTCTGTTGAATTCATGCAAAGTTTTATGAATTAATTTTTCTTTCATAATACGTTCTTCAACGGTGTTTCCTTGCAAGTCCTTAATTCCTTGAATGTCATCATTCCACTCTTTGATAAAGTCAGAACCATCAACACCATTTGCAATCAAAGGCAATTGTGATCTGGAAAGATCAGGGTGGTTTTGAGGCTTTTGGTTGTTGACTAACCATGGGTAGGCCAAGAAAGCGTTATTAGATAAAAGATAGGTTTCTGGGTGTTCACTTGAAGTAGTCAAGATGGTTTCGTTTTGTTCAATAACCTTTTCAAATGATGGAGATAATGAACTGATCAAGTTGTACAATAAGTAGCTCTTGTACATTTTACCCTTTTCGTTGATCTTGATTTCAGGGTTGAAGTTAACAGTGGAGCATCTGTTGACAAAGAAACCTGAGAAATGACAGGTAATGTTGAACGATTCGTTTTCTAAAGTTTGCAAGGTTAAGTAAAGCAAATCACCTTTGATTCTTTGAGCAGCTGGCACTGGAGACCATTGGGAAATAGTCAATGACTTGATTGGAATTTTTAACTTTTCGTTAGTATTATCAAAGTTGACTTGACTAGATAATTTTGACGAGTCAACAGACGAAATTTCGTCAGCCACTTTATTGAGAGCAGCCTTGTCCTCATCAGAAATTTGGTTTTGTTCTTTTTCTTGTTCTTTTTCGTTTTCTTTTTTTTCGCCGTCTTTGTCTTTTACTTCTTCCTTTTTGACTTCTTCAGATTCTGGTTCCTTGATTTCCAACTTCGACAAGTCGATAGTGTTAAACTTGTTGACACCGGCGGAAGCACCAAAATCTTGAGACATTCTGTCAATAAAGTGCAATCCAATGGTATCTCTCAATCTGACAACTTGTTCGTACACAGAAGCCAAATTATAGGCCCTTTGTCTCACTTCGATTTGGAGATTATCAGCATCCAAATTCAAATCAGTGATGATATCACTGAATGGAGCCAACTCGTCCACGACTTCAGACAAGTTTGTACCTTGAGCATAAACATTGTAGTTGGTCAAGTGTCTGGTGATAGGTATAGCACTCAAGGTTTGCTTCAAATCAGCCAAGCTAGCCTCAGAAGAATACGGAATTTGCAAAATTTCCTCACTGATAAAACTGGGCAATTTGACTTTCAAGTCAATTTGCTTGACTTCCGGCATCACTTCTTCTGGTTCCGACATGGTAAATTGCCTCCGTCAACTTGTTGAAGTTTATGAAATTTTTCCTCGTTGAAAAATTTTTATGCCCCAGTTTTTCTCACAATTTTCCACTATAGAACCCAACGGCTGCAAATGCACTTTTTTACCGGGCACAAATTGGAACTACAAATACAGTACACGGGTGCTATGGAATAGCAGTTTATACGTCTTGGGGAATTTAGACTATAAAATACAGTTTCTGACACTGTTGCCCCAAATATCTCTAACCTAAGAGAGCCCTGGAATTGTTCCGGAAGAATGTAGCTTAAGTCCAGCGCGCAAATTACAGAAATTACGTAGAGAAATGTCGAGAGACGGGACAGAAACAAAACCGGGTCTAAGTTACGTAATGTTGTGGAAGAAAGATTCGGTCTAGGGGCAGTTCAACTCCGGTATCCCGATAAATACCCATCCTCTAGCTGCAACGACTTTTCTTAACCGGATTGTTATATTCACACCACGCTGCCGTTTCCATGCATTTTCTACTATCAATTTGCCCTCGCAACGAGCCAAGTATTGTCAGGTCTTGTCAAGTCTTGTCGAAGTCTTGTCAACGTTGGACTCTGTCGGGTCCTCAGTTACACATGTAGACTTCCTATACTGGAAGTCTGTTGTATCCATCGTTTCCTTTATAATATGCAGCCTGTATACCACGATGGCTCATAGAGATGATTCCATAAATCTAATACTCATACTCCGTTAGGAGAGATAACGTGGAGCACATATGAACGAGAAGAAACCCGTGGAGACGATAATAGACCACGAAAATCAGGATTCGTCCAAAGTTTTCCCCATAAATGACCTTCCCTATGAAGTCTTGATCCAGATATTTGCCAACCTAGATATGATCCAGTTGAGCTCAATACGATTGGTGTGTAAGACGTGGAATTACGCTATTTCCGATAAATCCATCTGGAGTAAATCGTTCTCGCAGAAGTTTGGAACGCCGTCGAAGTTCCCCAGTGTGACAAACTCGCCTATGTGGATGCAAGAGTATTTTGGAAGATTGAAAGTGTACAAGAAATGGAGCAGAGCTCAAGGAATTCATCATTCTTACAAATTAATCAACAACGAATACAGAAATATCGACTTTGCGCTTGCAGACTTTGAAAGAAACCAAGTTCTTGGTAGATTGCTAACGTTTTCCAAGAGGTTTGGAACTGTTACTACTTGTAATTTGGTTGATGGCAAGAACCAGGGATATATTCCTGCTGATTTGTACAACAAAATCAGCTCGTTCAAAATTAACTGGAACTACTTATTGATGGGATTGTACAATGGTAACCTCTTGCTAAAGAATTTGACTACTTCGGGGTCGACTAGCTCGTCTGTGGTCAAGTTCGAAACAAGACAATCCAGTACAAATACAGATATGGACTCAATTATCGCCACAGATATGAGGAGTCATTCGAGTATGGACAAAATGGCAAGAACAGCAGATATAATCACAGGATCTTTAAAAGGAAAATTACAACTATGGAACACTAATGGTGTCCTACTTCATGAATTAAGGTTTGAGGAAGCAATACTAAACATCAAGTCAGACTTCAAGAAGTTTATTATCATGAACACTGCCACAACACTTTACATCATAGACTTCCAAGACTACTCTGTTTTACAGAAATTGCCTTTGGATTTCATTATCACCTTGCCCGAAATATTTGAAAACAATTACAATTACTTTGGTACGAGGTCATATGAAGATTTGAACCACCTAGATGTTGATTTCGGTGATTACAACATTATCATTTGCTACATGTCAATCATAAAGGTATTTCACTTTAGGGATATATCCCATGTGTATACAAGACAGTTGGAACTCGAGGATGGGGTATACATCACCAGATCGCAAATGCAAACAGTCAGACCAAGAAAGGTTGAGATATTAGGAACTCGAGATACGAATGTTGCTGGAAAGGATGGGTTGCTTTATGGGAATGTATTGAGCGATTCATCGGTCATTATATGGAACGTTCGTCAACATGGGAAGATTGTACCACAATGTCAAATATATCCAAAATTCGGGAAGTACTCACCACAAATACCTGCCAACAACTGGCCAATTGGAAATATCACCGCTATTGCTTTAAACAGTTCTATTGTTGCAATTGGAGGATACAATGGATTCACAAACATTCATAATGTGTCTACGGGAGAATTCATCAAAGAAGCCTCCGTCAAGTATCCTCGTAAGTATACCCATATGTACAGTGATTTGGTACCCATCAACAGTATTCAATTGAACGAAGACCAAGCACAGACCAATGGAGTCATTATTTGTGGAGATACTATCCAGTACTTTCAATTTGGAGAGAAAGACAAATTGAGTGGTGAGGGCCAAAGCAAATCAAAGAGACGGCTCATGAATAAAGTACGGCTCAAAAATTCGATACTTGATGAGTTAGATGACTACGAACACGAAATGCTGAACAGACAACAACAACAGGTTTTGTTTGACAAGTACAACGGAGACCAATTTGACGACGAAGAAGAGGAGCTATCGATGGCAATTGCCATGAGCCGAAGCAGTTTGAGCAACACTGATTCTGATTTGCAACTAGCTATAGAGCTATCACAGCAAGAATCAAGTAGCAATGTTGTTCAAGCCTCACAACCACATGACAATAGTCTTAGTGACATGGACGAAGATGAGCAATTACGAAGAGCACTAGAACTATCGCTAGTGGAACACTAAAGGAACTATATAGAAAAACTAATGGAAAAAACACCTCCACGAAACGAAGGTGACTGCGAAGAGAGCTGTAAGACAAGACATTTTAAAACTGTAGGTGTATTGAGTTCCAGGGCTATGATCTATTTTGACTCGTTTATTCTCGAAGTCAAGAACGGTTTTGTAAGGAAGAACCGTTACACATTGTGTAACAATCTCTTACTTTGTGTCAACGCAATGTTATACGCACTTGTTCTTGCAGCAGTACTGACTTTATTGCTTATTGAGATAAACTATTTAAAACAACAGTTTTTGCAGCCAAACAAGACATCACTACAGATAACAAATCACTGCAAGTGCAAGGCAGTAAATGTGGAGTACGGAGTGTTTACCATTGTGCAAACTTGGTCGTATGACATATGACATTTTCAGGGTCCCTTGGTACCAGCACAAATGATCCCGTATTAGTAATGCCTCCTGAAACTGAAGGATAACGACCAATGAAAACATTCAACGATCCGGGCCACATTCGGACTTCACGTCGTGGGGAAGGTTTTGTTGCACATTGAAATGTGATGGTGGTGGTTCAGGGATGGTGTCAAGTTACCCATTGAGGCAGGCTCGTAAACCCTAAATCCGATTCCCGTATCCGAGACCTTTTCCGATACCTGGGGATGACGGTGGCAAACAAACAATGATGATTAGCGACACTATCACTGTGGAGTCGTAGAGACCATACCAATCGCAGAGCCGTAGTGCTACAAAAGTATACCCTATAAACAGTAAAGCAGACTACACAAAACATGAGTCATTATGGTACGATGTAAATAACGCAGGCGAGATGCACAACAGCGAAGCCCGTGCGAGCCCTCCCCACAAGCATCACGATTTCGCGGTAGTGGGAGCGTTGTCTGGGCCCATCGGGGGGAATCGGAGGTTGACGTACGGCAGGAACCGTAAAAATTTTCCACGGTAAATATAACGTTCGGGATTTGCTGCGATATACAAAAAAATCTTGTTTAGCTTCATCCTAAACATAAACATTTACGGCAAGAGTGTTTGCATTTTATAGTGGTTGCAATCATTGGATTCACTACACAGACTTGTCGATTGTATAAGAATATTGGGTGGTGCTGGGTACCATTTTTTCATGAACTTCATGCCCAGCTATGGTGTTTGCTGATTTCATAAAGCGCAGCAAGTTCTGCCACCATAAGGTAAACTTCTTCCAGACCACTTACCGTCAGTTCAATTTCTATAATGGTGTGGTCGACTATACGTCGTGGTACAATGAAAGATGGTACTACCACACGAAACATGCCAAGTCAAAGTTGGCTATACTGAATGGACACTACGGCCTCTATTATACCATGTACAACCACGATGAGAAGAGACCGGTCTCCTGTCCAGATCTTAGACTAGCATTAACCTTACGCAATTTCCAAAACTCCACTGTCGTTGAGATTTATATTCCTAACTTCACCATATCGCAAGCAAACATACAAATCTACCAAAACCTTCATGCATTGAAAAACGTCCTCTTGAAACAACTTTTCTCCCCCTTGTCAATCATTATACCAAAATTGAAACTTACTTCGAAACGGTACTATACCCAGAATCACAAAGAGGCTCCAAAAGTCGTCGAGTTGAATGAAGATGATAAAGATCAAATTAGCCGCATCAAAGAGTCAGTCCAACCAACAGACACATTCCTCTATTCTCAAATAAATAAGATATCGGAATTGCATCGAACGAATGAGCCAGAAAATTTGGATTTGATTTACCCTATATACCAAGCTATCATCAGAAATGGTCTCTCGTTACCTACAGTTGAACTTTACGATATCGTGTTGTCATCCATTGTTGCCAGAAACTTAGACTCAAAGCACGATATCGAGTCCATTGAGTCTAAACTCACGACTCTTTTAACTGTATACCAACATTTATTGCATCAAGGTATCAAACCTTCTACCACAACTTATAACATCATCATTAACGAATTATTATCTAATAGTTTAACGGTTAAGAATATTGTTTCAAAAGACTCTAATCAATTTGCATTAAACCATCATTTAACCAAATCGCAAGAATTTGCTAAAATGGGTATAGACATTTTTGAATCGATCAAACAATTCAATTTGTTGGATTTAGATAGAATTTTCCCTAATTTATTGTCATGTTTGATAAATTTCCCAGAATTGGGTAGTCAAAACTTAATGTCCAAAATTATTGCCACTACAACAATCAGGAATGAGCAAGTTTGCACGTCATTGATTGAGCTTACATCTTCATTTGCGCAGTACCCAATGCTTTTTGAAAATTCACAAGAACGTTATAAATACATCGTTTCAATCTACAGCGACTACAAGGATGTATGTGCTCAAAAGGCTGATGAGTTCAAGGTATACTCTTTGCTCATTCAATCTCTCGTTTGTAACGGGCATATTAAATTAGCATCGAAATTCTTGGATGACATTCTTTCAGATTATAAATTGTCAATTTTGCTGAATGTCAAACCAACAAAGCAGCAGATTTCACAAATTATCTCGTCGTACGTATTATCGATTATGAAGGAATCCGGTAATAAATCGTTAAATGACGCATTTTCATTGTTGCTGAAGTTCAATAGAATAACATACTTGCCAGAATTGTCAACTGAATTATATAACGAAATGATTGTTAGATTCATCCACCGGTATTATGATTTGCAAGCGGAGAAAAATAAATTGCCAATTTCTTCATCATCAAAATTGAATGAAGTGACAAATGCACAAGTTGCATGTCTTGAAAAATGTTGGGACTTATACAGCCGTTTAGCTATTAGGAAAGATTACCAGAATGGTTTAGAATTAACGCATAAAGTTTCCAACAAGTATCATTGTCGGGATTTGTTATTGTCGTTGTCGATAGAGTTGTGCGATCATACCCACATTTTCCAAATTATCAAGGAAGTTTTGTTAAAAAAACATTTGATATTTGATGTCTTCATTTTTAAGAAGTTGTTGAGTTACTTATACTATGGTGTGACTCAAGAATCATTCAACCATCAATATTATGGATTAATTTGGAGTTTAGTTGAAACACAATCAAACTACTACAAAGATTCTAAAAGTTTGAATAACTTCATTTCTGAAATTATTGACTATTTGATTATCGTTCCAAACCATGAATTTGTTCAACTTAATGTCAAGCAGTTAATGAATTCAACAATGATACAAAAAGCCCTTGATAACCTTGATTATCATACGGATAATTTGTATGCGATCAGTGTGATATCAAACTTCCTTATCAAATCCAGTTCACAGCAAGATGTTGCATTGATGAACAAAGTTGTTCACTTTCAAGCTTCGTTGATTAATCATTTCGAAGATACTGAAAATTACTACATTCAATTGAATGAACAGTTACAGAAATTGCAAGAAGATTTGAAATCTTATTTCTTGGTAACAATGGAAAAACATTCAGATCACATTGATTTTACAACAGAGATTTTGAATGCTTGTGCAACATACAATGTTGCTATTCCAGAAAATGCAAGAATTAATGTAAATTTGGGTTCAAAGTATGAAGTTGATTTAAGTTACTTGCTCAACATTAACTATCAAGTTGGAGTTCAAAAATTTATGGATTTGTTTGGAAAGTCATACAATTTCAACCTTGCCACTTGGGAAATTATTGTCAACCACAACTTTGCTCATGATATATTACTTGGAAGTCGGATTTCAGTTTCACACTTTGTTGAAAGAATATTCGAAGCAGAATTTGACATGGAATCTAAGTTAGATTTGTTACATACTTTAGTCAAATTTGATTTGGAGAACATTGATGTTGAAGTGGTCAAATTTTTGATCAAGAATCCTTCAAAGCTGACACCAGCATTGTTGGGCACTTTGGCCGACAATGTCAAAAACACACAAAACAAGTATTTGAAACTGTTGATTGTTAAAGATTCCGGTTTATTCTTCACCAAGATGCACCAATATAATTCGGAATTATCATGGAATGTTCCCTTTATGGAATTTTTGGTCAAAGAGAATATGGGATCTTTGGTGCTCACCTTATTTGAACGTGATATACTTACCAACAAGTCTGTTGATTATAAGTTATCACAAGATGAATTGCAATTTATTATATGTTACTTGAATGCCTGCATTTCTAGCGGCGATTCTTCTAGGTTCAACAAAATTTTCAGAAAGTATTTTGTGGAAAACCCATTCAATAAGGTTTACTTACAACAATCAAACGAATTGATTGAGCTGCTTATTGAGTATTACTTGACTAGGCAGACTGTTGATGGTTTGGATATTATCTTGGCCAAGTTCAAACCTTTTGAAGGAAGATCACAAAGAATCACTGAACAATTATTGTACTCGTCATTTTTGAAGTCAATCCATGACGGCAGTTATCAATTTGAGTCAGTTGTTCGCGAATGCAAAACATTGGAGGAGTTGAGTCTTAGATTGATTTGTTGCGGACCAGAAGAGGTCTCGGAGTTGGTTTCACTTAACAAGCCTATGATTCGTGAAAATAAACAACAAATTGTTTCGATAATTTTCCAACAATTGATCAATGCAAGCAAGAGTGATTTAGCAAACCACGATTATTTGAAACACAAGTTCATGTCGATGATCAAAGCCATGAAGCATATGAATATTAAAAGGCTTTCAGTGTTGAACTTATCAGAGATTATCACATACCTAACGTTGAACAATTGTAATGACATTTTGCATGTTATAATCCTGAAATTTATTAACAATAACCAGTTTGCCAATGTGATTAACTTGTACTTTTTGGAGACAGTTTTCAAGACCAAAGCAGAGCAGTCACATGTATTGAACTTGTTATATCAAGCATGTAACTATGTGAACGACACTTTAAATATTGCTGCCATTAAGTCATTTTCAACCACCAACAACATTAAATTATCAATGGCATCATAGAGCCATCTTACAAACTAGATGAAATATTTTACCAATGATTTTACGATAAACTTTTACGACCATCCCGTCTATGTTTGGCACATCAGATGGGATTTTATTTATTTGGGAATCTATAGAATAATGCATTATGACTTTAACTTAGTAAATGGCATCAATTTCGGGGCTACTGTAAGAATTCCGATGCATCATGCATTGTTGACAAGCGAACCGGTTTCGGCTCCGAAAGTACATTTAAGCGGAATTTACAATTGGCAGCCAAACTATTGATTCTCCATCAACATGTCCAACCAGGCCAACACAATTGCTGTTAATTCATTCAACGAAAACCACAATGCGTACGATACATTTCGTCCAGATTTTGGTGCAAAAATCGTAAACCCGTTTCTTGTGGAATTAGGTTTAGCAAAAGTTGATCCAGATACTGATCAATATAGTTATGACACCGACAAAGTTATATTAGAACTTGCTGCTGGAACTGGTAAGTTTACCAAACGTTTAGTTGGAAGTGGATGGGGAGATTCAATTGACAAGTCGAACCTTATCATTGTTGAACCAAGTAAGGGAATGTTGGAATCGTTGAGATCAAACTTCCCCACAATTAACCCTGCCAATATTCATAACTCATCTTCGTATGAAATTCCTGTTGCTGATAACTCAGTAGATGCGATCATTGTTGCCCAGGGATTTCATTGGTTCAGTGATGTTGCAAGTTTAAAGGAAATGAATCGTATTTTGAAACCTACTGGGTCTTTGGGTCTTATTTGGAACGGTGATTATGCATCGACTGCCCAAAACACACCTGTTCCAAACTGTCAATTCATCAATGGTGGTACTGCCTATTTTGATGCGTTCGTTAATCCTCCTCAGGACGTAACTGCTACTACTCTTTTTATCGATTACTTTGATAAGCAGCCCTGGTCCAATAAATGCTGTGAGTATATTTACACATTTGACGAAAAGGTACCTCAATACCGTAAAGATGACTGGAAAAAAGTGTTGGTTTCAAAGGATAATGCATACTTTACATTCCCTGATAAAGAGTTGTACTTGTTGTATGACATTTCACTTGATAAAAATAAGGTTTACGAGTATTGGGGAACCAGATCTTACATAACAGTTTTAGATGAAGAGGAACGCAAAACCATCAAGCAAACTATTGACAAGATTGTTGCAGATGATACTACTCCAGACTCGTATAACGACAAGGGGTACCTTATAAAGCCTATGATTACGCATGCAATTGCTCTCAAAGCACAAAAGTAGTTTCACAAAATTTCTATCCCATACTTTAATACATAAACCAATTCTATTTTATACAAACACAGATGTCACAATGCTCCTAAACTTCTGGCCTGACTTTGCTATTCCCTGTGTACCACACCTTGCTAATGAACTCAAACCATTTTATTGCAGTCTCATCAAAGGCAAAATACGTCCCAACATCCTCAGCATCAGTCCCGTATCCTGTAACTTTATCATACGCACAATATTGATACCCGTAACATAACGGGCTCTTTACCCAACCCTTCTGAGGTCCCCATTCTGAAATCTGTGTGAGTTTGCTCTCTTTGGGTAACTTTTCAAGCATTTCATCATAATCCATTTTTCTAGTATCCCATGACTTCTTGAATTTTATCTCTTGCGATATATCAATAGGACTCTTTGGCTCTCTATATCTCGGAAGATCTGGGGGAATGACTATGGAATCTATCTCCAACGGCTTCTTGTATAGCGAAGACAAGGCAGCTTCATCTAAAAGCAGTAATGGGTATGTTGATCTATCTCTATAATATCCATTCTTTTTACAGTAGGCAAATCCAGAGTTAATCCACAATAATCGGCCATTCTCATCAGCATGTCCAGGATGACTAGAACATAACTCATGTCCTTGTGAAGATGGATAGTATTTAAACTTGGGGTCTTTTGTCACCTTTCCAACACTTCCTGCTGCGTGACTATTAAACTCATAGCTTTCATCACCAGTTAACGATAAACCTAACCAGTACAATTCCTTATCGCCCCAAATCGATGCTTTAACAGGTTCTTTCCAGAGAACCAACAGGGTTGTTGCTAGAATACCCGGAAAATGCTTTACTCTATCAATCACTATAACCCCGGCTTCCTGGAAATGTCTCCATCCAGTCATGTATTTATTGTTCAATGTTTTCTCTGTCACTCTAGGAATATCAAACAAAGTATCAAGAGAGTCTTCATTTGTGGGACATAAACTGGCAAAATAATTGGTTTCAACCCAGTCATTATGGTCCCGAATTGACCTATCCTGGAAGAAATAAGCTCCACCGAGCTTGTATTTGGCAGACTCAAAAAAATCTTCTATTGGAACAAGAGGAACGGTGTCAGCATCAAAAAAAATCACTTCTTTGAATGAGGTAAGTAATAACGCTAAGATTTTATTTGTGTACAGAGTGAATGCCCATTTGTAGCCAGACTTTACCGAATTGGAAATATCAACGTACACTATCTGCTGTTTAGGGAATTTGGCACCAAAATCTTTATACTGGTTCAACAAGTCAAGTTCCGGTTTGAACACCTCGTGTTCTTTGCCATGGGTCTTGTCTAAAAGGAAATCGATTTCGCAAGTAGCAGCAATATCAATGTAGTCTTTGACTCGCTTGTCTAAATCACTTTTGGAAACAATCTGAATAGGTAATTCATTGTTCAAAGCACGTAGCACCCGAATTAACTTTGTAATATCCCTCGCATGCTTTGTAGACGCTGACAAGAGAATACCTCTACCATTGCTGTTTTTATGATAAAAGTCAATCAAGTTATTTTCCGTCTCGAATGTATAGACACCTTCAGTAAACCTATTATTATCATCAAATATGGGAATTGAGTTTTCCGGTAATGTGTGTCCATTGATAGTGTATGATGGTATCAAGTTTGTCAAAAAAGGAAAAAAGCTGGTCGATAGGCGCTTGTAAATATCATTTAGTTCAGGTATCGAATTTTGAATAAAACATTTACTGTAAACCCTGAAAAGTGTCATTGTATCGGCCATTCCATGTTGGATCGACGTACTTTGACGTACAATATGATTGAACTTGTTGTCAATTGTTACATTATGGGATATCAGTGCCTCGAAATCAGGACCGTTTAGCGACTTTAGCTCTTTCAACTTGGCCCCAAAAAATGCCTTTTTATTCACAATATCTTTGGTGAATGCTGGCGACTGGAACCGTGGAAATTCCCAATCAGGTGAAGACCGAGTGAAATCTTCAAAAAACACCTTGCATCTTTGCTCAAGTGGAGTTGCTTTGACCTTGTCTAAATTGTTCTCGAAGAGCGACAAAAACCGATCATAGCCGGAATATTTGTATTTTGAATAGTGAGTCTGCTCTCGTACCAAGAAATCACTTTGTGACAACTCATTATCGTTAAACTTATTCCTCGCAAACAACCAATGGCTTAAAGCACCATCACATATATAATTGATTGTCGCATAGTTTAACCACACCAATCCTGCTCCAACAACCAACACTAGTACTTTTCGTAGAGTAAGCCTCATATTTATGATTCACCACACAAATCTCCTATTTATCGTAAGCACTGGTTGACATTCAGTCGTTCCATAGATACTCCTGAATTCTTCATTGTTGCAATTTCCATTCGCCCAAGGCTTATGCTTTTGGTAAACCTGGAACATATGCATTACGCTTTGTGCACATAAAACATAAATAATTATTTTGCTTGACGTCGAATTTATCCGCGTCTAAAAATATATCTCGCTTAATCTGATAACTTATACTAACTGAACACTCCGTTAACCGTGTGTTGTGGTTACTATTAGCTCCATTCTTTATGCCTTCATTCTCGTACTTTTGTAGTTTTTATACTTATTGTGTAAGTATGGTAGCGCTGGTGTAGTGTTGGCACCCGATTGGTCTTGTGGCATAATTGCAACAGCAACCGGGACAGCTTCTGTAAAAACGATGCCAGGACCACAGCATTGACGCCTAAGCTACAGCGATTCTATTTGCATACATAATTTTTGAATGGTTTGTATTTTGCGACTATAAGCGGATTCGGGTTAGCGAAACCAAGCGTTTGTGGCAGGATTCACTCCGTTGTGCTACAGCAGTTGTACTGACTAACCAAATCATGACACTTTACCGCATATATACATAATAAATCATGAAACACCGATTAACGAGCCTTACCCTCACCAGCTTTAACGTAAAGGATATCACCGTCTTCAACGAAGTAATCTTTACCCTTTTGTAACAACTTACCAGCGGCCTTGACACTGTTTTCGTCACCAAGTTCGATCAAGTCGTTGTATTTCATAACTTGGGCCAAAATGAAAGTTCTTTCCAAATCAGTGTGGATAGTACCAGCAGCTTGTGGAGCAGTGTACCATTTTCTGATAGTCCATTCCCTGACTTCATCAGCACCACCAGTGAAGAAAGAAATCAAATCTAATTTCTTTCTCATGGCAACAATGATCTTTGGTAAAGCGGATTGGGCACCGATTTCTTTCAAGTAAGCTTCTCTTTCTTCGTCTGAACCCATACCAGCCAATTTTTCTTCTAAGGAAACGGAAATTGGAATGATAAGATCACCTGGAGAGTATTTGTCAACCCATTCTTTGATTTTCAATAACCACTTGTTCTTCTTTTTAACGTAATGTGGTTCAGAAATGTTAACCAAGTAGATACATGGCTTAGCAGTCAATAAGAACATGGAGTTGATGACTTCAACTTCTTTAGCAGTCCAGGTTTGGTTGTAGACTCTTTGACCATCCTTCAATAATTGAATGATTCTCTTGACCAATTCGGCTTCTTCTTTCTTTTGTTTGACTTCTAAGGATTGACCCCCTCTTTTGGTAATTTTTTCAATTCCTTCCAAGTGTTTTTCAGCAAATTCGATATCTTTCATTCTTAATTCTTCGTGAACAATATCCAAGTCAGCGACTGGGTTAACTTCATCATTGATATGGATAATTTCATCGTCGTCGAAAGCTCTGGTGACTTGGAAGATGGCATCAACAGCTCTGATGTTAGCTAAGAAATTGTTACCTAACCCTTCACCAGCATGGGCACCTTTAGTCAAACCAGCAATATCGTAAATGGTCATGTAGGCTGGAACTTCAGATTTTGGTTTGTATAATTCACATAATTTGTCAAAACGTTCGGATGGAACAATAACTCTTGCTTCTTCAGGTTCGATAGTTGCAAATGGATAGTTGGCAGGGTTACCTAATGGAGATTTGGTGATAGCTTGGAAAAAAGTGGATTTACCAACATTGGCTAAACCAACAATACCTGACTTCAAGTTGTTACCTGGTCTTCCCAACAAGATTGGTTTTGATTGAACTTCCTTCTTCTTTGGTGGCATTTTGTTCTATTGGAATGAAGTATAAACGTCAGATTCATTTAAAGTGGTCAAATTTCGCGACTATAAAGTGATGAACAAATGTCGTGTAAAATTTTCATTCCACGACATTTTCCTGCAAAAATTTTTCAATCCGCGACATATCCATTTTCTATACCAGAACAAACCTGTAACACAATACAACTACATATTTAGCGGTGATTGCCATGGTGTTGTTAAGAAGATGGATGAGCACATCACGGGTGTTGTTTAATGTCAAATCGTCGTGCAAAGCTGGTACCGTTTTGAACTTGAAAGTGAGAAAAAACGGTGATGAACCAGTTGCACTTGAAGATTCTGAATACCCTGAATGGTTATGGGAAATGTTGGATAAAAAACAGATTAACGCTGATTTGAAAGCAAACGACTTCATGAAATGGAGAAGAAGACAATTAAGGAAAGAAAACACCAAGAAAATCAACAATAACAACTTCTTGTCTAAAATGTAATTTAGCCCTCTCTTGTATATATTAATAAATCGTTATGATTCGGTGATGATCACAGAAAGTGATACATGTAGAAGTAGCACATTACTTTTATTGTTTCAGGCTTCGTAAACTTCTATTTATTGGAAATTTGATAATTGTTGGTCTTTATTTATTTAAACAATACTCATTCTTTTGTATTAACTAATATTCAAAGACTATTTAGTATCGCATTTATAACCAATACCCAAGTCCTATTTAGTAAACGTGCATTGTATATATACTGTTCGGTTACGATTGTCTGCGTTCGTTTACATCCATTTACGTTGGATTCCTTAACTACCATGGATTAGCCTCAAATTCTGAGGTGGATTCACCCCAGTTTCTGTGAGCTAACGAGCTAGGAAGTTGAACTTCTTTGAAGATTTCATCACCTTTGAAATCTTCTTTGGGTTTATAGTCGGTTTCTTGAGCAGATTCATCGTTCTCATCATCATCTTCAGACTTGTTGTCTCCTTCATACTCATATGTATCGTGACTATTGTTTTCTCTATTCTGTTGTAATATTTCGTCAACGTCATCCTGAATAGGAACTGGTAAACTTGGTTGGTATTTCTTTGCTCTCAAGATTCTAACTCCTCCTAATCCAGCACCGTAGTTGCTTATACATTCAGATTTATTTGGTAAAGCAATATCAAAAATATGATTTGGGTTCAAGTAAATATAGATCTCCTTGTTCAAGAATGTTGATTGGGTCATGTAATGTAATGGTAATCTAGCAATTTGATTTTCACCTTCTTGGTTCATAAGAGACTTCACCAAGTTAGCCAACTTTTTGGAAATCTTAGCTTCATTAACCTCATATCTATACAACTTGTGTATAACCTTGTAAATTTGATAATAGTTTAATGTATCAAATTGATTTATTGTATTAATCAAACTCTCTTCGTCAGTCAACAGTGTTACACACTGTAACCATTGTAAGATTTCAATTGTTGGTTGAAATTGGGTCTTTCCAACAAAATATAATGAGTTATAATAGAATTGCAAGTAATGTGGATCTCTACAGACAGTGGTCTCAGCATCATCCCAATCTTCCAATAAGAGATTATGAAGCTTAACTTCTTCATCTCCAAGTAAACGGTTTAAACCTCCAATTCTGGTTGCTTTCGAAACTTTAAAATCATGACTTCTCAACCAATCTTCAATTGTGGAAATATTTAATCTTATTTGAATTGCTTTAGATCTGGAGCAATATTTCGATTGGCTGATAATTCTATTGAAAATGATGGAATTGTTATAGTAAAAAACTTGGGAAAAGGTTTGCATTCTTGTTAAATTGTCCACATTGTGGATACGCAACACATAGTCCAATGCACCTAGAACTTGAATATATCGTATAGGACTTGGTTTCATCAATTCATTCTCTTTGGGTGGATACAACATTTTCTGGACATCTTCGAATGTGCTAGGGTGCGATTTTGAGTTTTTGAAGAAGTTCCAGTCCTTGGCATATAACGTGTTTGAAACATCAACAAGATTAGTAAAGTTAAGAATACAATCATCCATAAGATCATCTAACCGAGTATTTATGGAAAATGATAACGATACAATTAATGATTGGAATAAGCTGATCAATTCCTGTAAGAACCTAGGAAATATATTGTAGATGTTGTTTTTGATGAGGTAAAAGTGTAAGAATTGTAAAGCTGACAACCAGTAACTCAATAACACAATATCTCCGGAAGTTTCAACTGTTGCCATATTCAACACCCCAGACTTGGTGTTGGTGACAGATCTCAATCTTGCCACAAAGGAATCAAACAAAAACTCGGTCAATTCTTTACTATCGACTTTCAAATGCGCATACCTAATAAGCTGGAATATTATTGCTGCCGGTATTTTAGTTGTATGTTGAAACAGAATTTGTCTAGTTCTGATGCTAAACACGTAATCCAAAATGCTTGGAATATCGGAATCTGTGAACTTGATATATTGTTCATGCAACAATTTTTCGTAGTCAAATTCAGCAAGATGGACCAAATCGTAATCATTCACAAGATAGTTTTCGTCATCTTCCTCGTAGACTTGGCTTTCTTCTTGGGCGGTATCAGCATGGTACAGCTCATCTGTGATAGTTTGCAATTTAATCTTAGCTGATAAATCGTCCAAAGGATCTTCTCCAAAATTGTCTATCTTAAAGTAGTCGTCCTGGTCACCAACGGCGACTTTCAACAAATTATGGGACTTGAAATATTCGTAAATCGCCGACTGTTCTGGTGTAACCAAATCAACGGCATTCTTCTCCTTAGGTGCCAAATACGGATCTGCCTGATAATTGAACAAAAGCTCAACCATGTCCAATTGGTTCAAATGTACTGCCCACATCAACGGAGTATAGTACACCACGGTATCGTTCAAATCGGGGTCTGCGGCGTGGTTTTGCAATAACGACTCGGCAATAGCATATTGGCCAAAACAAATGGCAAATACTAACATTGAAATCCCCGATTGTTCGGGATAAACTTGGTTTACTAACTGAGGAAATGACCGCACCAAGCTTTCAAACGTCACGGAATCTCCATCACAGCACGACATAAAAAGCTGTACAGCAGACTTCATATCAGTCTCCGAAAGCCCCTGGATCGTCCCCGACACTCCTGGTACCCCCAACCCGGACACACTAGCAATGGTGCCAATGCCACTACCAGCAAGGCCACCAACAACATCGTCCATCCCGCCAACTTCGACCGCCTGAAGCCCCTTCTTGACTGCCACGACCTTCGACAACAACGCATCGTTGAAATTGATACCCGTATCCCCGAACAATTGGTGACTAGCACTTGTCCAACCGTCCATAGTTAACAAAACAACGACAATTCACCACCCGGAAACAAGACAAAATTGCACAACTTTCAATAAACAATCGACCTATTCTGTTCTCTACACTCACAGTACTGCAAAACAGGTCTCAAACACACTTTTTTCCCTAGAAAATTTGTCTTTCACGTTGTCGCTATAAATTGGTTTCTTCTGGCTACTTTTGTACTGTACTGAATAAACCCTATCATTTAGCGAAGAGACAAAATTTCACATATTTCATCTCTAGACCTGGGTAGATTGTGGCACTAAATATATAGACTGTTGTGATGTCAAGGTTGTACCAGCGAGCTCTAGTGCCGATAGTGGTGGCCCTTGTGCTTCTTGTGCTTATTATCGGGTCTCATGGGTCCCTCAGCTGGTGCTTGGGATGGTTTGATTCACATGTACCTAGGCTACCGGGTTTGACCTGGCTCGATCCCAACCCGGCAGCGGTGCCACTGCCACCTCTGACCCCTCCAAAACCTCCAAAGTTGTCTGTGACCAACGAGGGCCAAATCAAGCCCAAGGTTGACGATGTCGAGGCATCGCTCGACCCATGTTCCGTGGTTAATCCTATCAATCACCAATTTATAGACTTGAGCAGTTTGTCGCTGTCAAACGACGGAAAACCCCATCTGTGGCTCTCGAAGGCTTACGATAAGAAAAGAAATTACACCTTGGGGATCTGTACCAATCCGATGAAGAAAGACCACAAGTTTGATAATTTGAACTCATCTCTAGTTGGTGGGTACTATGTTGAAAATAACACATATTTCTCCATGGGAGAATTTTCTACTATCCCCAAGTTTGCTGGCCGGAAATTGACATTGACTTACGAGAATGGTTCCTACTGTGACAATTTGATCGACGCTAAGACTGGGCAAAAATTAAGAAAAACCACCATCATCACATTCACTTGCGACCGAGATATGCTAGCTAAGGCATCGGTACAATTTGTCGCCGAAGCCAACGATTGTACGTACTTCTTCGAGGTACGCTCACACCATGCTTGTCCTACTGCTCCAAAAGCGAACAATTTGGCAGCAATCTGGATTTTCTTGTTGATCTTGCTAGCGGCATTAGCAGTATATTTCAGTGGAGGAGTTTTATATAAACAATTGAAAGTGAAAAAGTAATCAAGTGATTACGTTTCACATCAATTCGGTCATTACATTGGGTCTACACGTTTTTCGTACCATTTTTTTATTTAAATAGGGCAATATAAGGTTTACAGTATTAAACATGATCGATTCATTATTCTGCACTAGCAATAACAAACGGACTGAGGTTATCGGTTTCACATTTGGTTTCGATTTTGGCAACTACTTTACCTCCTGTTAATGCAAGTCTGACTGAAACTGCAACCTTACCTCCCCAAACATCCTTACCAAGTAATTTCAAAATATGGGATGTGGAATCGGTAGGTACATAATCTGATCCTTCCAATGGCATCAAGTTCAATACACCTCTCAATTTTGTCACTGCGTTCTCTAATGTATCTACTTTTTGGATGGTCTTGACTGCAGTTTCGTGGTTTGGTAATTGATCAAATAATGCCGTAAAGTTAGAATTGTACAATGGAATAGTAAAGTCTCCTGATAACACTTCCAAGTCTTCGATTGGGTATTCGTCGGAATAACCTTCATCAGTTTCATCAACATTTCCTTCATCATCTATGATATCCTTATTAGTGAATGTGATGGTGTTACCAAAAGCTGAAATCAATTCATCGTCGGCAATGTTTGGAGTGCTAAATGACACATATACTGTACCACTTTGGTCTGGCTCTAATTCGGGTAATGGGATGATAAAATCTTCCTCGTATAATTCGTTATCTGGTTGAGCAAGAATCGAAATATCAAACAATTTTGATCTTGGTAATGTGTTTGTGATATTGTATTGAATGACCAACTTTTGTTGTTCAATAAAGAAATGTTTGACTGCAGTAACCACAAATTCGTTTTCCTTTTCCGTCAAGTAAATTGGTACAATAGTAGATTTCGATAATTGACCATAAGCTTTGAATTCGGGGATTTCTTTCAATTCTCGTTCATATTCTTGTTGTTTCAATAAATCGTTGGCCAAGCTATCACCTGAAGAAGTCTCTGCCTCTTTGGTAACTTCATCTTCAGTATTATCAAAACCTCCAGATGGTGATTCTAATCTGTTGATCTTCTTGCTGTATTCCAAAGACTTGAATTCTTCGTTAGTCAACAATGGAACTTCATCGATAGCAAAACCTTCAGCAAAGGTTTCTTGATTCAAATAATGTGTTAATTTGTTTTCAAGGGCAGCCAAGTCGTATCTTGAGTCCAAAACAACCAATTTCTTTTGACCACTAGCAATGAATCTTAAAGAAATGGCCGCTCTATCTCTGACTTCATCATCAGCATCGTTCAAACATCTTCCCAACAAGATTTGGATGTTCTTGGAAACGTCCCCACCACAAATCGAGGCAAATTTAGCTAACGCAATAACTGCGGAAGATCTAACAATGGAGTTTTCCAATACCAATCTGTTGTAAATGTGTCTAATATAGTATGAAGGGTTTGAAGTGTGAGGTCCTTCTTCACCTAATAAATGTAAGATTCTCACTGATAATTCAGTGAATTCACAATCTTCAATGAATTCACAAAGGTTCATCAAAATTAATTGTTTTGCACTTGCGTCATCCAAATACTTAATCAAATCGAACAAAGCATCAGCAATACTTGATTTCAAAAGTAAAGAACCATCATCTCTCAATAAATCGGTTAAAAAGGTGACGAGCTTCTTGTGTTTGGCTGGGAATTTTAATGCTAAGTTTTCAATTGCTTCAATAATAACAATTTTGAAATCCTCGGTGATTTCGTCCATAAGAGAAGTCATCTTTGTAATTAGTCTATCAACGTTTGCACCACCTGCGGTTTGATCTGTAGTACCAGCACTCATGGTTTTCAACAAGGTGGTGATTGCTAAAGTGGAAATTGATCTGTTGGAGTCATTAATCAAGTTCTCCAATTCCAAGTTGACAACAATGATTTTTTCTGGGTGTTTGATGGAAATCTTATTGATCAATCTCATAGCAGCAAATCTGGTAGCAGTTCTTGGAACACTCAATAACTTCTGCAAAGTGGTGATAATGTTCATAAATTGGTTTTCCTTAATCAAGTGTTGCAAGCTAACTAAGGTCTTACAAGCTTCCAACTCCACCATGTCAGATTTATGTTTCAAAAATCCAGACAAAATAGGATATAAATGTTGAATCAACGATTCGTCGTCTAACAAGATTTTGTAAATGTATCTGATCAATTGGATAATTGACAACGAGTTCTTCAATGCTGAACCTTCAGACAACCCGGTAATCAACTTCATCAATCCCATTTTATCTTGGTTTCTTAAGTGATACAACAACCCAAGAGCATGGTACTGGTACATGTAGGATGTCGATGGCAAGTTTGAGGTGGAATTTCCGTAGTACTCATGCAATTGGAACTGGTTAGATGGGAACTGTTTGTACGAATTGATCGTTTCCAAAGTGGCATTGGTGTAGCCCTTAACCACGTCCTTACCAATTGGCAACAAATTATATGAAGAAATAAGTGCTGCTGACGAAACAATTGGACTCTTGTCAACAATGGCATTCTTAAACAATCTTTCCGAAGAAGACACTGTGGTGGAATCTAACACTTTGGACAAAGTTCTAATGGCATTAGGCTTGTAAACCAGGTCACCCCCTTGAATATCCTTCATTATAGAAGCAGTCAACATCATGATATCCTGAGATGTTTCTGACAATTCCTTGATGGTCAAGTACACCAATTGTCTCAAGGAACTATCCTTGTGTTGAAACAACTTGGAAATGGCAAAAAACAATGTGGTGGATTCCTGGCTGGGGAAAACTTCACCATTATAGATCAACCGCAACAACTTGGCCAACAATTGTCGACACTTCTTAGCGTTGACTGGTGTAGCACTGAACTGTTGCAAACACTCTTGGAAAACCGCCATTTTGTCCGGTAATACCGCGGACGAAGAGTTCGCGTCCTTGTTCTTGTACGAAACCGTCGACATCGCCAATTTAGCTCCAATGATTTCGTGTTTTGTCACTGCAAGTGGGCTACTATTTTCAAATCAGAAGTTTACGTGTTGCCAAATGGTGAGCGAAAATTTCGTCACGTGAGAAATGGTAGTGCCAAACGGGGTTTTTTCTCCACGCAGAGACCCACGGTAGAGACGTACGTCGATATTACTGTGCATACGGTGCGATACCGTACTACTATGCCGTGGTATATATGGTAGCCCTGACGTAGGAGCAAAAAATTGGTGTTTTCAAGATCGTGTCATGTGACACGAATCATCTGACTACACTCTTAAAGTACAAATTTTTCATACAATAACCACCTCCAATAGACACTAAACATGATCGGAATTACCTCGCTTATTCGGTCGAGAGTCTTTGCCAATGTGCATCAAAGAGTCTTGACTGCCACTCCTAGAATTTCTCCGTTATTTTCCGGTCTTTTGGTTGCCAACAGAGGATTCAAAGTGAGAACTTCCGTCAAGAAGTTTTGCAAAGACTGTTACATGGTGAGAAGAAAAGGTAGAGTCTATGTATACTGCAAGTCCAACGGTAAACACAAGCAAAGACAGGGTTAACGTGGATACCATGTCTGTTCGGGCCAAACCACAATGTGGTAGTTGATCTTCCTTACTGTGTTACAGTAAGCTGTACACTATTAACGTATATAGCGTATACCTTGTATATAATGATAATATTTTATTTTGGAGTTGGTCTATAACTAGACATGTATTTCACGGGTCGTATCCTCCAGTGATGTATGCCCTCTACGTAGATTGAGCCTTTTAGTTATTTGTGAGGTAGTGGGAATCTTGAATTCAGTACTTCATTAATCAATGTGGTATTGAAATGTCGTCTTTGTTTCCAAGAACTGTTGTTTTCGGCTTAAATTGATGAAATCACGATTAGGTATGTCGGCACAGTTTTACTTAGCATCATTCACTAAATGTGCAATTCCTTCTTTTGTGAATTTACCATTTGATTCCCACTTTGTGCTAGTTTCACTGCCCTTGTTGTTGGAGTATGTGACGCGGGAGATCTCAAGTTATTTACAGCAGTTTGTGCCGTGTTAACTCTGGTTCCTGGTTGATTCAAGTATATTTGGTTGGGTACTGGCTTGGACGTGCCATTTACACCAGATTGTGACGTCGATGGTGGCATATCTTGGGATGTAAGAATTGCTTCCTGCCATAACTTCTGCAACAAACCTTGACCCTCGTGTTCTTTCTCCTGATAAAGTGGTGAAAATTCCTTGAATGAGTTGCTATTTGCATTGTGAGTATTGGACATCAATGACGAACTAGCGTTCATCTTATTACGACCCTTCACCACATGTAAATCTTTACTTTGGCACTTTTCTAGTCTATTCAATGATTTACCAACGGGGTTCAAATGCCTACGAACGTTCAAATATTCCCTGTTAGTTCTCTCAAACTCGGTCCTGGATTGAATTGATGTTTGTGCACTATTCTGAACCATCATCAATAACCCATTTATATTATTCCCACCACCAGGAGTTGATGGAGCATTTACAGATGAATTATTTTTTGGGGTGGTCGAACTTAATGACGTTATTTGACTTCCTGGCGTCACTGGTGTAAGTCCAGTTCCTGGTTTATTGCTGAAATAATCCCTCATATTTGTCCGACTTTGATTATGGGCAAACATCAAATTGTTCAAAGACAAGTTCGAAAAGTTTTTGGAATCAACATTTGCTACATCCATTAACGAATTTTCTCTTTGTAACCACAATCTTTGTTGTGTTCTTGTTTCCATACTTTGTGATGTGTTTTGACTTGATGATGAGTCTTGATTGGCAGTCAAAAAATTTGAAAAATTGTTGACACCTGTATTCGCATTCAGCTGAGAGTTTGATGAGTTCATTTTTGGCTTAACTGGTAAGTACTGAGTACCTGTTCGCTGCAAGTTGTTGAATATAGTTTGATTTGTTTGATAGGAGTTATTAGGCATAACAGTCTTATTAGTTGTTACAGGTTCAGCTATTTGCTCAAATTTATTGGCCTTGAATGAAATTCCACTTACCGATTCCGAGTTTGAATCTAACGAGGATTCCAATTTGGGAATACTTACTGGATTGACTCCACCGTATTGTATCTTAGGATTGATCTTCTTTACCAACCCCGTCGATTGCGACAACAATAACGAACCTCCATACATGTCGCTTGATCTGAAATCGTCAGTAGAGCTACGGGTTGAGTTTGGTAATCCGTTAGGATTGTGAAGTTCATTCATATCATTGGAAGATGCTCTAGATTCAGTCGCGATATTGGGTAGGTCTGATTGTTTAATCGTACTTTCTGTGTCCTCTTCTATTGTAGTTTCTGCCGCTTTGTCGTCTTCTCTTCCGTTTCCTATATCTCGCTTGATATTGCTAGTTATCTTTGAATAGTTCTGAGCACCACTTTGTTCCGTATTACCTTGGGGATTAAAGTTCTCGTCTTTTTGTAGTATTCGGGAATCAATTGATTCTGATGGTTGTGATGACTGTGATACTTGTTCCTGTGATGTGTTTTCGGATGTTGTTGGCATGTTTGAAATATTCGAATCTGACCTGCTCTCATTCAGGGCACGAGCAATGGGTACAACATTATCGACAATATTTGTTAATTGGTCGTATATTGTAGGTCCGTTTGGATTGTAGTTGGTACGTTCTTCGGATTCCAGGGGGTTTTCTATGGTCGAATCATCCATGTCCTCATAATCATCATTTGATATGTCATCATTGAATCTCAATATAGCCTTTCCTTTTCTGCCACTGGACTTCAATCCGATATTCTGTTGAGGATTCAATCCTTTTAATGAGCCTGTGGACTTGCTTGACTTAATCGACTGATTTGACATGGTCTTTGTCAATGGCTGAAGAGCAGATAATTTGGTGTATGATCTATTGTTTCCCTTCAATGATGTTTTGGACCTTATCAATCCATCAGTGGACTTTGACCGGTTCAAGTTTGGTCTGTTGTGTGCTGAGGTGGTCAATTTATTCAATTTGTTATGACTAAGCGATCGATTATGAGTCTTCAACTTTGGTGGCTTTCGTGCACTTGGGGCCATCAACACCATTCCCGGAGCTGCTCCGACACCACCACCACTCGCTGATGGTTTCGCCTTGTTTCTTGTCTCTATATTGCCTTTGGAGCCGTTCAAAGACATCTCGTCTTCTTTTTTGGTGCCAATGAAACTACTTGGGTTTTTAGATGTCATTTACCAGGACAGATTTGGCACCAGCAGGTATATGCAGAAATGGTTTTACTCCAAGCGGACTTGTGGGATTTGGCGAAGAAACTTCAGAATTCTTACTGGCTATAGTGGTAACAGTCGTATCGGTAGGGAGGAAGTTCTATAGTTGTGGAGTTCAACTTGTGTTTGGAATGGCTCTTTTGTAGCTTTTGGGAGGAAGTGCTGTATTGAGACTGCTAAAGAGTACGACAAGTACCCTGGAATGTTTTATTGTTGACGTTATGGTATCACGCTACGACATTGTTGATTTGACAGTGACAAGGTGTCATATGTTCTCTCTTTTGTTTCTGTACGCTCTAGATGTAAGTTTGTTTACACGGCACAAGTTTGGTGGCTGCAAAATTGGTGGTTTCAAATGTTACTAGTTGTACAGATACTCTTTAACGTCAGATGTGGATATATCCTGGTTCTTTTATATACTTAGGGTCCGTGAACTTGTGTTAATAAACTGACAATTTGATTTTTCGTAAGAAGTTTAAATTATTTTGCAACATTTTTTGATTTTTCATTAATTTCCTCAAAAATTCTACTTTATAATGTTTGTTCAAAGGTTCCAACTATACTCTAAAATGATAAGAAATTGGTTTTATGGGTCCATTCACATCAATATTAGACAGTTTGAAATTGAACTAATTGGCTCAATGTTATCTATTGCTTTTCAAACTTTGCCTTTTGGTATTTTTACAACTACAATGCTGCGATACTAATGTTTCAGAAACAAGTTGAAACTGACTCTCATGAGCGGAAGGTCTTTCCATCCACCCGTGTGTAATTGCATCATATGACAAACAAGAGAAAGCTAACTTGCGTTATCAATTTGCTAATATTTTCTGTTGATTTGCAAGCTTGACAATTAATTTGGATTCGGCTCGACGAATTAGGAAGCATGTATTGAATCCAGAAAACAGGCAGGAAATTATTTACGCATGTTCATACGCACCCCTATTTGTTGTTTGTCACAATGATTAATTTACCGTTGCCCCAAGCCCTTCTATTATATCTCCAAGAAATTCAAATAGAACAAGCAATGAATATTCCCACACATGAGCATTTCACATATAAGCATTTCATTCCACAAACTAACTATCTTTCATTCTCACCAGGGCCAGAAACAAAATCTCCTACAGTACAATTCATATAGAAGATCACATACATTGATATCACATCAATGGAAGACCACGTGCAACCAAACAAAGGTAGTTTGCGACATGATTACAATTAATTGTCTACATGAGACAATGCCCACGTAATGTACGACACTTATGATTTCAGATTTACATGGTATAAATAGCAGCAGTTACTCTTGAATATTGGTCTCATGTTCACTGATTCTTACCAATTCAGTTTTTGCAGCCAACTATGCAATTAATTAATTTGCTTTTTTTCGCAGCCATTGTTGTTGCACAAACCATTAGAGGCATTGACTCAATTCAAAAACAATTGGAAGTCAGAAAGTCTGATAATCTTATGGATTCAGTATTTGACGATTTAAGTGATAAAGAGGCAGATTTTATTACTGTTCATTTGAAGGAATTGTCCAAATTTAATGGCACCAAATGTGATACCTGTAAACATAACATCAAATATGCTCAGTCGTTAATGCACAACCAATCTAATTCATCTCATTTAATCTCATTATTGTTGTTCAAGCAGTGCATAAATGACCATAAAGGCAAGGAATCTAAATGCGACAACGTTGATTTCTTTGTTAATACAGGCTCTAAGAATTTCCAAACATTCAATTCAAGCTTCAATTCTGGGGTTCACAACAATGGTGCAGTTAACTTTTACGATAACGACTTTTTACATTTATTGAAAAATTTCAACGTATCGTCTGATTTGGATTTGACATACTACTGTTACTTTAAGCATTCTGCTTGTTCTTTACCAGAAACTCCTGATGTCGATAAACTCTATGATATTCAATCTTGGTGGCCAAAGAAGCAGGCTATTCACGAAAGTGAACCGGCATACCCCAAGAGACAAAACGGAAGTTCAAATTCTTCCAATACTTTCAATATAATCCACATTACTGATTTACATACCGAGTTAAGATACAAGCTAGGCTCTGAAGCAAACTGCTCGAACCCAATCTGTTGTTTACCAGAATCAGTTAATTCAGACTTGCCAAAATTGAAGTCATATAACTTCACTAATTACTACAACAAAGTTGATTCTAATGTATCGACATTTGATTTCTCGTTCTATCCTGATGCACATTACGATGATTCCGGAAACTACATTAAAGGCGACTACTACGATTATCCAAAAACAAGAGGATGGGCATTTGTAAATTCTCCTGCCACAAGTTTTGGTGCATATGCTTGTGATTCCCCAGAGCTTTTAATTAACAACACTCTTAAATCCATCAAATCTCTTAGTAAAGAGAAAAACTTTGAATTTTCCATCTTCACTGGTGATTTGGTCGATCATGATGTTATCCACTGTAGTCCAGACGTTACAAAAACGGCTGAAATCAAAACTTTCAACTTGATGAAGCATTACCTTGGAAATATTTCCGTATTACCTTCTTTAGGCAACCATGATACTTTTCCATATGGTCAGTTAGCACTTCATGGATATGGATTCAACAACTCGTACCAATGGAATACCGAATTAATGGCCGAGTTATGGATCAACAATGGATGGTTGAATGGTACCAACAAAACCGAGTTAGTCAACCATTACGCGGGGTTTTCCTATGTTACTAAAAGAGGATTGAAGGTTATAGCATTAAACTCAAATTGCTATTACCAAAAAAACTTATGGTCCTACATCAACTTGGAACAAACACCAGATCCTTTTGGTCAATGGAAGTTCCTTGTGGATGAATTAGTTAAGTCCGAGTCCAAAGGGCAAAGAGTCTGGATCATGGCTCACATTCCACCCAACGATCCTGACGCATTACCAATTCAATCACAAATCTTCCACAAGATTGTGGAGAGATTCTCTCCATACACCATTGCCGGTATCTTCTACGGCCATACCCACAGAGACGAGTTTTCAGTAGCCTATAAATGGGGAGCTGAACAGAACGTCGAAAACGTTGTTAACATGGCCTGGACAGCGCCATCAGTCATTCCAGATAGTGTCGTCAACCCATCATGGAGATACTACGAAGTAGACAAGGACTCATTTAACATTATCAATTCATACAGTTACTACACCAAGTTGAATGATACATTCATCAATGGTGGTGCTGAACCAGTATGGAGTTTTGAGTATTCTGCCAGGGATGTCTATGATCCAAAAGGTGAATGGCCAACTGATGCGCCATTAAATGCCACCTTCTGGCACTCGCATGTAGTTGAAAACTTGAAAAATCAATCTGATATTGCCTTTAATCAGAAGTACACTGACTTGAGATACAGAAGATCTCCATTTACTCCAGACTGTGCAAATGGAACCATAGTTTCAAACCAGTGCCATGACGAAAACTTTTGTGTCACATCAAACTTTTACTCATATAATTATACCAAGTGTCTTAGAGACGATTAGATTAGCTAGAATTGTTAGAATATAAAAGTTAAATACTTGCAAAATGTGAGGTTTATGTGCTTATATACCATTGTACCACACTGTGACTGTACTACCAAGGTTACTACTACCAAGGTTCCTACCAGGGTATAACCAGAAACACGTTGGTACTACACTAAAACCTGAGATGAGTATTCTAATATACAATGGGTGTGATTATTTTGACCTTGACCGATTACCAAAGTGGGTGTCGTTTCTTTAGTTTCTGAAGTCTCTGAAACCACCTCTTCCCCTGCCTCTAAAATCTCCTCTACCACCTCTGCCTCTGAAGCCACCTCTGCCTCTGAAGCCACCTCTACCTCTACCTCTGAAGCCACGATGGTAACCTCTTCCGCCATTTTCTGCATTTTCTTGGCCGGCTTGACCACCAAATACTCCTCTACCAAACTGTCTTCCTTCTCTGAAACCAGGGTCCAAATCAATTGAGATCTGCTGATCGTCTAAGTAAGTGTTTTTGAGATATTTAATAGCATCTAATGAACCCTGAGCGTCTTTGAAAATAACAAAGCAGAACCCGCATGGGGTGAGTTTATTTCGATCCAAACCCATAATGATCTTTTCAATTGCACCACATTTCACAAAGAGCTCGTGGATTTGTTCTTCAGTAGTGAAATGACTTAAGTTACCAACATAGATGGTTCTGCTAGAGAGAGCCTTGGTCAAGTCTTCGAAATTTTGTCGTCTGACAGCCTTCTTGATCAAGTATTCTGACGGTCTATCGAGACGACTTGTTGTGTGTTCGTAGTTTTCTTGTAATAATTCCATGGTGGTTAATTATAATTTTTCATTTTAAGAGCATGTTACAGATTATACACAAGAAAACCAGGAACGATTAGTCGAATCCAAAATAAAAAAAAAAAAAATAAGCAAAAAGTACAGAAAAATGAGACGTCTATTCTGAGCGTAAGGAGTAAAGAGACTGCGTTTGAGATTGATTGTAGTGCATTTGGTGATATTGTAAAGGTCGCTTTACTGATCAACACTTTCAACACATATGGTAACTTTAAAGTCAGTAAGAGGGAACTTTAAAGTCAGTAAAACGTAACTTTAAGTCAAAAGCTGGTAGTCTGAATAACACAGTATATAACTATGCTACTGCTCAGTCCCACAGCAGTATGTAGCGTGGTAGCACTATGTTGCATTGGATTGTACCACTGTGCCCGGTATAAAGTATCTTGAGTTTAGGCACAAGAGCAGTAGACAATCACCATGCAACTTTAGAAGTCGTTGTAGCAGTTGTGTTAAACAAACAGGATACCATTCGGTGATTACGAAGTTGTATTGTCACAAATTTCATAACTTCCTGCTAAACAATGAGTAAGCTGAAAATAACATTTCTTTACACATTGGACCCTGAGTTTTTCCTAAAACATCTACACTTCATCATCGTTCCAGTTTTGCGTGCCATTGTATTTGTTCCACCATTTCTTCGTAGAAATTTGGTCTGTCTAGCACCAACCGTCCTTCGTTGTTGGTTCCCAGTAGCTACCCAATAGATCGAGATTCTGGTTTTCTACAAGTTTATGGCTTGGGTCAAATAAGAAGAGAGTTGAACTTACACCACAAGTTTCGCACTGATAGTCTCATCGTACTGTACTCACACAGCAGTTCAATGGCAGCTATTACTTTACACGTTGGAAGCTACTACCCTGTTATCCTTTCCAGAACCAAGTTCTCGTTCGTTGTCTCTACATAAAATCTCGCTCCCGTCCTGCTTCCCATTTGAGGGCCGCGCCATTGCTCTCCTCAGTGGTGTTTCGTCGTTTTCTTTGCGCGGCTTCTTAGTAACTTTATTTCTACTGAAATATTGGTAGCACACTTCGTGATGACATTAGATACATTCTGTGGTGATTTCGCTACAGTACAGAATAATCATATTTGATATTTGATAAAATACCCTCATTATCTTCTTTTCGGGCTACATGTTTAAGTCGGTGTTCAAGTCAGGGATCAGAGCAAGCTATAATGTTCTGGACAACCCGACGTTTGTGTCTGAGCCATGGACGATTTACCCAGCCAAGCACCGCAGCAGTGGCCGGCTAGCATCGGTGTTTATCTTTGACAAGACAAAGTTCGAGGCATCGGTATCCCCGATCTGTTCGACGTCTTCTGCCAGCAAGAACCCAAAAGTCATTATCAGCGAATGTTACGAATTAGTCAAGTTTTCCATCAGTCAACTTTCAAAGTTCAAGCACCCACAGATCTTGACGATTTTGGAGGTGTTGGAAGAAACCAAAACAAAGTTCTTGTTTGCCACAGAACCAATTACTGATTCGCTCGCAAGCTTATCGATTGAGAAATTGGATCATGTCTCCATTCAGCTGGGGCTTTTGCAAGTTTCGAAAGCACTCCAGTTTTTGCACACACACGGAAACGCAATCCACTTGAACCTACAACCGAATTCCATCTTCATAAATAATGACGGCGATTGGAAGTTAGCGGGATTCCGTTTCTTGCAAAATTTACTGGAAATTTCCCCCCAAGAAAGATCTTCGTTCTATATCATGTCTCAATCAATTGTACCATTTGCCAACATGAATTTGAACTTCACTGCGCCAGAATTGATCGTTGACTCGCAATCACAATTGGATTTTGGCAACGATATGTGGTCATTAGGATGTCTTATTTATTTTCTTTATAATAACGATTTCCTCATTAATTCTTACGACCCAAATAGTATCAGAGAATACAAGGACGAGTTCAGAAAATTTAGTGGGAAATTCTATAACCACAATCCTTCAGAATTGAAGTATCTTTTGAAGAATATCCCGGATCAAATGTATACATTGTTTACACAAATCCTTGCTCGTTATCCAAATGACAGAATAACGATAAATCAATTCATCGAGTCGGATTATTTTAACGGTAGTTTAATCAAGGCAATGTGGTTCATCGATGAGTTCTCCACAAAAACTATGGAAGAAAAACTTATTTTCATCAAAGGCTTATCCAATAGTGATCTAATTGCACAGTTCCCGGTAAAGTTCAAAAGTACAAAATTGCTATCATTATTATTAGAGGTTATTCACAACGAATTGAATGTGTTAACTGATCCAATTAATCCTGAAGTGGACGATTTAATAACATATTGTTTGATTTGCATCTTTAAAATTGGATCATCATTATCAAGCCTTTCTTTCCAAGATCGAATTTATGAATCAATTTTCAAAGACAACCCTAAGAAGAAATCTCACACATTTACTAAACTTATTAACGCATCAGTCAAAACGAGATTAACTATAGTAGAAAATGTGCCCATACTTCAGTCTAAGTTGAATGATAAAGAATTTGTTCCTATTATCAAAGCATTGTTAGAACTTATTTTGAAGGCATCCGACAAAGAAGTTGCAGATGATGTGACCAAAATTAAACTTCAAGAGTTGTTATTAAAATTAATACCCAATTTTGTTGACAAAATTGAATTTCCATATATTAAAAATTCTTTATTTCCAATGTTGTGTTCAGTTTTCAAAACCACAACTGTTTTGTCAATTAAGTTGACTACAATGGAAACATTCGAGAAGCTTATAAACCAAAAAGTGATCGATAAAACAATTGTTACTGAGCAATTACTACCAATACTCAAAAACTTGAAATCTCGTGATAAACGAATTGTCTTGAGTGCTCTCAAGTTCTTTGTTCGATTAACGGAAAGTGAGAATATTTCATTAGATTTAGAAAGCTCAGTCGACAATATTTTACCACAATGTTACTCGTTGTCATTTGAATGCAACGATTGCAATAAAAGTGAATTCAAACAGTTCATGCAATACATTAATTCCATTGAAAAGAAATTGGTTGATAAAAAACTTTCCACATTGAATGAGGGATCTGTAAGCAACAATTTTGACTCACTTGTGAGCACTCAAAGACTCAATGAAAGAACTGAAACCAATATTAAATCAGAGGTCATGAAACCAACAACGAGATCCCTGGCTCGACCTTCAAACACTGAACGGGTATTAAAACCTACACCGAAAACTACTGGTAGTAATCAAAATAAACCAGGAATAAGCTCGTTGAGTTTGAAACCTACCCCAAAAACCCCTTTAACATTTGGAGCTACTGAACCGAATAGTGGGAAAAATACAAAGCTCTTGAATACGTTGAAGGGAACTGATTTTGGAAAACCAGAGGTCCAAGATGAAGAATTTGAAGACTTTCAAACTGCATCCAAAAGTGCAATCAATTGGGACACTGAGGTGCGAAAGAAAATCGATATACCATTGTATAATACTACTTTGAACAGTCATACTCCAAAACAAACAACATCGTGGCAACCTTTGAATTTCACAAACCAACAACCAAACAGTTCAAGCCAAACCAATGTACAAACCAACCGGTCAACTGGATTATCATTTCAGCCTAGCACGACAGCATCCAACTTTCCTCCTGGGTTCAATGCCAATATGGTGTTATCTCCTAGTACTGACCCGAAACCTAAACCTAAACCTAGCGATGATTTGCTAGATTTGATTTAGATAGGGGTAATTGTAATAGGAGGTACGAACTGGGCACAATATGCTTCTATGGGAAAGGCAATCTTTCCTCAGTACTAAACTATAGATATATAAAGGGAGCAATATAATATAACAAGAATACAATCATTTGAAAAGGTAATATTATATCATCGCAGGAGTGGTATTATTCTTATGCAAGTATTGTTACGGTAAACAATGAGTTTTT
>ERZ778017.782-NODE-782-length-38478-cov-10.083153_pt1 | contig 38478 bp, 39 predicted proteins | sample MGYA00375747_ERZ778017 | MGnify/ENA primary metagenome ERZ778017 (study PRJEB29350, sample SAMN05509838) | bioreactor metagenome | biome: bioreactor; material: wastewater | place: South Africa: University of Cape Town | collected 2014-03-17 ...
GGGGGGGCAGCTGTTCAAAGTGACGGCGATGGGAACCGCCGTTCGCGCGGGCCATCAGCCTGAGTCGCGCCACGGAATTGACGCGGACGGCGAGGATGCGGGCTAGTCTCCTCTACAGCGGCCGTAACGAGATCGTGTTCACGCTACCGCCGACGATCCCACCGAGCACAGAGAGGAACACCCCCATGGAAAATCTTGTCGTCCTGCCCCTGAGGCCGCATCATCTCGACGCCCTCGAGCCGTTGACGCTCGGGCTCGCGATCTGCCTCGTCCCCGTGATAACGCTCGCGCCCGACGGCGCCCCGCTCGCGGCGCGGCTTCTGCCGATCTTGGCCCTCGCCCTCTGGGTAGCAGGTTTCGAGCTGCACGCCCGCAGCCGGCCGTCGTTCTGGCGCGCGGCTCCAGAGGCCGAGCGGGAGCTCCGTCTCCTCTGTGACTGCGCCAGATTCGACGCATTTCTCCTGTACTTGGTGGCCCTCGTCGCCTGCGTCCTGTCCGTGGCGCTCCTCCCCTAGCGGGGTTCAAACCGGGGGACTCCGTGTGCGAGGGGTCGCGATCAGCGAGGCACGATCTCGTCGCCGCAGACCTGTAACCTCATATCCCGCACGGCGACGGCAATCTCCACCGCCTCCGGCGCCGCGATCGGCGCCGACCGGCTGCCCACGGACCGGCTCTCTGCCAATTGCGCCATCTGCCGCTCCGCTTCGAACTCCCTGCCGTGCAGCTTGTGCTCCCGTGCGACCGCAACGGCTCTGGTGAGCGCGGCCTCGGCAGCCTCGGCGTCACCCAACGCCGCGTACGCGGTCCCGAGTTGGTTCCAGAAGGCAAATTCCAGCCCCGGCGGCAGCGCAGCGTCCATCAGTTCCTGTCGGTAGCGCTCCACGGCGGCCCGATCTCCGGCCGGTCCCACCACGGTCAGGAGATTGAGCATCGCAAGCCACCTGGTCGACCGCTCCTGCGCGGTTGCGAGCACCACCAGGTAGGCATCCCGAGCCGCATCCAGCAGACCTAGCTCCACGAAGTTCACTGCCAGGTCATTCAGCGCCCGGTCCCGGTCTGCCTGGATGGTGTAGCCGCCCAGCGCTTCGTGGAGCAGGTGCAGGGCTCGAGTGTGGTCCCCGGCTCGGAACGCGATGTCGGAAAGCTCGTGAAGCGCCTGGGAGCGTTCCTCTACGCGTCCAGCCTCATCCGCCGTTCGCTCCACTTCCTCGAGAAGCACTCGCGCGAGCGCGTAGTTTCCTCTCTCCAACGCCACCTTACCAATACCGATGCGACCGCGTAGTTCAGTGCCGAGTTCGCCAGAGGCGATCCCGATCTGCTCCGCACGCCGATACCATTCCAGCGCAACGTCATGTCGCGCGAGCACACGATGGCCGAAGCCCAGCCGCAAGGCCGCCTGCCCGGCACAGTGCCCATCCTGCGCCCACTCTGCATGCTCCAGGACCGTCTCATGAACGTCAATCGCTAAAGCCCACTCGGCCTCGAACTCCAGAGCTCGCCCGTAGCCGATGAGGCGCACGAGAAGATGGTGGGGAGCGGTCGGTGACGTCTCGCCAAGCGCCTCCACCACCCGATACAGCGCCAGCCGAATGGCGTGCTGGGCGTCGATCTCCTCGATGGCTCGCCTGGCACCGGCCGTCATCTGCGGATGCCAAGGTATGGAGGACTCACTGAAATCCAGTGCCGGCCTCCGCCACGCGTCCACCGCACGCATCGTCAGGAAACCGGCTACCGTCTGATGCCACCTCGGATCTCCTTCCGTCATGGCCGCCAGACTGTCTATGAACGCCATGTGGGCCAGACTCGCGTACGCATCGAGCTGGTCAGTATCGCTCCGACCCAATCGTTCCTGGCGATCAGCAGTCATGGCAAAAAATGAAGACTGACTGTGGGCGTTGCCGGGTGGAACAGCTTGCCATACTATGGCCACGACTGTTCTCATTGATGTCAACTGTACCAGCACTTCCCGGGCCCGAGAAGTGCATAATAGGCCAGACATCTGACGATTCCGGCCAGATCCAGTTGGCTGGCTGCGTCACGGGGCGCGTTGGACTGCGTGGCGGCGCGCCGACGGTAGTCCTGACAGCCGTATCATGCATCATCTGGCAGCCCTGCTCTCCGCCCGTGCCCTCGCTCGTGTCCGTGCTGCTCTGGGCAGCGAACACGAGGTCTCGCACGCCGACGGATGGCCCGAGCTGAGCTCGCTTGTTCGACGTGTGCCTGTCAGCCTCGCGATCATCGACCCTCGTCTTTCCGAGTGCAGTGCCATCGACGCGCTCAGGGTGCTGCGACACGACTTCCCTTCCCTGCCCCTGCTGCTTCATCTGCCGATGACGTTGCCTGCAATGCAGACGCTCGCAGAACTGGCGCATGAGGGATTTCACAACGTCGTGATCGAGCCCTATGAGGACGATACCGCATCGCTGCGCGCTCAGGTGGCGTCGCTCATGGAGCATGAACTCGAGGAACATTTACTCGCGATGCTCCGGCCGATACTTGAGAAGGCACCGGCAGGTATCACTGCCGCGGTATCGCGCCTCTTCAGGGAGCCGCACTCCTTCGGTTCCGTGGACGACATGGCAACTGTTGCCGGAATGCCGCGCCGAACCTTCGACCGTAACCTCCACGCCCTCGGCCTGGCACCCGGCCACAGGCTGCTCACAGTCGCGCGAGTTCTGCGAGTCTACAAGTACTCCCGAGACCCTGGCTACAATCTCGCCCACATCGCTGAGAAGGTAGGCTATTCGGATCCCGTGGTGCTGGCTCGTCAGATCCGCACGGTGACTGGCGAGACGCCCGCCGAGTGGCGTCGACACGCCACCAAGGGCAGCGTGATCAGTCAACTGTCTGTTCTATTGTTCAGCGATGGCATGCAGGGAATCCTCTGCGATCTGCCGCCCAGGCAGAGCGAAGTGCGACTGAACGACTCGCATGAGCAGCCGCACATAGCGCTGTAGGGAATTCGGCTGTCACGATCATCGCACAGCATTCTGGCGGGCTCGCCGCGACGCGGGCTTTGTATCCTGATCGCTCCACTGCGGCATCAGTTCCCAACCGCCCCGCGCCCAGGACTTCCGGAGTGCCCAGCGTCGGTCGACACGTCATAGGTGTCGTCGTGATCGCTAGTATCTCCGACATTCGCGCGACGTAGTCGAGCCGCGACCTGCTCGATGAAGGCGCGAGGCTCAAGCTGCCTGCGGAGAGCAACGAATCCGAAGCCGGTTACGAGCTTCACGTGCCGCCAGCATTGCTGCGCCGAGGCATAGCCCAGTCGCTCCGCTATCTCCTCCGGCGACTGCCTACTCTCGCGCAGATAGCTGTACACCCGCACCACCCGGGCGCTCCGCACCAACTGCCTCGCGGGGGCGAAGCCAGCTCTCTCCAGCGCCCTGTCGAACGATCGCCGCGGCAGGCCGGCCAACCTGACGAAGTCCTCCACATCGAGCACGGTGTGCGGCTCGCGGAACAGTTGCTCGATGGCCGCCACGATCGGCGCTGGAACGGCCTCCAGGAGCGGGGCTAGCGCGGTGATCATCTGTGCGCTCATCGCGTCCGCCGGCAGAGATTCCAGACGGGTTCGTAACCGCCCCGCATCGTCGTCGTAGTCCTTGAGGACTATGTGCCGCACGCCTCGAGAGGCCAGCTCCACGACCATCCTCATGCCGTCGGGCGAGACGGTCAGGTACGCCACGAAGGCGACGGAGGGATGGCGCACGACGGCGGCTCTCAAGAGCGGTAACGCCCCGGCTCCGACTATCTCCGTATCCACTACCGCTACGTGCACTGGCCGACGGCGGAGCATGCGCTCGAACGCCGGAAAGTCATCTGTCGTGATGACGGTGTGCTCGGCGCCGATTGCAATCTGCACTCGTCGCAGCATGGGGTCCGGAAGCAGACAGAGCACATCCACCGGCGGCCGCCTGGCTTGAAGTGATGCTGATATGGCCGGGACTGCGCGTGATGAGACCCTCTGGTATCCCTACCTTGGAACTACAACCCCCGACCTCGTGAGGTACTCATGCCCCGTCGCTCACTCCGGCTGCTTCTCCTCGCCATCGCCACTGCCTCGCTCGTCTCAGCCTGCACGTCACCGACCGGCCCCAAGGCTGACAACGCGCCGATTCCGCGCACCGCCGTCATAGCTGGCAGCGGCACTTGAGGATGACGCAGGGCCTGACTCGCGTTGGCATCCCCGCTAGGGGCGCAGGCCCGTAACTGACGCCCGGAGGTCGCGCAGTCCGCTGATTACCGCCGCGATGGTGGGAGTCTCGTGAACTGCTGGTTTGCTCGCCGCCTGGCCGGCCAGTTGATCGCTCTCCACCAGCGCCAGCACCTCGTTGATGCCATGGTACGCGGCGACATCCGCGGCGCGGTCACGTGCTTCCTCGGCGCCTTCGGTCCGGCCGAACGCGCGCGAGCCGCGCGAGGAATAGAGGTGAAAGTAGGCGGACAACTCCGGCGGAAGCCGTTCGCCATCCAGCTGTGACATGTAGCTGTCGAAGGCTTCCTCCTGGTGGCCAAGCACTGAAAGCTCCAGCAGGTTGATCGTGGCCACCCAGCGCAGGTATTGCTCCTGGGCGGTCGCGGCTATGACCAGATACGCGTCTCGGGCGGCGTCGCGAAGGCCGATCCCGCTCAGGAACGTCGCAACGTCGCCGAGGACCCGTTCGCGCTTCATCGGATCCGTGTACAACCTGAGGGCTTCGTAGGCGAGCGTTACCGCGCGCTCACTCTGGCCGCGCCGATAGGCCACGTGCGCTCGGTCATGCAGCGCCATCGCGAGCACAGTATCGTCACCAGCGGCCTCCGCACCGGCTATGGCACGATCGAGCGTGGCTTCCGCAGCCGGGAGATTCCCCCGTTGGAGGGCCACGTTCGCCTCCCCTATCATGGCCCTCACGACCATGCCAGGCATCGCCTGATCCCGGCCAATCCATGCCGCCGCCTGATATGCGTCCAGCGCCTCGTCGGATGAGCCCAGCGTCCTGAGACATCCGCCGAGCTGTATGTAGGCATCGGCCACGCTGTCCGCCGCGTCTGCCGCCGGCACATGACGTACGATGGTCCTGTACACGTCAGCGGCGCGAGCCCATCGGGCGTCGAACTGAAGCGCACGGGCATAGTCCGCAAGTCGGGCTGCCACCATCGACCGGTCGCCAGCACCGTTCGACGTCAGGAGCACATCCAACAACCCTTCCAGCACGACACTGTGAACGCTGCCAGCGGTGATTCCATGGATCGCTTGTGAGGCGGCCTGTACCTCAGGATCTCTCGAGTCCAGCCCCTGGCAACCGACGCTGACCCACTCGTCCAGCAGGCGCAGCGTGACCAGCCCGGCCTCCGTCTCGGCCCATTCGTTCTCCGTCCCGCGAAGACTGGCGAGGGCGGTGAAGAACGCGTAGTGCTCCACCACTGGCAGTAAGACCGATTCCATGCCCGGCCTCCCCTTCCCTGGTGATTCGTGCCTGCTTTCTCTCTCTAAACGTGCTTCCGCAAGATCGGTGTCTGGTATGCGCGTTCGACCGCGAGACTCGTCACGAACTTTCGGATCGTGGGCCGCCAGCGACTCCTTCAGCCTCTGCCTGGCTCGTGCCAGCCGCGTGCGTACCGTACCGGGCCTGATTCCGCGACGAGCGGCGATCTCCGAGACATCGTCCCCCTGCAGGTACGCCAGCATGGTCTCTCGCAGTACCCCGTCCAGGACGATCATGCAGGCCGTCAGCGTGGCACGCCTGATCTCCAACGACTCCAGCTCCGCCGCCACGTCCACGCTGTCGTGCAGCTCCGGGGCCTCATCGAGCGACACCATCTGATGTCTGGCCCGGCCATCCTTAAGCCTACGATAGGCACGGAGGCGTTCCCGGCGGGCTATGGTGACGATGTACCCGGACGCTCGCAGCGGATCGATCCGGTGGACCGCCCTGGCGATCCGAAGCAGCACCTGCTGCGTGAGGTCCTCGGCGGCTGTGACGAGGCCGTGGCGCCTGAAGTAGTGGACCAGCCACGGGCGCACGGCTTCCAGCAGCTCGTTCGAGGCGTCGGGGTCGTCAGTGCGCGCCCCGGCGGCCGCCTTCCGGACCAGTCGCGCCAGGTACTCGGCGCTCGGGAACAGCTTGTCTGGAGTGGCCATGAGCCCGCCGCCGGAAGCGTGGCGTTCGAGGTGCGTCTGTTCCCTTGTCTGCGGTGATCAGCAGCGGGAGGATACACCTGCAGAGTGCTGTCGGGGGCACGATGACGGAACGACACTTCCGGCCGGCGATCAAACATTTTCGGCCAGGCAGGCTCTGGCTGTTGGCGCCAGATGCCGTTGGGCGTGGCGGTGCGCGGTCGGGAGTGCCCCTGCTGACGGGCTCGTCGATGTGCCAGGTCTCGTCGAGTGACGAATAGCCTAACTGTCGGCCGCGACCGGCAGCTATCACGTTGAACGAGAGTGAGAATAGCCGCGTCCAGTTGCCTCGCTGGCAGGCCGATTGTTCGACCGCGGCCTTCGGACCTTAAGTCGCCAGACATTTTGGTCCGCAGTTTTGCGGGGCACTGTCAGACGCGGGACGCGGCGTAACGTCGCTGCGGCATTGTTGCGATCGGCTCTTGCGGGGTGAGCTGAGGAATGGGAGCTTGGGGGATAGTAGCGAGCTGGGGTGTGGCGAGCGGAGTTCCGTTGCGAACGGAAAGGACGCTTGCTGTAGGAATCTGGCCACACGTGTACGCAGTCCAATAGGCGTTAGCCAGCCTGCACGCACTCTAGTGCCACCGAGTATCGTGGCATCCAAGTGTCCTTCCGGCAGTTTCCGCCATCCGTCACTGACCTACGCTCATGAGTGGACCGCTCACGGGACTTGCTTCGAAGGCGCTGGAGGCCGGCTTGGGCATTGTGGCCGAGTTGCAGAAGGAAGCCCGAGCTACACGTGTAACCATCGACACTACTCGTAGCCGTGAATGCCTACTCTCCCAGATGCAGTCGGTGGAGACTTGGGCGAACGCTGTAACTCTCTTGAGCCTGCTTAAGGGCAAGCGACTGCGCGAGTGCTTCGTCGAACTGAGCCTCGACGTCGGGTATACCCCGTTCGCGCGTAGCAAGCCGCTCGGTAGCACTGTGCGCGTCGCGGACATAGTCCGGAGCGGCGGACATGCCGTCATTCTGGGCGGGCCCGGCGCAGGCAAGACGACGTCGCTGCAGAAGATCGCTCAGGTAGCGATCGCCAACCGGGAGGCTGGACAAGGCGGACCGCCAGTCTTGGTACGCCTGCGGGATCTACGGGACGACGAGTCTCTGGTGGCGCACCTGCTAGCGCTCTTGGGGATTGCCGTTCGCGCCCCCCAGCAATCAACGTCTCAGTTGCAAGCGTCCTGGGAACGTCGGGCGCTATTCACGTACCTGAGTGCCGTCAGCGCCGTCGTCCTAATCGATGGACTTGACGAAGCACTGAAGAGTACCCGCCGGCAAGTGGAACTCGACCTTCGAGATCTCGTACTTGCGCCAGGCGCTCATCGCCTCTTCGTCACTTGCCGGAACGCAGAGTATACAACTCCGATTCCGACAGCGGAGGCATATACCATCCTCCCCCTATCTCGCGATCAAGTGGCGGAGTTCGCGCAGCGGTGGTTGGGCGAGCGGTCAGCAGAGTTCACAGAAGCGATCCAGAGGAATCCGTACTCAGGGACCGAAGTCGTGCCGCTCACCTTGGCACATCTTTGTGCCATCTTCGAACGCGATGGTGAGCTCCCTCCACGGCCGATTGAAGTGTACGAGCAGATCGTGTCATTGCTGATTGAGGAGTGGGATCGGCAGCGGCAGATCATTCGGCAATCACGGTACTCAGACTTCTCTTGGAGAAAGAAGGAGCGGTTCCTTCAGGCCATCGCATTCGCGTTGTCGATGCGCGGCAATCGCGGCTCCTTCACAGAGGCGGATCTTGGTCACGCGTATCGGGAGATCGCCAGCGAATTCTCCCTTCCTCTCGAGGACTCGTTGGATGTCGTCCGTGAGGTCGAATCGCATACTGGACTTGTTCAGCAAAGTGGGCACAGGCGCTTCGATTTCGTGCACCTCTCGATCCAAGAGTATCTCGCTGCTATGTATGCACACCGGCGCGCTGATGCTGTTCAGCTGTTGGTTCCCGCGTACCCGAACGAACTGGCGCTCGTTATCGCGTACTCCACGAGTCCCGACCAGTACCTCGAGCGCGTCGTCCATGACCTGCGTTCGGGTGTTGGTGGGGCGAGTGCCGGCACCTTTCTGCCGCCGTTCTTAGCACGTCTCTCGGTTGAGCGTCCATCATGGCGAGAATCTGCGTTGCTCGGATGGCTTCTGCTGTACCTGTTTGATCAGCTAACGCGGTATCACAGAGGAGTAGACGAGCAACAGCGCCTTGTCTTGCCTGCCGAGGTCTTTCGCATCTTCGAAGACGAGGCTGCGGCGCAGTCGGTGCGTTTCGCAGCCGCCGAGGCAGAGGTCTTCGAAGAAAAGCATGTGTTCAGGCTCATCCCGAAGGTCCACGCGTCGGTGCCAGACGCAGTGAAGGCAGCAGTTCAGGCACGAGCAGACGCTGGGCTCGTCGTGCTACGTAGCAGCAGCAGCCTCGCTCGGGCACTAAAGCAACGTCGAAAGCAGCCCAGAGCAGGACCGAAGCGGCCGTGGTGACTCACTCCGGGCGCGTGTATTCTCTTGCCCCCGCTACGCCATAAGGCGCGCCACGAGTCACGTCGCCGCTCGACAGCAGCCAAGCTGGCTAACGAATCGTTGAAACTGACAAAGCCGGCCCACCCTCCACATCGGCAGCACGGCTTCGGCGCGGCCGGCTTTGCAGCTTAACTCTGGCGTTATACCGACATAACAGGCTAAAGTGAACGCACTGGACACGGGCAGCCCGAGCGCGGAGCAACGATCTCATCCCGTACCGCGTCGCGCTACGCACACTAGGTTTGGTGCGCTATGCGGAGCGGCCATCGGCATCGCCTGCTCTGCTACGCTGCTACTACTTTCGCGCGAGGGAGGAGAAGCACGCGAAGGCGCGGCGCTCCTCGCGCACGTCCTCTCCTATCCGGTAGCGTTCCTGTTTGAGTGGGCGGACTGGGGACATTGGGCATCGCAATGGATCGCATTCATCGCCATCGCGGTACCGCTGAACGGACTTCTGCTGGGCTCCCTTGCTGGCGCAGTAGGTTCCTTCACGACCGCCCCTCGATGGGCAGTTGTCGGAGCGCTCGTAACCGTGTGGATGGGAACCGTTGCGGTGGTTCTCGTAGTCGTGTCATAGCGCGTTGCGTTCGTGCGTGCGGTATAACGATGCTTGCTGCCGACAGCCACGCTATTGAAGCGGTCGCTTCGCGCCCGCATCTTATGGAGTGTCTGCAGCAGAAGCCCAGGTTATACCGCAAGAGCGAACACGAACCCTCATTCGGGAGTGGACTTGACCCGACTTGATGGACGCCAACCTACCCCTGATTATGGTTGGGGGACGGAGGTATCCAATGCCGGACGAGAAGAGCGAGACGAAAGGAAGGCGCCGTTCCTTCAGTGCCGAGTTCAATTTGGAAGCGCTACGACGGGTTGATGAGCAGCGAGTGCTCGGAGTACCGATGACTCAGATCGGGCGTGAACTCGGGGTGAGCGACGACATGCTGCGCGCGTGGAAGCGTCAGGCCGAGGCTCGGGGAGCGTCCAGGGGCACGCCAGCGAGGGACGTGTTCCCGGGTCAGGGACGGCTGCCGAGCGAGGAAGAGGAAATGCGTCGGCTGAGGCGTGAGAACGCGCGGCTCCAGCAAGAGGTGTCCTTCCTAAAATCAGCGGCGGCGTACTTCGCGAGGGAGTCGCGAGCCGGGGGCCCTGCCATGCAGGGCATCCGGCCATGAGCGACAGGTACGCCGCCGTTGCCGCCCGTTACCCGGTGCAGTTGATGTGCCGGGCGCTGGGTGTGAGCGTGAGCGGCTTCTATGCGGCCGAGGGCCGGAAGTCGGGGCCGCATGGCACGTGCGCGGCCGAGGACGAGCAACTGCGCATCGAGATCGGGAAGTCACACAAGAAGAGCGAGCGACGTTATGGCGCGCCGCGGGTGCATCAGGATCTCCGCGCCGCTGGTACGAGGGTGGCGAAGAAGCGCGTCGCTCGGTTGATGCGAGAGGCGGGCCTGCGGGCGCGCCGTGCATCGCGGCGGCGTCCGGTGACGACCGATTCGGGTCATGGTTGTCCGGTGGCTCCAAACACGCTCGCACGTCGTTTCTCTGTGACCGATGTTTGCGGAGTGAACCAGGTGTGGGTGGCGGACATCACCTATGTGCCGACGCGCGAGGGCTGGCTCTACCTGGGTGTCGTGCTGGACTTGGGTAGCCGGCGAGTCGTGGGTTGGGCCATGCGAGACACGCTGGAGCGAGAGATCGCGCTTGAGGCGCTGCGTTCGGCGCTCCGTAATCGGAGGCCCGCCTCGGGCCTCCTGCACCACACGGACCGGGGGAGTCAGCTTGGGTTCAACCGGTCGTCGCAACAGTGTCGTTCTGCTCCGATTGTAGAAGGTCGTTCAGTGCTTCGGCAGGGGTACGCCAGCCGAGTGTCTTTCGCGGACGTGTATTGAGCGCGAGTGCCACGGCCGCGAGATCGGCCGTACTGTGCGCGCTCAGGTCCGTACCCTTCGGGAAGTACTGCCGCAGCAGCCCGTTCGTGTTCTCGTTCGTGCCCCGCTGCCACGGGCTGCGCGGGTCGCAGAAGTAGACCGCCAGACCCGCGTCGATCCGAAGTTGTGCATGCTCCGCCAGCTCGGAGCCCTGGTCCCACGTGAGCGAGCGCCGCAGCTCGGTCGGTAGCGTGCGCACGGCACGAGTGATTGCGTCGCGCACCGCAGCGGCACCATGTCCGGCGAGCGCCGGTCCGTTTCTCTCGCGCGCACCCGGACCGTGCCCCGGCATGGGTGGCAGGTGCAGCAAGAGCGTGAAGCGCGTCGTGCGCTCGACAAGTGTGCCAATGGCGGAGCTCCCAAGACCGATGATCAGGTCCCCCTCCCAGTGTCCAGGGACCGCGCGGTCAGCCACCTCTGGTGGACGCTCGCTGATCATCACCTCCGGCGTGATGAAGCCCTTGCCCCTCCGCCGCGTGCGGGCGAGTGGGACCCGCAACGCACGCCCAGTTCGCAGACACGCCGTCAGCTCGCGCTTGAGCGCACCCCGACCCTGGATGTAGAGCGCCTGGTAGATCGCCTCGTGACTGATACGCATCGTGAGATCATCGGGAAAGTCGAGCGGCAGGCGTCGAGCGATCTGCTCGGGACTCCACGCACGGCCCCAGCGCCGGTGCTGCCGTCGTCCACGCCGGCGGCCCTTCCACTCGACCATGGGCCCAGGTACGGGTGCACCCCTGGGCGTGGCAATCACGCCGGCCAACCGGTCCTGCACATACTGCGCGAGCCGCGCGTGCGTCGCCAGCTTGGCCAGCTTCGGACGGTATGAAGCGCGATCAGCGTGCCACTGCGCAGTCGTGGCGCGGTAGTCGAAGGTGCCGCCGCGCGTCGACGCGTTGCGGCGTAACTCGCGCGAGATGCTCGAAGGTGCACGCCGGAGCCGACGGGCGCACTCGCGCACGCCATGGCCCTGAGCGCGCAACAGGGCGAGTTGCTCGCGCTCGGCGAACGAGAGATAGCGCCCCGAGAGCGGCGGCGCGGACGGAGCGAGATGGGTCGGTGGCATACCACCCGCCTGTCGGAACCATCGTGCCCCAACGACCCAGGACACTCGCGCCTCGGCGACGGCCACCTCGGGGTAGAGGCCGCAGGCAATGGCGGCCCAGAAGCGCTGCCGGTCCTCACGCCGTCCGACCGGCGGGCGACCCGGCGAGCACAGCTTCTTTCGTCCAGACCGATCCGATCGGCGCTGCTTTGGTATCGTCATCGCAACCTCCCACGGGTAGGTGTTGCAACGACCGGTTGAATCCACCCAGTATGCGAGCCACGACTACCAGGAACTACTGAGGGCCTACGGAATCGAGTGCAGCATGAGTCGCCGGGGCGACTGCTATGACAATGCGGTGGCTGAGAGCTTCTTCGCGACGTTGGAGCACGAGCTGCTGGCCGGGAGCGACTTCCGCTCGCGTACGGAGGCACGGCAGGCGATCTTCGAGTTCATCGAGGTGTGGTACAACCGAGAGCGGCTGCACTCGAGTCTCCGCTACGTGAGCCCGGCCGACTACGAGAAGCAGTTGGCTGGAGCTGCGCTCGCCGCCCGGGTTGGCCGGGCAGCGTAAACTTCGTGTCCACCAAATCGGGTCAGGCCCAGTCACGGGCATGATGCCACTGCAACCATCCTCGCTGTGAGTACGCCCGCTGACCGACGGCCGAGAGCTCCGCTGAGCGACATGATCGTCATCGCTGTTGCTGGCTTGGTGAATGACGCTCAAGCCGAGAAGTCGCGGGAGCCGACTCACTCCGACTTGGACTTCTACGTAGGACGTGCCGGCCTTACGGCCACCGACCCAAGGGTTCAAGGTCAGACGGTCGGGAAAGCGAAACGCGTTCGCGCTGTCCTCAGTGCTGCTTTAGAGAGCGCTCCGGACAAGGGTGAAGTGCTCGTCGCTTCGCTCGTGGCGCTAGTCCGTGCGAAAGGGGGATTCCGCCGAGGATCGCCCAACTACGCTGGTGAGGAGGCAATCGCGGATGCTGTGGACGCCTTTCGAAGTGAGGGCTTCATCCTCGCAGACGACGGCGACCTCCGGCCAGCGTCACTTGATACGCTCTCCGGCGCGAAGCTCACCGAAGCGCTGGCGGCATACGTTCGCCGTGCTCGCAGAGGAAGTGAGGATGCTGCGCTGCTCGTTGGTACGGGAAAGGATCTACTAGAGGCTACTGCGGCGCACGTGATCGACGAGCGATATGGTCACTACCCTCAGCAGGCCAACTTTCCAACGCTACTCGGACAGGCCTTCCTCGCATTGGACCTGTCAATCCCACAGGGGGCGCCTCCGGCGGGAGAGCCACCCCAGAAGCGTCTGGAGCGCGCGCTCTACGAGGCGGGTTGCGCCGTGAACGGGCTTCGGAATAAGCAAGGAACAGGGCATGGCCGACCTTGGCTGCCGACTGTAGGAGAACATGAAGCGCGTGCCGCCATACAACTCATCGGGATCGTTGCGAGCTTCCTCCTGGCAGCGCACAAATCCAAGCTGTAGCGGCTCTGCCGTCTAATGCCGTTCGAGAACTTGAACGCAAGAGGATAGACGACACCGGGAAATAGCGTGAGGCGGCCACAGCTTCATGCTGTAGGGTGGCGATACAGTCGTTGATTCGGCGGTGCCGGCTTGTTACATCAGTGTTGGCCTCGCCCGGATGCCTCCGTGGTGGCCACGCGCCCAACAATGGTTTTCGGTCCCAGAGGATGTATCTGAAGCCTTAGACTCAGAGCAACCGTATTTCGCCTCTTTGTTCACAAGGATCAAGCGCCGTGCGCAGTAGAACCAGACTGTCTGCCGGTGGCCTCGCGCCGATGAAGCTCGACCAACCGTGCGTAATCAGTCTCGCCGAGCATGTCCGCCAGCCTCACGGCCTGCCGAAGCAGAATATCGAAGCGTCGCCGCACAGCGCCTGATCCTGTATCAAGCCCCTGTTGCGCCGCCCAGACGTGCAGATCTCGCGACGCATGCTCGATCAACCACGCATCCGCGGCGAGCCACCAGAGAACGTCGCGTACTTGCGGGACGCTCATTCCGGCGTCGTCCGTGTCGCCGCCATCATCGTCCAGGTCGGTAGCAACAGTGAACACCAGCTGAAGCGCCCTCGCTGGCGTCGGCGAATCAGTGGTGACCGTGACCAGGTATACCTGCTCGGCCTCCCACGGCGATTCGGCTATGTCGTACGGCGCGTAGTATACCGCCTCGGCGCTGACTGACAGACCGCACTCAATCGCGAATCGAGTGAACGGATCTTCCATGAAGAAGCCCCGATGGGAATGGCGTTATCTCTCTTCCAACTCAGCGCGTAAGGCATCCAGCAAGCCCAGGGCCTGCCGACGCTCGTCGGGAGTGAGCCTGTCAGGCCGGTCACGGAGTATCACATACGTGCCGGGTAGGTTTGGAGACTCTGGCTTGAACGCCGCCCTTCCCTCCCCCGCCACCTCGGCCAACAACGCTAGCGCTGGCTCAAGGTCTCGCAGAAAACTCTGGCCTTGTGTGCGCGTGTAGGACGCTGTCGTCATCGGCTTCTCTATCTTGAGCGTGAAGCCGCCCTGAGTGCGCAGTTGATCAACGGTGAAACGCGGACCGGTGCCGCGGACGCGACGCCTCCCATCCAGGCGCGCGTATGCACGGAGCAGAGGCACGCGCTCATCCGAGGGCTTCTTGGCAATGGAGAGCAGGCGCTGTTTCCGGAGCAACGACACCCTCTCCCAGTCCATGTCGTCGCCGCGGGCCAGTCCGGCTTCCCTCAACACCGCATCCGGGAAGGCCGCGCCGATGGTGTAGTACTCGTTCGTCGAGCCTGCCTGAAGGTTGAAGTGACGACCCAACTGTTCGAACGTGATCGACCGCCCTTCCTCGTCATCCAGGATCGCCTTCAGACCGACCACGTTCCGGGCCAGCTCCCAGGCGGTGAGTTCAGCACGCTGTGCATTCTCTTCCGCCGTCAGCACGGCGAGCCGGGCGTCCGACAGTTCATCGGTCTCGAGCACGAAGGCAGGGATGCTCCGGTGTCGAGCGCGGACGGCGCTGTCCTCATGCCCTTGCAGGCGGCCAAACGCCCGGTGACGACGCTCGCCGAAGACGAGTACGTACGGCGTCGCGGCGCTGGCTTCGTTGCGGCGGACCAGGATCGGGTGCTGCAGCCCGGTCTCGAGTATCGACTGAGCGAGCCCGTCGATATCACCGAAGAAGCGTCTTGCCTGGTGCGGTGAGGGTGCTATCGCATCGACCGGGATGACCTCGGCTACGCGCGCGCTTCCCTGCACTTCTGTCGCGGTAGCTGCTTCAGGTGCTGCAGGTGCCCTGTCGGACTCGGATCTGTTGTCATGGCCGAGTGATCCGTTGTCGATGTCGGCTACCGGGTCGGCCGTTGTTTTCACTCGCTTCCGATTCCTGGCGGTAGCAGCAACGTCGGCTGAATCAGTAGCATCGCTCTTGACCGGCTCTCTGGTGCCACTATCGGGACCCGTGCCAAGGGTATCGAGCAGTGCCTGAGTGCGAGCATCGGGACGGAGTGCCGCCAGCGCTGCCCTCTCCTCGGCGCCGACCTCGCGACGTACGCCGCCGGCGAGTCCCCGCTTCATCCCGCCACGCTTGAGCGTCGGCGTCTTCCCGGTTCCGGCGGTCATTCCAGGTCTCTCCCTGCCGCAGAAGCTGCTCCGGACGTCGCCGCTGTCTTCCATTCGGTGTCCAGACCGAGGTCCGCGGCAATTTCCTCGGCCAGCGCCTTGTAGGCGGTGGCCAGCGAACCGTCGCCGACTATGGCGTCGTAAAGGACCGCGGGACGCAGGTACATGTTTGCCGTCTCGCCAGTAGTGCGGTGAGGAATCGTGGTCGAGTACAACAGGTCCGGAAATTTCTCGGAGAGCAACTCCAGGGCGTCTCTGGAATTGCGTCGACCGGCTATGACCTTGGTCAGCACGATGCGTATGTGCTTGTCGGCGTCCACGGATTCCTGGATGGCTGCCACCACGTGATCCACTGCGTCCAGGTCGTCTGCGGTGGGCGCGGTCGGGATGACGACGAGCTGCGCCGCCGTAGCCGAGGCGAGTGAGATATCGCCGAGCACCGGTACGGTATCGACCAGCACGACATCGGCGACCGCCTGGGCGCGCTGGATGTGCCGGACAATCTCGTCCTGCCGAGCCTTCCAGAGGAGGGGGCCGCTGCGAAAGAGCAACATGGTGCCGCCCAGCGCCCGGACCTGCTCGAGCATCACCTCGACAGGTGGTGCCTCGAGCGGGTCGGCGACCGTCCGATACGGCACCTCTTCGCCGTCTTCGCCCGTACCAGGTAGGGCTCTGGTCGTGGTGGCCTGCGGGTCGCAGTCGACGATGGCGACGCGCAAACCGCGGCGAGCGAACTGGGTGGCGATACTCAGGGTGCACGCGGACTTCAACGTGCCGCCCTTGGCGCCGATAAAAGCGACGGTAGGCGTCATGGTCTGGCGGAAAGCAGGCAAGGTCAGGCGACGTCGGCGAGGCTGGCGTCGTCTGGAATGGCGCATCCGGCCCCGGTCCTGACTACTGCGGGCGTGAGGAGCGCTCCGAGGACAACGTATCCTTGTAACAGCCCTCGGACAATGCGGAGTTCTCTGGCCAAGCAACAGCACCCAATCGTTCGCGGCCCAATCGAATGGCGGCACGTTCCGTTCCCCGGGCTTTTATAGCTTCGCCCCTTCTGGGTCCACCGGCATTCGGTAACCGAATGATCTGGGCTGTTGTCGGTAGCAGTGAGCAGTCTCGTCGGTGGTCCCGGAGAATCGAGAGGAGGTTTTGCAGACTGCGCGTGCCTCTCGCCTTGAGAACGACGTCGCGCTTCTGAGCTGCGTTCGGTTACCGAATGACAGGTGGCTTAAGACGTTTCGTTCGGTTACCGAATGGATCGCGCAGTATGGGTCGCGCTCTCTGGTCGCCCGATCGACCGAAGGTGCGGCCGACGTCGCTGATAACCGGGCAGGCGTAGTGCCGCGCCCAAGCCCTTACGAGGCATTACGTGGCAGCCGCGAGAATATCGCTTGGAAACCGAGGCAGCCACCAACGACAGGTTACCGGGACTGCCTGGCGACTCTGCCTTGGCGCAAGCGAAGCTTTCACCGTGGCATTCGGTTACCGAACGGGGCGCGCAGTGTGGGAGATCCGGGATCGACAGCCTCAGTGCCCAGAAACGATCGTCGACGTGATCAAAGTGTCTGCTGAACAGACATGCATGGTAGACGAGCCCGAGCCGTTCAGGACAGCGCTACTCCGAACTTTCCTCGTCGTCCCCCGCCGTCTCGTCGGCAATCACGGATGCTGGCAGGTGCGATCGCACGCGGACCGTGACCTCTGTGCCCTCGATCTCCTGTAGCGCGCTCTCGATCTTCGGTACTAGGCGCTTCACGGCTTTCAGGGCGATGTCGTCCCCGACGGAGAGGGTCAACTCTTCTGCCGTACCGCCCACAGCCACGGCGTCCTCGACACCGTAGAGGTCGAGAATCGTAAGGTTGGGCCTGATCTGCTCGAGCACGGACGCCCAACGCTCTCCCGACGCACTGTCCGCTGCCGGGGCCGGGATAGCCCTGGCTGCGCGAGGCAGGGAATCACTCATGGCAGCGGTCGTCGGAGTCTCGCTACCCGATGCCGACCGGTCGGGCCCTCGGGCAGGGGGTCTGGCAGTTCCAACCTCCGTGCGTCGGGGAGCCGGCGTCAACGCGGCGGCATCCAGTCGAGCCAGTGCCGACCGGCGCCACTGCTGGAAGGGCACCTCGCCGGCGAAGCTGGTTTCGTGCTCCACGTGGTACACGATCCAGCCGGGCCAGGACTTGACGACCGCGGTCGGATCTGTGGCCCTCAGGTGGCAGGCTCTCAGCAGCACTTCCGCGACCTGACCGGGCTTCTCGGCGATCATCAGACGCGCCTTTGCCGACGTCACCCCAAAAGCCCGGAGCAGGGCGTACTGCACCCGGATGTCGGGCGGATCGGTGAGTCCGATCCCGCGCAACAGGCCGCTCAGCTGCAGCAGTGGACCGGGCTCGAGCCTGAACTCCATCGGTCCCCGGCGCGGAGTGCCCTGCCAGGATGCGGAGGCAAGCACTCCGGCGGCAATCAGTTCCTCGGCTGCATCGCTCAGCATCCGCCTGGCGCGGGTTGGCTTGTTGGCCGCCGAGAGAAGGCAGGCGGCCCGCAGCTCCTGCTCCTGGAAGAGCCACGGGAGGCGCATGTGGCGGGCAGCGTGGGCCGCGCAGAGCTGGTACAGCCGACGAGCCGTTATGCTCTTGAGCCCGGTGTGGCGCTCGACGTCGATCCACCCCGACCAACCGGAGACAGCCTGAGCAACCCAGAAGGGATTGACGCGGAGTTCATGGATCCAGAGGGTCCGTCCCGTCTGGACCATCTCGCCGAGGTCAACCGGATCCCCGTCGTCCTCATCGGTAGTGGATTCGCCTGAGGAGTCTTCCTGGGCGTCACCTGCCGTGGGCGACGGACGCCCGAGGAGAGCTCGTGGAGTCTCGACGGTACGTTCTTCGGTCCGGTACTCCAGCAACCACCTGGACTCCTCAACTTCGTGGCGCCGAACGGTACTTGCCGTGGGAGCGCCGGCCGTCGCACCTTCCTGAGCCAGAAGCTTGGCGGCCTCGGAGCTCCGATCGATGAGGACTCGACTCTCGATGCGCACGTGCGAGAGCCGTCGGAGGGCGTCGCGGATCCGCCTGACGAGCGGGCCCGATGCGCCGATGCCGAGTGCCTGGCAGATGAGTTGAAAGCTGGGCTGGCGGAAGGTGCCGCTGGCGATGTCGTGTATGTCGCGCTGCTCATCCAGGATGCGGAACAGCGCCAGTAGCACGTCAGCATCGCGCCCGTATGGCAGCCCCAGCACCGGATCTCCGGTTACTCGCACCCGGTAGCGAGTACGATCCGCACTGACCAGTTCGAGTTCAGTCCGCCAACAGGCATCCGGCAGCCTGCCGTCCACCAGAGGCGGCTGCTTCTGGATCGGCAGCACCACCGGTATGTCCAGCAACTGCAGGGCAATCGGGCTCGGCAGTGACGCCGCACCATGCTGTGCGAGGAGCAGGCGGTCGTCAGGACGAACCGCCGCGGCCGCCGAGCCACGTGGGTTTCCGGAATCGCTGGAGTCGAGTGGACCGGAAGGCGGACTGAATCGATGGGTCATCAACCAGGCGAAGAGACGAGCTGCTACAAGAGCTTCGAAGGTACCGTTGGTGGCGAGGGGGAACAAGCGGACGCCGCGGGTGCCGAGTCGGGGCAGGGAACCGGTGTCTCCGCCCGTCCAAGACCCGGATCAGCTACCTGGCGGGATTTCGCTGCTCGCGCACCAGATGAGGGGGTTTGTGGTGTAGCATATAACAACCTCACCCAAGCCACCCACCCAAGAGCAAGTTAACAGACAGGCCCGAGCTCGATATCCGTAAGAGCCGACATGGCAGTAACTTGCGGCACCAGCTCAGTCTTATATGACCGACTCGAAGGAGCGCCAGAGAACACGCTACAGAGGCACCATCTGACACGGTCGCTGGGTGGCAGCTAACAGGACGGGGCAAGGCAGGGCACATGCTCGCACGAGGGAACGCCAACTCACACGCTGACGCCATGATAGGGTACCGGTATCCAGCCGTGGATCTGCGTTCCAGACGTCTTCCTGGCACCAACATGGGACACCAGTGTCGGCGCCGCTGCCGCAACCGGTTCCTCGCATACCAGCCAGTACAATGACCCTCGTCGCGACCACAAGTTCAGTTCCCTGCAACGCTTATGGTGGGTAAGCAGGCGGGCTGTAGCATCTCCATCCTCTTGCCGGTCAGCCTGACTGGGCGTACCTTCTCGCTGTGTGTGTTGGCGTTCCCTCAACCCGAGGCGCTAGCCTCGTTGTGTAGCGCGAGTTACGAGTGAGTTGGCTTCCTCTGCTGTGTTGAGTGACGTTCCCAGACCCACCGGCGGCCGGCCCTGAAATGCCCTCCTCGGCCCGTCCACCCATTCCTCGAACGCGATGACCTTCCGTCCAGTGGTCCTGCCAGATGATGACGAGTAGGGCCAGCGGCGAGGATGGTCGACCGGCGCTGCGTGCGCTCCGCCAGCAGCCACTGATGGTGGACGTACGCGCCGCCCATGCGCGGCTGCGGACGGAGGACAGTGGTGCGGAGTCTGTGCTAGCCGACGGGTCGCCACGCATTCCTGACGTCGAGAGGTGGGCCTCTGCCTGGCTCGTCTGTGCCCAGGCGGCGCTCTCGATGGACCCACGATATCTCCGCGACGATCCCTGGACCATCCCTCTCCGCCTGTCGGCGATGTACCTGCCGCGTCGTGGGGACGATCGGGATCGGCTCGCCCAGGCCATCGAGGGACTTGCCGCGGCCGGGATCGTCAGCGTCACCGGGGACGAGGGTTCGGGACGGACGGTCTTCGTTGACCGGCACTTCTTCATGCCGCATCCAGCGGGGATAGCCCTCGATTGGAAGGAGAGCCTCGCCGTCTGCGGTAATGAACCGGCGACACTTCTCGTGCTGCACGCTCTCGCCGAAGTCATCGTTCCGCTCGACGCCTGGACCGCAGTGCCACGGCGAGACCTGATGGACGCTACCGGCTACCAGCAGAAGCAGGTGCGGGTGGCGCTCAGGCGGCTCGAGAGGGCAGGGCTCCTCGACGCCGAGGGCGATCCCGGAGTGACGGCGCGATATCGCTTCAGTGGTAGGGCACTCGGTCGGCACTGGGAGATGTCCGATTCTGCCTCTACCCCCTCGGCGGTGGCAGCCACCGTGAAGGCTGAGCTCCCGGTAAGGGTCGAGGTCCGAGGACCTTCACTGGACACCGCCACGAGCACGTCCGCCGAGGGAGCCGCCGCCGGTAGCGCCGGCCTGCGAGTGACGGTGGGTGGCGTGACGATCACCCTTGCTCCAGGCGCTCAATTCGCGATCGGCGCTGGCGTCGAGGCGCGGCTGGAGATGGGTGCGGACGGTAAGCCGGTGTTATTGGTCGGGAGCACTTTCGTCCCGTAGAACCTTCTGGTCGGCGCGCACGCGACACTGGCTAGCGCATTCCCGCCGACCGGCTCCTGACTGCCTTCGCCCCTTCTTATCCTGCTCCACCAGCACCTCGCTCATAGGGGCGAGTAGACCGGACCGGTCGCGCCACCAGCCGTCACCCGGCTCGTAGAATGAGCGGCGACCGGCCGTGGAACGAACGCCAGAGGAAGCGTAGCACAATCAGGCGCTGACGCTCCCTACGCCCTGAGGGTCGCGCCCTCGATTGCGACCGTCACAGCGGTCGCGGGTCGGCCTCTCCTTCGTCGGCGATCCCGAAAAGCTCCCGGTCCCTCCGTCCGACCGCCGGAGCGAGCGCCCTGCGGATTTCGGCGGCATGAGGGCCGTCCAGGTAGCTCTGGAGCAGTTGCCCGCGCCTCAGGTTCTCAGTCGCCTCCGCCTGTCGCTTTCGCTCCCGGAGCGCGGCGATTCGTTGCTCCTGCTCGCGGGTGAGACGCACGATTTCGTCGTTGATGTCGGCCGACGTCGGACTGCTCTTGCGACGAGGCATGGGTCGTTGGGGTGCAGATGGTGGGCGACGGTACGCGCCTATTGGGACAGGGTAGGGAAGCGTGTGAGCTGTTGCGGCTGTGTGCCCAAGACTGTGGCATTCGCAGAAGCACTGGCGTGAATACTGCTTTTGATAGTACCATATATCAATAGCGATAGTCACACCGGAGCCTTGATCATGCCCGACATGCCAGGCGAAGCCACCATCATCCTCTCAGCCCGTGCAAGCGGGTGGAGGTGTGCATCAAAACCGACGCTCCGCGCCGGTCTCGCTGGCACCTCCAGGTCCGGCCTTCTGCGCCGGCCGGACCGCCTGCCCATTCGCGCCCGTGGCGCTCAAGGGGTGACGGAGAGGGTGATGAGCGACTACCAGCGGATGCTCGCGGAACGATCAGGGAGGCGACCCGAGGGATGATCGAAGGGAACGATCGAGGAGCAATCGAGGGAGATGCTCGAGGGGTGATAAGGGAGGCCACCGCAGGAGGATACCGGCCATGAGACCAGCTCTACCAGCCGAACAGAAGCGCACCCGCCGGAAGCACGTGTTGTTCTCGCCCGAGGAGTGGACGGCGGTCGAGTCGCGCGCCCGGGAGTGTGGGGTACGGGCTAACTGCTACATCCGTGAGACGGTACTCGGAAGCGTACCGCGGACACGACCGCACGGTACGACGCGCCAGTTGGTGGTCGCCATAAACCGGATCGGGAACAACCTGAACCAGCTCGCCCGGGTCGCCAATGAGAGCGGCGACCTTCCCCGCGAGACCGACTTCGATGCACTGCGCGAGGAGTTGATGGACGCCCTGGCGCAGGTCCTCGGCGCGAGAAAGGGAGGCGAACTGGCCTTCTATCGCCCCAGGGTTACGGCGGGTGACGAAGCAGGCCTGACGGTCCGGTGACCCTGCCGCGACCGTTCCGGTGACCTTCCGGTGATGCGCCGATGATCGCGGTCTCGAGCAGTGGACGGAGCTTCAGGGCGCTGGCGACGTACCTCGCTACCGGGCGCACTGGTACCGAATTCGGTCGTGTGGCCTGGAGCGAGGGGCGGAACATCCCGACCAACCGTCCGGAGCTGGCCGCCGAGATCATGCACCATACCGCAGCCGGACGGCAGGACGAGCGGATAGCCCAACCGGTCTACCACCTGGCCATCAGCTTCGACCTGAACGATCATCCGACCCGGGCGCAGATGCGCCAGGTAGCCGACCGGATGCTCGCGGATCTGGGGCTCGAGGGACACCAGGCGCTCATCGTCGCGCACCGGGACCGGGCACACCAGCACGTCCACATCCTGGTCAATCGCATTCATCCCGAGACGGGCAGGGCCTGGGACCGATGGCAGGAGAAAGCACGGACTGAACGGTCGCTCCGTGAGCAGGAAAAGGCGCTCGGCTTCCGGGAGGTCGCCGGCAGGCTGTGCCAGGTAGAGGGGAGGGACGCGCCCGAGCGCGCATCGCTGACGAACCCGGAACGGCGGGAGAAGGCGCGCGTAGCGGAACCCATCTTCGTGGAGCGAGTGCGGTCTGCCAGCTCCGTATTCCGGGCCGCAGACTCATGGGACGCGCTGGAAACGTCGCTCGCCGAGCGGGGGCTGCGGTTGGAGCGAAAGGGGCAGGGGCTCGTGATAACGGATGGTCACCGGGAAGTGAAAGCGTCCCGGGTGCACCGGGATCTGTCGCTCCGCCAGCTGGAGGCGCGGTACGGGGTGCGCTACATCGATCGTCACCTGGAGCCCGGTCTCGACCGGCCCCAGAAGGACCGTTTCCGGGAGGAGCAATTCCAGACGGACCGGACGCGGCAGGGCCGGACGCATGCGGATTGGCGGGGGCGGCAACGGTTCGGGACAGGCGAGGCTACGGTCCCGTTTCGGACAGCTCCCCCTCCCGGCGTTTGGTACGTCGCCGTACGGATCCACCAGTTCGAGCGAGCCACCCGCCTGGAGCATGCCATATCTGCCGCGGGTACTGCCCTCGATCGGGCTGAGGCGCGTGTGAGGGCACACGGCGCCGCCGCCGTGGAGCTCGCCAGTGCGCGCGAAAACCTGTCACGGGTGCTCCGGACCTTGTACCGGGATCCGGAGACAGCGTACGCCGCACTCGCCGCGGCAGTTGACCGGGACGGCGCTGAGGCGGCTTTCAACCAACTGCGCCGGCGGCCGGAGGAATTCGGGCCACTCAGGGCCACAGAGCCGCAGAAGGGGCTACTCGCCCGTATCGGACTCGGCGGAAGAGAGGACGATTCGGCGGCACGAGAGGTTGCCCACTCTGCCGCTGAGCGTGCGGCGCGGCTGGTCGCGGCGGAACGGGCCGCGCCGAGCGTGAGCTCGAGAGAGGGCGCGCTGGCGAGCCTTGCGAGAGCGCAGGCGCGGTACGACTTCCTGGGTGCGGAGGCCGGGCAGCTCCCGCTGCGCGGCCGGCTGGCGGCGAATCTGGCGCGCGGGGTGGACCGACTGTCCGAGCGGGAATGGGTGGCGCTGCGGGGGACGCTCACGCCGCGCGAGGCTGTGATCGCGGAGGTCTTCCGGGGGGCGGTGCGGGAGAGGCTGGAGCGGGTCGACGGGATGACGTCGCCATCTGACGGGCGTGGTGCCGCGCGGGGCGGGACGGATGGCGGGTCACGAGACACGCCGCGGGAGAGGCACATCAGGTCCAGGATGGCGGGTGCCGCCGTACACCGGGTGATCGCCCAGCTCGTTCCACGTGAGCTGCGCCAGCTCGCGCGAGCGCGCGAGGCAGTCAGTAGCCCCGGCCTGGCGCTGAAGCGGGCGGTCACACGGCAGGTGCGAGAGGCGATACTGGGCGGGAAGGAGTATGAGCGGTAAGCCTGGTGCTCGAGAGGCGGGTGCCCGATGGCGTCGGTACAACGTTCGGGATCACGGGCCTCATGATGGCGCGATCATGGCGCGAAGGTATGGCAGGGGCGGGTAGGGCGGGGGAGTGTGGGCACGGAAGCGGCGGTTTGTTCGGGAGAAGGTGAGGGAGGTGGTGACGATGGTACGGACTATTTTCGCGATGGTGCTGGCGCGGATCGTATCCCGCTTGGTGGGCGGCGCGGCGGAACTGGCCGTGGTGCTCCTCTCGGCGCTCATGTGGGTGCTCATGTGGGTGCTCGTAGCCGGCATTCCGGCTATCCGTCGCTGGCTAATCCGGCTCTTCCGCCCCTGTCATCATCAAGAGTCATCTGCACTCGGTCGGGCGAGGAGGACGGCGGCGTGCCCTACGAATTCACTACGGCACCCCAGCTACCCCGGACTTCTTCGCTGACGCGGATTGCTGCAGGTGGACGCGAAGCGGGTGGTTCAAGAGCGGGCCGCTCAGTAGCAGGCGACTCAGTAGCAAGTCGTCCAGGAGAAGGAGCCCGGGAACGGAGTCCGAGAGCAGAGCGTCCGGACGAATGGCGCCTGAGCAGGGGCGGATCAGGCGCGCTTCCTGAGCGCCCCTGTCCAGCTCGCCATCGTCGACCGACAGAAGTGGAACAGCCGTTCAGGTCAAGTCAGGTGACCTGATGCACGGCACGGCCCTCGCATACGCGTGCGCTCTCACGGCGCACCGGATGTATGGCAGTGTGGGGAAGAACCGGCTGCGCCTCGCTTGCACCTTGAGGCCGCCCCACGGACCACCGGATCGAACTCGTACCCTGACGAATCGAGACAACCCCTCGGAAGGCAGCGCCGAAGACACTGCGGAAGTCACCAGGGAAGACACCGAAGACAGCGCCGGAGAAGGCACCGGGCTGACGCCCGGCCAGGTCACCTTCCTGGTGGAGGCGAGTCGGCTCCTTGCCGACTCGCTGGATTACACCACGACCCTCGCCACGGTGGCCGGCATGGCCCTGCCGCACCTTGGCGCGTGGTGCTTCGTGGACCTGCTCGAGCCGGGCCGCGGGATGCGCCGGCTGGCCGTGATCCATTCCGATCCCGAGTTGCAGCTCCTTGCCCGGCAGCTCGAGGACGGTTGGCCACCCGAGCGAGACGACCCTTTAGGCGTCCCCCGTGCGGTGCAGACCCGGCAGAGCGAGGTCATCACCTCGGTTCCCGACGAGATGCTGGTCCGTGCGTCGCGCTCGGAGGAGAATCTCCGGATCCTGCGGCGGCTGGGTATCGGCTCCCTAATGATCGTTCCCCTGATCGCGCGGGACCAGGTGCTGGGGGCAATCACCTATGTCTCCCCACGGCAGGGGCGTGGCTACACCACCCGGGACCTCGCGCTCGCCGAGGCCCTGGCGGCGCGGTGCGCGATCGCCATCGACAACGCATGGCTGTACGAGGAAGCGCGGAACGCCCAGCGGGCGGCGGAGGAGGCGAAGAAGGCGGCGGAAGAGGCGAACCGGGCCAAGAGCCTCTTCCTGGCGACCATGAGCCATGAGATCCGTACTCCGCTGAACGCCGTCATCGGTTACGTTGACCTGCTCCAGATGGGTATCGGCGGACCGCTCTCGCCGGACCAGGCGCGCTACCTGGAGCGCGTGGACGCGAGCAATCGGCACCTGCTCGGCCTGATCAACGACGTGCTGGACCTGGCCAAGGTGGACGCGGGCCAGATGCAGCTCCAGCGCGAGGAGTCGGCCGCTGCGCCAGTGGTGGACGCCGCGCTGAACCTGGTGCACCCGCTGACCGAAGGGAGCGCCATGACGCTCTCCGCCGCCTGTGAGGGCGACCCGGACGTGAAGTTCGTGGCAGATATGGACCGGGTACGCCAGATCCTGGTGAACCTCCTCTCCAATGCGATCAAGTTCACCCCTGACGGGGGCCGCATCCGCGTCGTCTGTGGTCGATCGGGCCCGCCGGAGCGGGCACGGCTGACGACTGCGTCACCCTTCTGGACCTACATTCGGGTGGCGGACACGGGGATCGGCATCGCTCCCGGGGTTGTGGAGCGCCTGTTCGAGCCATTCACGCAGGTGGACAGCGGCTACACTCGCTCGCAGGAGGGGACGGGACTGGGGCTCGCGATCAGCCGACGCCTCGCCCGGCTGATGGACGGGGACCTGACGGTGGAGAGCGAGCCTGAGGAGGGCTCCGTCTTCACTCTCTGGCTCCCCGCTCCCCCGCAGGACATGTCCCCGATGGCGCCTACCCGGGACGAGGTGATGCGGGCACCGGAGCACATCCAGGGCGTGGCGGCGATCGGACGCCAGATGCTGGCTCAAGTGGACCAGATCGCCCGCTCGTTCGTCCGACGGCTCCGCGAGCAGCGGTTGGTGCCGAACATCGACGCCATCTCCGACGCGGCGATCCAGGATCATGTGGCCTCACTTCTGGCCGACCTGGCGCAGTCTCTGGTCCTGCTGCAGGACTCCGAAGATGACGCGGCGGAGCTTCTCCGGGACGGGAGCGCGATCCAGCGCATCATTGCCGACCGCCACGGCATCCAGCGGCACCGGATGGGGTGGACCGACGAGGCGGTAGAGGCGGAGTTCGACATCCTTCTCGAGGAAGTGGAGGCGGTCGTCTCGCGTGCTGCTCGAGCCGAGGAGGGAGCGGACGCGGCGCGTGCCATGGACCTTCTGTCCGGCTTTCTCCAGCAGGCCCGACGCGGAAGCTCCCGGGCGTTCCGAATGGCGAGGCGCAGGGCCGGTAGCTGAGGGCGGTCGCTAAGGGCGGCCGAGCATTGGCCCCTGGGGATCGCCGACCGGACCGCGCCCCGCGGCGCCGGGCGCCGCGGTGGCGCGGCTACGCGGCTACGCGGCTACGTGGCAGCACCTGCGGCCGCTGGCGGGTCGGCATCGATGGCGTCGGCGAGGAACTGGGCGAACGGGCCGATGTCGCCGCGGGCGCTGGCGGCGTCGAGGGCAGCCATGTATCGATCGCGCCACTCGACCCGGATGATGGTCCACGGGTAGCCGCCGGAGGCGAGCATGGCGTTCATGAGGAAGCGGCCGATGCGCCCGTTGCCGTCCATGTAAGGGTGGATGAAGACGAAGCAGAAGTGGCCGAGGACGGCGCGGACAGCGGCCGAAGGCTCGTCAGCAAGGAGGTCGAACAGGGCCGGCATCATCTCGCGGACGGCCTCGCGTGGGGGCGGGACGTGCGCGGCGTTCCTGATGTAGACGGGCGCGTTGCGGTATCCAGCGAGGTCGCTGGCTGCGAAGATCCCCGCCATGACGCTCGGGCTGAAGAGTTCACGATACCAGGTGCCGTGGTCGGCGCGCGCGACGTCGCCCGGGTTCTCGGCGGCGAGGATCCGGCGGAGCGACGTCTGGACGGCCTCGAACGCGCGCCAGTAGCCGTGGGCGGCCATTGCGTTCCGTGCGTCCCTGTCCAGGACGTGCTGCTCGGGATCCCAGCTGCCGAAGGCGACGCGCTCGATGAGCTCGTTCGTGACGCGGTAGCCTTCGATCGAGAGCGAGTGATATGCGTCGGCGCGGTAGTTCTCCTGGACCTGAGCCAGGTAGGCGTCGGGGTCCGCAGGGAGCCCCGGTGCTTCGGGGACGTGGCGGAGCACCTCCTCGCGCATGGTGCGCCACATGAGCTGCAGGCGGTGCACGTAGGGAGACGTCACGCGCGTCGCCGTGAGGACGACGGGGTCGACTACGAAGGGGTTCGATTCCTGGACCGTGTAGCCCGCCGCGCGCATGGCGCCGAGGACATCGTCGGCGAGCGCCGGGCGGCCGACGGCGCGGAGCGCTCCGGCGAGGCGGCCGGCGACGACGCTCCGGTTCCCGGCGAGGAGCTCCCGGTTCAGGTCCGAAGCGTCCAGCAACCTCGCGAGCGCGATCTGGGCATCGGTGGCGGAGGTCTGGAAGAAGTGCTCGGAGACGCGGGTGAGAGCCACGGGGAGCGTCAGCACCCGGAGCCCTCCGCAGACCTCCATCTGATCGGCCGGCGGGAGCTCGGCCTTGTAGGGCAGAAGAGAGCAGTTCCCCGGGAGGTCGAGCGGCCTGTTTCCTCCCTGCGGGGTGTGGACGACCACCTGCTTCGGGAGCACAGTCGCCCCAGCGTGCACGAGGACCGAATACGCCGGCGCGACATGCCAGGCATCGCCAAACCGGGCGTTACAGTATCCGGCCACGAAGTCCCGCATGGCGGCGAACCAGGGGGTGGTGTCGCCCGACGCGTCCCCCGGCCGGGAGACGAGATACCAGCCCTTCACCACCCTCTGAAGGAAGCCGGCTTCGACGAGAGCCTCGCGTTCCCGACGCTCGAGGTCTTTCGACTGTACGACCACCCGTCCGCGGTCCTGCAGTGCCTTGAGGCTGCGGAGCGCGTCGGCGAGGCGGCGCTGGGCGGGGGTTGTGGGGGCGGTCATCGGTCGGGCTTGCAGACGGTCTATATACTATCTGGGCAGACGAATAATAGAGTATACGGCCACGCCATGTCTAGACTATTCTGCTAAGTCATTTATAGACTATTGGGCCAGACTGGTTATCGACCATTCGGGAGACCTTATCTGCGAGAGCACCCATAGCCGGTGCGCGGCAACGGTCATCCTCCGAGGCGTCTACCGTGATCCAATGTCGGCGCGAGTGGCGTTCACAGCCGCGGTCACCCGGGATGGGGCCAAGAGGGCCATCCAACAACTCTGGGTTCGGTTCGCTTACGGCCTTCTGGCTGGATTATTTGAACTCCGGTCTGGATCCCTTGGGCCCCGGCCCCTCCTCGCCCGGCGGCCAGCTCCGAGACGAATAGCGTACTGAACGCGCTGGGCCGGCGCAGTTGCCCACCAAGTGGGCGTCCGGGTGCCGACCGCGATCTCCGCTGTCTCCAGGGTGGGCGGTCTTGCGATCAGCCCATTTATTCGATACTATCATATCCACACAGGATAAGGACGGATGCCCAGACGGCCCCCGCCGCCGGATGAGATTGACCATGGGTTGGAAGCGCTGCTCGCGTACGACGGGCGTATCGAATACCTGCCGGAGGGATACTTCGGTCGAGCGGATACTCGTCGAGCGCGGCATCGAGCTGAGAACCTCGGATACCCCACAGGAGCGCACCCCATGACGACCTACCGCGTCCAGAGCTTCGACGCGCTCCACCAGGAGATGCTCGCGGTCGCCCGCGGGGAACGGGAGGCCCCGCCCCACGCGGCGGAGCCGAGCGTACACTCGGCCGAGATGATCGTCCGGGTCCTGACCCCCGAGAACCGGGAGCTGCTGGCCACGATCCGCGAGCGCCGCCCGGCTTCGGTCTCCCAGCTTGCCGAGTGGACGGGGCGGGCCGGCCCGAACCTGGGCCGGACGCTCGACAAGCTGGAGCGGGTGGGCCTCATCGAGTACGAGCGCGAGGGGCGCCGGAAGGCACCTCGCGCCGTGAACCGGGCATTCGTCCTCACCATAGACCCGTTCAGCACCTCGGGGGATCGGATCGAGCTTTGTGACCGCGCCCCGGCCGAAGACTCCAGGCCCTCGGTAAGCGCTACGGGAGATGCTGCGGGGGCTGCCGCAGGCGGGCGGCATGCTGGTCGCCCAGGAGCGGCCCGCTCGCGGACAGGGCGAGCCGGGCGCGCCTCATAGATCTCGCGAGGCTGTGTGTCCGGCGGAAGCTGTCCGCGTCGAACTCCGGATAGGCCTCGACCTCTTTCTGGATGTCTAAGTACTGAGTGTAACACTCGTCCTTCCTAGCCGCCTTCGCGGCTCCCAGGCCCTTTCCAGTAGTGTGCTTCCCATGACGCGATTGGCTTCCTGCGGTTTCCTTGTCAGGGACAACAACCCATTTCGTAGGGTGGCCGGTCCGTCATAGCTGCCATGAGCAATACGAGCAACCGCCTTGGGGGCGTTGCCCTCTGCAAGGCGGTTGTAGGGTCGGGCTACTCGGTTCCGCGCTGCCTGGCTCCGTGCCGGAACCCCAGCAACTGCACTTCGCGGCGCGCCTCGTCCACGAAGTAGAAGGCCAGGTAGTCGCCGAAGGTGACGCGGCGCAGCTCGAACCCCCGCGCAGCGCTCTCGGGCTCGGCGACGGCGAAGCGGTGCGGCGACTCGCTCAAGCTGTCCACCAGGTCCAGCAACTCGGACAGCCAGCCCGCCACCCGCGTCTCGGGCGCGCCCTGCTGCGCGAAGTAGGCGAGCTGCTCGTCGAGCTCCTGGTGGAACTGCTCGGTATAGAGAACGCGGTAGATCACGCGGTGAGTATCACCGGGCCAGCGCGACGTTGTGCTTGCGCGCCAGCTCCTCGATCCCCGCCCGTGCATCGCGTACCCGACCCGCCTTCACGTCCTGCATGCCCCGGTCGATCAGGACGAGGTTATCCGCCAACTCGGCCTTCTCCGCCAGCCGGTCGTAGGCTTCCGGGCTGAGCACCACGGCGGCGGTGCGTCCGTTGCTGGTGACGAACAGCGGGCGGCCCGTCTCCTGAACGTGTTTGAAGTGCGCCGCCAGGTTGGCGCGTAGCTCGGTCAGCGGCTGAATGTCGTCGGTGCGCATGGGGCCTCCAGTGCGGTCTGTACAGAATTGCGTACAATATGGCACGAGCTGGGGCCACTGTCCAGCACGGCCACCCATGGCGAAATGAACCGTATGGCACCCGCGAAAGATCTGGAGCAGCAGCGCTCCCTGCAGCTGATACCCCGCCGGGGTGATCGTGACCACGGGGTATGGATACCAGCGGCCCTACGGCGTGGCGGTGATCCCGATCGGCGCGCTCGGCCCCTCAACGGTCACCAGGGGTCACCGGATCGTTCGCGTAGCCCTTTCCGGCATGGCAGCTGGAGACGGTCGCGGTGACGTCCCATGTGCAGAACTCTCCTCGAACTCGAGCGGCGCGAGTATCAGGTGGAGTGGTTCCGGACGTGTGATGGCCAAGGGGTGAACTTCTTCGTCTGGCGACGCGGGATACGCCCTGCTCATCCGGGTGCGCCTCCACACTCCGGCCGACGCGTTCAGAGGATCAGCACATCTTCCGTGAACCCGAGCACTTCGCCCGTGGCAATCGCCCTGGCGATTTCGTCGCCCCATTTTCCACGGGCGGAGAAGCACGCCAGGTGAACCCGGCCACCACTGGCGGCAGGCCCTAGCTCTGCGCGCCCAGACGGGGTCTCGCCGACTCCGGGCGTCGGATCAGGTAGCTGCGGCATGGAGGTAGAGACAGTGCCGGATAACCGGCTGGTCAGGATTGCCGGGGTAGGTTGTGAGGCTACAAGTTGTAGCACTACAACCGGTCGTCGCGCTCATCAAGCCCCTTCAGTTGCTCGAGGGCCTGTCCAATGTGCTCCAACCTCTCGAGCGCCTGCCTTTCGGGCAGCGGTCGACCACCAGCGCCAGGCGGTACTCCGTGCGACCCTTCAGCTGGCGGCGCCCCAGCCGCGTCGAGCTGGACCCGCCGGTAGGCGGCCACGGATGCGGCGAGGCGGGCGAGCGATTGGCCGGCGATGAGGATCGGGGGAGCAGCACGACGCGCGACCAGAGCGCGCGTGCGACGGATCATCTCCCCGTGCAGTCCCTCGACGAACTCGATGTACTCCTCGATGTAGCCCACTGGATCCTCTTCGGCCTGGGCGCCGTCCCACCGCCATGCGAAGAGGTCCGGATCCGTGGCGCTCCGCGAGCGGGAGCCGGACACAGCTACAGAGGCTCTCTCGTGCGTGTCGGCGCGATGGCCTCGTCGGCCGCGCCGACGATCAGCAGGGTGCGGCAAGGCGGTGATCGCCTGCCGGAGTCCGAGACGAATGGCCAGGGTGTCGACGTCGGCCCGAACGATCTTCTGGGCAAGGCGGAGGGTGACGCGCGGGGAGCGATACAGTTCGAACTCGAGCGGCGGCAGATCCTTCAAGGCGTGCCCGAGCCGGGCGACGATGGAGATATAGCCGCGGCTCGGCCGACTCCGCGCCGGGATGGACCTGCGGATTTCGGCCTGGGACTCCCCACGGTCGATGCGCCGGGCCCACTCGACGGCACGGTCGATCAGGTGTGCCCGCCGCGCCGGTGTCGGTGGCCGCCCGGCGGTCTGGGACTTTCGATGAGGAGCACCGCCCGGAGTAGCACCACTCGCGAGCGGACCGCCGGTGGGCGGCCGGCCCGAATTCATCTTCGACTGCATCTTCGATTGAGCCTTTGCCCCGTGATCGTGATCGGGGTGTGTGTCGTAAGTCATGCTGCGATAGTTGTCTGGCACTGTCAGCAGAACGATTGACGTCGTCCACTTCTGTTTAGCAGCTAAACATACCGCGTGTCAACGCTGGGATCGGATAATTACACTTATCCGCACCTAGCATCGGTGCGGGCCTCCATGTACTCTGTCTGCATGCCCACGCCCTACCCCCAGAGCATCGCACAGAGCATCGCACAGAGCATCCCAACCGCAGCGGACACGTCCGGAAGCGGCCCCGCAGGGCGGGGCGCACTCCAGTATGATCCACTGGCGGGCGGCTCACCCGCGGATGACCGCGAGGAGGGCGGTCAGCGGCAGGAAGAGGCCGGCCACACGGCAGTGAGCCCGGTACTGCCGGTCGAGTCTACCGGTGGGGCGGCCAGGAGCGGTGCGGCAGGACTGGCAGGTAGGGCGACCGCAGGGCCAGACCCCGTCATCGCCGAGCGTCTCGAGTCGTACGCCCGGCATGCTGCCGGGGCGTACGCGCCGAACACGGTCCGGGCCATCCAGTCCGACCTCCGGGTGTGGCAGCGCTGGTGCGAGAAGGAAGAGAAGGCATCGCTCCCGGCCACGCCCGCCGACGTCGCTGCCTTCGTGGACGCCGTGGCGGACGAGCGCTCTCCGGCTACGGTGAGGCGCTACCTCTCGAGCCTCGCCTTCCTCCACCGGGCCGCGGGGCTCGACGATCCGACGCGCGACCAGGTCGTCCGGCTCGCCGTCCGGCGCATGGCGCGCGCCCGGGGCACCAGGCAGCGCCAGGCCGCGCCTCTCGGCGAGCGGCATGTGCAGCGGATCGTGGGGAGCCTCCACGGAGAGAGCCTCATCGAGCTCCGCGACCGGGCGCTCCTCTTGGTGGCGAGCGACCTCCTGGCCCGGGCGTCGGAGCTCGTCGCGCTGGATACGGGGGACATCGAGCACGCTCCCGACGGAAGCGGGACCGCCCTCATCCGCCGGTCCAAGACTGACCAGGAGGGGAGGGGGAGTGTCGGTTATCTCTCGCCGGACGCGATCCGCGCGCTCGAGACGTGGTGCAGACGCTCGGGAATAGCTAACGGGCCCGTCTTTCGCTCGGTGAGCCGGCACGACCGCGTCGGTGGCCGGCTACATCCGGACATGGTCGCGCGGATCTTCCGGAAGCTCGCCGTCCGGGCGCGGCTCGACCCGACTGACGTCAGCGGGCACTCGTGCAGGGTGGGGACGGCGCAGGATCTGGTGGCGATCGGGCTGGACCTACCGGCTGTGATGCAGGCTGGACGGTGGAGGACGGCGACGATGCCGGCGCGGTATGCCGAGCGGCTCCTGCCGGGGCGCGGGGCGGTGGCGCAATTACGTGAGCGACAGCGTAGAAGGTGAGCCACTGGCAAAAAGGTAGCGCCCAACTGATTTTGACTCCGGCAAACCCGGGGCAGTTCAGCGGGAGCAAGAGCGGCTGTGGACATGTGGACACCCTGGGTCACCCTCGTAAACTAAACTCGGGAAGGGTCGGTGCGTCACTCATGTTGACAGAGAGGGCGACGGCCTGCCGCGCTTCCGCCGTCACCACTTTCCCCCAGCACGTCCTTGAGCACCGAGAGGTTGAGCGCCTGGTCGGCCACGATCTTCTTCAGCCGCCGCTTCTCCTCCTCGAGCGCCTTCGGCCGCTTCGTCTCGTTGACCTGGAGCCCGCCGTATTGCGCCTTCCATCGATAGTAGGTCTTCTCCGAGATCACGTGCCGTCGGCACAGCTCCTTGACGTTCGCTCCAGCCGCGCCCTCATGCAGCACGGCGACAATCTGCGCCTCCGTGAACCGACTCTTCCGCATCCGTCCTCCTCGGCTGAGGACTGTCAGAATGCGTGGACCTCATCTCGGGGGGAAGGTCAAATTGAGGTTACACCGTTCCTGTGCGATAATGTCCCGATTCAAGAAAGTCGGCGTTTCAAGGCCAGTCGTGCGGGAATGTCTGACTCTACCTCGCCGTCCGCCGGCTTAGTCGAGAAAAACTCTCCGTCTCGGTAGGGGGGGATCGGTACACGACGCGGGAGAAGAGCGCCTCGTGGAACGTCCCCTAATTGATCAAGCTCATGAGGAGACACTCCTAACGCGTCAGCGATCTCTCTTTGCCGATTCTGACAATCAGAGGGCTCTCGCCGGTCCGCAGCAGCGCTGAACGTCATACGAAATCCTTCAGGATCGCTAGTTGCCACTATTTCCCTGAAGCGTATTCCTCCTGGAACAAGCAGAACACAACTACCGGCGTAGCCCAGATCATCGACGAGCTTCCGAGCTCTCACTCCTATCTCAGCATACAGTGGCGCTAGCGGCACCATGCCTTTGTTGTCAATTCCTTCGGCAATGCTATTGGCAATCTTTCCAGTAACCTTACGCCCTAACCAGATTCGAGTTCGCAATTCCGCTTGCGCGCCAGCAAGACGAATCGTGTCGCGCGCACTGGAGTGCTCCGGGACAGCAGGATCAAGCGCAACTGTAGGGACACCAACGACTGTGATCTCTCCGCTCACACCGAACTTGATTTGAAGAATTTCCACCACACCTCCGAGCCGTGCGTTCACCTGCAACCACCCATCCCGCATGCCAATATTTGGATCTTTCAGGAAGACACCTTTGGCGTAGTCACAGGCCTTCGACTCGATTGTGGCACACGGGTAGTATTCTCCTGGATGCTCTTTACTTCTAAAAAGGGTCGCAACTACAAGGGACTCCGCGTCAGCACGTGCAAGAAACACCGGCACGGTTACTACAATCGGACCGTCCAGTCTACCTCCTGTCGCAATTGCGTCTCGCATGCTTTGTACAGATACGGAGGCCTCCGTAGTAGCGTTCCGGCTCCCGGCATAATGACCATCGACATACAATGCCTGCTCAAGCACCGCTTCGAGCGTGTACGTGCCCGGTGCTGTCAATAGCGTGGTCGCGCTGACGCCTGAGTTGCCGACCGCCTTCAGTGGCACCTCGGAACCATTCTGGTCGAGCAGACGGACCGTGATCGTTCCGGGTCCCGACTTAACGGTGCGCACGAGCAACTGATCTTCTAACGGACGGTTAGGAGTTCCTGGTGAGTAGATGATCGCAATCCTGGCGATTGCTTTACCTGTTACGCTCGCCTCTGTTTGTACACCTTTCCCACAGCCAATAATTCGCCCCTTTTGCCAAAAGCCACCATATACCATGGTCGTGGCAGACAAGCCCATCCGGTACACACGAAACTGCGGCGATGACTGGTTTGTGACTTCAACCTTGCCGCCTGATTGCGAGACTTTAGCATTGGTCTTGCTGCAACTCTTCTCGTAGTCTTGACCTCGCTTACTTGCAGTCGCCTTAGAACTACCATCTGCCTGTGACAGGCCGGACTCTACCCACTTTTCACCAGTCACCTGTCCGGCCAGCTCCGAATACGACGAGAGTGTAGCGCCCAGAGTGGATTCGTAAGCTGGAGCAGCCTCAGCGGCGCGAGGCTGCATCCACTGATCGTCAGGTACGGTTCGAGTCTGTCTTACGAAGCAAGCGGTTGCAAAGAACATTAGCATTACGGGCGTTATGCTCGGCCCGACCCTAGACAACAGTGACCCCTTCGGTCCAAGGAGTAGACCGGTCAGACGCGACAGCCTAGATGATGGCGGCAACCCAGTCGGGCTGGACGAGTTTAGTAGCGGTCTCATATTCACCTTGGATGCCGTAGATACCTGTTGGTGTCCGCCCTAACCGCGCATGTCACGGACGCAGATTGAGGCGTGAGGCGCTTCGCATCAGTGCCGTTCCTAGTCAGACTGTTGTCTAGTGCTTCAGGGCTTTCGACCTTTCGTCGGTCGGCTGCGAGTTGCACCCCTCCGGTGGTCACGCTGCGGCCCGAAGCCGCTCCTGCTTGAGCCGACGCCGCTCGGCCCCTGCTCTGTCCAGTTTCTCCGCCCTATCAGTGCGACGCGCGAGCGGATCACCGCGGTAGAAGTCCGCTGGCGTCAGGTAACCGAGCCCCGCACGCAGCCGCCGCTCGCTGTACTCTTCGACCCACACGTGAATCAACTCGCGTGTCCGGAAAAGCGTTCCGAGTTCGTCGTCCGCCGGTGCCTCCCGCGCCGAGCGATGGAACCGCTCCACCAGTTCGTTCGACTCCGGGTGACGCGTACGGATCCGAATGTGCTCCACTGAGAAGCGCCGCATCAGGTCCTTGAATTCCGCCGCCGTGAACTGGCTCCCGTTGTCCGTCACCAGCTTCGGATGGGCCCCTGTGACCTCCAGCGCCTGCTGGAGGACGAGCCGCACGTCGCTGGCCGTCATCGTCGTGAGCAACTCCCAGTGCACCACGTAGCGGCTGTACGCGTCGAGCACCGTCACCAGGAAGTACGACCCAGTACCACGCATCGCCGATCCGCGGGTACATGAGATCCGTATGCCACAGATCCGTATGCCACCGCTCGTGCGGACGCTCCGGTTTCGCCGGCGCCTCCCCGCTCCGCGTACCGCGCTTCCAGCGATGGAGCAGATCCGCGTCGTCGAGCACGCGGTAGATGCTCGAGGGGCTCAGGTACGCCACGCCCGCGTCGATCATCTGCCAGGCGAGCCGACGGTAGCCGTCCTTCGGGTGCGCCAGCGCATAGTCGAGCACCGCCCGCTTCTCCTCGGCCAGGATCGCGTCACATGTCGGTGCTGCCGTCGACTGATCCGCCAGCGCATCGCGAGCAGCCCACCTCGTCCAGTCGCGGTAGCGCGCCTTCGACAGCCCGAGCCGGTGCAGGATGCGGCGCACGGTCCATCCGGTCCGCTCCTGCGTGCGCGTCACGAGTGCGCGTCACGAGTGCGAGGAGCTCGGCCTTCACCTCGGCCGAGAATCGTGTCGACTCTCGCACCGTCAGAGCGCCCTTTTTAGCCGGCTGCCCTGCATCGCAGGGCGACCGGCCAGCGCCAGGTTCTCCTCGAGCACCTAGGAGACGACCCGACGCTACTTTGCGAGTTCCGCCTGCAGCCGTGCAATCTCACAATCCTCCTCCCGGACCGCAGCGTAGCGTGGGTGGGGCTTCCCACCCAGCACCTCACGCATCGCCGCCTTTGCCTCGTGTTCCCACAAGTAAAAGGTCGTTTTCTCGAGCCGGTAGCGCCAGAGCACCTCGGCCACCGTCGTTTCCGGCGCTAGCGCCTATCCAAGAATCTTCAGCTTCTCATCTGCCGAGAACTGCCGCCCCTTGGTACGCCTCGCACCGCGGCTCGCCTTCCCGGTCTGCTCGGTCATCGCTCCCCCTCCCTCCACGCTCCGGCCACTCGCCGGTCGAGGGAAGAGTGTAACTCGCTCACGCCGCCCGAAAGCGCGATTTCCGGTGAACCACTACAGTCAATTTGGGACCATAACGACCGCTGCTATACAATCGTCTTCCCAACCCTAATCACTTCGTACACTGTGCTAGCAGGGACCTCGACGAATCTGAAAGCCGGGCGCACCACACTTTTGAATAGCCTTTAATCCAAGTGAAAGAGCATTAGCTGCTTCTACCGTGTGCTGTTGCCCGCTGGGGACGCAGGTCACGCAGTAGGTACCGCGCAGTACAGAAGAGGCTCCGGCAGATTCTGTCTTTTGTCCTACACCTCCCGCCACAAACTGCTCGAGACGCCCAGCGATACCATCCAGCGCTCCGTCCGACAGAATAGGATCGCAAACGAACACGTCTGGCGCCTTGCTTTTCTCTGTCATCATCCTTCCGGTTTGAGCGTGAGTACCGCAACGACTGCGCACATTAATCACGCGGGGAAAACAGCAGACCTGAGGACTCGTTCAACGAGGCGATTCTTAGCGCACCACAGCCTCCGGCTGGTACGAAGCCCGTTTGCAACTGATTTCCCCACCCGCTGTTTGTGTTCGGGTCGGAACTGGTGCCCTAGGAGACCCAGTTTCGCGAAACGTGTATGTTCGCCATAGAGTTTGAGATCTCGAGTGCATTAATCCCTGGCATTGTGTCAAAGGCCCATCAGCTCGTGTCTCTGCGCGGGGCACATACTGCCTGTAGCTTGTCACTGCAAGTGTCCCGCTCCACCAACACGCTGCCGGGCACTACTTGTCGGCCGGGACTTTTCTTAGGCTAACGGTCCAGCTCGAAGCGCAACCCGCAAGATCCGATGAGCGCTACACAGTGCACACAACGACACGAGTGTCAAGGGTGTATATTGTAAACATTGTGAACCAGCCAGGTGAACCGCCCCGGGTTTGCAGGCTCTCCCGCAGCTTTCGTGGTTGGCCTAGGTGCAATACTGTTCAGTTAGCGATCCTAATTGTATACTCTTGTCCGACGCCAACTCA
>ERZ778017.785-NODE-785-length-38392-cov-6.149647_pt1 | contig 38392 bp, 22 predicted proteins | sample MGYA00375747_ERZ778017 | MGnify/ENA primary metagenome ERZ778017 (study PRJEB29350, sample SAMN05509838) | bioreactor metagenome | biome: bioreactor; material: wastewater | place: South Africa: University of Cape Town | collected 2014-03-17 ...
CGACCACCCCGGTCACGTTCTAAAGGAATCATACGATGAAACAATTCCGAAAAAAATCCACCAAACTGTTCGTCTACACCAAATGCCACCACAACAAAGAAACCTCAAGGGTATCTCGAAATCTGTACGAGATGTATAAACCTGTCAATCTCATGATTTGCAGACGAATGACAGGTTTCGGCCCAAAAAATTTCCAAAATGCATTTGCCTTCTAGAAGGTTCTAGTCAAAAATGGGGGGTTTCCAAATCTGGGGGGTTCTAGAAATTTCTCTACCCCCTTACCCCCTGAGTTGCTTGCATTATATAAGTACGGAATTTGCAACAGTTTTCCAATCGTCGTTTTACCATTAATTACAGTACAATGTCTAAAGCTATAGGTATTGATTTAGGTACTACTTATTCTTGTGTTGCCCATTTTGCAAACGACAGAGTTGAAATCATCGCCAATGACCAAGGTAACAGAACAACCCCTTCTTATGTTGCCTTCACTGATACCGAACGGTTGATTGGGGATGCTGCTAAGAATCAGGCCGCTATGAACCCAGCAAACACTGTGTTTGATGCTAAACGGTTAATTGGACGGAAGTTTTCCGATTCCGAAGTCCAAACTGATGCTTCACATTTCCCATTTAAAGTGATAGACAAGGGAGGAAAACCAAACATTCAAGTTGAGTTCAAGGGTGAAACCAAAGTCTTCACCCCAGAAGAAATCTCGTCTATGGTCTTGGTTAAAATGAAGGAAATTGCGGAATCGTTCTTGGGCGTAACGGTTAAGGATGCCGTTGTTACCGTTCCTGCTTACTTTAACGATTCACAAAGACAAGCTACTAAAGATGCCGGGTTAATTGCTGGGTTGAATGTTTTGAGAATTATTAATGAACCAACTGCCGCTGCAATTGCTTACGGATTGGACAAGAAAGATGCTATGCGTGAGCAAAACGTTCTTGTCTTTGACTTAGGAGGTGGTACATTCGATGTGTCGTTATTGGCCATTGATGATGGTATTTTTGAAGTTAAGGCTACTGCTGGTGATACTCATTTAGGTGGTGAAGATTTCGACAACAGATTGGTTGCTCATTTCATTCAAGAATTCAAGAGAAAGAACAAGAAGGATATGTCCAATAACCAAAGGGCATTGAGAAGATTGAGAACTGCGTGTGAAAGAGCAAAGAGAACATTATCTTCTGCAGCTCAAACCTCAATTGAAATCGATTCTTTGTTTGAAGGTATTGATTTCTATACCTCAATTACCAGAGCCAGATTCGAAGAATTATGCGCTGACTTGTTCAGATCCACAATTGACCCTGTTGAAAAGGTTTTGAAGGATGCAAAACTTGATAAATCTCAAGTTAACGAAATAGTTTTGGTTGGTGGTTCAACAAGAATTCCAAAGATTCAAAAATTAGTTTCTGATTTCTTCAATGGAAAGGAACCAAGTAAGTCAATCAATCCTGATGAAGCTGTTGCTTATGGTGCTGCTGTTCAGGCCGCAATCTTATCAGGTGATACTTCATCCACAACCCAAAGTTTGTTATTATTAGATGTTGCTCCATTATCTTTGGGTATTGAAACTGCTGGTGGTATCATGACGAAGTTAATTCCAAGAAATGCCACCATTCCTACAAAGAAATCGGAAACTTTCTCCACTTATGCTGACAACCAACCAGGAGTGTTAATTCAAGTTTACGAAGGTGAGAGAACTAGGACAAAGGATAACAATTTGTTAGGAAAGTTTGAATTAACCGGTATCCCACCTGCACCAAGAGGAGTACCCCAGATTGAAGTCTCGTTTGATATTGACGCAAATGGTATTTTGAATGTGTCTGCCTTGGAAAAGGGAACTGGTAAGACTCAAAAGATTACTATCACAAACGACAAAGGTAGATTATCGAAGGAAGATATCGAAAGAATGGTTTCTGAAGCCGAAAAGTATAAAGAGGACGATGAAAAAGAAGCTGAGAGAGTTCAAGCCAAGAATGGTTTGGAATCATATTCTTATAATCTTAAGAACTCCATCAATGATGGTGAAATGAAAGACAAGATCGAAGCTGGTGATAAAGAAACATTGACTAAAGCTATTGATGAAACAATTTCTTGGTTAGACGCATCACAAGCTGCCACCACAGATGAATATAATGATAAATTGAAAGAATTAGAAGGTATAGCCAACCCAATAATTTCTAAGGCATACCAAGGTGCTGGAGGAGCACCAGGAGGTGCTGGCGGTTTCCCAGGGGGCCCTGGTGGTTTCCCAGGAGCTGGAGCTGGTGGAGCTGGCGGAGCTGGTGGAGCTGGTGGAGACTCTGGTCCAACTGTGGAAGAAGTGGATTAAGAATCTAGAAATACCAATTGTAACGCTTAATCAAATTTACATTTGTTTACCTAGTTAGTGTTTACTGAAGAACTCTTATGTATGAAAATAAATTGTATATTGTTAATTATTAATTGTAGTTTTAGAATGATTCTATGATTATATTAATTAAAGTTGAGAATGCCCAACTTGAAACAAGAATTGTTCCGATTTTTCTATCAATCATCCAGTTGTTATGAGGCACAGCATATAGTAGCATAAAAATGTTTCCAACAAGAAAAATTGATGTAATTAGTATGGTAATATTGACATCAAAGGTGTATGAATCAAATCCACTGTTGGGAATAATAATCGATCCACTGAATCCAAGAGAGGATAACGAGATCAACGGGCCACCGAAGCACGCACCATACGCCATTAGAGGCATACCCATTCTAGCGATGGTGATATTAGAAATGAAATCAGCCAATGAGTTTCCGATTGTGAACACCGTCAATCCCAAAATCTCATCACTCAAGTCAAAGATCACAGAAATGGACTTTAAAATGTTTATAATTTCTGTTGCAAATAACGAAATCCATGCAATTGAAACCATAAACCCAAGTACCGACGTAGAATATGCAATAGTTTTCCATAAGACAATTGATGAAGAATTGAATTCGACTTTATAACTGAGAAACACCAATCCCGAGAGTGCTGTAGCTGAGACTATAGTAAGTGGGAAAACAAAAGTCCAGAATGTCGAAAGCCCTCCAAATGATACATATGCCAACATAACTGTACCAAAGTACGTCTGAATTGCCAATATGAACGAATCAAAATCAAAATTGAAATTGCCCCCAATGTGCGCATTAGTTACCTTCGCTTTCAACATTTCAATATGTGTTTCGTCTCTGACAGGTATTGAAATGTTGAGAATAAAACCAATCGGCAACGTTGCAATGTAGTAAAATTTGTATAACAAGTTTGATTTTTGAATTTCTTTCAATGAAGGCAATAATACGAACAAAAACTTGATGTACACGTTCGTGGTATCGAATTGTGGCTCATAATCTACATTCTCCAAATCATCGTGGTAGGGTGCAAACAATCTGTTTGTAGTGGTATCGTCGTTGTCGTTATTGGAGTCCTCATGTATACTATGATCTTGCAATGAAGATTCGGGCAAAAGATTGTCAAGTAAAAGGTTCCGATTAGTGTTTGCATGCTTTGACAAATCATTCAATAACAATTTCAACCCATATGAACCAGGAATATTGGCATGGGAATTAATATTCTCGTCTTCCTCTGCTAATTCTTCAATCGTAGGAAACTCTGAATCAAGAGTTTCCTGTAGCTCCAAAAATGGTTCGGTAGGAACAAAGTTTGATCTTGACCGTTGGTCAAGCATCGCTTTTCGAGACCGTTGTCTCAAGAATGAGTGAGATACAATTGCAATTGTAACGTACAATACGTAGAACAAAATGAGTACAACGCACCCAAAAATGGTCAACTTTGTCAATAAAGCACACAACACCACAATAAGAACCAATAGTAAAAAGGTGACATTTAGCAAGAACTGGAACTTGGGCACTTTAAATGGATGAAATATCGCAATTGCCCCAATTACAACTGAAATGATAAAGAACGTGGCTCCAATTAGTTCTGACACCGCTAGCGAACCGGAACCAACTTTCAACGCCTTAAACACAGTCAAGACGTCCGGTGCCCCGTTACCAAATGCCAATAACGTCAAACCAGCAACGTTATCGCTCAAGTTCAAAGCTTTAGAAATGGTATATAAGTTGGGACAAAGGAAATTAGATGCTGTCAAACCCAATGCTATAAAGCTTATCAGCAACATTAATGCAAGCAACAAGATGGTCCAGCCATGGCTGCCACAGTAATACAATGATAAGTAGTCAATGCTGTTCACTAGCTCTTCTTGACAGGTGTCTTTTATGTGATTACACTGATCAGCAGGTGGAATACCTACCACCAGACACGGACTAGACAGGCGAATTGTAGGCTGCTGAAGAGCAGAAACTGGTGAATTGGCGACAGCTCCACATAGACTGTTTAGTATGCCAATGTAGAATAGATATTTTGCAACCAACATGAATAGTCTGTAGTTACAATGCAAGATAGGTAGGCAAATTTAACCATGTAACTGAGCAAACTGTTTTGAAATTGACAACCAAGCCAATGAATTATTCAAACGGTCAACTAGGAACAGAAATGCTGACTTTAAGCAAACTTTCAGTGAAGCTTAGTGGAAAGATAAAAAACGAAGTTCCAAGACTTCATATCGCCCTGTATAAACTTCACTGGGTCCAAGCAATGAAGCAATACAAAGGTTTGGTGATAATTCCCAGGCTTTTGAGAGAATTGTGCTTAGAATACATCATACTACTACAGAACGTCGTACGACAATGGTGGTGATAGACTCAATAAGCCTAGTTGTAAGACTGTCTAGAATACCAGGATGATGTGATATCTCGCGGAATGCCACTAACGATTTCTCCGAGATGCTCGCTTGTACAGCTACGTTGTGCAGTTACGCTGTACAGATAGACGAGCCGAAACGAGAGGTTATTGCCACCTTGGTAGTTGTCAAGTACTAACTTCGCTCTCCACTGTGACCGCTTTACAGCTGAATCTACAATTTAATCTACATCTAGCATATACTACCATATACTAGTCAGGTTCCAAATGTCTAGCTGATCATTGCAACGTTCCCCATACGGGCACACGAAGGTAATCCCTTAGAAATACAAGTATTTACGCATGGAACATCGCACCCAAGATCAACCAATTTGTTCTCCAGTACATCAAGGAAAAAAACACAACTATATCCCATTGGTCATGGGTCAGAACGCCATAAGGGTTCAACCTCAAAGGAATGCATTAATGTTGTCAATGTCTGTGAATTTTGCGTTAATGAAAAAAATTTGATTTCTCGCATCTCACCACCTTTTATACTAATTTTGTGGGCGGGTAACCATCCCTCCTGGTGACTGCGTAGGAGAAAGTGCTCATCGCGACGATACTTCTAGGTATAGATGAGACAGAGGAACAGACTCGAATCAAGGTTACACAGTAAATGTGAATGCCCACAGTCAAATATAGAAAAGCAACTATAGAAGAGGCGTTATTTTGTAATGACCGTTTCGGGGATTTTAGAATGAATACAGTAGACATTCGATTATTGGGCCCGAGTTCGTGGCCCAAGAGTCAGATGCCAATTGTAAGTATCTAGTAGAGGAGCACATACGAGTCATGATATTTCATGAAGTAGACTGAAACGATAATTACACAATCTAAAGTTTATTCTGTTTGGTCTGCTGACATTTTTTTGGTGCTTAGTCAAGTCCGATGAGTCTAGCTTCACGTTAGGTTCCTTTAATTTCACATTATTTACTTTCGCTTCAGATTTACTTCAGTCTAGTATCATCTTCACTCTCAGATTTACTTCAGTCTAGTATCATCTTCAGTCTCAGTTTCATCCCAGTCTCAGTCCAAAGCACACACACGCTTTTCCGTATACGTATAACTACAACTATGTTCCATCTCTCTCTTGGTTTCGCAACTGATCCATTTGGCTATATACATTAAAAGATGCCAAACCACTTCTTTCTAGGCTTCTCGGCCGTCATTTCTTGCTTCAACTCCTCTGCAAACTTCCTGTGCTCGTCAAATTCACGCAACAACTGCTCCTCTTGTTGTTGCTGGATTCTTTGTGCTTCCAACATGTGTCTTTCAGACGGTCTATTCAAGGCATACTCCCCTTCCTGCGTCTTTCTCATTGGTTCTGGAATATACTCTGCGTCTCTCACGTTCTTCACCGTTATAAACGACAGTTTAGGATGGTATAAATCATCATATTCCTCGTCACTTAAGCCCCACAACTTCTCTTGCACTGCCAATCTTGCTCTATAGAAGTCAGACATAACATTCTCCCTTCCATCGTTCCAACGGTGGAAGAACACGAAATAGACTACAATCGATCCCCCAAGAATAGTACCAAAGTAACGTGATCCCGTGTTCAACCTCTGGTTCGTATCGACTTTTCTCAACACTTTATACTGGCCAGGGTAAAGTTCAGATAATGGTCTTGGAGTATAGTTCAACCGTTTCATGGTTTCATTCACCTTTTTGTACTGAGTTGGGTTTCTTGGAACACTACTGAAACCCAGGGGCTGCTGGCCCGGGATCTTGAACTCAGATGGGTACCCTTCTGGAGGTCTGGCATCAGTTGGGTCGTATGGATTGTAGGGAGCCTTTGGTGGCGTCCATCCCTTTGGGTTGGGTCTTCGATCGAGATCGAACTCGCGATCTGGTTTGGTCATCTAGGTCAAAAGCTAACGTTGTTCCCGACTTTGTGCTGTTTCGTGAGAAATAGTGTTTGGTGGAAATTGTAGATTTATTTAGGAATTTTTCTGTGCGATTTATCTGATTTTACAATTTCACAATACAATCTTCATCACCATTTGACGCTCCCAATGTTGCTGGTGTTGACCTCTATAGGTCGTTTTTTCTCGCTAGAAGCGCTTGACACCCGGATCACACCGCCTAAGGACTTGAAGAAGATTGAATCCATCAAAAGAAGGGCCAGTCCAGACAGCAAATGGTCTACTGTGGAATACAAAGTGTACCTTGTGGTGTTTGCCATGGTTGTTCCATACATGTTAAAGACTGCTATGGATGCGTCGAACGAAACCAACCCAAATTTTCCCAAATTCCAGCACTTGTTGTCGCCAGGGTGGATGTTTGGTCGCTACGTCGATAATAGTGATGTTCAGTATAGGTTTTTCAGAGATAACTTCTTCTTATTGTTGGGATTGATCGTGTCACACGTCTCATTGAGGAAGGGGCTCGAGTTATCGTTCAATTGGCACAGCAGAAATACGTTTGATTTTGTGTTTGGCGTGGTATTTTTGCTTGGTGCTCACGGTGTCAACAGCATAAAGGTGGCAGTCCACGTATTTATCAGCTACTTTATTGCCAAGTACGTTTCCAACCGCAAGTTGGCACTAGCGTTGACGTGGATATACGGTCTTTCAACACTTTTCATCAACGATAGATTCCACAACTCCAAGGTTGGTTTGAGTTTCATCGACCAAGGGTTCACAGGAATTGTCGACAGATGGGATGTGTTTTTCAACTTCACAGTGTTGCGAATGATCTCGTTCAACTATGACTACATCGAGAACTTGAGCCAGCAGCATGAATCCACCACTTCGTTGGATTCGTCTGCAAATGAAAAATTGGCTGATCTCGACGATAGACAGAGACTAGTGGCCCCAATCCCAATTTCCGACTACAGCGTGTTTAACTACATTGCCTACCTCACATACACCCCATTATTCATCGCTGGGCCCGTAATTACGTTCAACGACTACATGTACCAATCGAAGTACCAACAGTTACCATCGGTCAAAGACTACAAGAGAACGTTTAGATACTTTTTGAGATTGATGTTTTGCGTGCTAGTGATGGAGTTTTTGTTGCACTTCATGTATGTGGTTGCCGTGTCCAAGAGGAAGGCGTGGGAGGGCGACACTCCTTTCCAAATGTCGATGATCGGGTTCATCAACTTGAACATCATATGGTTGAAATTGCTTATTCCCTGGAGATTGTTCCGGTTCTGGAGTTTGCTAGACGGAATTGATCCTCCAGAAAACATGATACGATGCATGAACAACAACTACTCGGCTTTGGCATTCTGGAGAGCGTGGCACCGGTCGTACAACCGGTGGGTTATAAGATACATCTACGTGCCTCTCGGGGGAGGAGGCAACAACAGAGTGGTCAACAGTCTTCTAGTGTTCAGCTTCGTGGCGATCTGGCACGACATTGAGTTGAAGTTGCTCATGTGGGGGTGGCTCGTGGTATTTTTCCTTCTTCCAGAGATCGGTGCCACGATCTACTTTGCAAAGTACCAAAACGAGCCTTGGTTCAGACATCTTTGTGGCGTGGGCGCAGTGATCAACATCTGGATGATGATACTAGCCAACTTGTTTGGATTCTGCCTCGGCAAGGACGGCACGGTGTCGCTCCTCCACGAGATGTTTGGTACCATTGATGGGTTTAGGTTTTTCGTAGTAAGCTCATTTTGTCTTTTTGTTGGGGCACAAATCATGTTTGAACTCAGGCAAACTGAGCTCAGGAGAGGTATCTACATGAGGTGCTAGTCATTTCTGCCAATACCTCCACGGTGTCTACCTTTACGAAAATTTATACTTCTATCATAGTTTGTCATATAGCACTACAGAATTTTTCACAGTATTAGAAATCAATTTCCTGATTTTGTTTATTATCGCTACACCAAGATGGCACCAGCAATTCCCGTGTTGACTCGGGCTCAGATGGAGCTCAAGTATGGTGAGCAACTTGCAAACCCAGAAAAATTCAACTGCCAATTGAAATCTTTGACCCAACATGAATGTACCTTTAAAACCCTGCCTCTGGAAGACACCCTAAACGACGAAGTAGTACCGGAAATCATCTGTTTGCCATTCAAGCGAGTGTTTCAGAGATGTTTGATTAAGGAAATGGCCAAAGTTGACGGTAAGAAACAGGTTGTGGAGAAATGGGTCAATATTGAAATTACAGATGCCGATACTAATAAAGACCTTTTGCAAGAAACCAAGTACTCCGATGTGGTTCATGACTTTTTGTCGGTAAACCAGGACTTTAAGAAATGGCTTCATAGCGAGCTGTAGTGGATAATTGACCGGAATGGGGAAGTACGACCAAGCTTAAACACTCACAAAAACGTCCCAGAGTCATGGCCAAATAAGGTATTAATGTCGAACAGCACAAACAGACTCTACATTGTCCGTTCCATGTTGTTTGAGCAGAATTATCCAATGGGAACCCAGAAAAATCAAGAGATTTGTGAAATTAACTAGACGAACCGTTTGGTCTGACAAGTTTGTATGCAACAGTGATCATAGAGTACGTTAAAAGTGATAATCGGAGTCGGGAGGTTGTCCCGGCATTTCTGTGTGTGTCATCGTGTAAATAGTTACAGAAATTACTGAGATCATAGTACTAGGCAACAATGGACCAACCATTAGCCTATGAATTGTTGGATAGGTTGCGTGGAGATTACCTCCACACCAATAGATTTATAGATACGTATATTATAAACTAGAAAATGGAATATGCAATGGAAACCTGGCCACAGTGATAACAACAACGATGTAATTGAATGAGGTACACTCGATTTACGATACCAAGTAGCAAATAATGTCAGTCTAACCAGAATACGCAGTAACGACGTCCACACATTCCGACGACATCCACACGCACCAAAGGAAACAAGTCACCGTTGTCAGATGGAACACGAGAAGCCCTGTTGTGCCAAACTTGACTTTATTTGAAACAAGCATACACAATAGAGCACTGGCAAAATCGTACGCGGTAATAACGGAAGTAGCAGTGCAGTCGTCAGCATAATGTGGAACACCAAGAGCGTAATTCGGCAACTTCTCGAGACTCGTATGGTACCAGTAATTGTCAGATGCCAACAATACTAAAAGCCCCAAGCACTTTTGTCCGGAAAATGCCTTTCCCAACTGTACCGCAGAATATATCCGCCAACTCTAATACGTCGACCCTTCCTTCGGTTGCGGCAACTTCTTGTTGGCTGGGTTGGCCATAGCAACCCTCAATTCCAACAACACAGTTTCCATGGTGTAGCTCCGTTTCCAATTTTTCAAGATATCCAACTTGCCGGCAACAACATTGCCTTCGTCATCAACACATGGCAAGTTGATTTTGCTGATAAACTTGACTTTGGGAGGTTGGTCAGGATAAGTCTCGTCACAAACAATGTTCAAGCTGTAGATCCGATTTTCGTGGGTGGAGTGAGGAGGACCCAAGATCGTTCCGTTCCAGTTGGTCATGGTGATGTCGTCCTGGTTAGTCAAACCATAACTGATAGACTCGGCTCCCAAGCCTTTTTCGCCCTTTTCAAGCTCTTCTAATAATTTAAAGTTTCTAGGACTAGACCTGTTAGTAGTTGGTTCATCTTTCTATTTGAGCCGGCAATCCCCATCTTGTACTTACATTTTACTCATGTGTACCGCTAATACGTCAATCCACCGTAATTTAGTACCGATTCTGGCGCCCTCGTAGGAAAATCGTGGTGGGTATTTATCACCATACAAGTTTTTCTGTGAGAAAAATGTCCCGCAATTGAAAATAACCAAAACATCATTTTCTTTTAATTTCTCTTGCGAAAATCAATGTTGAGTGGCAGCTCGTCGCCGTTCGTCGAATCTCCCGACGTTTCCCGTGCGGATATCGAGATGTCGTCGCTAAATTCTCGCCAATTGGTGTCTTCCTTACAGTACCAGGTTTCGAGTTTGCAAGATGAAAAACGGCTTTTGGCCATAGAAAATGAATCGTTGTCGAAAAAGTACGAACAGATCATTGCTGAGAAACTGGAACAGTTGACGAAACTCCAAGAAAACTTTGACTATTTGTTTAACGAAAACAAACAGCTTCTTTCAAAGTCAAATAACCAATCTCAAATAGTCAAGTCCACAATAGACGACTTGAATCACAAAGTTACGAGCTTGACACAAGAAAACTCCAAGCTCAAAAAATCGTTTCACATGGCACAATCGACACAGAACGAGGTGTCGAAAAAGTACCAGAAGGTGTCTTTAGAATACAACACCGTGAATGGAGTAAATCAGGAATTGACAGCGAGAATCACACAGTTGAACTCGACGATTGAGAATCTAAACACAGAAAACTCTCAATTGATCAAAAAATTGTCGTCACAATCGCAAAGCAATTTTCATTCTTCGTCTGCCTATAACGACCTACGCACCAAGAATATCAGTTTGCAAAATATAAATCAAAACTTGCAATCCAAAGTCGATCAACTACTTCAAAATAAGACTTCGAACGAGCTTTTGAAACAAAAAGTGGCCACTTTAACAAATAAAGTTACTCATTTGTCCAACGTAGCGGAGAAGCACTATCAGCTTGAAATTGACCACTTGAAGTTAAAGGCAGATTTTGATCAGTACTTCAAAGTAATCAAGGATCTTATTGCGTCAGAGGAAACTCCTGAAATAAAAGTTCAAAAATTTGCTGAAAGGTTCAAACAATTAGAATACGAATCCTTGGTATATAAAGAGAAATATGACGAGATAAGTTTGCAAATGAAAGAGAGCCAAAAGACCATCGATAATTCGAATTCCCAAATAAATCACCTTAAGCAAGAGAATGAAACATTATCGCAACAACTCGATTCTAAGGAACAAAGCATTGTGAAGCTCGAAAGACAAAACGTCTTGAAATCCAAGGAAATTGAATTTTTAAGAAACCTGCTAAAACTGGAACTTGCATCTAAAGAGAAGAAAGATACTGACTCGAAATCAATCGAACAATATTTATCGAATCTAGAGAATCTAGTTGAAAACTATAAAAAGGAAATCGAACAATTGCAAAAACGGTCAAACCACAATAATGTTAATTTCGAAGCAAGTAAAAGACCAAGGTCAGAAAGTAAAGAGTATTCATCTTATACTCATCTTCGAGAAGAAAATTTCAAACAAGCATCTACTATCAAACATCTACAATATGATATCAAATTAATGAAAGAAAAATTGGCTGCGTTTGACAATATCGCCAACAAGAAGCTGCAACTACAAGTGCTACAACTCAAATTGAACCCGGTAGCAAAAGATCAATTTATCAAACGGGAAACACTTGATTTACTCAGGAAGGAAAATGAAGAACTAATCTCAAAGTATATATCAAAGTTAGAGAAAGACGAACTAATACCAAAATCGATCTTTGAACGACAAGAGCATGATAAGCAAGCTTTGCAAACTGAAATTGATAAACAGATCAAGCGAAACAAACGCCTCCGAGAAACATACAGCGAAAAGAGTAAGCAGATTTTGGTCACCATTTCAAAGTATTTTGGTTTTGGTATTGAATTTCTCCCCAATCCATTGAATCCTAATGATCTTTCATCAAAAATAAAGTTGGTTTCAAGATATATGAAAGAATCTAATTCCTATTTGGTTGTGGATATAGAATCCAAATCCATGAAGGCAATTGGAAATCAACAATTCAAATCTATTTGTGAGGATCTTCTGGAGAAATGGGTTAAAGGAAAGGATCAGATTCCATGTTTTTTAAGTGCGTTGACATTAACGGTTTACGGAAACAATGAATAGACTAACACAATTCCCTTGCATTATATATACAATCTAATAATACATCTATTATACAATGGATTTCAAAATCTCGTCCGAAACTAATTCCAAAATCTCTGTAGGTTGCTTTGTGAAATTCTCAACACTCTTGTTGACTTTGTTCCAAATATCCCCTCTATTAATGTCTTCAAATTTTTGTTCAAAATCGGCTATAAATCCTTTAATCTCTACATCTGTTGAATGAGATTTATGATAGCAATATAACCATGCCCAACAATCACCATTAAGATTATCGCTAATCAAACTACGTTCAAACCAAGACTTTGCCTTCGATGGCTTTCCGTCAATCCAAAACAAGACACCAATACCTAGCAAGATTGCCGATGAGTTGTTTGTTGCTTTCAAAGCCTCAACAAGGGCATTTTTTCGTTGGGACATCTTAGGTATTAACGAAAGGAATTGAATTCGAATCAATGGAGATTCCGGGAAAAGTTTCATTGCCTTGTTAGCAATCTGTCTCGCAGAAACCAAATCGTTATTTCTTCGTTCTAGCATAATTTTAGCTTCCCACAATTTGTCGCTCTTCGGGATTTCAATTATCGCAGTATCCAATACCGATCTTGCCCGAATTGTAACGTTCAAATACTTTTCATCTATTTCAGCTAACGTAATCCATAGGTCTTCTGATATCGAACATGCCTTTGTACCAACTGCAGCTACTTCTCTTGCTTCCTTTGCACATTTATTTTCCATCAAAAGTTGAATTTTTTCAAGGTATAATTTATAACAATCAGGGTATTTGGACAATGCCTTGTCAACATCACTGATGATTTCGTCTTTGGCAACTAAGTTAGGTTTCAACCAATTAACACATCTCAATAAATGGACATGTTTATACCATACTCGTGCAGAATTACAGTTCAATAACGATTTTTTAGAAATTGAAATAGAATTCTCATAATTTCCAGTTCTAACCTCAAGTTTCACTCTGGCAAACCAAAGCTCTTCGTCTTCAGAGTGCAAATCACAAGACTTTGCGAGAATATTTCTTGCGTCTGAAACATTATTATCCAATATCCACTTATCTTTAGCATACATTAGAGCCAAAACCACAGTATCTGGATTTAACTCTATTGCTTTTTGATAACTATGAAACAAACGAGCATTGTCACCAGATCTCTTCAACGAATCGAACACTTGAATCCAGCTATCAACACTATGTGGGTAGTTTTCTGTAATAAATTCATAAATATAGTTCGTAGTCAAATTTGACTTTGTATTGGAGTACTTATTTGCGTCAGCTAGCAATGATTTTAATCTATTAGAGTCATCAGCCAATTTTGCTGAGTTCATCACTATTGCTCGACAAGTCTTATCAAACCCTTCTTCTTCAGCAATGGACGCCTGGTCCAACCATTCTGATCTTGATGGCATTGAATCAACATCAATTGACGCAAATCCTTTCTCCATCATCTTCAAAATCTTTGTTTGGTCCGCTGATGGGTTCTCTCTTTCTTCCAACTTAGCTGCCGTAATCCATACTTGATAGTAACCGATCAATGCTTTCCTTGCATTGTTTAATACTTTCTTAGCTTGAGTATATTCCAGTAAATTTATGAGTGCTAACCAAAATTCCCAATGATTAGGACATAACTCAACTGCTTTAGAAAGTAATTTTTTAACGTCCTGTGGTTCTTCTTCAAGTGCAATTAAATTCTCCCATAATCTTACATTGGAAGGTAACGACTCCAACCCTTTCATTAAAACTCTTCTTTTGGAAACTGGCAGTTTTTCAAGCTCATATGCTTTGAGCCAAAGAGCTTCTGATTTTGAGTTCAACTTTAAACCTTCAGAAGCTATTGCCCTACAGAGTCGAAATCCATCTGATGTTAGCAAATGCAATCTGATACTTTCAAGCCATACATCTTCAACTCTGGGTGCCATACGACAACCTTCACTAATCAAAGATGTAGCCTGGGAAAGATTTTTGGCCAGCTCTTCTAGTCTGGCAGAAGCTATCCACGAACTAGCTTTGTGAGGTTCTGTTTTACGCAATGACTGGAGAATCAATCTTGCTTTGCTAACGTTCGCTACCTCAATAGGATTAACCTCTTCATTAACTTCCAGCAAGAGTTGTGCTTGATCTTCTGATGATGCAGTTGAAGGAAGCAACGCATCCAATTGCTTTGTTAACAACTTATCTCTGGAATTGGAAATCGATTTAAAATTGGTAGTCAGTGACGACATAGCTCCAGCAATTAAGCTATCAGGAGCCGCATATGTTCGTTGTTGTTGTTGCTCCAACAATCGTATTCTTTTATTACGTCGAGTTAAGTCACCTACTTCCGGAATATTTGACCATTCTTCAGCAGTAACGGTTCCCAATTCTCGTTTGAGGTCACTAAATTTCAGGGTTCTCGTCGTAACTTCAACGGTTTCTTCCTTTTTATTTGCTTTCATTCTTGATTCGATCTGCTCATAGATTCTATCAGCCTCTAAATCGTCTTCTGTCTGGTTTTTGGCAAGATCCAGTACAGATCCATTCATACCAGCTACCAATGCATCATCATGGTTGTTGCTTCCGTACAAATAGTCGTTCTCTTCATTATCATCATCATCTTGTGGTACAAACTCGGGGTCGATTTTGGATGTTCTAGTGTCAGCTCTCGTAGTAAAACCAACAGCACCACGCCCAACACCAGCAACATACCCAGGGGGAGGCTCCTGGTCAAGGAAACTGTAGCTCATTGGGGATTGGTGGTTTGTTATTGTGACGTTTCTGGAATCGTGGTATACGGTCGACCTAGATCGTGAATAGGGCTGGTGGTGGTAGTTCGCGACATTTGCCCTGTCGCAGTGGTACGATTTGCACGACATTTGATACCTATTGTGTGCGACATTGGAATTTTTCAAATATTCGCGATGAGATGATTAGACTCCATTAACAGTAGAGAGCCTTTGGTAAAGCATGTCCAAAAGAGGAGCAACTGACGATTTGGTCAACGAGACCGGCCATTCCAGTGCCAAGTTGTCGAGCGGATCTTTGCCAGAGTCGAAAACCGTGGATAACAACGACAATGACATGGACATTGGTGATTATGAAGACCCTTACGGTGATGAATTCGAAAGTGATGGAGAAATCATCCAGTTAGACGACAACGAAGACGAAGATATTGAGTTGGATGAAGAGGCTGCTGCCAAAAAGATCGAGCAAATGGAACAAATGGAAGAACAAATGGATGCCCAACCTTCTACCATCTACTTACCTCACAAATCCAAACCTTTAGGTCCAGATGAAGTGTTGGAGGCAGACCCTTCAGTATACGAAATGTTGCACAATGTAAACTTGCCATGGCCCTGTTTATCGATCGACATTTTGCCTGACGACCTTGGTAACGAAAGAAGAACTTATCCTGCCACAGTATACGTTACCACTGCTACTCAAGCATCCAAGGCTAAAGATAACCAATTAATAACCATGAAATTATCGTCCTTAAGTAAAACTTTGGTCAAAGACGAAGATGACGATGAGGACGATGAAGATGACGATGAAGACGATGTTGATCCTATCATGGACTCAGAAACCATCCCATTGAAAGCAACCACCAATAGAATCAGAGTGTCACCTCATGCCCAATCTACCGGGGAATATTTGACTGCAACCATGTCTGAATCAGGAGAAGTATTTATCTACGACTTGGCATCCCAATACAAAGCATTTGATTCTCCAGGGTACGTTATTCCAAAGAATGCCAAAAGACCAATTCACACTATTAGAGCCCACGGTAACGTAGAAGGGTACGGGTTGGACTGGTCTCCAATGATCAACACTGGAGCATTATTGACTGGTGATTTAAGTGGTAGAGTTCATTTGACTACCAGAACCACTTCGAATTGGGTTACAGACAAAACCCCATTCTTTGCATCTCAATCTTCTATTGAAGATATCCAGTGGTCTACTGGTGAATCCACTGTCTTCGGTACTGCTGGCTGTGACGGGTACGTGAGAATCTGGGATACCAGATCCAAGAAACACAAGCCAGCTATTTCTGTGGCAGCATCTAAAACCGATGTTAATGTTATTTCCTGGTGTAACAAAATCAATCATTTATTAGCATCTGGTCACGATGATGGTACCTGGAGTGTGTGGGATTTGCGTATGTTCACTGAGCAAGCTCCATCACCAGTTGCTCATTACGATTTCCACAAATCACCAGTTACTTCCATTTCATTCAACCCATTGGACGAATCAATCATCGCTGTTTCTTCCGAAGATAACACTGTTACCTTGTGGGATTTGGCTGTTGAAGCTGACGACGACGAAATTTCTCAACAAAGAAAAGAAGCACAAGAATTACAAGATATCCCACCCCAGTTGTTGTTTGTTCACTGGCAAAGAGATGTTAAAGATGTTAGATGGCACAAAAACATTCCTGGGTGTTTGGTGTCCACTGGTGGAGATGGTCTTAACATCTGGAAGACGATTTCTGTGTAGATCTATAGAGGTTATTGTTCATTGTATACTAGATTCATGCCACAAAGATTTTATATTGGTATTTACGTACTGTAAAGCAAGCGAAAATGTTGGGGTAAGTAGGAGTAGGTGCCTTTTCTGGCCAGCAGTCACTTGTCTAAGGCCACCATTTGGTTGTTGTTTCAACGTTAGTATTTCTTATCCTCGCTGGCCCTCTTCTCCAAAGCATCAACTTTCCGGTTTATTTCCTGGACTTTTTTGGATGCCAACAGCCAGAATTCCTTTTCTCTATTCATTAAGTTGGTGTATTTTTCGAAAACTACAATGTTCTTCACAATCATCTTGTGAAATTCTTCAGTTAACTCCCGTAACTGCTGTCCACGAACGAGAATCTGCTCTCGATCCCGGTGTAAATCGTAAGTTTGATCCAGCGCAGACTCAATGTTGTTAATAAGCTGAGGAATATCCATATTTGCTAACTGGGAAATATTGTTATATGCTTCCAAGATCGCAGGGTATTTCAAGAGAAGTAATTCTTGCTTAATTTGGGTCGAAACCTCGCTATTTTCGTCGTTTGTCATTGTTTGAGCAAATTCAGGAACATGAGCCATTTCGTTCCAGAGCTTAAGATCGCTGATAATACGGTTCAATGTCTTCAATTCGTTATGATCTTTATATATGTTAGCAAGATTGTTTTTGATGTCAGAGAGCTGGGAATTGATCGAATCGTTTCCAGATTTCGAGGGTTGACCCACATACGCCTCAAGTAGCTGGATCCGCGCAGATAACTCGTCAAACGTTGTTGAAGTCATATTGTAGTGATAGTGCAACAAGAAAGAATAAATATGGAAATTTCGCAGCTGAAAATTGACCTTGCATTACCACAATTAGATCTCATTAATGGGCAATTCCACCAATAGCAAGAAGCGACTAGCCGAGGAAACAACTATACCAGTCGATGAAAATAATAGAAATAATGAAACTCTAGTGAAACCTTCGGTCAAGACTGAGATTTCTGTCAAACGAAAACGCTTGATCCTAGATGATACAATTTTGTTAAACAACATTCCCTCTGTGTCTTCCTATAGCTATTCTTACAAGACAGGTGCTACAATAACAGCTCTTGCTAAAGCATTGGACGATTCTTTGGTGATTTCAGGAGATTCCAACGGTGTAGTGAAGTTCTGGGAACAGAAAAAGCAAGACAAAGACGAAGAGGTAAACGGGCAATTGACAATAATAAAGCAATTCCAACTGCATTCTACTGAAGTACGACAACTACTTGTTAGTACCGATGGTCTGAAGTTGATAAGTGTTGCAAAACACGACAAATCTGTCATGGTTTTTGACTTGACTACTCTAGATTTGATCCAAGTAATTAAAGTGGACTTTTTCCCTAACGTATCTACTACATCAAGCAACTGTTGGTACATATTACACAACGTAGAATTTATTTTGCTCAGTGAACAAGATTCCAACAGATTGTACCGTCTTGATCCCCAGAAAGATGAAGTAGAGCCAATACCTCAGATACACAAATTTAATGTTGATTCAGTAATTTTCAACTTGAAGTATCAATGTTTCATATCTGTGGATTCGAAGGGCATAATTGAAATTTGGAGTCCAATTGATTTTAAAATTCCTTCTAATGTTGAATTTAAACTAAAGTCTCAAACTGATTTGTTTGAAGTTGTAAAGAATAAATCAAAAGTACTGGCAATTTGCTTGGGCGATGACAATCAATCGTTTGCAATAATTTCGTATCCTGACAATTTGATTCGTGTGTTTAATGTAGTAACGGGGAAAGTCACAGGCAAATTTGACATTGCTTCAACAAATACCTCGATACCTGAAACTGGAGTATCGACATTGGTGTTTGAAAAAAATGATAGGCTATTAGTATTTGCTACTTGTGATGGTATCAATGTCCTAGATGTGAGAACAGGCAAGGTTTTGAGAACAATAGGAACGGAAGATGCTCATCTGTTGTCTATTAAATTCGATCAGTTTGTACTATTGAGCAAAATTTCAATGGCTAAAGTTAGTAAGGAAATGATGATCGCAGAGAACAAATTAATCAACTCCAAGTTGGCAAAGAAGTCACTGATTTTGCTGACAGTAAGAGGATCTCAAGTTCTATACTGCTATAGTGACTATAACGTTAATGTTTCCGCTAGAGATTTGGATATGACAACAGGAAAGAAGAAACAGAAAGCGCAAAAGTATTCTCACGCAACCTTACATACCACAGAAGGAGATATTAAAATCAAGTTGTTCAGCAAACTTGTTCCCAAGACAGTTGAAAATTTCATAGGGCTAGCACAGAAGCGATATTATAATAATGTGATATTTCACAGAGTAATCAAAGATTTCATGATTCAAACTGGTGATCCACAAGGAGATGGGACTGGAGGGGAATCATTGTGGGGACGTCATTTTGAAGACGAATTTAATGTGTTATTGACCCATTCTAAACCATTCATGGTAAGTATGGCCAATGCAGGGCCAAATACAAATGGCTCACAATTCTTCATCACCACCGATAAATGCAATCATTTGGATAACAAACATTCTGTCTTTGGTGAAGTTGTGCAAGGATTTGATGTTGTTCGATTTATAGAGAGAGCCAAAACTGATAAAAACGACAAACCATTAGACCAAATTGCTATTCTTTCGGTAACTTTACTGAAGTAGTTGATTGATGCTGTATTGTATTAGAAAATGTATATATCAATATATAGTAAGTGTAAAATAGTAACTTATATCATCTCTATGGCCAGTTTTATGAAGATCTAACCGGGCCATATAAGTTCGAGAAATGAAGTATGAATAACGGGTTTGAAACCTTATGTAACTTAATTGCATTGAAATGCTTTATTCTTCTTCACTGCTGCTCAAATCGTGTTGCAAGTCTCTTAGACTAACAGGTTTTTGAGTAGATGAGCTCGAAGTAATAAATGTCGTCTTGGGAGCAACCTCAGAAGTCCCGTTGTCAATCTTTATACCAGAAAAATTGTATTCATCAAAATCGCTTTCGTCAGAGTCTGCCTCCAGGTCCATTTGAATGGGTTTTGTTTCGGAAGACGGCCCAACGGCTTGTTGTGCTGGTTCCTCTTCCTCAAGAACTTCGGCCAATTGGTCCTCCAAGTCCTTGAAATCGTCGTCCATATCGATATCCTCGTCCTTTTTCGTCTCTCGTGGTTTTGTTGTCTTTTTTGTTTGTCGGGGTTGTTTCGTAACACCTTTATTGGGTTTTGTCGATTTCAAGATATGAGAAGTCTGCGATTGCACAGTTTTTGGAGCTGGTTTTGGAGCTGGTTTTGGAGTTGGTTTTGGAGCTGATTTTGGAGATTTTGATGCGGTAGTAGGCTTTACAGAGCTGGGTGCAGTGGAAGGTCTTGGTGGTGGCTTCTGGGGTAGGTTCGACGTAGTTGTTTGAGATGGTTTTGGGGCCGAATCCGCGGTGTTTCTGGGAGTATTTGTCTGCTCTGTTAATTCAATGATGGGGAAATCATTGTCGTCTTCCAAGTCATCAAAGTCCAGCGCACTGATGATAGGCTCGTGGTGAATATTTGGTGTGGTGTTTGCCGACGGTGGTCTCTTGGACGCTTTCGGGGTGGTATTGCTCGGTACGGTTTTCGCAGCAGTTGTGGTATTGGCTGCGGACAGCTTTTCGTACTGTGAGTCCCACGCTTTCAATTTGGACGCAAGTTTCTCAACGTTTCTTGACTTAGAAAGCCGTATAGTGGAGTTAAGTTTCTTAAGGTGGACAACGTTGCGGTCGTCAAAAGTCAAGTAGTACGAGTCGTTGATAACGTTGGTTGTTTTGTTACGCTGGGGAATTCCCTCGAATATCAAGTTACTCTTTGACGACTCAGTGGACTGGACTGAGAGCAAACATTCACTGTCGATCTGGTACAACTTAAGCGAGCTCTTCTGGTCCATGGAGTCGGGAATAAACCCGTACCGCAAAGCGATACTGTTGTTGTTGGGGTGATCCACTAGACCAGATAGGTCGATTTCATATTCACCGTCCTCCAATGACATTTTGCTGGGGTTGTGGAAGAAAAAAGAACTAACACCGGCCAGGGCATATCTGATTTAGCGGCTCCTACCGTAGTCCGTGCTACTGCACCGTAGGCACAGGCGCCCCACAGCACAAAATGTTCATCCAAGATATTCCACCACGGACGGCTTGACGGTAGATAGAACAGATAATGGGGTATGTGCAATTATTACGCCCAAGGTGTCTTGAGATGTTTGCAGTGGGATATGGTCGTAGTGGGTTTGGTTTACCTTTGGTAATTGTGGTAGTCTGAGAGTTAATATCTTGCCATGACGTCATAACGCACCGAATAGATAACTACGGTTGGAACAATCCACAAAAGAAACTCTACTCGAGCATGTAAGCAAAGGTTTTTGGTGTTTGAGATATGCGGGATTATAGGTGGTATGGTATGGTTGTTTTTGTTTTTATTTCAGTGGGAGAGGCTAATGTGGTTCATTAATTTGGTGAACTGCTCGTTGATATTATGTAGTAGTGTGGGTTATTTGTTTAACATTTTGCAACTGTAATGCTGTGCTATTTTTAACACATTTCAGATCCTAGTGTTTGGAATAAAATTACGCTCGGGATCACTACACGAAACAGAATTAAAAATTTCTTCCATGTAGCCAGGGAACTTGTTTCAGAATCCTGAAAGGTGAAACACTGGGTGTATCAAGTCAATATTGTGAGAAAGCAAAGGCGAGGTTAGGTAAGTACAACTAATAGAATCGCAAAAGTTTCATGTTTTACCCTACAAGATATTTACTACTCTCAATATGTGTAACGAGCTTTGAATAGTTCGAGATTCTTGTAGATGCATTACAAAATTACAGTTGCATTTCGGTGTTAATATGTACGAACGGTATTTCAAGGTGATTCGTGGTGACCCTTCTAAGGCATACATTCAAACCATACACCAGGACAGATGTGCTTATCTACTTAGTTTAACCCACGTTTGGTGTCATGAATCCGTCTTTTCAGTGACTTGTATTTTACTTCCAAGAGGTACAGCATGTGTCACTGAAACCATATTCTTGTGCTCCAATCCCGTTTAAAATTGTCGAAGGCTCTAGACCCTCTCGTAATTTCTTGTATGACGTATTTGGCCATACTTCCACATTTTCAGATTAATAGTAACTGCTGTCCCTAGCAATAGAAACTAGTCCATTTAACACGATATAGAGCATACCCAGTTCAGGATTTTGGTTGCTTCAAATATCACAATGATAATTGTAAACCACTCCTTCCTTCGTTATAAACCCATTAGTTATTAAAATTGTATCATTATTTATCATCAAAAGGGCTTGAGATTGTTGAGCGGTCCAAGAATTGACCAGTTTCAGTTAACACAACAATTTTCAGTATACCACAATTATCCGTACTTGTGTCTTCATACCCCCATTAAAGAATACGTTTATGTTGATAGTTACAGTCAGTCGAATGAAAGTAAGGTGAACTTCTAGTCAGTTTGGAATATTTCAAGGAGGTGGTATGATGTATAGCAGTCATGAGTTTTGTGGGACGCTCACACCATTTCATCGGACTGTAGTAACACTCAGTATCCCTGTATTCGTATTTTCTGTATGTTTATGCTTGAGTCGCAAAATAATCTCGCCTATCGATTTTGTGTCACGTACAAATATCATATGGAATTGGAAAGTGGATACCAAGATAGTGGTTCTTTAGGGCCATACAAGTACGATGAAAGTTCTGCATTCATAACATTTTATAGTTGTTCAATGCAACAACACTGATCATCTATACTGGTGGAGACATATTCCCATAGAAGATAAAATCACTACTCACGTCGAAATTAACTCATCTTGACTGGTCGCAAATGATAAAATTGCAGCCAAATGTACGTAAACTTCGAAGCCATTCAAAAGCAATTCACAAGCCTTTATCGTTTTAAACCATCTTTGGATATATAATTCTTCGCATGCTTGGGTTTGTCTTGGTGATAAAGTTTCTAGCTAGCCATTATTCACAAGATAAGCTTCTTGCACAACCACTATGTAAAATATCCTACAAAAATTGTCGCATTTGTTGCTCTGACATGTAAATGTAGTAACAATCTGACGTGCTTCGTACCTCAAACCAGGTCATTGAATTTTGGCTAGTACTCACGTTCGAGGCAAATTGCGGCTCTTGTACTACATAATGAAGATAGCAAATTACAGTTTATTCTCAGAGATTTACACCGCTGTTCACCGCTGTTTACCCCTATTAAAAACGTCATACCACTACTAATTATTTTCGGTACCCAATATTGCATTACTGTATTCGTGTACGTTCTGCTACCACCTTTAGTGGTTCAGTTCTCGATTTCTGTGGCGTAGTACTTGCTACAGTGTCAATTGCAGAAAATTTCCACGCAATCGACAGGGTATATCAAAAACTCGATCTCTTTGTTTTGAAACCATAATTTCCAAGTAAATACCGTTTCACTCAAGGTTCGTCTCCTTTTCTCATTATTTTGTATTTTTTCATGCTGTGAGGATCCCCCCACCTGACCTGCATGGGCAAACATATTATTCCCTGGATCATTTGCCGGTTTGAACAAAATTTCAACTACTTCTGTTAGAACCTTTTTATGGAGACAGAGACCAAGACAATCATACTTGTACATTTCTTAATTCTCTATTAGGCAATATTTCCCATGCATTAATACCAATTGTAGTTCGAGGTGTTGCTTTGCCCATATCGTTGTAAATATGCAACAATTTGTAATCTTTCGGAGTTAACAATCAACGTCGAAGGATCGGATAAATGTGACTCAGTATGTATAAACAATTTCGCAAAAGTGAGAACCGACCGATATCATCCACAAAGCACCCGAAGCAAAAACTGCATCAAATTTACTAAAATAGCAATCTCCGAATTCAATCGGTTTTACTGTAAAAGTTAATCAATTGTTATTTGGGTGGGTAGGAAAGCCATTGTTAAAAAATGCCATATCATGTATAAATAGAGATGGATTTCACTGATATTTACAATTAAAGTATTTCACTTATAAAATTTCAAAGAATGGCATTACAGTTTAACAAGTTAGGAGATTCGGGTCTTCATGTTGCACCAGTAATTGTAGGTTGCATGTCCTACGGTGACAAAAGATGGGCTCCTTGGGTATTAGAAGATGAGGAAGAGATTATGAAATTGTTGAAAAAGTGTTATGATAGTGGATTGCGTACATTCGATACCGCGGATGTATATTCCAACGGTAGATCGGAGATTTTACTCAAAAAGTTCATGGATAGATACAACATTGCTAGAAACAAGATTCAAATTTTGACCAAGTTATATTTCCCATTCGATGAGCTGGATCCCAGCTCCCAGGTTTGGAGAGGACAAAATTCATATCCTCTGTACGAGTTTATAAATGCTCAAGGATTGTCAAGAGGACATATTCTTGAGGCTGTTGAAGCATCTGTACGTAGATTAGGTACGCATATTGATGTATTACAAATTCATCGGTTAGATCCTGCCATTCCCAAAAAAGAAATCATGAGGGCTCTCAATGATGTTGTTGAAAAGGGATATACCAGATATATTGGTGCTTCATCAATGAAAGCAGTAGAATTTGTTGAATTACAGTACCTTGCTGAATTAAATGGGTGGCATAAATTCATCAGCATGCAAAGTTACTACAATTTGATTGCAAGAGAAGATGAAAGAGAATTAATTCCTTTCTGTAAATCCAATGAATTAGGCAAAGTTGGATTAATTCCATGGTCGCCAATTGCAACGGGAGTATTGGCTCGTCCAGTAGGAGCAGAATCTGATTCTGGCAGAAATAAGGATGCCGATATTTTGAAGACATTACTTGGCTTCGACAACTTGTCTGATGCTGATAAAACCACCGTCAATCGTGTTGAGGAAGTTGCTAAAAAGCATGGTGTCTCCATGGCAATTATTTCCACTGCTTGGGTGATTAGTAAAGGATGCAATCCAATTGTCGGTCTTAATTCTGAAAAGAGAATTGATGAGGCGGTAGCCGCAGCACTGTTTCAAATTCCTGAAGAGGATGTAAAGTATTTGGAAGAAGCTTATGTTCCAAAGAGATCTATCGTTTGAAACTAGAGAACTTGTCAATATAATTAAATCAACTAATTCAAAACATTAGAACATGCAAGGATTGGTTGTGACAGGATTTTTCAAACTCTATAAATTTTAGTTGTATAGAAATTGTATAAGAAATTTCATTGAATGAACAGAAATATTCTAATTCAGCTTAATGCAACATTTTTGCAGCCATTAATTTTCCACCCAACACTCGCGCATAAAGACAGTTTAACATTTCGAAACAGAGCAGAGGTGCAAGAGCATTTCGAAATGGTCGCAATTGGCGACTACAACATGGCATCGTGTTAAACTAGCTATTTTGTGCTATCATTTGTATATTCAGAAAAGGTGCCGCAACTGAGTTCAGGTAGTCAATTTAAGCTATCCAAGAGAACAATCAAATCCAAATTAACAATGCAGAAAATATAACAACTTCTAACAAGCTCTCCTTGTAGTAGTTGTACACGTCGTTGTTGACTCCACTCGTACTTAACAATTCACAAACTATATTTTGTGATTGCTGCATAAACACACACAACATAATATATGATAAAATATTTACATGGTAGGAAACTACCATGACAAGAACGAGCCTCTCCCTGGTAACTATCAACTCTAATGAATTAGTCAACGGCTACCCTACTACAATATTCTAAGAGATACTCTCTTAATCTCTTACTTCTCAAATTAAGACTGTGCTTTTGTGTTACAAAATATCTAGACGTATTTTGCTACTGTATATTTTGCATTTCTGATCTTTATTATGTCTTCTTTCGTAACGATCCAACTTCCATTCACCACCTTCAATTCGTGTGATCCCAATGAGTAACACGCCTGAAGTGTCAGTGTTACATCCAAAGGTGCTTCTTCTATCTGCATCAGTAATTTCATCGGGCTTTATAGGATTTAGACTTTACAACCGTTACATTGTACGGGTCCGTACGTATCTTGATTTGACACCAAAAATCCTCGATGGTAATCGTAAGTTGTACGGAAGAGTAACTAGAGTTGGTGATGGTGACAATTTTCATTTCTACCATACTCCTGGTGGTGCTCTTCTAGGCTGGGGTTGGTTGAGACAGGTTCCTACTGAACGGTCAAAGTTGAAGAACCAAACACTAGTCATTCGTTTATGTGGTGTAGACGCTCCTGAGCGGCTGCATTTTGGTAAGCCAGCGCAACCATACTCTGAAGAAGCGTTACAATGGTTAAAAACATATGTTGATGGTAAAAACGTTACCATTACTCCATACACTATAGACCAATATAAACGGTTAGTTGCACGGGCACAAATCTGGAAATTATTTGGCAAGAAAGATGTGAGCGCCGAAATGCTTAGAAACGGGTTGGCTGTAGTTTACGAAGCAAAAACTGGAGCAGAATTTGGCGAAAACGAAGCACTTTATCGACGTATCGAGGCCAGATCTAAAAATAAAAAACTCGGGTTGTGGTCGATAAAGGAGAAGGTGTCACCTGGAGAATATAAAAAGATGCATTATAGAGGACAATAGAGCGTTTAGAGAGATTGTTCCTCTAGAGAAAATAAGGATACGTCATTTTCAAGAATCTCGACTTCCAGTATACAATTAGCAACAGTAATATCGTTGCTCTAGAACCGTATTTTTAGATTCTATTTCGTTGATCTTCTGCACAATTGTTTCGAGATTCATTTGTTTCAACAAGCTTGATTTAAGTATTATCTTATTGCATGGCAAAATACCTTCTCGACGTTCCTTTTGAATTTGTGAACCTGGGGGATTTTAGCAGGCATTTATTCCGGGGAACTGTATTTCTGTGGTTAAGAAATTGTTTTATCAGAGCATTTGCATAATTTTTGCACTTGATTTTGACAGGGATAATTACATTAAAGGAATTGAATATTTTGTTTTCACGATATCGAGCCAAAAACTTAGGGAGAAAATAACACTAGTTGATGAACTAAACCAAGATATCTTTGAATTTGTGCATATTGCATGGCTCTATGCTAGTTGACATTCTTCAAATTGTCACAACATTTCCATTTACGGCATTGTATAGATATTCATATGAATTATAGACAGAGGAAAGTTAATTGTAGAAAGTTACCAAATGCAGATATCTAGCTCAGTTTCGATTTTTTTATCTAAATACGATATTGGTCTAATTCTAATCTATTTATTTAACTAATTCTCCTACCTCTTGTGCTAATTTGATAGCATCTTCTGTTTTAGCTGCTTCGGCGTACACTCTAACTGCATCCTCAGTTCCCGATGCTCTGACAAATGATCTTGCTTGAGGATATTTGCTTACCAATTCATCAATTTTGCCTTGCAAACCGACCGGCTCAACCAATGTTCTTTCGGCGTTTGTGGTCTTGAAGATAGATCTATCAGGAACAACAACCTTGATTAATCTGTTTGGTAAATCGGTGTAGGATTTGTCCCAATCTTCAGGAGTCAAGTTCAAATAATGAACAATGATCAACACTGCCAATAAATCAGAAATAGCGTCACCTACAGTTTGATTAATCAATTTGGTGAACTGTTGAAGAATAGAAATCGATTTTTGTTCCTTCTCATTTTTAGGTTTGTAAGCAAAGAGTTTTGCTTCGGCTTCAGGTTTGAAGATTACAGTACCGTGGCCGTTTGCTTCGAAGTAGACACCAATGTCGAAGTTTTCAGCTTCATGGTGCAAATGTTTCACACCAGTAGGAGTACAACGAACTGGTAATTTCAAACCTTCTTCAATGTACTTAGTTGATGATCCGTTGGCATAGGCGGTTTGAACAACACCAATGTTCAACTGCAAATCTGGAATATTTTTGAAAAGCTGTTGGAAGAACAATGCCATCAATGTAGCGAGTTTATCACCATCTAACAACTTGAAACGGTCATTTTTATCGTGGTAATAGCAAATCAACCTATCGGCATCACCATCGAACGAGGCATACAACTTATTTTGTTTGACTTCAGTGACATTCTTAGGTAATCTTTGGTTAGTTTTGACAAAATCAGCACCACAGTCAAAGTTCAAGAGGTCGGGGGAGTTGTAGTCAGCATTTGCAAGACTAAAGGTGATTTGTTTAGATAAGTACTTCTCAACCAAGTCCTTGATTTTAGGTGCTCCCACACCGTTAGCAGCATCAATGGTGATGTCTATCTTGTTTTCGTTTTGACAAAGGTCGTAGATCTGAACAAACGAATCTGCAAGCTTCTTATAGTATCCTTCTTCAGTAGGTTCACCAAATTCAGGTTCGTTCAAACATCTGGTTACGTAATGCAATTGTGGTGTAGTAAAGAGACCACAATCAACAACCGTGGTGTTAGGCACAGAATTGAATCCGTCGATGGTGGATTGTGACAATTCTGGACTGGATCCACGAGAATCTCTCGCGATAACCGTCTTGGATGGCGCCGATAAATCGATCTTGAGCTCATCAACAATTTCCATGATTTGGCTATGAAGCTGGTCGTGGCCAGCATTGGCCAACTTGGTGGCCAAAACCTCCCAGTCTGACTGCAACATGGTTCCTAATGGGTCGATAATCTTGGCCCCGTTGTCCTGAGGTGGATTGTGTGATGCTGTGACCATGACACCAACGACCTGGCCCTTGTAGTATTTAGATCTCAAACTGGCCACAATACCAACAGTGTAGTTAACATAGTCCAAGTGGGTGGCCACGGTACGAAACCCAGCAGTACCATACTTGAACACCACTCCTTCCGGCTTAGGGTGTTTCGCGAGGTATTTATCGAGTGATGCTTGTAATTGAGACATGGTATAAAGAAGACAAGTATACTATGGAAATTCTCACTCGTTTGAAAAATTCCTGATTTATTTGAGCCATTAAGATAGTGAAGTGAGATCGATGTCGAATCCCGGTAAATTCTCCAACAGTTCGTTCCATAAGGAAGGTCGGCCAGTGGCTGTTACTGCCAGTGCAAAAACGACAAAGTCAGCATCAAAACCACAGGACTCTGAGTTTGTTCAAGAATTGGTCCAGACAGGTAGAGTAAATTGGAAAAAGGCCCCAAAACAAGTTAAGACCCGGTACTATGGGATCTACTTGATCTTGTTCTCCATTCCGTTTATTGTTATCCCTTCTATCGAGATGTACAGACGGTTGGACGGTAAGTCTACGAAGAAGGTCAGACAAGGTGAATTGTTGCCAGGAAACCAGATCAGAAAGTTTGACGAGCAGGAAAAATGGGAAGTAGAGAAGAGTAGTCTTATGTACAAGCTCTTTGGACGAGACTGGTTCTTGGATGGGTTTACCAGTAAGACTATGGGCAAGAAGTCTGACTCCGATGAGCTGAAATAGGTGAGCTGATGGACGTGTAGAAAGTGAAAGAAACACAACGAAACCGCGAGAGACCGTAGCACACCCTAAGAGACTTTCAATCATCAGTTGACTCAAATAGTTGTGCTGCAATGACGTAGATACGATTCAGGGCCACTTTGTGTAGTTTATGTCATCTCAAGTTCTGCGAGGTAAATTAAAACCATTCAAAAAGAGGGCCGTGATATATTATTACTACGAGTGGTTTTCTGCCACACTGTGAACGGAACAGCATGAGCTTATTCTGTTTTCAATTACATGGTTAATATGTCCTTACTTATATTGCAGTATGCCATTACCTGTATCATCACCATGCTCCCTTGGTTTTCAAAACCAACCCTTGTATATATATGAATTAATGAAATGCTTTACGTAACCTGTGTTATCACCGCCAGTTGGGCTTGGTGCTTTTGTATGTTTGTACAAGATGCTTAGTATCAAATCTTGATCCCATCGAGGACGGAGGCCTCTCAGGAGACGTACTGTTGAACGAAATGGAAATGTCGTCATACAATAGATTAGGAATCTTGCTGTTGTTGATGTTACCAAGATTCGGTGTTGTAGGCTTTTTTGCCACAACCTCTCTTCGTATCGGAGATCCTGTTCCTGTGGGATAGTTTATGTAGTGTGGACTCAATCCTTGTCTCTCCGGGGAATGAAACACTGGATGGTCTGGGCTTATACCAGGAATCTTCGTTGGTACAAACAAGTTTGATGTGAACTTTTTCTTGATTACTGGAAGCCCCATTTCAATGTAGTTAGGTGACATCATTGGCAATTTTGACGGCTGCCTTTTCGATAATAACTTTTGAAATAATGTATCCAAATCAAAGCTCTTTAAAATCTTTTCTTCTACTGTCAATTTTGGAGTCTTAGCAACTAATGTGTCAAGGTCGTCCTCTTCTTCATGATCAACATGAACGTTGTTCTGTAGCTTTTGTAGACTTTGAAGCAATCCATTAGGGTTTGAAGATAATCGTGGTGGTGATGGGGAAAATTCAAAATAATCTTTTATTCGATCCACTTTCTTTATACTATAATTCTCATTAGCTGCTTCGATATTTACTTTCAAATCGATTCCAAATCCAATATTTCCGGGGATTAAAGTCGTATCGCCATTCTCTGAATTCTTTTTGGTGTTGAACGATCTTAACCCAGATGAATTGGGCTTTAGACGGGTTGGATCAAATTGTTGCACGTTATGATATGGATTCAAATCATTCATGATTTCTGTAGCTCGTTGCCATTTTGGAAGAAGGTCTTGGTTGAATGATATTACAACTTGCTGGTCGTACACCATTGATTCTTTCATGGATTGGTTGATGACTGCAATGGAATTTGAACAAACACGGTATACACTGGCAATATTGCTGTTAATTTCCTTTGTGTTGATGATTTCTTCACATTTCATAATGATTTGCTCTATTAAATAATGGAATATTTCATTCCATTTACTATCCACAGATTCATGCTTTAATTTTTTCAACTCCAGCTGCAAATATTGCCACTTTTTAGACAAGTTCTCGTAGTTCGAATTTATTTCGCTTTGATATTGCAAGTACAGTTGACCTGAGCATATGTTATTGAACTCATCAACTTTCATCGGGAGGATGTCTAACGAAATTCTCAATGGGTTCACTCTTGATTCAAGCAAGAGATACTCATTATAGAGGTTCTCATCCATGTCGTTGAATGTAGGTAATCTGATTGATTTTGTTGTCATAAACGTAGCAGTAGGAGTATCACCAATTTTCATCTTAGTCAAGATTTGTTGTAGATTGAATTTCGGTAAATTTCTACTAGGAGACGAAAGTTTCAAGTCATTCAATTTAAATAGCAGTTTCAAACACATCTCAATTTCTTGTGTCAATGAGTCTATAATATCGTACTTGATCTCGGAGTAAATCAAGGCAACATCCAAGTTTTTCTTCAACTTGGCAGCACCTTGCTGTGCATTATGCAATAATTTGGTACACTGTTCAATTCTGGAATGTAATGATGATGGTAATGTCACATTTTCGTTATTAGATGTCTTCTTTAGTAAAGAGTCAATATTGTCTAAGTTAGATATTAGTGCTGAAATCTCGCTTTTTCTTCGCAAAAACATAACCAAGTCGCTATTTCTCGGCCATCTCTCTAGCACAGGTAACACATCAGTCAAGTATTGTGCAATGTTGCCGATAGTAACACAAATGTTTTGAACATCGTTTGACTTGATATTAATCAACTCGTCAATAAACGAGAACCGAGGCAAATTAATGCCAACTTCTCCAAAGTCACAGTCATCCATGCTTCATTCAGCAGGTGTACACAGCGTACAACAGTTCAATTGCTCGTCTTATATTGTGGCTACAACCTGAAACGCACTTGCAACAAAACAGCCGTACCTGGAACAAAGTGTCAACACTAAGGACAAATTCCGCAGTAATGATACAATGATAATCTTCAAGGTAAATATATCGTGAAACTATTGTCAGCAGCCAAATTGCGACCCTATTAACTAAAGAAACTCGTTGTCCTTGCTTGTATTTACTTTGTGGTGATTGCAATTCTAAATCAAAATGTGGTAACTGTTGCGGTGTGGATGTTTGTTATCTGCATGATTTTTGATTTTGTGATACTTTCAAAATTTCGTGAAGATGAGATGAGATGAGGAAACGAGAGTAGTCCCACAAAATACTGATACTCAGAGACAGTATGGCGAAGGCACCACGGAAGAAGTTTAGTACTGCTCCTAATCCCACTGGGGACACGGTTGCTGCAGAAAAGCACTTGAACTCTGTGTTCAAGTTTAACACCAACTTGGGGCAGCATATTTTGAAAAACCCATTAGTAGCACAAGGGATTGTTGACAAGGCTGGGATCAAGCCAAGTGACATTGTGTTAGAAGTGGGTCCTGGTACCGGTAACTTGACGGTGCGTATATTGGAACAAGCCAGAAAAGTAGTTGCAGTGGAAATGGATCCTAGAATGGCAGCTGAGTTGACTAAAAGAGTTCATGGTACACCACAACAGAAGAAATTGGAAATTTTGTTAGGAGACTTCATGAAGACAGAATTACCATATTTCGATGTTTGTATTTCCAACACACCTTATCAGATTTCGTCACCTTTAGTGTTCAAGTTGTTGAACCAACCTAATCCTCCTAGAGTATCGATTCTTATGTTCCAGAGAGAGTTTGCCTTGCGGTTGTTAGCAAGACCAGGAGATGCGTTATACTGTCGTCTTTCTGCCAATGTCCAGATGTGGGCTAATGTAACACATATCATGAAAGTCGGAAAGAACAATTTCAGACCTCCACCTCAAGTTGAATCGTCTGTGGTCAGAATTGAGATCAAGAACCCAAGACCGAATATTGATTTTAACGAATGGGATGGGTTGTTGAGAATTGTGTTTGTGAGAAAGAACAAGACTATTGCTGCTGGTTTCAAATCGAACAATGTGTTGGAAATTTTGGAAAAGAATTATAAGACTTTCTTGGCTACATCTAACCTTGATAATGACACAATGATGGTGGACGACAAGTCAAACTATCAGGATATAGTCAAACAAAAAATCGACCAAGTTTTGACTGAAACTGGGTTCGCTGATAAAAGAGCATCAAAACTTGACCAAACAGATTTTTTGAAATTATTGTATGCTTTCCACCAAGTTGGTATTCACTTTGCTTAAATGGCCAGTCGATTTTGCATTCATTTCATTTCCCTTGCATAGAGTTCACGTTTGTATTGTTAATAATATATTTTTTACAATTGCCTATTTTGATTCTATAAAAGTTCCGGAATTGTAATCATCTTCTCTTTGTAGTCTTGGATGTATCTTTTTCTACAATGTCACCAACTCCTCCTAACTCCTCTAATTTCTCCTCTTCGATACTAACAGCTTCTCTTCTTTCCCAGAATCTATCTTCACACAACTCAAATGCTGCTGTCTTCAAGTATTTCCCTCTAACACCACGGTTACTGGAAATCGACCATTCCAAAAATTGTGCCCCAGTACGGAGGTAGAATGATCTTAAATTTTCAAATGGTTTTGGATGTGGGAGCCATGGTCTGGCATCGGGTATAGCATCTTCATCAACTTCTTCTTCCTCTTCTTCCTCTTCTTCTTGGTCTTCTTCGTCTTCTAATTCGTCACCCTCTTCGTCATCTGACTTCTTAGATTCTTCCTCATCTTCATCGTCTTCATCATCTTCGTCATCTTGTTCTTCATCTGAGTTTTCAGCTTCCTTGTCCAAATCTGACAAGTCTTCCCATAACACTTTTACCCCGTCTAATCTACCTAAATCAATCGAGTACATAGAATCAAGGTTAAATTCTTGATCACCTCTCTCAAAAATCCCACCAAGGATATATAAAGAATCGTCGACAACACATAATGTGGAATTGAATCTAGGATGTGGTAATTGGTTCATGATTGGATATTCTTTCACGCTGTCTTCAAGTTCTTCTTGTTCTTCCTGTTGTTTCAATAACTCTATTTGCGAGATTTCGTCATCGTCATCGTCATCATTCAATGATGCCTTCGCCAAAATGGAATTCAAAATGTCTTCCAAGTCTTCGTCCCTGGACTTTTCCTTGACTTGAGTTTGCTTCTTTCTTCTTGGTTTTAATTGCATGTTGTGCCATCTATTTGAATCGATTTGATACGAGTATAAGTTGTTGTAAAATTCAGAATCAATTTGTTCCTCACTTTCATCATAATCGTAAACACCACCGAACATGATACCTCTATTTTTATGATAGACCAATGAACAACCGACTCTTGGACTTGGATTGGCACCTTGTTTACGTCTTCTTTCAAATCTTATTGCCTTGGGGTCTGGTTTCATTTTCAATAACCAACAATCTGTTAATACTTTACCTTTTTGGAGACCTTTTCTAGCTTTTACTTTGGTATATCCCCCATAAATCACAGCTCCATCAGCACATGGAATCAAGGAATGACCAGATCGAGCATCAGGAATTGGATGATTTGGTGGGAATTCTACTTGAACCCATTTATAAGTTGTGATATCAAATAACCACATATCATCCATATAAGTTGACATGGTACCCAAATCACGGAAACCACCATGCAAAATAATGTAGTTTTTCCAAACTGTCATTCTATGACCAGATCTTGCTGAGGGACCTTTCTTTATATCAATTTTTGCCCACTCTTTTGTATCAGCATCCAAAATCCAAGTATCACCATAATGGTAGAAAGTTGTTTGTTTAGGAGATGAAAACTCCCCACCAAACATAAGAATAACTCCTGATGGATGTGCACACATGGCATGAGAAGAACGTGGTAATGGTGAGTTTTTCGACGAAACTTTTCTCCAAGTGTCATTATCAATTGAGTACGTGAATAAATCGTTATAGAAATGGGACATAACACCATCGTGGTTTTCACCACCAAACAAAATCAATTCCTTTTTCCCGTGAAGGGGATTGGCTACCATTGTAGGATTCAACCGTCTGGTTGGTCTTGAGCAAACTTCTACAGTGATAGCCTCAAAGAGTTCTTGCTCTTGGGCAAATTGCTCTAAGATTGCGTCAATATCTTGATCATCATCGTCTTCGTCACCAAGCTTTTTGGCTTTCTTTTTGTCTTTAACTTGGGACTTGGCTTCATTTTTCTTTGCCTTTTCAGCTGCTCGGAGCTTCTTAGCTTCCTTCAGCTTCTTATCCTTTTTAGCCATTGTTTACCCAAACGTTAGTTTACTGTTAGAACATAAAAATCTTTCACTCGCATCGACAGATTTTGCACCCCAAAGTAAGAAGGGTGAAAAAGGCCAAGTAAACACCCCAAAACAACAAATATGGCATGACAGATCATGAATTGGAATCTATTCTCTGTAATGGTAAGGGCTGGTTTGATTTGAATAAAAATTGAGCAACTTTGTAACGTACATGCCCAGGATGCTAATCGAAGATTCGATGCAACGAAAGGTAGAAATCTGTATTTATTACCTTGATTACTTTCTAGCTGTGGTTGTTTTATCGGCCATGGTGGGCATCGTGTAGATGTGGGATTTGGTTCAGTCAGATAATTTGATAAAACAACCACTCACAATGGCCACATTCAAATAAAATCAGCCTCGTTTGAACACAATCCAATGGTATGCGTTGGTTCTACGTATATTGTACTCTCCAGATCAGCTATTGCTGGGTGGTATAGGTGAACGTGAAACATAGTTTGAACTCAATTAGTGCTAAAACCCCATGATTTTATCGTGATTTAAATGAATACAACTTTGTCTTGTTCATTGTTGTTTATTTAGAGTCTATATGATGTAACTGTAGTAGATTAGTTACCTTGAGTAGGTTTTACATTTTTTGCTGTAAAACAATCTACATCAAATTTGCAGCTAATACTGCAAAGTTCTTAAAAAAAGTGAGAATATTTATTTTAAGCTTTTTAAACACGAAGTTCTTGAAATATTAAAGATTCATACAATATACAACTAGGAGCATAAATAACTACAATTGTCGTGTCACTTAATACAATTCCCACGTTATACTGCTCATAAGTGTTTTCAAACTTGTTTGGCTTCGAGGAATAGTGAGAACTTGATACCCGAAACAACAATGATATGGCGATTCATCAACTAGGTCTGTCTGTTTCAACCAAGCTCCAGAGCCAATTGTCGATTGAATCGTTTTCGGATGCAGTTTGTAAATTGATTCGGTGTAGCATTAATTGCAAGTCTACACAAATCTCCATTGCCATAGACTTTGATTCCTTCTCTATAATTATCCGAGATAATGGAAGAGGAATCTCTCAGCAATATCTACAAGATTTAATAAAAACGGATATTGTTGAAGATTCCAATGAATTGTATTTTTTACGCCAGTTGGCTAGAGTTTCGATTGTTTCGAAGTGCTCGTTGGAACCTTGTTACTATTTAAACCAATCCACCGTGTCGTTATTGGACGACAGTCAAGAAACCAATTCACAGAGTCTTAGGTGTAAATTACTGTCATGGTTACAGGAATGGTCTTTTTCTGATGACATGCCAGAATTTGTTACTGATCCAATATGTAATTCAGGTACAATCGTAGTAGTTCAAGATTTATTTTACATGATACCTGTCAGACTTAATCTTATGAAAAGCGAACCCCAACACGATCGCATTGAGAAATTGAAAATTGACATTCTTTGTACTTTAGCGAACAACCTAGATGTCAAACTACAAATCAGACAGTATGATAGATTCACTAAAACATTTACCGATTTACTCAACATTGAGTTACCAACTTCAATCCATTCATTACTAGACCAAACTTTTGGCAAGGGATTCGTAACAGAGGTAGAAAATGTACATGCGACGTCCAACAATTTTAGGTTATCAGGGGTTATATCTAAACGACCTTTTCATTCTAGCAACTATCAGCTTGTACTAGTTGATGATGGTACATTCGATTTATCTATAGATGAGAAAAACGAGTTGAGAAAACTATTCAAGGGATCAAAGTTTGACTCAATGAAAATCCAGACATACCCACTATATGTTATATCTGTTACATCTACGCGGGCATCAGGTAGAGATTCAAGGCATGAGCTTTTTACTTTGCTTTGTAAGACATTTATTAGTTTTTTGACCTCACAGAATTGTGACTTCACAATCTCTTCACTACCTGATACCATCAAGAAGCAAGTAAGTCCGCGAAAGTCACCGGCAATACAAACGAAGCTACTCCAGGAAGTTGAAAGTAGACCTACAACACCCACGTTTCAATGTAACATGAAAGAGGCTTCAATTTTAAACATAACTAATAAACAGGATATACAAATTTCCAAGCAAGACTTCGTTGATGGAAATTATCGGATTATCAAACAATTAGATAATAAATTCATTTTGACAGTGATGCAAGTGAAACAAAAACCCACATTAATAGTGGTAGATCAACATGCATGTGACGAACGGATATTAGTTGAAACATACTTCAATGAAACCATAACCCTTGCGTTGAACAAGGTGTTAGGAAAGTCCTTAGAAATTCCGATACATTTATCTTGGAGTCAGTTAGAGTATTCCTTGCTACTTCAATATGAATCAAATTTAAATCTATTTGGTATTTTCTTTACAAGAAATAATGCAGAGGTTTCATTCACAAGTTTACCTATGTTACTTCATCAATTGGCGGAAGATGAGTTGAAATCATGTATACTTCAACATTTGTATGATCTCCAAAGTCACAAAAAGTCTCCTAGTATACTGAGTGAAAACTGGTGGAAAAATGTAAGAAATCTTCCGGAAATTATAATATATTTAATTAAATCCAAAGCATGTCGAACAGCAATTAAATTTGGCGATGAATTAAGTTCGTATCAGATGAGACAGATGTTGGAAAGGTTAGGCAAATGTAATTTGCCATTTCAATGTGCACATGGACGACCAACTCTAATTCCTTTGGTCAATTTACAGAGGTATAACAAATTGGATTGCGAATCACCGTGAACCCCAACGAAACAACTGAAATATCTTTTCAACCACGATTTTCGAACCTAATAAAATAATTATGTAGGAGACTTCGTCGTGTTTATCAAGTTGATAGTTAGTTAATTGGATACTTCCAGCGTGTCACATAGGTAAGACATTGCCGATATATTTGTTTGAACTAGTAAAGTCAACTACTATAGAATGTACCAAATTTGGCAATTTTTTAGATAAGACGTGTATATTTCTGAAGAACATGCTTTCTACCACATCTCTTGTGAATTAGGGAGTTTAAGAGCGAATTAAATTTCAATGGTAAATAATGAGCCATTTAGGGGTGGTCTAGATTAGTGGTGCAATATGTAGAATTAACATATGAAGTGACACAGTTTAACCCTTTTCTATGATTTTTTGGTTGAAAACCAATTTTTTTGCGTTATAAAAAACGAAAAAACACTGAAACGGATAAGAGCTATGGCAGTACCCAATTTACCTCCGGTACAACAAGTACAACCGAATTCCTTGTACAACTTTTTTTTTTTTTTTAAACTCTTTTTTTTTTTTTTTTTTTTTTTTTTTTTT